>Ga0302289_1000088_pt1 | contig 53138 bp, 37 predicted proteins | sample III_Fen_N1_2_FD_194552 | JGI IMG/M metagenome (GOLD analysis project Ga0302289, IMG submission 194552) | Peat permafrost microbial communities from Stordalen Mire near Abisko, Sweden - III_Fen_N1_2 | ecosystem: Environmental > Terrestrial > Soil > Wetlands > Permafrost | place: Sweden: Abisko... | reverse complement strand
ATGCCGCTTTCGGAGAGTACGTCGCTGCTTGCCGCGAGGCAGTAGCCGCGGTTTGGCACGGCTTGAATGGGGTAGCCGCCCGCTTGCAGGGCTTTAATCGCCTTCCAGACCGCGTTTCGGCTCACGCCGAGGCGGCGGGCGATTTCCTCACCGGAGAGGAAGACGCTCTTGTTGGATTCGAGCAAGGTGCGAAGGTGGTCTTGTACGGTCATGGAGAATCTCCTTAGGGGGTAGTATAAGGGAGGGGACGGGGAATGTCAACTGGAATGATACTATACGGGTGACAATAATGCGAGTTCATCAATTTATATCAGTCGCGAGAAATCACAATCTATTTCCAATAGTGATTTGCGAGGCGCTCCATTTGTTGAGTACCTTGTCGCAACTCCTTGAGTTTTGCGTTACTAAGAGGTTCTTTGAGCTGTATATACATCGATGGGAACATTTCATATTTATCGCGAATTTTCAGTAAATATTCATCATCTCTAGCTCTAGGGATTGCCTCCCTACAAGGCATCGGGATTTTTCCGGCATCAGAGAGTAATCTGCAAAAACTTAGGTCTTTATTTAGAAATACGGTATGAGGGAGTGTTATGACCAGTTTACCAGAACTATTCTTATATACCGCAGTTGGATTTCTGTTTAGTATCTTATTCCTTTCATCTTTATAGGCGTTAGTGGAATCGATTAAGTCTGAGAATGGTTCGTATGTATTTCCGATTAGAATGTTATGTGCAAGCATAAACTGATAAGCGTTCAAAATTTGTATATCTAATGGATTCGTACATACAATGCGCTCTTTCCCAAGGAAGTCAGGATAAAGTTTTGCGTCGTAAAAGAAAGCAAGTCTAGTAGGCCCAATTGGGAAAAAAACTAATAATCCCATTGTCGCAAAACCAATATTCGATGGAATAAAAGGATTGATTAGTATAACGGGATTATCGCTAGTAACAAGACCACCTGGGAAATTAATAATTACAAAACCTAAGTCGTCTATTTCACCTTCAATATCATTTGCAATTTCTAGGCTTGATTGAATTAAACTGTCATCTTCAGCCAACTTCTCTTTAATAATCGACTGAAGCATCGCATCATTATAGGGTATTCCTTTATGATCTAAGTGCATTTTTAGAGCAACCATTTCAGACTGGACTCTTTGATTAAAAGTGTTCTCATGAAAGACCGTACTTCGAGCGCGTTGAAATATCGCGAATCGGCGAAGAGAATTAATTTCATCAGGGGTTGGGTAGTAGTCGTTACTTGCGACAATGCGACAGAATATTGGCGCACAGTCTGATTCTAATTTACTTAAAAGATTCTCCCACTGAGGTTCTTTCCCATAATAGTAATTTGACTGGCACTGATTAGCATACGGAACTTTGCGCAAAACCGTATCATTTTTCAGATTGAGAATGCTTACGCCACCCTTTTCATTCGAGAAGAGTTTTAAGTAACATTTGGGAACGGTATGTTGTTTCTTTTTATCTGCCATAAATACCTATTGTTTACATGACAACATATTACACTATTATATTACAGCTTGATTATTTGCATATACATCAAAATTAGAATATGCCTTTCAAATAGCAAATCGAAAGTCCTGCCATCAAAAAAATCCCCCGCCGACAACCGCCAGCGGGGGCAAAAAACATGCCCGTTTTTCTCTTATCTCTTCTTGCGCGAAAGATTCAAAATCGACAACCCAAGGAAGAAAATCCCGGAGACGATCAGAATCCCGATGCTCATGATCGGCGTAACCGTTGACCCCCCGATCTTAAACGACACACCCATGAGCTCCTTAAAGCTATCGATCGTCTGCGCAGGCGCGCCCGCGAAGCTGACCTTCAACGCTTCCCCCATGATCACCTGCCGCAGCAACAGCGCGGAGTGCGACGGCGGGAAGAGCTTGATGACCGTCTGCACGCCCGCCGGCAACTGCCCGATGGGGATATAGATGCCCGTCAGGAAGCCGATGACCGTACCGATGATGGTGCTCGCGATGGAAAACGCGTTGTTGCTCTGGAAAAACGAAACGAAGAACAGCACCAGCGCGGTATTGCTAAACGTCGAAAGCACGATCAGCGCGAAGATCTTGAGCAGCTGCATGCCTGTAAACAGCGCGCCGCCGCCAGCGACGATATAAATCTGGCAAAGCACAAGCGCGACGATGCACATGATGACCCCGATGACAAACGCGCTGAGGATGTAGCCCCCCGCGATGCTGATGCGCGGCATTGGCGACGAGCGGATGTCCTTGATGATCTTCTTGGACTTGTCCTCCACCATGGTGCCAAACGCGCCCATCGTGGTGGTGACCGACGTGACCGCGATGAGCCCCGCGACGATCCAGCAGTCCATGAGGTTGCGCGCGCCGACGACGCCCGTCATGCCGCTCGTCCAAACATCCCCGAGGAAGAGCGCGTACATGCCGATGATGATGAACACCGACAGCAGCGAGAAAAACACCGACGCCTTATCCTTAAAGAAGACGAGGAGGTTGCGCTTCATAAAGTTAATCATGCGCAAATCTCCTTTCTGCTGGCGGCGGGAGCGCCGAGCGGAAGACCGCAAATCATCCTGTTTCTCATTCGCGAATCTCCTTTCCGGTGATGGCGATAAACGCGTCGTCCATCGTGCCCGTGGTCACCGTAAAGCCGGTGATGGCGTCTTTGTATCTTTCCAGCAACGGCAGCGCGGCGAGCGTATTGGGCACATCAACCGTCACCTTGTTTGCAACGACTTCCGGCGCGAGCCCCGCGGCAGTCAGCTTTTTCGCGAGCGCCTCCGGTTCGCGCGAAACCAAAGTGAGTTTATCGCTCGTGAAGCGTTCCTTCAGGTCGGAAGGAGTCCCCTTGGCGACGATGTTGCCGTTGTCGATGACGATGACGTAGTCCGCCTCCGCCGCTTCCTCCATATAATGCGTGGTGAGGAAGATGGTCATGCCCGTGTCGCTCTGAAGCTTAGTAATCGTCTCCCAAACGCTCTTGCGCGTCTGCGGGTCGAGGCCGGTGGTGGGCTCGTCAAGAAAGAGTATCTTTGGCGTGTTGACCAGCGCGCGGGCGATGTCGCATCTGCGCCGCTGACCACCGGAGAGTTTGCCATACGGGCGCTTCATGATTTCCTGAATGCCCATGCGCTCCGCGATTTCGCGGATGGTGTTGTCGAGCTGTTTCCCTCTCAGCCCGTAAAAACCCGCACGAATGGTGAGGTTTTCCTGCACGGTGAGCAGCGTGTCAAGAAGGCCATCCTGAAACACCGCGCCGATGCTCTGGCGGATGGCGTTGTCGTCGCGGCCGAGCAAATGCCCGTCCACCTCAACCGTACCGGCGTCCGCTTGCAAAAAGGTGCAGATGATGTCTATGGTGGTGGACTTGCCCGCACCATTGGGACCTAGAAACGCGAAGATTTTTCCACTCTCCACGTAAAAGTCCAGCCCCTTGACCGCCTGTACCGCGCCATAGCTCTTTTTTAGCCCGGTCACTTCGATGATGTGATTCAATCAGCATTCCCCTTTCTTCGTTGACAACTTTTGTTTTGCATTATAATATACTTCATCTGGCGAGGCAATAGAAATTGCGTAAAATTTACTTGAAAAATGTTGTTTTACGCGTGTAACGCTACACTTTCGCCTCGCCGCATTGACGAATCGATGGTTGAACTACTAAAATAAGGAGCGGCGAACGGTTTCACAGACGAAACAAACAGTACGCTCAAAGGATAACGCATGAACGCTTACGATTTTGACCACTGCATTTACGCGGGAGACAGCACGATCGATTTTTATCGCTTTTGCCTGCGCCGTCAACCCGCGCTGCTGAAATACCTCGCCACCCAACTCTGGGGGCTTGTGCTATTCGCGTTTGGTTTCATCTCGAAAACGGCGTTCAAAGAGCGTTTCTTCTGCTTTTTGCAGGGGGTGGACGACGTGGAAGGCGCGGTCGATGCCTTCTGGCAGACGCACATCAATAAAATCTACGGTTGGTTTCTAGCCTGTCGGGGGGAGAATGACCTGATCATCTCCGCTTCGCCGGAGTTTCTGCTCAAGCCGTGTGTTGTGATACTCGGCGTCAAACACTTGATCGCCTCCCGCGTCGATCCGGCGACGGGGAAATTTTCGGGTGAAAACTGCTACGGCGCGGAAAAGCCGAAGCGCTTGCAGGAAGAACTGGGCGTCAGCGCGCTAGATATGTTTTTCTCCGATTCACTCTCCGATTTGCCCATGGCGCAGATTGCCGAAAAAAGCTATCTGGTGCGCAGAGGGCAGATGACGGCCTGGGCAGAATTCCGCATGAGTGGTTGGGAAAAAGCAAAGCGCAGTTTTCTCTCGTTTGAGTTTTTTCGCTTTCTTGTCATCGGCGGGATCAATACACTCAACGGCGTCGTGTTCTCCTATCTGTTTTCCAAAATACTGTCTGCGCAGGTCGCGTTCTGGTGCGGTTATCTGCTGAGCTTGGGGATCTCTTACCTATTAAACAGCGCAATCACGTTTCACGAGCGGCTTGGGTTTTCCAAGATGCTGCGCTTTTGTGTTTCCTACATTCCCAATTTTCTGATTCAGAACGTCGTGGTCTATCTGGTTTACGACCTGCTCCGCCAGTCGGAACTCACCGCCTATATCCTCGCCGCGGTGATTGGCATACCGGTGACGTTTTTGCTGCTGAAGATGTTTGCGTTTCGTAAGAAGAAGGGTTGAAGCGGCAAAACAAGGCGCACGATTGCAGATTTGTGAGGCGATGCTCGTTTGATTGCGAAATGTGCGCGTGATATAATGACGCAAAGCGCATATGTGCGAAGATATACTTTGCAGGCGAGAATTCGCATGACTTAAATTAATTGCGATAAACAGTTTCGAAACGATAAATTCTGAAACAGCTACACTTAACAAGTACACTTAGCAAGTACACTGAATAAGTACACTGAACAGATTTAATTGAAAGGGCGTGGACAAGATGACGAGCCGCGAAGAAAAACGGATGAGAGAATGGAAAAAAACGCGACAACGGATTTCGTTATTTCTTATAGTTTGTCTGTTCATCACCAGCGTTGCGGGATGCGCGGCGGCAAAACTCGACCCAACCGCCGAAACCATCGTGATTACGAACCTATCGCAACTCAAGGACGAAACATTTGCGGGATTTGACCAGCTCAAAACGCTTGATCTACGCGCCGTAGCGGTGGATGCCACGCGGGTGGACGAACTGAGCGCCGCGCTGCCGAATTGCACGATACTTTGGAATGTTCCGATTGGCGCGGGATCGTTTGACAGTTCGTCGAGCGAGCTGACGCTACCACAGGATTGTACCGCGCAGGATCTCGCGCTGCTTCGATATTTTCCGTCATTGACGCGGGTTGACGCAACGCAGTGTACCGTAGACGAAGCGTTTGCCAGCGCCGCCGCGGCTTACACAAATGTTGCGTTCGCCTGGAACACGACGATAGGCGGCATTGCGGTGAAGAGTACGGATACGACGCTCGATCTGAGCAATCAGCAATCGCTCTCGCCGGATCAAGTGATGCCGTTCTTGCTGGGTCTATCCTCGCTGCAGCAGGTCACCTGCAACGGTACGGGCTGGAGTTCGGAAGAGATTGCTGCGTTGCAAGCGGCTTATCCGGGCATTTCTTTCATTTGCGACGTGGATGTGTTCGGCGAAAAAGTGCCTACGACGACGCAGACGCTGGATCTATCCAACGCGACGATCGACCTGCAAACACTGCCGGATACTCTGGCGTTACTGCCTGATTTGACGAGCGTCAATCTGGAAGGGCAGACGGTTTCGTTTGAGCAGATGGACGCCCTCATGACGGCGTTTCCCAAAATTGCGTTTTCGTTTTCGTTTGAGCTATTTTCTCAGCAGGTGACCACGCAGACGACGGATTTGGATTTAAACGGTTACACACTCACATCGCCGGAAGAGATAGCGGACAAGCTGAAATATTTACCCAATCTGACGCACGCGGATCTTTCCTATTGCGGATTAACAAATGAGCAGATGGAGCAACTGATGACGCAGTTTCCATCCATCAAGTTTGTCTGGGTGATCAAAATCGGCGCGTGGGAAATTCGAACCGATATTACAGCGTTTTCCAAGGGGAACCGTACAGTGTTTCCAAACGGCATGGGGCGCTTTACCGATGAGGGAAAGACAAACTTTTATAACGAAGACATTCAGGTTCTGAAATATTGCAAAGATTTGGTTTATCTCGATCTGGGGCACGGCAATCGTATTACCGATGTTTCCGTTCTCGCGCAGCTCAAGCACCTCAAGGTCTTGATCGTTTCGATGAATAAAATTACGGATATCTCTCCGCTTGCGGAACTCAAAGAATTGGAGTGCCTCGAAATCTATCAAAACCCGATTACGGATATTTCGCCCGTCGCCTCGCTGCCAAAGCTGCGTTACCTCAACTGCAGCGCGACGTATTTAACCGATATTACGCCGCTGCTCGGCATGACAAAACTGGAGATGCTCTGGTTTATCACCGTGAAATATGTGACCGAGGAACAGCGGCAGCAGCTGGTTGATACGCTGAAAAACTGCGAGATTTGCTTCCATGCCAACAGTTCCGGCGAAGGCGGATGGAAGCAGAACGATCTCTATGAGGTGTATCAAACGGCGTTTGGCCTCCCCTTTAGCGAATGACAACTGCGATTCGGGTTAAGGCGTTCACCAAATAGCAATCCACTTTAGAAGAGATCATTAGAAAAATTCGATAGGGATATAAAGTAGCACTGTGCGAAGGAACTTGTTTTCGTTCTTTCGCCGGCGCTATTTTTTTGTTGGAATCTTCAAGAGATAGAAATTAGTTTAAGTGCATGGATTCATTGTGCAACACCGCCAATTCCAGTTGTTTCTCAGGCGGTTTAGCTTACGTTAGCGATCACAATACGTGGACGAAGGTTGACAAACGACATTATCGGTAATACAATATCGATAATGCAAGTGCGATTATTACCGATCATCGACCCAGAAAGGATCTGTGCGTGAATATTACCGTATGTATTGGGAGTTCCTGCCACCTAAAGGGTTCGCGGATTGTTGTCGAGCGACTCGAACACCTCATCCTGGAGCGCGGGCTGAAGGACGAAATCGCGTTGTGCGGCGCGTTTTGCACTGGACAATGCCAAACGGGGGTGAGCGTTCGGTTGGACGAGGCTTATTTCTCCCTGAATCCTGAGAATGTGGAACAATTTTTTTTGCTGACGGTGCTCCCGCGCCTCGCGCAGGATAAAGAGGCAGAGACGAACACAACAAGACCGTAATACAGAATAGAAGGATAGCCATCATGTCAGATGTTTTACGACTAAAAAAGTCGAAGAGACCGTAACTGAAAGTTAGAAGAATAAGCATTTTGTAAGATATATTACGATTAAAGAAGTCGAAGCGACCGTAACAGAAAGTTAGAAGGTAAGCCATCATGTCAGATGTTTTACGACTAAAAAAGTCGAACTGCAAAAATTGCTATAAGTGCATTCGCCATTGTCCCGTGAAGTCCATTCGCTTCTCCGCCAACCAAGCGCACATCGTGGGCGAGGAGTGCATCCTTTGCGGGCAATGCTTCGTCGTTTGCCCGCAAAACGCCAAGCAGATTGCGGACGGAACGGAGATTGCACGCGTGCTTTTGGACGGAACCGCTCCCGTGGTCGCGAGCCTTGCGCCGTCGTTTGCCGCCTATTTTGAACAGGTGGGCTTTACTGCGCTCAAAGCCGCACTGATGCGTCTTGGGTTCGCTTCCGCCGAAGAAACCGCAATCGGCGCGACGCTGGTCAAGCGCGAATATGAAAAGCAATTACTAGAGCAAAGCATGGATGTGATCATCACCTCCTGCTGCCACTCGGTCAACCTACTGATTCGGAAGTATTACCCGGAATTGATCCGTTGTCTCTCGCCGGTGGTATCGCCCATGATTGCCCACAGCATGGACATCAAGCGCAGAATGCCCACGGCAAAGACGGTATTCATTGGCCCCTGTCTTGCCAAGAAGGACGAGGCGGAGAATAGCCCGGTGGACGCGGTACTCACCTTTGATGAGCTTTCGCGTATGTTTGCCGCAGCGAATATCACACCGGAGCTGAAGCCGGATCGCGCGGACGAGAGCCGAGCGCGGCTGTTTCCAACCGTCGGTGGCATTTTGAAAACGATGGATATTCCCGATACCGGGTATACCTGCCTGACGGTGGACGGAACGGATAACTGCCGCGCGGCACTGGATGACATCGCCGCGGGGAATTTGCATCGGTGCTTCATCGAAATGAGCGCGTGCGCGGGCAGCTGCATTGGGGGACCGGTGATGGAAAAATACAACAATTCACCCGTGCGGCATTATCAGGCGGTCACCACGTTTGCAGGGAAGCGGGATTTTGTCGTGTCCGCGACCGAAAACGGCGCGCTGATACGGAGGCATACCTATATCGGCGTGCCGAGCACGATGCCATCCGAGGAGGAGATTGCGCAAATTCTCGCCAAAACGGGAAAAACCTGCAAGGAGGACGAGCTGAACTGCGGCAGTTGCGGTTACAACACCTGCCGCGAAAAAGCGATCGCCGTTTATCATGGCAAGGCGGATATCAGCATGTGCCTGCCGTTTTTAATGGATCGGGCGGAGCGTTTCTCCAACAACATCCTCAGCCACACGCCAAACGGGATCCTCGTGGTCGATGAGAACCTAGAGGTACAGCAGGTCAACGCCGCCGCAATGATGATGCTGCATATTGGGCACGAGGGGGATGTGCTGGGCGAGCCGCTGGTGCGTATCATGGATCCGCTGCCGTTTGTCTCCGTACTCGAGGGGCGGGTGGTGAAGGAACAACGCGCGTTTTATGTGGAGTTTCAGAAATATTTGGAGCTGTCACTGGTGCACGACAAGACCACGCATATTCTCATCGCCATTTTGCGAGACGTGACCATAGAGGAGGAAGCGCGCCTCAAAAAAGAGGAAATCGGACGCCAGACGGTAGAGATTGCAGACCGCGTGGTGGAGAAGCAAATGCGCATCGTGCAGGAGATCGCCTCGCTTCTGGGCGAAACGACCGCCGAAACCAAAATTGCGCTGACGAAGCTCAAAGAGTCGATCAACAGTGATGAAGCGAAATAAGCCTGTATGACCGATCTTCAGAAAGGAGGCCGTGGCCGATGATCAACCATAACCCACTCTGCGCCGATATCGGCTATATGAGCCTCAACCACTGCGGAGAGCAGCTCTGCGGAGATCATATCGAGATTGCAGGGACGGACGAGAATTCCACCGTGATCGTGCTGGCGGATGGCCTTGGCAGCGGAGTGAAAGCCTGCATCCTCTCCACGCTGACCAGTAAGATCATCTCCACCATGCTCGCGGCTGGCTTGCGGCTGGAGGACTGCGTGGAAACCATCGCGGCGACGCTGCCGGTTTGCAGCAACCGCGGGATCGCGTACTCCACGTTTACCATCATCCGCCTCGTCAATAACGAGCGCGCAGAGATCATTCAGTACGACAACCCTGCCGTCATCCTGCTGCGAGAAGGAAAGAGCATCGAACTGCCGACAAACATGTTAACCATCGACGGCAAGCGCATCTTTCGCTCGGATATCACCTTGCGCGAAAACGACCTGATCATCGCAATGAGCGACGGGGTGGTGCACGCGGGCGTCGGCGGGGTTTACAACTTCGGCTGGCGCAGGGAAGACATAGCGCGCTATATGGAGACCTTCTGGCATGTCGGCTTCACGGCAAAGACACTGACCACGATTTTATTACAGGAGACCAACCGCCTCTATGACGGACAACCGGGGGACGACGCGACGGTTTGCACCGTCCGCATCCGCCCGCGCGTGCCGATGAACTTGCTTTGCGGTCCACCGAGCAGCCGAGACGACAACGAAAAGATGATGTCGCTCTTCTTCGGCAAAGAAGGCAAACACATCATCTGCGGGGGAACGACGTCTACGATCGCGGCGCAATATCTACAAAAGCCGCTATTGGCAAACCTCGATTTTCCCGACCCGGACATTCCGCCGACGGCGACGATCGAGGGGGTAGATCTGGCGACTGAGGGGGTCATCACGATCAACCGCGTGCTGGAATATGCCAAAAACTATCTGGACGACAACCGGGACTACGAGCGCTGGAGTACGGGGCAGGATGGAGCAAGCCGCATCGCGCGGCTCTTGTTTGAGGAAGCGACGGATATCAATTTCTTCGTCGGTTGTGCGGTGAATCCCGCGCATCAGAACCCGGAGTTGCCGATCAATTTCAATCTCAAGATGCGCTTGGTCGAGCAACTATCCGATAGCTTGATGAAGATGGGCAAACGGATCAAGACGAGTTATTTTTAGCAATTGCTTTTTTGTAGCGCAACTGCCTTTATACAAGCCGAAACAAGACAAGCGCGATCGAATGATACGTTGAGTGAAATAAAAAAAAGGTCTGCGCGAGTAACATTGCGCAGACCTTTTTTGTTCTGGAAGGATATATTCGGATGGAGAATATAAGGCTGAAAGCCAAAAGGCATTGAATCAGCTGGCTTTCTATTCTTCCTGCGCAAGAATTTCGTCATATTTTTGCTCGTCCAGCTGATATGGTTGAATCAGTAGTATGCCCGCAAGGAAGATCAGCGCGGGCGCGGGACCGATCATCAGGCGAATGGCAAACAGTGCGCTTCCCGCCTGATCGACAACGTTTGGCACAAACTTGGCAAAGCCTAAGAACATGCCGGCAAGTGCGGCGGCAAGCGCCACGCCGATCTTGGAAAAGAACGTCCACATGCCGTAATAGGCACCCTCTTTGCGTGCCTTGGTCTGGATTGCGTCTACCTCCACCACGTCCGGCAGCATTGCAAATGGCGGAACATAGCCAAAGCCGATGCCTACGCCCGCAAACACCATCACACAGAAGGTGAAGATCATACCAAGGATATGCGCAAAGAAGAATATCGCAAGGCAACTGACGGTGAGGATGCCAAGCGCGAGCTGATACGTGCGCTTTTTACCGATTCGCTTGGCGACCAGCACCGAAAGCGGCACGCAGACCATCGCTACTCCGAGCAGCAGTAGCATCGCGATTGTCGTCATGGCTTCATTTTGGTAGATATACTTAAAATAATACACCAGCATGGTTTGCACAAATGTGATGCCCGTGAGGTTGAGCGTGTATACCGCGGCAAGGCGCATATACGTTTTGTTCTTGAAGACGACAAGGAACGTTTCGAAGAATTTCTCTTTCGGCTTTGGCAGATTCGCGCGAGGCGACTCTCGAACCGTGAAGAACGTGGTGAGGATGGTTGAGGCCATGATGAAGCCGAAGAGAAGGCCGACGATCGAGTATCCCTTATGGGGGTCGCCAGCAAGGTTCACGATAGGGATCACGACGGCGGCGCCGAGTATGGTGCCGATCACCGCAAAACTAAAGCGAAACCCGTTGAGCGAGGTGCGCTCTTGATAGTTCTTCGTAATCTCTGGCGTGAGCGAGCCGTAGGGAATATTCACGACCGTGTAGGCGGTGTTTAGCAGGCAGAGCGCAAGCGTCGCCCAGAGAAAGCCCGTTGTCTGCGCGTTGGTGTAGTCCGGCGCAGAAAAAAAGTACCACATCGTTAGCAACAGTGGTAGTGCGCCAAAGAGTAAATAAGGGCGTCGGCGACCCCATCTGGAACGGGTGCGGTCGGAGATAAAGCCCATCATCGGGTCGGTGACCGCATCCCAGAATTTTCCGATCAGGATGGCGATGCCCGCGAGTGAGGCGCCAAGGCCAACGGTATCGGTCAGGTAGATGAGCGAGTAAAATCCCATCGCGGTGAAAAAAAGGTTTCCGCCGAGGTCTCCTATGCCAAAACCAAGTTTGACGCGAAGCGGTAACTTGGAGTCGGAGTGGCCTGAGGACGCGGAATCAGCAGGATGTTTCATTTCGATACCCCTTTATACAGTTTTCCAATTTCTGAGCGAGTGCTTCGGTGGCAATGCGCGCGGTCTGTTTCGGGCTCTTTCGATAATCCGGTAGTAGATCTGATAAATTCAAACAATCGGCGGGTACGATAACCGCCTTTTTTCGGATATTGTTCGGTCGATTGGAGATGTTGCCGCCCATGAGCCGGAGAACGAGATCCTCCATGTTGAAAACGCATTCGACGATTCGGTCAAAGCACGGGGCGGACGCAGGGTCACCCGCAAGGTACGCGACATCGTGATAGGACATCAGATCTACAAATTCCATATGGCGCATCGCAAACCAGGCTTCTCCCGCGCGCCGGTCGGCAAGCGCGCGCTCCAGCGAGGTGAGTGCGGTTAAATCATCCTCGGGATAGACCCGGTTCCATCCTTCCAGACGCACGTGATACATCCGCTGGACGAGATCATCCGTGCCCGGATCGATCCCCAGCGCATGCTCGGCCACGCTGAGTGCCGCGGGTAGCAGCGCATTCCAACGATGCTGACGCGCGGAAGCTTCGCTTTCGTCTGGGACGACGTTCGGCACGCGGTAGCCGTAGGTACCGGCATAATACGCCTCAACCATGGCGAGCACGCTGCTCTCGATGGCGTTCAAACGCGGAGATAGACTGGAAAGCGCGTCTTCAGGCGCGCGCGCTGCGTCTAGATCGATGCCGCAGAGCATTTCCACGCGTTGCATGGCAGAGATGACTTTACTCAAATCCCGTATATCGTATTGATAATGCACGGATAGTGGCAGGATGAGCATCTGCTCCGTCCGTCCGGATTTTTCTAGGTCGCTGGCGCACCAGAATCCCATTCGAACAGTACCGAGTTCGATGCGCGGCAGGGTCTCGCTGTGATAAGAAATCTGCCCCTCCGGCGCGAGTCCGAGTGGGGAAGGGCCATCTTTGAGCACCGTGCGAATATTGGAGAGGCTGCCTGTGTCGCACTTGACATGATAAACCGGCATTGCCCCCGCGCGCGGCAGCAGAAAGCGAATGAACGCATTGCCCCAGAGCGGTACGGCGTAATCATGAACAAGCCGGAGGCTGGGGCGATGCGCGAGCGGCGAGCCCATCTTTCGAGCAAGTCGCGGGATCATATTTTCAAACACATGAAACAGCAACTGCGGCTCATCGCCATACGGATGGCGAAAGGCGACGATCAGCCGCGTTTGATGCGCCTGAAAGTCACGGATTGCCGAAACGATCGCTTCAGGATTGCGAATCTCAATGTTTTGGAAGGAAAGCGCAAATTTTAGATAGGCGGGAATGAGAAGACGGCCAAACTGGACAAAAGGCGCAGAAATTCTCGAAGGAGCCAATCGACGCCGCGCGCGCGCTTCACTGATGGGGTTGGCTACCAATCGGGTTTTTCCCATAAACACCTCCGAATAGCGGTTTTTTGCGTGAGTTGTGTAAGGCATGTTTGAAAGATTGGCTTTTATCAGTGCGGTGACGATAGAAGATACGAAAGCTCTGCCGGACAAGACTGACTCGAATGGGAAAACATATCTACTGAAAGATTTGGGATCTATGATCTTCGGAATAGTTCGTGAAAGAAAGAGATATTAGCATTTATTATGGTGTGGAATTGATTTTATGTCAACACATCGTGCACGGAATGACGGCAAACTATGGAGCGTGAATGTTATACTTTTTTGCTAAGTTTTATGTTGAACGAAATGACTTCAGCCGAACAAGATTTGAAAGATGATTTTTTAGATAGGAACGAAAAAATGCAATCGCCATCGAGTCGGTTGCCGGTCAAGACGATTGCGGATTACTCTCTTTTTTTACTAATTTCATTTGCGATAGATGGCATCATACAGTTGCCCGAAATTCTCATCTGTTGGAAAATCGTGAAACAGGAGAACCGGACGGCTGGTGATTTGATGCATGAGGTTTGGATCAGTCGTAATGAAAATATCTTCCTTTGCAAAGTGCGATTCAAAGGCGGGATCCATCGCATCCATATATGGGATCGAAGTAACCTGTACGGTTTCGTAGCACGCGCCGTTGAAAATTGAGCGGATGAAACTCGCGATGAACTCTGCGTGTTCAATGCCGGAATCACTGACGATTGCGATGCGCTTGGTGGGCGTCGCCATACCAAGAGCGGGGAAAATAAAACACGAGTGTACGATGAGTTCCGACAGAATGTGATGCAGATCGACCCCCATCGCGCCTGAAAACGCTAACAAGCTATCCTGAAACGAACTGTAAAGCCTGGGGTGGCAATCTTGCACCGCGGAAACAAAACCGTTGATATGACGGATAAATTCGGTGGCGTATGCCGGACAAACGAAGACATAATGATACAGAATTTCCATTGCTTGTTTCAGCTTCATTCGGGTTTCCGGCGGGCAGGATACATGTAACTCTGCAAACACACGCTCATAGAAAGCGGTGGTTTCCCGATCGAGTTGCGCTGCGTCGCCCGTTTCGCCCGGTGTGAAAAACGGTTTCATTAAGAGTTCGTGGATCGGTTTCAGGTTTTCACCGGAAATGCCGGGGAAGAGTTCCATTAAATACTGCAAGTCCTGCGAAGATATCTCCGCGCCGAGCGGTCGTGCGGATTCTATATGAAACCCCTGAGTTTCGCGAAGGAGAGAAACAATATAGAAAGCCACCATTTGCGTCAAGGCGGTAGCATCCCTGAATACGAGGTCTATAGTGGAGTGATTTGGAGATTGCTGCAGCATCACTTGCACGATGCCGCGTAGGCGCGGAAAACAAACGGGTGCGGTCGCGCCGGGAATGTTGAGCTCTATTTGTGCCGGACGCTGATGCATGATTTCACGGTTTAGTTCGACATATGCGACGCTAAACAGTTTTCGGAATTCTTGCTCATCCTGTGCGGATAGCCGATAGGTTAGTCCGCAGCGTTCAATCGAAACGTTCACCGCCGATAAGCAAGCATTGACCTTTGGGATCAGGCGTACGAGTGTGGATTTACTGACGAAGAGTTTTTGGGTATAAAACTCGATAGTTTGATCGGAAAAGAAAAATAGATCGCGAAGAAACCGCGGCGCAACGGCACTTTTGAAGATGTCGATCTGTATGTCGTGCAGCACCGCTGCACTGCGACATCCCAGCTGGACGCCGTTTTTGAGCGAAACATCGAGCTGCAACTTCTCGCCCCACTCGTTTTTGATAAAAACAAGATCGGAATGAACGGTGCGCTCGCTGGCGCCAACCCGCTGCGCAAGTTCGCCGATTGTGATCCACTGGGTCTGCTGCATGAGCGTCTCGAGAATGCCGATTCTTCGCTGATCGGTCTCATCCAGTAATGCAAGCATAAGCGATACCTCAAATCCAACGCGATTGGTTTCATTTTAACAGCATTTGTTAAGCGAATCTACACTTAAAAATTAGTTAAATCAAAAATTGCACTATAATACGAAAAACTAGATCGGAAAAGAATCGTTACATTGTAATATAATAGCGTCTGTTGTGTAATCGCTTTATTGTGAATCAGTGTGCGTTGATTGTAAGTGCGAATTACAAACAAGCGTGCCGAAGATTGCGAATCGTTCGAAAACATGCGAGAAACCGAGACATGATGAAAGTTCATGCGGGTTTTGCGCACAGCGACCGCAGATAGGAACGCGTGACAGCGAAACAGTGAACGTTGCACAACAGGTGAGAACATCCAGTCGTTTGCTGTGAAAATTAAGTTGAGTTTAGTGATGTTCGATTGCGTAACACTGAAAAAAATCGAACTAAATCGAGCATAAGGGATTCTATCCGTGGTACAAAGTTCATCTGCTTTAGGTGGTATTTAAGATGAAAATTGAAACGGTACGAATTTAAGCCGAAGTGGATGATTCTGCCGAGGCATAGTGTTGAAAGGCTTTTAACGAACGAAATTGAGACATGAAACCCGGAAAATAGAATATAACGTTCAAACCTCAACGCGCAGACATTATCGAATGGCTGTGCGTGTTTTGGTGCTTCTTTTTTTTGTCGGCTATGTAATGACGACGTTTTTAATCCGCTCGGCATCCGCGCTGGAGCGCCCATACGTAGCCGAAGTCAGCGGTCCGGTTGTGAGCATTACCAGTTTGGTACCAGACGAATCAGAACAGACAACGGATTTATCAAATGTGACCCCATCGCCAGCGGCAAGCGAACAACCCGCCGCACAATCGACGCCGGAAGTAACCGCACAACCGACCGCCGAACCGAGCGCACAACCAACCGAAGAACCGACGGCAACACCAACGCCAGAGCCGACGACGACTCCGGAAGCAACGCCCGAATTGGATGCAGCCGAGTTTACGGGCGAGCATGGCGGCGTTCAAATTCGATTACTAACCGCGCGAGATGAGCGCACCGAGACGAGTTTTACACTTTCTCTTTCCCGCATCACTGCGGAGTCAAATGCAGACGCGTTTGAGCGCTATCAAGCGTTACTCAGCGAGTTGGTAACAGCCGATCAGCTGGACGACTGCATCGTTTACGAACTCCATTATCTAGCGGACGGCGTTGCGATTGATCCGCCGCAGGGCTCTGCCAAGATCGAGCTAAGCGACGCAGCAAACCTATCCGCGCTCAACGCTGATTCCATTCGCGCTTTTTACCTGCTTGGCAGTGCGGATTCAACCACAGCGGAAATACACTCCGCAACGGTGCAATCGAATGACGGAATCATCGCATTCTCGTCTGCCGCGTGCCCGTCCGCCATTGTGATCTACGGGCAAGCATCCGTCGCTGAACCATCGGCGAATGAGGCGACCCCTGATCCGAATAGCACGACAACGCCTGCCGAAGAAACGCCAGAACCCTCGCCAAGCATTGAGCCGACACCGCTTTATGAATACGAAAACGGCGGCTTATATGTCAGCGGTTCACCTGCGAGCAGCGATGTGTTGCCAGAAGGGGCAACCCTTTCGGCGGAGCGCATCACGAGTGAGAATTACCCGGAGCGTTACGCAAAGTATGCCGACATGCTGCAGCAACTCTACGATACGGAGTTTCCGATTGCGTTCTACGCGTATGACATCAGCTTTCACGCGGATGGGCAAGAGGTTGAGCCGGTCGGTGATGTGGTGGATGTAACGATTCGTGACGACGCTTTTGTGCAGGATGTTGAAAAGCCGCTGGTATACCATGTAGTGAATGAACAGAGCGCTGACCCCGCGCTGCAAGAAGTACCCGCTTTGGCGGAAACGAGCGATGGTGAGGCGCAGGTTGCCTTCTCAGCGGATAGCTTCTCGACCTATATCGTACTTGCAAATGGAACGACGCTCACGCTTGCAGATAACTCGGGATTGACCTACAAGATCATCGCCACCGCGGCAGACAAGTTTACCAACACGAGCTACTATAACTCCAGCCGCGCACTCGGTATTGCAGGCAACTTCCACATCGTTGCGTTCGACACGGCGACGCTCAGCGCGCATACGAACGGAAACGTGCTGGCCAACAAGGTAGTCGCAAACAGTAACTTTGGAACGAACGGGCTGGCAAACGAGCTATCCTATATTCAAAATTACACGCAGGTCAACGGTGTGAGTGCCTCTGATAACGCGCATGTTCTCGTGCTTGGAAATGCAAACACGATCACCGCGCTCGACAACGGAAATGCCTTTGGCATCAACGCGGTCAAGCTCGATCGCCCGAAGAACATATGGCAGGACAAGGCCACCGCGACGCTGCCTTTTATCGACCTGGTGGCGTTGAAAACAAGCGTAAAATCACTTTCCTCCTCGCTTGCGGGTAACAGCGCGGCTTATACAACGTCTCACCTTTCGACCACGGGCGGAAGCTGCGATTTGAGTTATGTCACCCTGACCAATCCCGATAAGGTCGGCTACTTCAATATTACCGCCGCTGCTTTGGCAACCTATAACTACTTTGGTGTGCAGGGGTTCCAGTCCGGCCATAACGGCGCGGTCATCATCAACGTAGACTGCACCGGCGTGTCGGGAACGATTACGTTGCCGGAATGCCGCATGTATGTCAACGGCACAGCCTTAAACTTCGCCGAGGTGACCAACTTCGTCAACGGGCGTATTCTTTGGAATCTGGTCAACTGTACGGCAACGGTCACGACGAAACTACTATACGCCTCGCTGCTTGCGCCGGATGCAACGATAAACGTTGCGCAGAATATGAACGGCACAGTGATAGGAAACAAGGTCACGATCACCGCGGAGAGCCACAGGGACGACTTTTTGGGCAGCCTCTCCAACGGTGTCACGGTGACGGCGAACAAGGTCTGGAGCGATTACGCAAGCGGCTCACCTGCTAACACAAGCGTTACGCTTCAGCTCTATCGATCCACCGACGGCGGGGTGTCCAAAACGGCATACTCAACGCCGGTCACGCTGAATACGGCGAGCGGATGGTCTTACAGCTGGACGGAACTGCCAACAGGCAGTCTTTATACGATAGTGGAAACAGCGGTTACGCAGGGATCGACGAACGTTACCGCAAACTATAAGGTTACCTATTCCACACAGACGGGCGTTTCCAGCGGAGCTATCACCGTGACGAACCAATATCTCTACGCCTTACCATCAACCGGCGGACCAGGGGTGAGAGGCATGTATACATTGGGCGGGGCGCTCCTGCTCACGGCGATTCTGCTGACGCTGCGCCGAAAACGCGTAAGACAACGAGTGACATAAACAATTTGGATTACAGCGCGAATAGAAACGCGCAATCGCAAATCGAATTGCAATCCAAACAGCTTCAATAAACAAATTCCACAAAGGAGCACAGAAAGGCAAAACCATGAAAACGACTAAGAAACTGCTGCGTTCCATCCTGATCATTGCGATTCTGGTTTCTCTTTGCTTGACCAGCGCGCTGGCAGCGGGAAACAACACCGTCACGATCAGCTCAGAGACCTCCGGTCATACCTACAGAGCCTATCAGGTTTTTGCGGGTACTTATGAGACAGCAAGCGCAAAGCTGACAAACGTTACCTGGGGTAGCGGCGTGAACAGCGCAAACCTGCTCACCGCGCTCAAGGCAAACGCAACCTATGGATCGAGCTTCTCTGCCTGCACCACCGCAGCGGAAGTCGCCTCGGTCATCAGCACGAACTATTCAACAAACTCGGCGTTCGCGTCCGCGTTTGCCAAGTTGGCGGCGGCGAACACCTCCGCTACGCATACGGACTCCGGCACGCCGACAGGCACGGGACCGTATACCTACACCATCACGGGGCTGAATGACGGTTACTATTTTGTGACCGAAGCAGCGTTTGGCGGTACGGTGGATAACGCCTACACAAAATATATCCTGCAGGTAGTGAACAATGTCACCATCAACGCCAAGACGGATAAACCCGCCATCGCGCTGAAGGTGCTAGAAAATAACGACGCGACCTACAAAAACACCTGGAACGACGCCGCTGACTATAGCATTGGCAGCTCCGTTCCTTACCGCATCGTCAGCATCGTACCGGATATGACGTATTTTGATACGTATTATTATCAGATCACGGATTCGATTTCTTCCGGTTCAACGTATGACGCCGGAAGCGCGAAGGTTTACTATGTGCCCAGCGGTTCAACTATGTACGATCTGGAGACTGCTTCCGCAACCGGCGCGGGCGGCACGCTGCTCACCAGCGGCTATACCGTGGCGCAAACCGCGGGCGGCTTTACTGTAACGTTCTCCGATCTTTCGAACACCAGCGGCGTGCCCGCGTTGGGCGACGGCTATATCGTTGTGGAATACACCGCGAAGCTCAACAGCAACGCAACCGTTCAGGTGCCATCGAATCCCGGTAACCCGACGGAAGTGTATTTGACCTACAGCAACAACCCGAACAATGCGGATGGCACCGGCACGGGCGTAACGCCGAAGGACGAAGTCGTCGTTTATACCTTCCGTCTGCCGATCAGCAAGGTTGACGGCAGCGCAGTACCCCTTTCACTGACAGGCGCGACCTTCGCCATCTTTACCTCACAGACGGATGCGCAGACGGCGGCGGCAGATCCCGCCACGGCCGCGAATTTTGCCACAGCAATAACGTTCTCCGGCAGCGCGGGTAGCTATATCCGCTCGACGACTGGCAGTTACACACTTGCGGACAACGGTGCAGGTTCCTATGCGATCGATGGTCTCGATCAGGGCACGTACTATCTAGTTGAAATCGCAGCTCCGGCAGGATACAATCGCGTGACCGATCCTGTGACGGTGACGATCGATCCGACTTACAACGATGGATCTAGAAGCTCCACTTATGTGGACGGACATATCCCCGATGCAACCGTAGATCAGCTGACCGCAGTTTCGATCAACGGCGGCACGCTGCTGACGGTCATCAACCTCGCTGGCGTTACGTTGCCTGAAACCGGTGGTGTGGGCACCAAAGCCTTCGTGGTCGGCGGGCTTGCACTGATGCTTCTGGCGCTGGTCATTGTGATCATCAGAAAGAAAGCCTCAACCCAGAAAAACTAACGCGGAATTTGCTACGCGGTGGGCAGATCGGCGCAAATGCCGGTTTGCCCATGCGCGCGGAAAGTGAAATGAAGAAACTTTTACCGAACCTGATGCTTGCGCTTGTATTTATCGCCGGGCTTACGCTGCTGCTATACCCGACGGTGAGTAACTATATCAATACGCGCCATCAAAGCCGTGTTGTGTCCGGCTATGAGTCAGATGTAGCGAAGCATCAAGATGCGGACTATACGCCAATTCGTGCGTCAGCGGAGGAATATAATGCTGCTCTTGCTGCGAATCCCGACCGGTTTTTGCAAACGGATGAGGACGAAGCCGCATATACCGCGCAATTGAACCCGTTTGACAACGGCATTATGGGTTACATCGAGATCGATAAGATCGACGTGAAGCTGCCGATTTATCACGGCACAGACGACAGCGTGTTACAGGTTGGTGCAGGGCACGTGACTGGGACTTCACTGCCGATCGGTGGCGCGGGGACTCACTGCGCGATCTCCGGTCACAGCGGGCTTCCCTCGGCCTTGTTGTTTACGAATCTCGACCAGCTGGTAATCGGGGACGAGTTTTCGCTGCATGTGTTGAATGAAACGTTGACTTACCGGGTCGATCAAATTCTTGTGGTAGAGCCGCGTGACTTGACCGCGCTCGATATCGTGCCGGTTCAGGACTACTGCACGCTCGTGACCTGCACACCATATGGGATCAACTCGCATCGTCTCATGGTGCGTGGTGTTCGCACACAAGGCGAAACACCCGCCGCGACGAGTGAATCCGCGCAGGCAGAAACTGCACCTGTGGATGCCTATCAATTGGCGCCCGCAGCGATCACGATTTCGATTCTTCTCTTACTCTTCGTGCTACTGCTGAGCGTAGAGAAGAAGACGCGGCGCAGAAATCACTCGCGGCGTGATCGATAGGCAAAAAGACGCTGAAAAGCGTAAGAAAAAGTAGGCAAAAGACGCTGAAAAGCGTAAAGACGAAGAAGAAGATTTTAGAAGAAGATTTAAGAAGGAAATTTTAGTTTGAAGAATTTTCGGGCAAAACTGAATCAGCGCGCGCGCCAAATCGCCATTTCGCTGGCGCTATTCGTTTGCCTGATGATCTCTCTGCCGCGCGGTGCCTGGGCAGCAGAGCCGCCAGACACAACGAAGCCGTGCGCACTGACTTTGGTTTGCAATTATCAGATGAAGGCGTTGGCGGGAATGCAGCTTCGGCTCTATCGCGTGGCGGACGGCACCTCGGACGCCGGCTTTACGCTCAGCGGCGCGTTTGCTTCGCTTCCGGTCAGCCTCAGCGGATTAAGCGCCGCGGGTTGGAGCACGGCAGCGGCAACGCTCGCCTCCTATGTGCAGCCAAACGGTATCTCGGCAACAGCCAGCGCGCAGACCGATAGTAAAGGTTCTGCCACGCTGCCCAATCTGGCGCAGGGGCTATACCTTGTCGTCGGCGATACACTGAAGATCGGGCAAAACTCATATAACGTTGAACCATTTTTAGTGGCGCTGCCGACGCTGACCAAATCGGGCGCTTGGCAATATGACGTAACCGCATATCCTAAGATTACGGACCCGGAAGAAGCGCTAGACTATTATGATCTTACGATCCTGAAGCAGTGGGTGGATCAAGGTTCGAACGCAAAACGCCCGGACAGCATCGAAATCGCTCTGCTGCGTGACGGCGTGGTTTATGAGAACAGGACGCTGACGGCCGCCGGGAACTGGCGTTATACCTGGACCAATCTGAGTAATCAATACATCTGGTCCGCAATAGAGACGACGACATTAAGCGATTATACCGTAAAATATCAGCGCAGCTCGAAAACACTGGTGATTATCAACACCGCTAAATCGTTGGATACGACCGACGACACGGAAGACGTGGACAAAGACATCCCGAAAACGGGACTGAATTGGTGGCCGGTCTATCTGCTGGCTGGCGCGGGGGTCGTTATTTTTACGATTGGATGGCGCAGGCGATACGGCGCCGGAGGGAAGCACCATGCGTCGTAACCGTGGTACGCTTTTCATGATCGTCGGCGCGCTGCTGCTGCTCGTTGCGGGGGTGCTTTTCTACCGCAATGTCCATGAGGAAGAGATGGCGCAGGTTTATGCAAACAACGCGCTCGTTCAGATTCAGCGGATTATTCCGACAATGGAAGAAAAGAGCGATGCCCTACTTGCCGCCGCGAGCGATCCGGATGAGACGGCGCTCGTGACCGCGCAAGCGCAGGATGCGGTCATTGAAACGCCTCAAATGCAGACGATTCAGATTGAGGATGAAACCTACATTGGGGTAATCAAGATCCCTTCTCTCAAACTGGAACTACCGGTCATGAGCGATTGGAGTTATCCGAAACTCGTAAAATCGCCTTGTCGATACGCCGGTTCGTTTTTAGACGACACGCTTGTGATTGCGGGGCATAGCGTACGCGCACATTTTCGCGGCCTGCGTCAGATTCAGGCGGGCGCGAGCGTGGTGTTTACCGATGCGGTCGGGAACGTTATTCTATACGAAGTGGTCTATGTCGAAATACTCGGCAGCACCGAAGTTGACAAACTGATCCACAATGATTATGACCTAACCTTGTTTACCTGCTCGCCCGGCGGCGTGCGCCGCGTCGTTGTCCGCTGCAATCGCGTATAAGCAAACGGATTTTGTAAAAGATAGACAGATAAAAGATAAGTTGCACAATCAAAAGGCATGTCGCTTTCAAAAAAGCTGCATGCCGTTTTTTTACGTCCATTTCTCTTTTTGCGATCGCTTGCACCGTTGATTTGGCGGCGACTACACAAAAAAAGCCAGAATCAGTAACGATCTGGCCGAAACAAACGAGTGAGTTGGGTTTGCTTCAACTATCTTGCTTGTTTTGTTGATCGATGATGGCGATGCTCCAGGGGAAACACTTGTAAAAACGCGCTGTGCCGCTCATGTTTTCTCGAATCAGCGTCTGAAATTCGCGGTGCGTCCAGTGATTGATGTGCCCGACTGGATTGCCGAGGCGCGCAACATGCCGCAGTGTGAATAGATTGCCAAGCCAAAACCACGGCTCATGCGGTACCGAAACGATGACAACATGGGATGCCACCCGCTCTAACTCTTTTAGCGCGGTGAGTGGCGAGTTTAAGTGCTCCAGCACTTCCGAAAGAAGCACGGTATGAATGCTGCTGTTCTCAAAGGGCAACGCGCAGACCGACCCAAGCATAAACTGCACATCGGGATTGCATTGCCTGGCGATATCCAGCGCGTCTTGCGAAACATCCAATCCGACGATGGTCATCTCCGGCTGAGCGGCGTGCAAGCGGCTCGTGACAAAGCCTTCGCCGCAGCCCGCGTCCAGTACATCCGGCACGTCGGAATTGGAACGAGGCCATGCTTCACTGAACGCGTGCGAAATCAGCGCATCAGTCAGCCGATTGGAAAGCAAGCGACGCAACGGATTCTTCGATTGATATTTTTGCTCGTTTTCCGATTGCAGCGAAGTGTTCTCAACTGACCCACGCTGACGAAACACAAGAAACTTGCCCAAGATATAGTTGAGAATGATGACGAGTGTCATCACGATCCACTTTGAAGCAATCTCGTGCATTTGGAATTGCTCGACCAGCAGAATCAGGCCAAAATAATCGACCAACCCGGAAAACCCACGCGCAAGCATGAAGCCCCAGAATTCGCGCCAGAACAACCCATTCTCATGACTGCGAAACACAAAATACTTATTCAATGTAAAACCGGAGAATCTGCTGAGCACGAGGGCGATGATATTGGCGATCTCATAGCGCATGCCCAAATACAGCAATCCTGAATAAACGCCGATATTGATCAGCGCAATCAATCCGCCGGAAATGCCATACCGAATGATCTCTTTGGAAAGTATTTTTTTAACCACTTATGAAACCTGTTTCTCTTTCGTTTCGGCAGCATCGTGGAGATCCGCATGCGTGATGACGGCTTTGACGTGATCTTCCGAGTAGTTTCTGCGCGCGTTCGACTCTACGACCATATTTGCGAGATAGCCGGTTGCGAAAAATTGCATGCCGAGCAGGATGAGCATAATGCCCAGCAGAAGCAACGGTCGATTACCAATCGCCTGCCCCATGAGCCACTCGACGGTTAAAATTGCGCAGAAGACAAAGCCGATCAAAAAGGAAATCAATCCGATTCGCCCGAAGAAATACATCGGCCTATCGTAGTATTTGAGCAGGAACAGTGTCGTCATGGAGTCAAACATACCGCGCAAATAGCGCTCAAAGCCGTATTTTGATTTTCCGTGTGTGCGCTTGTGATGCTCCACCACGATCTCCGTAATACGAAAACCCGATCGCGCCGCGAGCACCGGAATATAACGGTGCAGCTCGCCATAGAGCGAGAAACTGCGCACCACCTCGCTGCGATAAGCTTTAAAGCCGCAGTTGAAATCATGCAGTTTCACGCCGGAACCAGCCGCCGTAACGGCGTTGAACAAGCGGGAAGGAATGCGTTTTTCAGCGGGATCGTGCCGCTGCTTTTTCCAGCCGGAGACGACGTCAAACCCCAACTCCAACTGCTCGAGAAAGCGGGGGATTTCATCCGGATCATCCTGCAGGTCCGCGTCCATCGTAATGATCACGTCGCCGGTCGCGCGCGAGAAGCCCGCCTGCAACGCCGCAGCCTTACCGCGATTGTTTCGAAATACGACAAGGTTCATATGGCTATCGGCGGCAACAAGGCGCTCCGCCGCTGCTCTCGATCCGTCCGTAGAACCGTCGTCCACAAACCAGAGTTCCCATTCGGCGATCTGTCCGCTCACGATGCATGCGTTCGCGCTCGCGCTGACGCGCTGAGAGAGTTCCGGCAGTGAATCGGCCTCATTGTAAAATGGGATGACGATCGTACATTTTTTCAGCATCGGGTTCTCCTTTATCAATCCGCCACGTTGGGTAAGGCTCGAAATATGGATGCGATCGGACTCGAGTCAACATAGATGGTGTACCATTCCTCGTATCCATCGCGAGAGGCATCGTTGCCAATGACGTATCGATAGTCTTCTATTTGATACTCGCCGCCTGCTTCAAAGCGAAAGCGAGCCTGTTCTTCGGCAGTCAGCAGTGGAATTTGGAGTAAAACATTGTTGAAATCCGGCATGGAACTGTCGAGTACGATGGGTTCCTCTTCTGCGTTTTCCAGCAGATAATTCAGCACGTTATAGAGCGATGTACGCGTCGCGTCCCGGCAGAATTGGCTTCGATACGGCGCGGCAAAACGATTGAGATATTGATGTTCGTATGGATGGTTTTCCACGATCCAGCCGACCTGAACCAACAGCGCCCCGCAGATGACAGCCGTGGCTGCGTAACGCACCCAACTACGCTTCACCACTCGGAAGAACGCATACACGACAAACTGAACCAGAAAAACGAACGGCACGAGCAAAAAGTACATTTGCCGCCAATCGTTATATAGAACCGAATGATTGACGATCACCAATAACAGCGGGCAGAAGAACAGGGCCAGCGCAAATAATACATAACGATAAGGCGCCCCCAGCAAGATGCCGAAATAGGTCGGCTTCTCATTGGTATCCTGTGCCGCATCCAGTCGGTTTGATACACGTTTTGGCAGAATGATCAGCAACGCAACCAATACCAACGCGCAGAAAAAGAGCAGGCTATACCAAACCGGCAGCGAAATCAACAGCCAAACGGGGATATACGACCAGGGCACATCATTCCAAGGCACCTCGCGCCCCATAAATAACGAGGAACCCTTCCACTGATCATAGTAAGAGAACTCTCGAACGGTCGAAACGATGGACTGTATCGGCGCTTCCCAACAGGTCGGATTGATTGCGACATACACAATCAGAAAACCAAGCCCAAGCGCGGCATACGCGCCGATGCGACGCAGGATTGCTTTAGCGCCTTGCCGATAGACCTGACGAATCAAAACATCTCTGAGCAGCAGATAGCCGATCAATAGCGCGGGGAATATCATGCCGATGAAGCGCAGATTGGCGCAGATTGCAGCAGCGAAACAGAAGAGCAGGCCATAGAGCGGCTTTTCCTCTTTTTCCAAAAACAGCACCGTGGCCCACATGGCAATCATGAAAGTCGCGGCGAATAGCATATCTTTGATGTAGAAAAACTGCGTCGCAAAAAAGCGAGGGTATAAATAAAGCATCAGCGTGCCAAGAAGCGCGAGCCAGCTATTCTTAAATACTTTTTTGCCCATCCAATAAAAGCAAATATAAGCGATGAAACAATAGGAAAACGTGATCAGGTGGCGCATGCGCATGACATCGCCAAGATCGGACTGAAAATCGTTCAAGTCCTCTAGAAACACCATTGGCATCTGCAAAAACGTGCCATAGTAGCGATATTGATACTCCGGCAAGTCAGGATAGCTGACGAGCTCCGCCACATCGCGATGAAACACCTGTTTCATAATGTATTTGTAGGCGACCAGCGAATGCTGCCGCTGAATGCCCTCGTCAACAGAGACGCCGTAATCCTGATAATGCAGAATGCCGACGGCAAACATGCACACAAAGATCAAAACGATTAGCAGAGTGGTTATGCGACGCGTTTGCTCCAAGGCGGACCTCCTGTAAAGTAAAGTATATCGACTATGTGCTTCGCTTAGCAGATGGTTTTGTATGCTGACTACCGAAAAATGCTCTCAAGTATAGGAACAATCGAGTATCTTCTCATTCTAACCAAACTGTGTACCGCCATGCAAGCCGTTTGAGGGCGAAATGATCTGTTTTATTCGTTGGGTTGAGCGGTCATTGACCGAATTGGATGGCGTTTTTTTGCGCGCGAATGGAAAGCGCGAAAAGCCAATCGAACGCTTACTGCATGCGCCAGCGGATCGCCTCCACCAGTTCCAGCGCGCCGGAGGATACCCGCTTGGGTTGCTTATCAAAGAAGGTGACGACGGGTTCGTTTCTTACGATATTCCAGATGCCCGCGATGCGCCCGTCGATCGCAATCGAGGGATTACAAATGCCGGATTTCAGTATGACTTTGCTTTTATACTCGGTTGGCAACACCGCGCTTCGATCGACATAGGACACCACGATCGGGTCAAAGCCGGAGAGCAGCGTCAGGGCGGGGATGTCTGCGGTCTCCTCGTCTCCCGCGGTATAATAGCGATTGCCGTTCCATTCAAAGCAGAAAAGATCGTCCAGCGGCAGTTTGCGAAGCGCGTTTACCTCGTCTTTCCAGAGACCGAAAAACCAGGCGGCGTCGCTGAGCGTTGCCGGGCCGTACGCGGCGAAATATCGGCGTACCAAATCCGGCAGCACTGCTTCAAACGTTTGGGTTGGTTCGGCGGAGATCAAGTCAAAATCCCGGCTCGCCATGCCCCGAAACGCGACCCGGCCTTGCCGCGCGAGGTAAACGAAGATACCGCCCCAGGGCGAGAAAAGCGCTTCGATCAGTTCGGGGCTGTATTGCGCGCTGAAAATCTGGCGAAACTCCGCGCGGGAGTTCACGCCGTCCTCCATATAACGAATTACGTCTTCGGCTGCGGTTTCGATCAGCGCTTTGCCGAAGGTGCGGCTTAGGTAAGAATCCCCTTGGTGCAGCGCGAGAAGCTGCGGCAGATCTTCGTAGACCACCCCGTGCAGGGTGCCGCGATAAAGCCATGTCTTGGTGAGCTTTGTCTTCCAGCCCGCGATGCCTGCGCCGCGAATCAGCGCAGAAAACGCAACGTTTCTGTAAAACCAGCTGTGCAGCCCGAGCAATTCATGCGAGAGTGTCTCCAAATCCTGACACGCTCTGGATAGATACAAGCCGTGCATGCGCTTGCGGGCAATTTGTTCCAATTGGTCGGTTTGCGCCATATCCACCTCTTCTATATTAAAGAGTTTATTCGAGCCTTGCGATCTTGCGTTCGAGCGGCGTTATGCTTTCTTCGATCCGCGTGCCGCTGAAAACAGTATACCGCAAAGAAACGGATGAAAAAACAGTTGTGCATGATTAGAGAATTCAATGTAAGCCATTAGTAGATTCAATAAGGGTTTGAAACTGCTGGAAATGCGTATACCGCCTAGGGCGAGATTGAGTTGTGGGTGAAGGGCGCGGCATCGAGCATCTGCCAATCATACACGAAATAAGCGAGTTGAGCGTTCTCGTCAGGTTTTTTTATACGGATGAAATTATCATATTGACAAAAATTGATATGAGGATTATGATTTAAACATCAAGATATTTTGATATGAGGTGTTCAATTGGAAAGTTCGTATGTGCTCGATGCAAAAGTATTTAAGGCGTTTTGTGACGAAAACCGGCTGAGGGTGCTGGCGTGTTTACGCAGCGGGGAAAAGTGCGCCTGCGCGTTGATCGAGAGCCTCGGCATCGGTCAAAGCGCGTTATCCTACCACATGAAGATTCTTGTCGAGTCGGGGATTGTTTCCGCGCGACAGGAAGGTAAGTGGACGCACTATAGCATCAGCGAGGCGGGTAGTGCATTTGCCATTTCCCTGCTTGCCGAAATCACAACACCAGAGGCGGAGCAGGAAGAGCCTCTTTGCTGCGCCAAATAACAAACAAACGGCTCAAACCAGAGAAACGCGCAACGATTCATTTGAAGGGTTAAAGGAGTAACATGCAAGTTTTAAAATCCATTTGGGATTTTTTCCAATATCAAGTACTCGCCATGAAGTGGCTCGATGCGTTGATCGCGCGTGCGCTGACTGCTTTTGGGTTGGATACAGCAAACCGCTGGGTCGGCAGCATACAGTTTTTTGTGTATGACGTGATCAAGATCACGATTTTGCTCTGCACGCTGATCTTTTTGATCAGTTATGTTCAGAGCTTTTTTCCGCCGGAACGCAGCAAAAAAATACTCGGGCGTTTTCGCGGCATCGGCGCAAACATCATTGCCGCGCTGCTGGGCACGGTCACGCCGTTTTGCTCCTGCTCGTCGATTCCGCTTTTCATCGGCTTTACGTCGGCGGGTCTTCCGGTTGGGGTCACGTTTTCGTTTTTAATCTCCTCGCCAATGGTCGATCTGGGTTCGCTGGTGCTGCTCATGAGCATCTTTGGCGCGAAGGTTGCGGTGATCTATGTCTTGTTTGGGTTGATCATTGCGGTGATCGGCGGGACATTGATCGAAAAGCTGCGCATGGAGCGGTATGTCGAGAGCTTTATCCTCACCGCGGGCAGCGTGGATATTGAATCGCCCGAACTGACCATCAAGGATCGGTTGACCTATGCAAAAGAGCAGATGGTGAATACGTTCAAGAAGGTGTTTCCGTATATCCTCATCGGTGTTGGCATCGGTGCTGTCATTCACAACTGGATTCCGGAGGAGTGGGTTGTTACCGTTCTCGGCAACAAAAACCCGTTTGGCGTGGTGCTGGCAACCTTGATCGGCGTGCCGATGTACGCGGATATCTTCGGTACGATTCCGATTGCGGAGGCGCTGTTTACCAAAGGCGCGCAACTTGGCTCGGTGCTTTCCTTTATGATGGCGGTCACCACATTGTCGTTGCCGTCGATGATCATGTTACGCAAGGCTGTCAAGCCGAAACTATTGGCGCTGTTTATCGCAATCTGCACGGTCGGTATTATTTTAGTCGGATATCTGTTTAATTTGATTCAGACACTCATTATTTAAAAAAAAGGGGTAAAAAAATTATGGCACTCTTTGGAAAACGGAAAGAAAAAGATGAAACAACGGCATCCTGTTGCTGCGGCGGCAAGTGTGACAGCGAAAGCATGGAACAAGCAGCGAGCGCAAAAACAGAAGGCGCATCGGTGAAGGTACTCGGCAGTGGCTGCGCAAAGTGTAACGCGCTGGAGGCCGCAACCAAGGCCGCACTGGAGCAGCTCGGCATGGATACGACGATTGAGCACGTAACGGATTTTGCGAAGATCGCGACGTATGGGGTGATGAGCACACCCGCGTTGGTGGTGGACGGCAAGGTTGTCGCCTATGGAAAGGCGCTGAAGACCGAGGAAGTCGTCGCGATCCTGAAAAAGGTTCGATAATTGTACCGATAAGAAAGAGGAACGCATATGGAAACGAAAAAGAACTCCGGCATCGGCTTTTTTGAAAAATATCTAACAGTTTGGGTCATTCTGTGCATGGTCGTGGGCGTGCTGATCGGGCGGTTTCTGCCAGGCATTCCGGCATTTTTAGGAAAATTTGAGTATGCCAATGTCTCAATCCCGATCGCGATTCTGATTTGGCTGATGATCTATCCCATGATGCTCAAGGTGGATTTCCAGAGCATCAAATATGTTGGCAAAAACCCGAAGGGGCTCTTTGTCACTTGGGTGACCAACTGGCTCATCAAGCCGTTTACGATGTTTGGCATCGCATGGTTATTTTTCTTCGTGATTTTCAAGTCGTTGATTCCAGCGGAACTCGCCAAGGACTATCTCGCGGGCGCGATTCTGCTAGGCGCCGCCCCTTGCACGGCGATGGTGTTCGTCTGGAGCCACCTGACAAAAGGGAACGCTGCGTACACGGTCGTGCAGGTTGCGACGAATGATTTGATCATCCTCGTGGCATTCACACCGATTGTCGCGCTTTTACTGGGCATCAGTGGAGTCAAAATCCCGTGGGATACGCTGTTGCTGTCCGTTGCGCTCTTTGTGGTGATTCCGCTCGTGGGCGGCATCCTCACGCGCACCAGCGTCGTCAAAAAACGTGGGCAGGATTACTTTGAAAAAAGATTTCTGCCGAAATTCAACAATGTGACCGTCATTGGCCTTCTGCTGACGCTCGTCATCATCTTCTCTTTCCAGGGCAAGGTGATTCTCGAAAACCCGCTGCACATCGTACTCATTGCGGTTCCGCTCGTGATTCAAACGTTCCTGATTTTCTTTATCGCGTACGGAGCCAGCAGGTTGCTCAAGCTTCCGCATGATATTGCGGCGCCCGCGGGCATGATTGGCGCTTCCAACTTTTTTGAGCTCTCGGTCGCGGTGGCGATTGCGCTCTTTGGCACTTCATCTCCCGCCGCGCTTGCGACGATTGTCGGCGTTCTGACCGAGGTGCCGGTGATGCTGATCCTTGTAAAGATCGCAAACCGCACGACACACTGGTTTCCCGAACAAGTAAAATAAAAACAGAACAACTCTTAACCGCTGAAAGGGAAGATGTTTATGAAGATTATCGTCATTGGTGCGGTTGCCGCCGGAACATCCGCCGCGGCAAAAGCGAGGCGAAACAGCGAAGACGCGCAGATCATCATCTATGAGAAAGATCGGTTCATCTCGTATTCCGGCTGCGGCATGCCGTATGTTCTCGGCGGCGAAGTGGCGCAAGCGGATGAGCTGACCCCGCGCGATCCGGCGTTCTTCCTGAGTAAATACAATGTCGAGATCAAAATTCAGCACGAAGTACTCTCGATTGACCCAAAAACGAAAAGCGTCTCGGTGAAGAATCTCACGACGGGCGAGGTTTTCTCGGATTCCTACGACAAACTCATCCTCGCGACCGGTGCGCGCGCGGTGACTCCGCCGATTCCCGGGCGGGAGCAAAATCATGTTTTCACCCTGCGCAACATCAACGATATGCTACGCATTCAGGCGTTTCTAACGGAGGGCAAGCCGAAATCGGCTGCGATCATCGGCACGGGGTTCATTGGACTCGAGATGTGCGAAAGCCTGATGCGCCTCGGGGTAGCGGTTACCATGCTCGAAAAACTACCGCAGGTCACGCCGGGGCTCGACGACGACATGGCGGTCTATGTGGAAGAGCATCTCAAAAAGAATGGCGTCGCGGTGCTAACGGGTGCTTCCATTGCGCAGATTACGGAAAACGCCGTGTTGCTTGCGGATGGAACGCGCATCGAAGCTGAGCTTGTGTTGCTCTCCACCGGCGTGCGCCCAAATACCGACCTTGCAGCAGCGGCGGGCGTCGCGCTCGGCACAACCGGCGCAATTGCGGTCAACGCCCGTATGGAGACAAATTTGCCCGATGTCTCTGCCTGCGGGGACTGCACCGAGCAGTTTCATGTGGTGACGGGAAAACCCGTCTATCGCCCGCTTGGTTCTACCGCGAATAAGACGGGGCGCATCGCGGGGGACTGTGTGTCGGGCGGCACGCTCGCTTACCGCGGCACGCTCGGCACGGGCATCTTCCGGGTCATGGGGCTAGCGGTTGGACAAACGGGATTATCGGAACGCGAAGCGCGAGAAAACGGGTATGACTTCGTCGTCTGCCACAACATTAAGCCGGACAAACCGGAATACCTTGGCGGCAAAGAGATGGTCATCAAGGCCGTTGCGGATCGCGAAACCGGGCGCTTGCTCGGCGCGCAGATCGTAGGCCCGGAGGGCGTGGATAAGCGCATCGACGTATTTGCACGGCGATTACCTATGGCGCAAAGGCGGAGGATTTGTTTTATCTCGACTTGGCATACGCGCCGCCGTTTGCTACGACGAAAGACCCCGTGCTGTACACGGGAATGATCCTCGAAAACGCAATTCACGGCGCGCGCCCGCTGATGGCCGCGCAGGAGCTGCTCGCGCGACAGAGCGCAGGGGAGCAGGTTACCATCATCGATACGCGCGCACCCGCGCAATATGAAAAAGCGCATGTCGAGGGAGCGGTGAGCATTCCGCATGCGAAAATTCGCGCAGCAGCGGACACGCTTGATCGCGAAGACGTCATCGTGACCTACTGCAACAAAGGAGTCACGGGCAACGCCGCGCAAAACATTCTCATCAATAAGGGATTCAAGCACGTTTATAACCTCTCCGGTGGAATGAACGAATATACCATGGTGCGAAAGATACATAAGAAATAAAGATCATAGAACAAACAGATGGCCTGCACGGCATACGTGCAGGCCATCTGATCGTTCGGCGAAACAGCCGATAGAATGCTAAGTGGATGGTTCGGGAGAGCGGATTGTAAGATCCACACATATATTCCAAAAGAAGCCGATACAGACACATAAACGAATCGGCGCGATTACTTCTTCTTTTTCGTCTTTTTTGCGACGGTTGCTTTTTCGACGGAAGTGGCGCGAAAGCGGGCAATGCGTTCGGACCGCTCAGCGCGATCCTGTTCCGCCGCAATTTGCAAGTGATCCTGTTGCAACACTTCGTTCATTTCGGAGATCAGCGTTTCATCTTCCAGCACAAGGTGCAGGTGAAAAGCGCCGGGGAACAGGAATTTCTTCTTTCCGTAAGGCTTTGGAAATGATACACTGACCATGTCGTTTTCTTGCTGTGTAATTTCCCCGCGTCCAAATGTTTGGTGATGGACAATCGCATTTAGGAGATTCATTGCGGATTCCTTTCCAGTAAACAATCGTAATGCAGCCTCAATCGAAAGAAAAAAGCAGCGTTCCAACTTGGCAACAAGACTTACGTTGCGCCAACTGGCAAGCTGCTCTTTACTCAGTATATCATAGTTGCAAGAAAGTTGATAGCGATAGACACCCAAGAAAGAGCCGATTTTGGGGCAATTTGCGAAATGACATTTAAAATTTCCAACTGTGTCATTTAGAATCCATAACGTCAAGATACGATGAGAAAAACAAAGGGGTTAACCATCATGTCACTTGCTATTTTTACTGACTCGTCCGCAAATCTGACAAAAGAGACGATTGCTGCGCTGCAATTGCATGTGCTCTCTCTCACATATGAAGTAAACGCTGAAGAACACCTGTGCTACGATCCGGAGGTGGAGTTCGATGCAGAGGCATTCTACACAGCGCTCAAAAACCCGGGCTATCGGGTGCGAACATCACTGATCAACTCGACACGGTTTCACACCGCGTTTGAGCAGGAGCTATCGGCCGGAAACGATGTGTTGTATCTTGCCATGTCTGCAATGATCAGCGGAACGTATCAGGCGGCGATGAGCGCGCGCGAAGAGTTGATGCCGATTTACCCCGACCGAAAAATCAGCGTCATGAATACGGGCGCTGCATCTCTTGGCGAGGGGCTGATGGTTTGCCGCGCCGCGCTGATGCGGGAGGATGGCAAAACGATCGAGCAAATCTCCGCTTGGGTCGAAGAAGCGAGAAAAGTCGTTCGACAGCATTTTCTCGTGGATGATTTACAGTTTCTCAGCCGCGGCGGAAGAATCAGCGGGGTGGCGGCGTTTGTCGGCGGAATGCTACAGATCAAGCCGCTGCTGAAAGGTGAAAACGGTCAAATCGTACTCAACCGCAATGTGCCCGGCAGACAAATGGCACTGCGCGCACTGGCGGATATTTTCGACAAAACCGTGGTGGATGCGGAGTCTCAAACCATCGGCATTGCGCACGCCGGAAGCGAACGCGACGCGCTGAAACTGCGCGATATGATTGCGGCGAAACATCAGGTGCATGACTTTATGATCGTAGATTATGAGCCGGGTACCGGTTCGCATGTAGGCCCCGGCGCAGTTGCACTGTTTTTCTACGGGATCGATGATCAGGCGGAGTCCCTGTCTAGCACTTTGCTGAAGAAGCTCGACTTGGATTCAGGTAGAATGCGATCGTTTCTGGCGGAAAAGCTTAACCTTAAGGGTAGCAAATAGAATCAACAATCAAAAAAAACGCGCCCCGTTAGGAGCGCGTTTTTTGATTCTCAATCTTATCTGCGGAAGCAGTCGCTGCAATACACAGGTCGATCGCTGCGCGGTTCAAACGGAACCTGGCAGGTACGGCCGCAATTGGCGCAAACTGCGTCAAACATGGCACGGGTGCCCCCGTCGCGCGGGCTGGACTGTTTACGCGCCGTGCGGCAAGATTTGCAACGCTGCGGCTCGTTTGTGAAGCCCTTTTCCGCGAAGAATTCCTGTTCGCTTACGGTGAAAGTGAAGTTTTGCCCGCAGTCTTTGCAGATAATGATTTTGTCGTTAAACATGGTATACCTTCTTTTAATTATTTGGGGTGGTGAGTAAAGTAGAGAGAGTGCGGTAAAGCTTACCTTTCACGTTTGACTAGCCCCGTGAAACGGGGAGTCAAAAGCGAATTTTTATTCCGCAATGAAAACATTCACTGCGCGAAGTTTGCGGCTGTCTTTGGGGTCGGTTTCGATTTCAAACGTCACTTTTTGACCATCCGCAAGGCTTTTGTAACCGCTGCTCTGGATCGACTTAAAGTGAACGAAGATATCATCGCCGCCGTTGTCGTTTGCGATAAACCCGTAACCTTTTTCGGAATTAAACCATTTTACTGTGCCGGTGTTCATAATAGCACCTCCTAATGTTGATGTGTATCAAAAAACACATGTCGAAATCATCTAACAACGATGATTTGCAAACATGTGCGCTCAAAGCAATTATTTTGAATACTCACAAACTGTATCATACAACACGCAAAAAGTCAAATGATATTTACATTCAGCCGACTTGCGCGCTTGCGCGATTCGCCGGTACGGGCGATTTCTTGCAAGAAACCGCCAAATGAAGTAGAATAAGAAGTGAAATTAGGTGGTGATGAAAAAAATGGACAATCGAGTGAAAGAAATACTGTGCAACAGTGTGATCCATATCGACATCGGAAAGCGCAGAAGCGCCGGTGATGAAGACCTGTATGAGAAGAATCTCCGCGCGTTCGTCAATGACCATGATTATGGCTCCATTGTTTCCGCGCTTCAAAATTCCAATTTTTATTTGGCTGAGCGCTACTCTCAAAGGCTGAAAATCAAGTCGTATAACCTAGGCATGGTTCGCCTGGCTAAGTATTGCGATACCCTCTGCGTAGCGATGCAGAGTGGCCGAGGTGCGCCAGACTATACGGAAGAGATGAAAGACGTTACTACGTTATATGGCATGATGAAGGAATGCGTTGGCCGCGCGTTTTTAGAAACCAGCGCTCGCACGGAAAAGGCACGCCCGAAAAACTAAATTCAATCGAACGCCTAACCATAAAGGCGAGTCGATGAGACAACCAAACTTCCAAATCAACAGGGTAATGTTTTGCATGTTGGCAAAATATTACCCTGTAAAATTGTTATCCTCTGAATTAAGTTTCATGTTCCCGCTCGTGAGCCGCGAGCCTGTTCATTTCACGGATGCGTCATAGATTTTCTGAATCGATGCTGCGATTGTCTCGTTGAACTGCTCGTCGGTCTGCGAGGCAAAGAGCCCTTCGGCGAGTGCGCGGGAGAAGCTGGCGATCAGCCCGGGATTGCGGGCAAGACGCTCGTTTGCTTCCGCCTGACTATAACCGCCGGAGAGCGCAACCACACGCAGTACACGCGGATGCTGCATCACGTCGGAATAAAAACCGTCTACCGATGGAATCGAGAGCTTCAACATAACGCTCATTTCCGCGGGTAGCGCATCCAGGTGACGAAGCAGTTCCTGCTTTAACAGCACTTCCGACTGCGCCTTGTCCTCGCTGAGGATATCCACCTCCGGTTCGATGATCGGAATCAGCCCTGCGTCGAAGATCTGCTTGCCATATGCAAACTGCTGGTCAACGACCGCGGCGATTCCTGCCGGAACAGCCTGGCTGATTACGGAACGCATCTTTGTGCCGAATACATTTCGATTGACTGCGCGTTTGAGCAGCGCGTCCAACCCGTCGATCGGTTTCATCAGTTGCACGCCGCCTTCCAAAGCGGCTAGCCCTTGATCCACTTTCAAAAACGGAACGATGCCCTTTACCTGCCAGAGGTAATCCGGCGTAAACTGGCCTTCCACTCTGCGATCCATGGTCTGTTCAAAAAGAATCGCGCCCAAAATATACGCGCTCGTAAACGTTGGGCTCGTCATAATCCGCGTACGCATTTGATGTACGAGATCAAACATCTCATCTTCGCTGGAATAAGAATCTCGCGAAACCCCGTAATGCTCCAGCGCTTTTGGCGTGCTGCCACCGCTTTGATCCAGTGCAGCTAAAAATCCCTGACCTGTGCGAATACGATCGGTTTGAATGCTGTTCATCGCAATGCCTCCTTCTGTTTTGTCATCCAAAATGGATGGGCTGCCTTTATTGGGCGTTGCCCCGTCTGCAATGCCGCGTTGTTTCACTGTGTCTGTGCCTGAAATGACGGATGCTGGGTTTAAAGATATCATTGTTATACATTTATGATATCAATAGCGCGCTTCACTCTCCGTGACTGCATTACATATTCTCAATGTTAAAAAAAGCTAATCAGCAGCGCAACGTTTAGTACCGTTACGATCAGCCCGATCGTCCAGAGAATGATCTTTCCTTTTGTAGAGTTGGCGTACTTGCCCATCACTTTTTTCGACGACGTCAGGTAGATGAGCGTAAAGATGGTAATTGGCAATTGTACGCTCAGCAACATTTGAGAATAAATGAGCCCGTTAAACGGGGACTGAATCAAAAAGATCACGATGGTTGCCGGTACCATAGTCAATAATACGCCGACTTTGGTATGCTTATCCTTAATATCGTACGGCTCGGCAAAGATACCCGCAAAAATGCTGCCGCCCGCCATCCCGGCTGTGATGCTGGAGGAGAGGCCCGCAAACAAGAGCGCGATGGCAAACACGATACTTGCCGCATTGCCCAACAGGGGCTTTAGCATCTGTTCTGCCTGCGAAAGATCCGTCACAGTCGTCTTGGTTGTAAAAAACGTTGCCGCAGCCATGAGGATCATGGCGCTGTTGATCGCCCATCCGATCAACATGGAGATCAGCGTGTCGCCAAACTCGTATTTCAGTTGCTTTTTGATCACGACCTCATCCTGAAGGTTCCATTGCCTGCTCTGGATGATTTCTGAGTGCAAAAACAGGTTGTGTGGCATCACGACCGCGCCAAGCACACTCATGATAACCAGCATCCCGCCTTGGGGAAACGCGGGCGTTACCCAGCCGGCCGCCGCCGCGCCCCAATCGGTATGAATGATTACGACTTCAAACAAAAAGGAAAGACCGATGAGCGACACAAACCCGATGATGATTTTTTCGATTTTTTTGTAAGAGTTTGTAAATTGCAGGATGAGCGCTACGATCAGCACCATCACAGAGCCGATCTTGAGCGGCAGATGAAACAGCATGTTGAGCGCAATGGCGGCGCCCAATATCTCGGCTAGTGCTGTGGAAATTGAGGCGCCGACCGAAGTGATCAACACGATATTTCGTATCCAAGGCCGCATGTGCTCGGTTGTCGCTTCGGAGAGGCACTTGCCGGTGACGATGCCGAGATGCGCCGCATTGTGTTGCAGCACGATCAGCATAAAGGTGGAGAGCGTCACCATCCAGAGCAGGGTGTAGCCGTATTGCGAGCCCGCGGCGATGTTGGACGCCCAGTTTCCCGGATCGATAAACCCGACCGTCACCAGAAGGCCCGGGCCAAGATATTTCAAAAAAGCTGCCGCTTTGTGCTCTTGTTTGGGCGGCTTAAAAAACGACTTCCACTTTTCTTCCATTATATATTCCTTATAACAAAAAAGACTCGTTCCTTACGCATAGTATAACACATGGAGCCGGTTGCTTAGTAGCGCTCGATAAAAGCGAACTGCACCCAAAAAGCAGACCGACTGAATGGGAAGAATCGTCAATTTGAGGTGTCCCCAAACTGCAATATTTGTTTTTCTGAACGATTCACTATTTGCTTTATCTGTTATTTTTCACGCTTTACATGCATTCTCAGTTTTGGATAGATTCTATAAAGGGATTGTCTGATCCAAATAACAGACAACAAACTCAGTTGCGTAAAGATTCAAGCGTTTGCTTTGCCAACGCACTGAGATGATTGTCGCGCGGCGCAGTTTGAATCAGAAGTTCATAGTCTCTGCGGCCTTGCTCAATCTCGTTTTGTGCAAAGTGCAGAGTGCCCCGCAAATAGAGCGCGGTCACATCGGTTGGGCTAATTTGCAATGCACGGGTATAATCTTCAAGCGCTCGTTTTGCATCTGAGAGCGATTCATACACTCTTCCTCTGTGCGCAAACGAACAGGCAAACCCCTCGCGAACCTCGATTGCCCGCGTAAAGTCGCTTAGCGCTGCCGGATAGTCGCCAATCCTGTAATACATGAGCCCGCGATTGTTGTACGCTCCGCCATGTGTTGGGTCTCGTTCGATAGCGGTGGTGAAATCCTGAATCGCTTTGTCGGATTGATCGAGGCTGGCATACGCCAACCCGCGATTATAATAAGAATCGACATCCGCTGGATCGATGGCGATTACGTCGGAAAAGTCCGCAATTGCTTCATCAAAGCGCTTGAGACTCGCGAGAACATCCCCTCGCAAATTGAGCGCTACTAAATTATAACCATCGAGCAAAATCGCCGCATTGCAGGACAGCAGCGCGTTTGGATAGTCCCCAACTTCTTCTAATAGAGTCGCCTTGCGAATCAGCGGTTCTGGATTATACGGTTCTTCAAGAGTCGCTTGCTCATAGGCCGCAATCGCTTCCTGATAGCTCTCCTCTTCTTCCAATAAAATACCTTGTTCTATATACGATGCCATTTTTTATCCTCAACCTTCTTTGGCATTATATCATCATTTGTTCGCGAAAACGGTGATTAAGATTCGTATCTTTGTTCCGTCCTATCTATTTCTACGGCAACTTTCATCGTCTCCCGCCCATCAAATCGAAACAATTTTGTACATCGATTTACAGGATGATATTGGTTGAATGGCTTATGTTCTACCCCATATTACCGTATGTGCAAATGATACTTGTAAATCAAATAAAACAAGTATAAAGTGATATTTACAGTTACAATCTAATAAAATTGAGCGATCATTTGATTCGTAATTTTGCAGATCAGCTCAATCAAACATGGAATTTGTTGAAAGAGGGAAGTAGTATGTTTTACGTCTATATCATCATCGCATTTGTCATCGTCATCTTTTTGGCAGGCATGCGAATTGTCCGCCCAACCAACCGCGGGCTGATCGAAACGCTGGGAAAGTACACGAAATATGCGCAACCGGGGTTCCACTGGATTTTTCCGGGCATTCAGAAAATTTACCTGGTGAATATTACGGAACAGATGTTTAGTGCCGAACCGCAGATCATCATCACCAACGACAACCTGAATGCAACGGTCGATGCACAGGTCTATTTCAGGGTCAAGGCAGATGAGGATGACGTAAAAAGCGCCATTTACAATGTCAACGATTATAAATTCCAGATCATCAACCTTGCTCGAACGACGCTTCGTAATATCATTGGCACATTGACGCTGAAGTCCGCAAATAGCGAGCGCGGCAAAATCAACAACGAATTGCTCAATACCTTAAAGGAAGAAACGGGCAAATGGGGAATTGACATCGTCCGGACGGAATTAAGAGAGATCGATCCGCCTAAGGATGTTCAGGAAACCATGAATAAGGTAGTCAAGGCCGAAAACGAAAAGGTTGCTGCCATTGACTTCGCTACCGCGGCAGAAACGACGGCAGACGGTATCAAGCGGGCAGAAATCAAGAAAGCGGAAGGCAGCAAGCAAGCGAAAATTCTTGAGGCGGAAGGCGAAGCCCTGGCGATTAAGCTGGTCAATGAAGCAGCTGATATGTATTTTGTTGGCAACGCTCAGCTTCTGCGGAAACTGGAAGCCGTTGAGACAGCATTGAAGGGCAATGCGAAAATTGTTATCCCGACGAATTCCGAACTGATCAACGTAATCGGCGATATGGCAGGCGTTTTACCGCTGAGTCACAAGTCAGAGAAAACCTCCGAACGGTAAAAACAGTTTCCTTTCGCGAATAGAAAACGGACAGAAAAACAAGACTAGGCGAATGATTGAGTGACGTATAAACTCTCATTCACTAGTCTTGTGCTTTGTTCAATATTTCTACCGCGAATAGCCGAACGATTTCGGGATCAAACTGCGTGCCGGAGCAGTGATGTATCTCTGCAAATGCTTCTGTGGAACTCAGCGAAAGACGATAGCTTCTATTGCAGGTCATTGCATCGTAAGCGTCGGCAAAACCGACGATACGCGCCTCAAGGCATATTTCGTCTCCCTTGAGTCCGCGGGGATAGCCCGTTCCATCCCAGCGCTCATGATGTTCTAACACACAGACCGCAATTTCGGAGAATTCACTGACCGAGCTGAGGATACGGTATCCGATTTCAGGGTGCCGTTTCATCTCTTCCCATTCGGCGTCGGTCAGGCGTTCAGGCTTATTCAGAATGGATTCGTCAATTCCGATTTTCCCGATATCGTGCATCAATCCGGCAGTTTTCAGATTGCGAACGGTCTCCTCGGCAAGCCCCATTTTGATTGCAATCAGCTCGGCCAACTCACCGACACGCTTGGAATGCATCATTTCACGCGTGTTTTTTTCAAAGAGCGCATTGAGTATGAGACTGATCGTTTGACTGCGCATACTCAGGCTTTCGTAAAGCTTGTGCCGGTATAGATGATCTTCCGCTCCCTTAAAAACCTCCTGCATGCGTTCGGTTTCGTCGCGCTTGACTTCATAGCCGAAGGAGACGGAAAGATCGATCGCGCCGACCTTTTCGTTTTTCAGCAGGTCTTTGATTCGTTGAACGACTTGTTCAGCGCCGAGGGCGTCGGTTTTGGGTAGGATCAAAACGAACTCGTCTCCGCCGAGGCGAGCCAGAATATCGTCCGCGCGGCACCCTGCCAGCATGACGGCGGCTACTTTTTTGAGCAGTTCATCCCCGGAGGTGTGCCCGAACGAATCGTTGACGAGTTTTAACCCATTGACATCACCCATTACGATTGCGAGCGGAAGATTTCGCTTGGTATCCAATCGCCTAAGCTCTTCTTCATAAAAACGCCGATTGTACAGCCCCGTCAGCTGATCGTGATAGCTGAGGAATTCAATTTTCTTCTCTTCGATTCGGCGTTCCGAAAAATCGCGAAAAACAAGCACGCTGCCGACAACAACACCATTTTCTTCAATGATTGGAGCAACGGTATACTCAACAGATCGTTCAATCCCATGCCTCGATATCAAAAGAATATGCAGATCCCTGTTGAAGTTATTCTTATTTTCAATCGCTTCTTTGATAATGTTTTCGCTCGATCGACGCGAATACTCACTTTCAATGCGAAATATGGTTTCCAGCGGTTGATTCATCGCCTCCGCTTGAGGCCACTCGGTCATCAACTCAGCGGCTTTGTTGAGAAAGATGATGCGATTTTTGTTGTCGCAGGAGATTACTCCGTCGCCGACGGAGATCAGCGTAATTTCATAAATACGTTTTTCTTTTTCCAGCGCCACTTCCAGCAGCTTTCGCTCGGTAATATCCCGAATATTGCATTGGATCACTTTTCGGTTTCCAACCAAATAGACGTTGCTGACAAACTCGACATATACCTGTTTGCCAAATACGGTCTGCAGGGGGAGGTTTTCATAACGAATATACTCCTTGCTTTGCAGTTCAAGAAAATTCTCGCGATTTGCGAGGATGTCCTTGAAAACGCCCAAATCCCAGATGCATTTTTCTAGAAACTCATCCTTGGTGTACCCTAGAAGTTGAATGAGAAAGGGGTTCACACTCATGATTTTTCCGGATTCCGCATCAAGAATCAGAATGCCATCTTTCGACGCTTCAAATAGGCGGCGATAATTTACTTCCGAAACCATCAACGCCGACTCGGTTTCTTTTTGATGTGTAATGTCGAATACAATCGCTGTTAGATACTTGTTTTTATGCGGATAAGAGATGATACGGAACCATTTCTGATATCTTTTCGAATAATGCTCCAGTTCAAGCCCCTTGCTATTGAGCACACAATCCAAAAAAGTACCGATTCGATCGATTTCAGGTTTCGCGCTACTTGCAAATACATCGGTTAACTTTTTACCCATGATATTGAGATTGCTTTGGTCAAAAAGCGCTTCAAAGGCGGGATTGACCTGCGTAAAAGTATAGTCGCATGGGAGCCCAGACTGATCTATGTCGGCAGTCAAAAGGGCAATCCCCATGGGAAAGTCCTGAAAAAGCAATTGGTTACCATACCCATTCATTACTGCGTCCACCCGTCTTTCGTGGTTTGAAGAGTTCAGAATCATTCGGTTTCATCTGACAATCGGCAGTGAAAGCGAAACGATGCTTTCCAGTGAGGCTTTGGTTTAAGGGAGAGTACAGATTGGAAGTGCTTTTAGTTCAAATATTGCATTTACTGTTTCTGATATATGGGGTTCGTTGAACAATGGGGATTGAACCGCATTTACTTTGATCGAGTATGCGTCGTGCGGGTTGGTTACGAAAACAAAAAAGAATTGTGTAAATCTTTTCATAAACGTGCTGCCTGTCGGGTTTCGCACTTTATTGTGAATAGTTCCGTTTGTACAGCGCTTCAGTACAGGGGTACCATCGATTTACATGATTATTCCAGTAATCGCGAGATTATTACTGGACTCATCATATCGCATTCGCATATATATATCCAGTATAATACTTATAATAGTTCATAAAAATGTTCGTATATTCAGGTAATACAACCAGAATGATGAGGATAGTAAGCTGTTTTGGCAGCTGAATGATAGAAAATCGGATCATTTTGTATTATTTTCTGCGGCGCGAAGAAATCGAAGCAAAGTGTAGTATAATGTTAGTGAATGTTTTGGTGATCAATTTATCGTTTATTGAATATAATAATCATTCAATTAATTTATTGATTGGCACCGCAATCAATCAGAAACAATCAAACATCACGCTGCAGAATGGGTCAACACCGGAATACGGATCGTAGAATTCTCAACACGGCAAGTATCTGTGAAATGCACTGATGTGGCTCATACGAATGTGAAGCACGCGCCGATAACGATCTCAAGAGGGGATATCGGTTTGGAAGGAGCTCTGGAACAAGTGGATACTGTATTATTGGGCATTTTGTTATCGGCAGGTGCCTTTTTGTTTTTTTTAGCGGGTTTGGCAATAGTGCTGCGTAATCGCAATGCTGGAAACCGCGTCGCATCGCTCTCCATCGAAGACCCGCATACCTACGCCCGGCAGGCGACAATCGCACATATGACGTCGAAAAAGCGCAACACACTCGACTGGCCGCTGCCGAGGTTGAAGAGTAATTTTAAGCTGATCCAGTCTGCCTGCGCGGACCTCAACGACGATTTGTTAAAAAAAGTCGATGTTCCGGCGCCCGCGGAATGGTTGCTGGATAACTTTTATATCATCGAGTCGCAATACCTTGTACTGCTCTCCGAACTACGAAAAAGGGAGTATTTGCGCCTGCCCGTCCTTCAGTCAGGACCATATAAGGGATATGCGCGCGTGTTTGCGATGGCGGTAGAGCTGATCGCCGGAACGAATAACACACTCGATGATGATACGCTTACTTCTTATTTCTTAGCGTATCAGGCGAAAAACATCCTCCTTGAGCGAGAGGTGCGGGTGTTGCCGATTGTGTTGCGGCTCGTGAATCTAGAGGATATCCGTTGCCTTTGTGAGGACATTATCTCCGAGGTAAAGAGCCGCAAGAGAGCGGACGTGGTGTATGACGAGTTTTTAAAAGACTCCTCCGAGAAACTGACTCGATTTCACGCAATTCTCAATTCCATCGAGAAAACGGGAGCAGGCATCGATTCTACCTTTGCGGAGCACCTCTGCTACAGGTTGCGCCGTTCAGAGCGAAACCCGACAATCGCACTCCAATCTCTGGATGCGATGCTTGCCAAACTTGGTACGTCTATCGACGAGGTGACGCAGCTTGAACACAGCGCGCAGTCGCTCGCTACGATTTCTATGGAAAGCAGCATCAAACGGCTGCATTATTTTTCCTCTCTGGATTGGGCGGCGCTGCTACCCGCAGCAAGCCGAATTGAGCAAATCCTTCGCCAGGACAGCGATCGGGTTTACCAAACGATGGATTTGTCAACACGCGATACCTATAAGCGACAGATTTCGCGCATCGCTGTGGAATGCCACTGCTCGGAAGCGCACACTGCGCGCGAGGCGCTGAAACTCGCCGCGGAAGCCAAAGGGCAAGGGCCGGATTCTGAACGAACGGGACACGTCGGGTTTTATTTTGTTGACGACGGAGTGAGACAACTGAAAAGCCGGTTGACTGTTAAAGATAACGGGCACAACAAGAGAGCACAAGTCAATACACGCTGGACGATTTATCTTTCCACGATCGCGGTCATCACGGCGGTTATCATAACAGTAGGGGCGCTTTATGGTGCGCAAGCCGCATTACACGCAAAAGTGCTTTATGGAATTCTTTGCGGATTTGCGCTGCTATTACCAGCCTCGGAAATTGCAATGTATCTTGTCAATCGCTTGATCAACCATATGATAAATCCTGCGCTTCTGCCAAAGCTGGAGCTCAAGGACGGTATACCGGAGTCGCTCAGCACGATGGTGATCATCCCGACTTTGCTGCCGAATGCAAACCGGGTTTCGGAAGTGTTACAGTCTATGGAAGAGCACTACCTGCGAAACCGCGAAAAAAATCTGTATTTTGCGATCATCGGCGCATTTGGAGACGCTGACGCACAGAGTCTTACAAGCGATGAGGAAGTGCTAACAGCCGCGCTCAAGGGAGTACAATCGCTCAACGCGACCTATGCCGAAGGCGGAGAAATCTTTTACTTTTTCCATCGCAAGCGGCAATATAACCAAAGCAATCAAATTTGGATTGGTTGGGAGCGTAAACGCGGGGCGATCATGGAATTCAACGACCTCATGCAGGGCGCGCTCGATACGAGCTTTGTCTGCGCTTCTTCCGAGTCACCGCCGTTTGGAAAGATCCGCTATGTCATTACGCTGGACAGCGAAACGATCCTGCCAATCGGAATGGCAAAGCGTCTGGTTGGAACCATGGCGCACCCGTTGAATCGACCATATATCGACGAAACGCGATGCGTGGTCACGCGAGGGTATGGCCTGATTCAGCCGCATATCGAAATCGAAAGTGCTGGAGGCACGCTGTTTTCACGCATCTTTACCAATCAAGAGGGAATTGATCCGTATTCCGGTGCGCTTTCCGACGTCTATCAAGATCTGTTTGGGGAAGGAATTTTTACCGGGAAGGGCATTTACGATCTGAGTACATTTCAGACCGTGCTCAAGGGAACCATCCCCGAAAACAAAGTATTGAGCCACGACCTGCTGGAGGGGTCCTATCTGCGAACCGGACTCGCGACCGACTTGACGATGGTGGACGGATATCCCGCGCAGTATCACGCGTATGCGGCTAGGCAGCGACGCTGGATTCGCGGGGACTGGCAATTGCTTTCCTATCTGATGCCGCGTCTGCGCGATGGCAGCTCGGTGACGATGAAAAACCCACTCTCCGCGATCTCGAAGTGGAAGATTTATGACAACCTAAGGCGCAGCCTGCTTGCCCCCTCGCAGATGGTGCTGGTGCTGCTCGCGGTTTCCGTGCTCCCGGGCTGCGTCGCCTTATGGCTTGGGTTCTTACTATTCACTATTTTTCTACCGTTTACGGGCGCGATCTTTAGTAGCTTCGTGTCCCTGTTTAGTCGTAGCGCGCGCACAAAACGCTATCAGCCGATGCTCGATTCACTCAAATCCGCTCTGCTGCAGGGGGTATTGGATATCGCGTTTCTGCCATATGCGGCCTGGCTGAGTACGAGCGCTATCGTATTGACGCTGACGCGACTCTTGATCACGAAAAAGAACCTACTCGAGTGGGTGACCTCCGCAGAATCGGAAGCGAAACATATCACTTCGATCAGAGGATATTTCAACTGGATGCAGGCGGCTCTTTGGCAAACGCTAGCAATTATTATTGCGGCAGCGGTCGGCTTTCGCAGCGAATGGATTCTGTTGTTTCTGCCGGTCGCCATCCTTTGGCTCGTATCTCCTTGGATTGCTTATGAAATCAGCAAAGACGCTAAGACGGAGTACGAGGTAAGCGACGAGGTACGATCGGATTTGTTGAAGACCGCACGCAAAACCTGGCGGTATTTTGAAGAGTTCGCCTCAAAGGAATCGCACCATCTCGCGCCGGATAATTACCAGGCGGAGCCATATAAGGGCGTCGCCATGCGTACGTCTCCGACCAACATCGGCTTGGGATTACTCGCGGTATTGACCGCGCGGGACATGGACTTTATCGGCACCATCGAGATGACAGAGCGCATAGAAAAGGCGATTACAACCGTAGAAGGGCTTCCCAAATGGAACGGGCATTTATATAACTGGTACAACACCGGAACGCTTAAGCCGTTGCATCCGGCCTATATCTCAACCGTAGACAGCGGAAATCTGATCGGGTACCTCATGACGCTGACAAACGGATTGCAGGAATATCTCGATCGGCCCCTGATCGACGCTGGCTTTTTCGACGGGCTCATCACAACGACCTTCTGCACAGACTCACAGAAAGCGCAAGCCTTCATCGCCCGCATACAAGACGCGAAAGCTCGCTTCTTTGAAGCGGGCATCGGCTCGATCTTAGGGTTACAAGTCATGGATGATTCCCTCATCGACTTGCTCAATCTGTTTCACAGCGCAACTGACGAGGATGATGTATGGCTGGAAAAGGCGGGCGAGCAGACGCAGGCGCAACTCGATATGCTCCGCGTCTATTATTCCGCTGCGTTGCGGCTCTCCGACGCACCGGAAGCGGCAAGCGAGATGGATGAATTCGGCGCGCTACTAGACCTGCTGAACGTGAATTGTATATTCGCGGAGCAGCCCGCTCGCCTGCGGGCGGCATATGAAATCTCGGGACGCATGCTCGCCTTGGCAAAAACGTCCGCGCGCCAGTCGGACACGGAAGTTGTGTTTTGGCTCAGTGGAATACAAGCCGCGCTCTCAGAATCAGCAGAGCGGTCTTTGCACGCGGTGTTGCAATATACGGCATTGATCAGCCGCATCCGCGCGCTGATTTCCGCTGTTCGGTTTCTGCCGCTGTACAACGAAAAAAAGAAGCTATTCTCCATTGGATATCATTTGGAGGAAGGGAAGCGGACAGACTCCTACTATGACTTGCTCGCATCCGAAGCGCGGCTGGCAAGCTATATTGCGATATCGAGCGGCGAAATTCCCGCTGCGCATTGGTTTAACATGGGGCGAACATTGACCGTTGTCGGAAAATACAAGGGGCTCATCTCATGGACGGGCACCATGTTTGAATACCTCATGCCGCTGCTCATCATGAAGAGTTATCGCAACACGCTGCTGGACGAAACATATTCGTTTGCCGTGAAGAGCCAGATTCGGTTTGGAAAGACGCGAAACATACCGTGGGGCGTTTCAGAATCGGCCTTCAATTCGCTGGACAAACGAAACGATTATCAATATAAGGCCATCGGCGTTCCGTGGCTTGGTCTGAAACGCGGGCTTAGTGAGGACTCTGTTGTCTCGCCATATGCGACATTTTTAGCGCTGCTTGTTTCGCCCGCAGAAGCGATACAAAACATTGCGCGCCTCAAACACGAGCATATCGAAGGGCCCTATGGCTACTATGAAGCGGCAGATTATACGAAGGAGCGGCTGTATTTTGAGTCGAAGCGTGTGGTCATCAAGAGCTTCATGGCACACCATCAGGGCATGAGCCTACTCGCGATAGACGATTATCTCAGTCAAAATCGCATGCAAGCGCGTTTTATGCGCAATCCCGCGATACGCGCGTATCACCAACTACTCCAGGAGAAGGTGCCCGCCAATATCCTACTGACAAAAACAGCCAAAGAGAAGGTTGCACCTCTGACATACAAATTTTCCAAGCAGGAACTTCCGATGCGCGTGTTTGAATATCCGGACGCGGTGCTGCCGCGCGCGCATGTCCTCACCAACGGAAACTATTTTGTGCTGCTGACAGATGCGGGCACGGGGTATAGCAAGAATAAGATCGCGTCTATGACGCGCTGGAGCGAGGATCGCACACTTGACCCCTATGGATCTTTCTTTTACCTGCGTGATGTGGAGAGTAAGGCCGTTTGGTCGGCAACTGCTGCGCCGCTCAATAAACGTCCGGATCGCTACGAGGTGGAGTTTTCCGACGATAAGGCGGTTTACCATCGATCCGACGGGGAAATCGACACGCGCACCGAGGTCTTTGTTCCAACGGACGATAACGCCGAAATCCGCAAAATAACGCTGAAAAATTATGGTGAAACGACGAGAACCATCGAAATCACAAGTTATTGCGAGGTTGTGCTTGCACCGCGCGCAACAGATCTGGCGCACATGGCATTTAGCAAGCTCTTTATTGAAACCGACTTTCATCAGCCGAGCGGAATGGTAACAGCGAAGCGGCGACCGAGATCAGAGCAGGAAAAGGAATTGTGGCTTGGCGAATTTCTGGTGCAAAGCGCGGATCAAAAAGAAGAGATCGAGTTTGAGACGGATCGCTTGCAGTTTCTCGGACGCGGCAACAACACAGGGCATCCGCGCATGATGAACCAAAGTCTACCGCTCTCGGGAACCGTCGGAGCGGTGCTCGACCCCATCATCAGCTTACGAACGAGGGTCGTACTTCAGCCGGGGCGTTCGGCTTCGGTTTCCTTTGTGACCGTCACAGCGGAAAGCAGAGAAACCCTGCTTGTGAGCGCGAAAAAGTTTGCGACGGAGAGAGACATCGAGTTGAGCGCACTTCGCGCCTATGAACGAAGCCGCATCGAAACAAAATATCATGATTTCAAATCGGCCGAGATTGTGCTTTATTTGGACATGCTCTCGCACATCCTGTTTTTGAGCCCGTTGCGGCGCGTCAACGGCGAACAAATTGCGCTGAGTCATCGCGGCCAACCTTCGCTTTGGCGTTACAGCATCTCCGGCGATCAGCCGATCCTACTCGTCGAGCTGACCGAGGAAACGCAGATACCTTTGCTGCACGAGGCGATTAAAGCCTACGAATACTGGGGACTAATGGATATCCGCGTTGATCTGGTCGTGCTCGTGAACGAGGAGCATTCCTATCGTTCGCCGTTGCGCGACTTGGTGACGGGCATTGTCGGATCCTATCGAAGGTATATGTCCATCCTTTGCCCGGACGAAATTATTGTGCTCAATCGAAAAGACATGACCCAAGAGGATGTGTCATTGCTGATTTCCGCGGCCCGCGTTTATCTGCAGGGTGGCAACGGCAGCATGGAGACGCAGCTCATCGTTCCCGCCGAACGCAATCTGCCCACAAAAGCGGTATATAAAAAGAAAGACGCCAATCTGCCGCTCGTGATCGCGCCGGAGCAAGCGCTCTTGTATGACAACGGTATTGGCGGTTTCCGCCCGGATGGAAAGGAATATTGCATTCGTCTGGGGCATGAAAACACGCCAGCTCCCTGGATCAATGTGATCTCAAACGCCAACTTCGGTTTTGTTGTTTCGGAGTCGGGATCAGGCTACAGCTGGTGTGAAAACAGCCATGAATTCCGCCTGACGCCTTGGTCAAACGACGCCGTTTCCGACCCGGCAAGTGAAGTGATCTACATCAGCGACAGGGAGACAGGGCGCGTGTTTACGCCGACAGCGCTCCCGATTCGGGACGAAAACACCTATCTTGTGCGGCATGGATTTGGCTACACGGTGTTTGAGCATACGTGTTTTGGCATTGCTCAAACGTTGACGCAGTTTGTTCCCGTTGAAGACGCGGTGAAAATCAGTCAGCTGCACTTGAAAAACAGTACGTCGGAGACGAGGCGGCTCGACGTAACCTATTACCTGCGTCCGGTGCTGGGCGTGAGCGACCAAACGACCGCCATGCACATTCAGTCGTCTCTTGCCGCGTCTGGTGCGCTCCTAATGAAGAATCCATACAACGAGAATTTCCCCGGGAAAATCTGTTTTCTCGATTGCTCAGAAAAAGAGCGCACGGTAACGGGCGATCGTAAGGAGTTCTTTGGTTCCGGCGGGATGGATTCTCCCGAGTGTCTCACGTGCGAGCGGCTCTCAGGCGCGCTCGGCGTCGGCCTCGATCCCTGCGGTGCGATGCGAATTGAACTGCAACTCGAGCCGGGCGAAGAGAAAACAATCGTGTTCCTACTGGGGATTGCGAAAAACGTCAGTGAAGTGCAGCGCATAAGCGGCAAATATCTCAACCAGCAGAAGGCGCGCGTGGCACTGCTGAGCGCTATTGCAGGCTGGGAAGAAACGCTCGGCGGCGTACGCATCGATACGCCGGATACAGCCTTGAATCTGCTGCAAAACGGGTGGCTGCTCTATCAGGTGATCGCTTGCCGGCTCTGGGCGCGAACGGGTTTTTATCAATCCGGCGGGGCCTTCGGATTTCGCGATCAGTTGCAGGATGTGCTCGCCGTTGCCGCAACAAATCCGGCATTGGCCAGAAAGCAGCTATTGCTGCACGCGAAGCACCAGTTCACCGAGGGCGATGTGCAGCACTGGTGGCATGAACCGCACGGAAACGGCGTGCGCACGCGCTTTTCCGATGATTTCCTTTGGCTCCCGTTTGTAACGGCGGAGTATATTCGCATCAGCGGGGACAACGGCATCCTGCTGGAACTTGTTCCGTTTCTCCAGAGCGCGCCGCTTGCCGAGCAGGAGCGCGAGCGGTATGAGCAGCCTTCGCAATCGAAGGAGCAGGCGACGCTGTATGAACACTGCCTGCGCGCAATCCGTAGAGGACTGCAATTCGGCGTGCATGGCTTGCCGCTGATGGGCGGCGGAGACTGGAATGACGGCATGAATACCGTCGGCGAAAAAGGGATTGGCGAGAGTGTTTGGCTTGGATGGTTTTTATCGAGAGTCCTCGCGCAATTTGCTCCGATCTGCGCGGAGCAGGGCGATGGTAAAACAGCCGAGACGCTGATTGAAACGCGCAAAATGCTACTGATGCAGATAGAAGAAAACGCGTGGGACGGCGCATGGTATCGCCGCGCATACTTTGACGATGGTACTGCGTTGGGTTCCGCTCACAATCAGGACTGCAAAATCGACTCCATTGCCCAGACGTGGGCGGTACTATCCGGCGCCGGGGATCCCGAGCGCGCAAAAATTGCGATGCACGCGCTTGAGGACTATCTTGTGAATCGAGAGGATGGCTTGATCAAACTGCTCACGCCCCCGTTTGACCATGGTAAAAGTGAGCCGGGGTATATCAAGGGGTATGTTCCGGGGGTACGCGAAAACGGCGGACAATATACGCACGCAGCCGCATGGGTGATCATTGCTTTTGCCAAGCTTGGCGAGGGCGATAAAGCGCTCGCGCTCTACGACCTGATCAACCCGATTCACCACACGAGCAGCTATCGCAGCTATGCTAAGTATAAAACGGAACCGTATGCTCTCGCGGCAGATGTGTATGCTGTCTCGCCAAATATGGGGCGAGGAGGCTGGTCCTGGTATACGGGGGCGGCAGGATGGCTCTATCGGGCAGGACTGGAGTCCATCCTCGGTATCCGAAAAGAAGGCGAGCATCTTGTGATCGAACCATGTATTCCGGCAAGTTGGCAGGGTTACACGGTGGATTATCATTACCTTGGTGCAACGTACCATATCTCCATTCGTAATCCCAACCGGGTGCAGTCGGGCATTGTGCAGATCATAGTCGACGGTATAGAAACGCACGGAGCGGTTTTATTACAAAACGACGCGGCCACACATATAGTAGATGTTCTGATGGGGTAAAAAGGCGATAGAAAAAACGGGGACAGTGTGAACTGTTCCCGTTTTTTTAAACTCTGAAAAACCGGCGCGAAAGCCGGATTGGTTCTTGTTAAGCCTTCTTCGCCGCGTTCATCGGCAGACCGTCAATGAACGAGCAAAACTCTGCGACATCCAGCGTGTCAAGGTACTCGATCAAAGTGGAGAGCTTTTCGTACTCCCCCGCCGAGACCAGAACAGCATCCGGTTGATTGTTTTTCAAAACGAAGATCTTGCCGCAACTTTCCGCTTTTTCGCGGCAGGATTTGTAACTTTTGATCATTTCAGAGTTAGAAACGATGGCGTGTGTTGAAATTTTCATGCCTGTTGTCCATACCTTTTCTCTTCGTACTTGGTTATTCTATATGGGATGAAACGATCTGTCAAATGATTCGTTGTTCATTTCATCGATTATTCAAAATAGGCGTCGAAGATTGA
>Ga0302289_1000086_pt1 | contig 54117 bp, 50 predicted proteins | sample III_Fen_N1_2_FD_194552 | JGI IMG/M metagenome (GOLD analysis project Ga0302289, IMG submission 194552) | Peat permafrost microbial communities from Stordalen Mire near Abisko, Sweden - III_Fen_N1_2 | ecosystem: Environmental > Terrestrial > Soil > Wetlands > Permafrost | place: Sweden: Abisko... | reverse complement strand
GGTTCCGCGCGTGGTAGCACTGACCGACAAGCCTGTCCTCCTTCGAGCGACCCTCTCAGCCCTGCCTGCTTGTTTTCTGGCGACACAAAGAAATGGCTACCCTGCTTGAATCAGAAACCTACACTCAACAGCTGCATAGGTTTCACACAGCGGAATCGGTTTTACACTAGCTGCATAGGTTTGAGAAAGCAGAATTGGTTCACACTGGCTGTGAAGGTTTTATACGGGCAGAGCACTTTCGGTTGGTATCGAAATTCCGAACGATGTTTATCAAAAACAGAAGCCACTGCTGGTAGCGAATTTTCCCTGTCGCCATGAAACCAGCAGGCGGGAACGCGCGAGGGGTCGCCCGCAGGTGGACAGGATTGTGGGCCGATGCTGCCGCAAGCGGCAGCGAGGACTACTTTCCTGTACCCAAGGGCAACCCCTCGCGCGCTCCCGCCGTTGTAGACAGGCGACCCCGAAGGATGCAGGGGCGAGCGGAAAGCCCCTGCCATGCCCGCAGGCATGCCCCCTCTTGCCAAGCAAAGAAAGCCAAAAAGAAAAAAGGACACCCGAAGGTTTCCAAAGGGCGAGCGGAAAGCCCCTGCCATGCCCGCAGGCATGCCCCCTTGCCAAGCAAAGAAAGCCAAAAAGAAAAAAGAATACCCAAAGGATGCAGGGGCGAGCGGAAAGCCCCTGCCATGCCCGCAGGCATGTCCCCTCTTGCCAAGCAAAGAAAGCCAAAAAGAAAAAAGGACACCCGAAGGTTTCCAAAGGGCGAGCGGAAAGCCCTTTGGCACGCCCGCAGGCGTGACCCCTGCCAAACAAAAAAGACCCCTTCCCAAAAGGGAAGAAGCCCAAAAAGGGTGCAGGGGCGAGCGGAAAGCCCCTGCCATGCCCGTAGACATGCCCCTATGAATGGGGAAAAGCATTCGCCTTTCCCCGCTTTGGATTGCTTTACAGACTTTTAAAGATGACACCCAACATGAGCAAAATAAACGCAATGGAGAGCAGGATCATATTGGAGACACCGGACAGGATGGGGATTGGCAGACGGTAAAGAAACTCGTTAACCAATGCGTAAAGCCCGAGAACCAGAGAAATCCAGAAAATTGCTGCGGATGGCTTAGAAATACCCATACCCATACCTCCTATACTAATTTTTCACAAAGACGTATACTCTGGAATTGTTTAATTATAACAAAATTCAGCGGTAGATGCAAGTTAAAGACAAAAGAGCTAAATTCTGGACGGTGTTTGCCGATTGTTATGGCTAACGCCGAAGGTTTCCTGAACGAAAGCGAAAAGCTTAATCGGCTTCATTGGCACGCAAGGCACTACCGTCCCGTGCTTGTGAAACGTAGCTGCACGCGGCTTTCACCTACAGCAAATTGCCCATAACGTGAATGCTTTTCTTTGATGTACTTTTGGGGCAGTGGCGCTTTTGGGTCTCTTTCTTTGGGGAAGCGATCCTTCGGTCTGCTATTGTGGATGCATCGGTATGCATGGCATGAAGGGTAGACAGAAGTATGTATGTGCTAAGGTTAGTGTGCCTGTCATTCTGGATTACGGTAAAACCTGAAGCATGGTATTTGTAGGTATTATAGTCAACACAAAAGCCCAAGGGGAATGCACAGTTGACAACGCAAATCAGACGAGACATACTCGGTATTTAGTAACAGGGCTTGAATCCACCAACTGCAAGAATAATGCATCAAGGGTACTATGGTTAGCATGAGTTACCCCATAACATAAAAAGGAAAAATAAGGCAATATAAGTATGGAAATTAATGTAATATTGGTGTATGATATGGATAATAAAGGAGGCGATTAATATGGATATGCGGGTTCTGAGTGACTTTATCAAGCAACTTGAAAAGCATGACTTTAAGCAAGACAGTATCACGATTGTTTCGAGAACCAAATCTTTGAATGTTGACAAGGGATTCTGTGTCGGTATTATCGACCCTCTCACAAGAAATGAACTCTACCGCTTCACATGCGATACAATTGAAAAGGAACCGAAGAACGATCAGGAACCAAAAGAAGCGGTGACAAAAATCCTTGAGGATTTGTCCGAATCGGTTGTTTCCATCGAGTCGAAAAAACCATGGTGGTATAAGGTTCGTAACTGGTGGAGAAAACTGAAGAAGCAATTAAGAGGGTCAGACAGATCAACCATACACAGGAAAAAGGAACCCATCATCATCTATAAGGTGATTACAAAACAGAACCGGAAACAGGGCGATAACAACTATATTTTCGAGTTGTATCAGGATCACGGAAAGGCAAATGACGGGAAGGCAGAAAAATTACACATAGAGGATCTTCTGCCTACTTACGTCTTAAGCAACAAAAGCCGTTCCGACGAGAAAACGAGCATTACCAAAAAGATAGATGGATTCCGAGGGATTGGCATCCTACTTGCAATGATATTGGTTGCCGTAGCAGTACTCAACAACAGAGAAATTGTTAAAATATCCGAAATGGAGGGGGCATTGTTAGGTGCTGCTATTCTCCTCATTCTTCTACCTTGGACAAAGACCTTAAAATTTCTGGGTGTGGAATATGAAAGATTTGCACCCGATGCAAAGGCAAACCAGGTGGGCGGAAAGACGGATTTGATTGAGAATGTCATGAAATCGACTGATGTTGTAAAGACGGCAAAACTGAAATAGGCATTTGGGGATGTTGTGAACGGAATAGGTTTCGTTGTGAGTAATCTGCACCCGTTATACAATGTAATACAATAAGGCGAGTATAGCTTTGTTTGTTGTTGGATAAAAAAGTATACAGGGCGTTGCCTGATGCTCTTGGGCTGTGTGTATGCATAAACCCTTATATTACTTCATACATTCTCATATAGGGTTGAATTCCAACGAATGTTATGTTTTCAAGCGCTTGCCTTGACCACGTTATTTAATCGTGCTATACTTTATTGTTGCTAAAACAATGATCATGCTACCATTGGCGAGATAAGCGCAAGAAAGGCTGATACGATGTCCGGACATAGCAAATGGGCAAATATCAAAATTAAAAAGGGCAAAACCGACGCCGTCCGAGGCAAGATTTTCACCAAAATCGGACGTGAAATCGCCATCGCAGTGCGTGAGGGTGGCAGCAATATGGACAGCAATAGCAAGCTTCGCGATGTTATTGCCAAGGCCAAGAGCAATAACATGCCCAATGATAACATCAACCGCAGCATCAAAAAGGCAGCGGGTGAACTGGGCAATGTGGAATATTTTGAAATCAACTACGAAGGCTATGCCCCCGGCGGCGTGGCGGTAATCGTAGAGTGCATCAGCGATAACCGCAACCGCACGGCTAGCGATATCCGCCATTGCTTTGCCAAGAATGATGGCTCGCTGGGCGTAACCGGTTCGGTTTCCTTCATGTTCGATAAAAAAGGCGTGCTGGTGGTTGCCCGCAACGCCGATACCGACGAAGATGAAATGATGATGAAGGTGCTGGACGCGGGCGCGGAGGACATGCAGGTGCTCGACGACGCGTTTGAGATCACCACCGACCCCAACGAGTTTTCCGCTGTACGCGAGAAGCTGGAAGGCACCGGCATGGAATTCCTGAGCGCTGAAGTGCAGATGATTCCGCAGAATACCGTTGCCCCCAGTGCAGAAAACATCGAGAAAATTCAGGATCTGCTGGAAATGCTCGAAGATAATGACGATGTGCAGAACGTGTGGCACAACGCCGATCTGCCGGAGGAACCGGAAGAGGAGTAAGCCTCTGCCGCCGATCGGTCAGCCGGACACAGATTGCCGTATGAGTATCGCTTGGGCTTGAATGCCCACTGCCCCAGCTTGCCGGAGATACCTCCGTAGGCTGAGGATCGGGATGGCGTTATCCTTGGAAGCAAAATCGGCGCCCATCACAAAAAAGATCAAACGACCGCCCATGGCATAGGCTGTAGGCGGTCGTTTTGCATCTGTGCAAAGCGGCGGTTTCACTTGACGGGCACTTCGCGGCTTGGTATGATGCGTAGGAGCATACCGCACGAGATAACCCGACCCGTGCCTGTTTCAGGAGGTGTTTGGGTGCGTACGAACCGATGGTTCAATCGCGAAACGGAAGAACTTGATTTTCAGCACGGCGACGAACTGAATGCTTCGGCGCGTTTTTTGCGTGCGTTGCGGTCGGTTGGCCTTATGGTGCTGATTTTGACCGTGGCGACGCTTGTGTCTATGCTGTTTCGCGGGATGGGGTATCACGAAGCCAACTACATCATGACCTATAACATCGGCGTGGCGCTGATCGCCTATCTGTCCTACGGTTACGGGTACTGTGTGGTGGCTTCTATCTTATCCATGCTTACGTTCAACTATTTTTTCACGGTGCCCTATTATACGCTTTTGACGTATAGCCCGGAATATCCGGTTACGTTCATCAGCATGCTGTTGTCCGCGCTGATTGTCAGCGCCCTCACCGCGCGGGCACGGAGGGAATTCCGCCGTGCCGAAAACCGGGAACAGCGCGTGCAAATCCTGTACCGGTTGGAGAAAAATTTGCTGGTGGCCAACAGCAAACCCCAACTGCTCAAGGTGGCGGCGGAGGATATCGGCGGGCTGTTCGGCGCGTCGGTGCTGGTGGCAGCCGCTGATCTGGAGGGGAAACTGTCCATGCGCCATATCACGGGGGCGGATGTGTTCAACCAGGGGCAAGAACCGGCGGCGATGGGCGAGGCGTTTCAATCCGGTATGGCAACCGGTGCGGGGCAGGGGCTGTTCCCGCTGTGTCAGGCCAGTTATCTCCCCATTATCGGGCCTAGCGGCGTGCTGGGTGTGGTGGGCATTGCCCTGCATGATCTGCTTACGCCTACGGAAAGCCAGCGGCTGTTTTTGGATGCGCTGGCTGCGCAAATCGCACTGGCGCTGGAGCGCGAACGCTTGTATGAAAAGCAGCAGTACGCGCGGCTGGAGATAGAGCGCGAACGCCTGCGCGGCGATCTGCTGCGCTCCGTATCGCACGATTTGCGCACACCGCTGACCAGCGTGCTGGGTTCGGTGGGCACGCTGCTGGAAAATTACGATGTGCTGGACGATTCGGTTCGCAAAGAATTTCTGAACGATGTCTATAACGAAGCGGAATGGTTGAGCACCCTGGTGGAAAATGTGCTGAGCCTGACGCGGCTGGAAAGCGGCCGCCTGAAATTGGAAAAGCAGCCCGAGGCGGTGGAGGAGATCGTCGCCGAAGCGGTATCCCGCGTGAAAAAGCGTGCCGGAAAGCACGCCATCAACATTGACATCCCCCGGGAACTGTTCATGGTGCCCATGGATGGCACGCTGATTGAGCAGGTGCTGGTGAACCTGCTGGACAATGCCATCCAGCACACGCCCGAGGAGGCTGGCATTCACATTGCGGTATACCGGGAAGGTTCTTTTGCTGTGTTTGAAGTGTCCGACAGCGGGCTTGGTATCCCGCAGGCTGATCTGCCCCGCCTGTTTGAGCGATTCTATACCCGCCAGCAGACCGGCTCGGAGCGCAAAGGCGCGGGCATCGGGCTTTCCATCTGCAAATCCATTGTGGAGGCGCATGGCGGCGAAATCACTGCCGGAAACACGCTTGCAGGCGGCGCGGTGTTCCGCTTTACCCTGCCTTTGGAGGTGAACCCATGAACCCGCTGGTGTTGATTGTGGAGGATGAAAAACCCATCCGCCGGTTTATCCGCGTAGCGCTGGAAACGCAGCAGTATGGCTGTCTGGAGGCTCAGGATGGCGCAACCGCCCTGTCGCTTGCCGCGTCGCACCGGCCGGATGTGATGGTGCTCGATCTGGGATTGCCTGACATGGACGGGCTGGACGTGATTAAAAAAGTACGGGAATGGTCGGCCATGCCCATACTGGTGGTATCCGCGCGCGGGCATGAGCGGGAAAAGGTAGAGGCGCTGGATGCAGGCGCGGATGACTACCTCACCAAGCCGTTTGGCATCGCAGAGCTATTGGCGCGCATCCGTGTGATTCTGCGCCACCGTGTGCGCGAGCTGGCGGATGGCGGCGATACTGCTGCCTGGCGACTTGGTTCCCTGCACATCGATTACGCCAAACGCCGCGTTACCCTGTCTGGCGAAGAAATTCACCTGACGCCTACCGAATACAAACTGCTAACTCTGCTCTCCAGCCACCATGGCAAGGTGCTGACCCACCGCTATCTGGTGCAGGAAATCTGGGGCGAGGTCACGGCGGACGATACGCAGAGCCTGCGCGTGTGCATGGGCAATTTGAGGCGCAAGATCGAGGAAAGACCCGCAGAGCCGAAGTTTATCGTGACCGAGGTGGGGGTTGGCTACCGGATGGTGGATGAGGTGTGAAGAAGTTATATCAGCATACGAATTGCAACCTACGATAACCGCTTCATCGTTGTTATCAAAAGATTATTCACGTTGAGATCGTTGCCTTCTAACCGTTCAACAGCTAAGTGAAACACGAATCGGTATATTTGATTATCCGAGATATTTGATTGTTCAGATAAGGAATTTGCAATTTTCTTTACTTCTTGCTTGCATTTTTTTCTTATTTTACCCCTATCACTTAAAACTGAATTATATTCGTCTTGATTACTTACTGTCGGAAATCCTCTAGTATATTCAACAAGACCACTTACATTATCATAAACATAGTTTAGTTGTTGATTCTGATAATGCGTGTGCATACTATTGAGAAGTTGATTGCGATATTCTGTAAATTCTTGATATAGCAACACTTCTGGGGTAAAGGGTAAATAATGCATACGTTGGCGTATTTGCTCGTATAAAGCAACAAACTCATGATTACAATATTGAGGAAATGGAATTATATCTGTTTCAACGTCTTTATCCATAAATGCTGTCAGGAAAACATTCGAGTAAAAAATATAGCTGCTCGCATCCTTGTAGAAGTTCATTATGTTTTTATAATCGCCAACTTCTATGACTCTAATATCTAGGTAACAAAACTCGGGATTCAGTCTATTGAACGTTTGAAGCAAAGCATTGAGTAAAGACTTTGCCATATCATCTTCAACAAAAATAATAATGTCGGGCATCGTATCTTCTTTCATCCCAATTGCACCTATGGCCTTTGCGGGAGGACACCCATAAATCACATTAACACATTGCTCGCCAAGTTCAAGCAAGATGACGCTTTTTTGTGATCCAATTAGACTAGATGAATGAGTTGGGATTATTATAGTAAGCTTTTTCTCGGAGGCCATACGAATAATCCGTTCCAACAACCTTATCTGTGCAGATGGATGCAGAGCAAGTTCAAGTTCATCGATAAGCACTAGTGAACCAGGTTCTACTTTCTCCAAATCATAAAGGAGGTTGAGGAGGACAATCTCGCCAAAACTAAAATTACGTTCGGTGTAAAACGATCCATCGCTTTGGCATATGGCAAAAGCAGTATTACGTCTGCGTTGTTCTGCTTTGCCTTTAGGTGATCTGAGATCACCAACAGTTATTCTAACCATATTGGAAAATCGATTTGTGTTTAATATGCTATTCATACCCTCAATAATCCAAGGATCGCCCTTTGATTGCCTTCTAGGGACAACAATTTCCTGAGTAAAAATACGTTCGCTTTTTGTGCTAATATTAACTACGGATTGATAACCAAATGAATTAAAAATATCGCCGTTCGTATTTGGAAGCCATTTTCCATTGTTACGCTTAGTATAATTCACAAATGTCTCATTAACATAATATGATATTGAACCGGAATACTCGTCGTAATTCGTTGCGTTTTTCGAGGGGAATCCTTGCTGAAATGCATAACTATTACAAATCCGGCTGAGACAGGTTAAAAGAGTGGTTTTACCACACCCGTTTTCTCCGGTTAACAGATGTACCCCACTATTTGGAATCGTAAAATCCAAATGGTTTATACTTCTTATATTATCTATTACAACTCTTTTGCTCATAAACAACGACCTTCCAATATAAACCTAATATGAAGATATATGGAATAATACAACAGCATATCGATATTTACAATAGTTATTACTTGTCCTTTGACTTATGTTCTCCCATCCTCACAAAAACTTCACACGCCCCTCCCCAACTCTCACACCGTCCTTACGCTAAAGCCCGTATCATACAATCATCCACCCAAAGGAAGGATGAAACGTGCGTATGGATCAGGACAGAGCAATCAGCCGCGAGCTGTTTGAAAGTGCTGTCGCCGCATTGAAGGCGAGAGACTTTGCTGGCGCGCGCGAAAGCATCGCCGAAGCGATGGCCATGGATATGGATGCGCCTGAGCCGCATAATCTGCTGGGCATCTGGTATGAGTTTCAGAATGACTTTGCTGCCGCGCGCAGGCACTACCGTGCTGCCTATGCGCTGGACCCGACCTATACGCCCAGCTGCCGCAATTTGGAACGGATTGCCGCCTATGGCTTTAGCCCTTTGTCGGGGGAGGCGGATTTTGGCTTGGCGGCAGGCGAGCATGCCGCACATGGCGCGAAGCTTGAAAACCTTGCCGAAGAAATCGCGGGGTGAAAAGAAGATGTATGTAATTATTGCAGGTTGCCGTAAGGTTGGCGCCGGACTGGCGCTGGAACTGTCACAGGAAAACCATGACGTGGTGGTGATCGACAGCGATCCTGCCCGTTTTGACGCGCTGGGCTCCGGCTTCAACGGCGTTACCGTGGTGGGTATGCCCATTGATGAGGATGTGCTTCGCGCCGCGGGCGTGGAGCAGGCGGATGCGCTGGCAGCCGTAACCGAGGATGACAATATGAATATCATGGTGGCGCAGGTTGCCGGAGAGCTGTTTCATGTGCCCACGGTGATCACGCGCCTGTATGATCCGCAGCGGGAGGCCATCATGAGTGGCATGGGGCTGCAAACCGTTTGCACCACAAGGCTGGCGGTGCGGGAGATCAAGGCGCGGGTGCTCAAGCACGATACGCTGGATACCCTGCACATCGGCGGGGCTACGGTGGCCTTTCGGCTGGTGAAACCCGCAAAGCGGCTGGTGGGCAAGCCCCTGTCCGACGCGCGGGAAGAGCCGGTGCTGGGTGTGATGCGGAATCGGGCGTTTCTGCTGTACGCCCCGACCGAAACCATCCGCGCGGAGGATCTGCTGGTGGTAGCGCAATGTGAGCCTGTGGAGGGGTAAGAAAGATGACAATTGTGATTGTTGGCGGAGGCAAGGTAGGGTACTACCTGTGCAAAACCCTCGCGCCGGATAAGCACCGGCTGGTGCTGCTGGAATCGGACAGTGCTCACTGCGATAAAATCGCGGATGAACTGAGCGACCTTGGCATTGATCTGGTGCGCGGCGATGGCACGGACGAAAACTGCCTGCGGGATGCGGGTATCGAGCACGCGGATATCCTGATCGCCGTAACGGGATACGACCAGAACAACCTTGTGGCCTGCGAGTTGGCCAAAAACTATTTCGGGGTGCCGCGTACCGTCGCGCGTGTCAATAACCCCAAAAACATTCAGGTGTTCAAGCAGTTGGGCGTGGACTCGGTCGTGAGCAGCACGGCGCACATCGCCGAACTCATCGGCCATGAGGTGGATTGGGTAGGCATCAACCGGATGCTGGAACAGAAGGTGGGGGATGTGCGGGTCAAGGATATGACCGTGTCGCATACCTCCCCCGCAGCCGGACAAACGCTGGCGGCGCTGAACCTGCCCAAGGGCACCATCCTGATTTCGGTGATTCGGGCGCAGGAGGCGTTCATCCCCGATGGGCAAACGCGCATCCTTGAAGGGGATAGCGTGATCGTGCTGTCGCATCAGGATAACCTCGGCGCGCTTACAGAGTACTTTTCAGCGGAACGCGGGGGAAAAAGCGCATGACAGACCATGAAAACACCTCCGATGCCCCGACGCCGCGGCAGGGAACCCGCTCTGCGAAAAGCACGAGGCATGGCCTGAAGCTGTGGGACAGCGTGCTGGGCATGGGCGCGGAAATCCTGTTCGCGTGCGGGCTTACGTTGGTTGGCTTTTTAATATCACTCCTGAGTGGATGGTGAAAACCGATATGCTGCCAAACCGGAACCATGAAAGCCATTGGAAACCCATCCTTTACTATATCGGCATGGTGGTGGTGGGCCTTGGGGCGCTGATGTTGGTGCCGATGATCGTTTCCCTTGTGTATGCGGAATGGCCGATCGCGGTGGATTTCGCGCTTTCAGCCAGCTTTACGCTGCTGTTGGGCGGATCGCTGATGCTGTGGCTGGGCAAGTACCGCAGGCAAAGGCTCGGCTGGGGCGAGGGAATGACCGTGACCGCAGGAGCGTGGTTTGTGGGCATGTTGCTGTGCGCCATCCCCTATGCCCTGAGCGGCAACTACCTGAGCTATCTGGACTGCTGTTTTGACGTGATGAGCGGCTTTACCACCACGGGCCTTGCACTGGTGCAGGACATGGATCACCTCGCCAACGGGCTGAACATGTGGCGGCATATGCTCACGTTCGTCGGCGGGCAGGGCATGGTGGTGCTGGTGCTGACGGTGCTGACCAAAGGCGCAAGCGGCGCGTATAAAATGTATGTGGGCGAAGGCAAGGACGAGCGCCTGCTGCCCAACGTGGTGCACACGGCGCGCACCATCTGGATCATCAGCCTGGCATATCTGGGCGTGGGCACGCTGTGCCTGTGGGTACGCGGCATTGCGCTGGGCATGTCGGTGGATAGGTCGTTTTTGCACGGGCTGTGGATTTTTATGTCCGCGTGGAGCACGGGCGGGTTTGCGCCGATGTCGCAAAACATCCTGTATTACCATGACGCGGTGTATGAGCTGATCACCATTGTGTTCTTCGTGATCGGTTCGTTCAACTTCGCGCTGCACTATGCAGCGTTTACGGGGCGTAGGCGCGAGCTGGTCAAAAACGTGGAAACCATCTCCTTTACCGTAACGGTCACGGTGCTTACCCTGATCGCCACACTGGGGCTGATGCGCCTGAATGTTTACCCCGATGCGGTGGCGATGTTCCGCAAAGGGTTTTACCAGCTCATTTCCGGACACACGACCACAGGCTTTATGAGCATCTACGCGCGGCAGTTCTACCATGAATGGGGCGATATCGCGCTGTTCGCGATTACGGTAGCTATGCTCATCGGCGGCAGCGCCTGCTCTACGGCGGGCGGTTTCAAGGGATTGCGCATGGGCATCATCTTTACGGCGTTCCGGCGCGATGTAACCCGGGTTGCCTTGCCGGAGAGCATGGTATCGGTGCGTAAATACCACCACATCCGCGATGTGGCGCTGGATGAAGGCGTGGTTCGTAGCGCGATGCTGATTGTGCTGGCGTACATTTTCACCTTTACGCTGGGGACGCTGGCAGGTATGCTGTGCGGCTATCCATTCAGCATGGCGGCGTTTGAGGCCGCCTCGGCTACGGGCAACGTAGGATTGAGCATCGGGCTCACGACCGCGGCCGAGCCCGCTGTGCTCAAGATGGTGTATGTGCTGATTATGTGGCTGGCGCGGCTGGAGTTTATGTCCATCCTGGCACTGGCAGCGTATGTGGGCATGAAGGTGAGAAAGAAATGAAAAAGTTAGCGATGATCACCCTCGCGCTGTGGCTGTTGTTGCCTATGGGAGCATTGGCGGAGGCGCGCGTGGTAACCAGCACCGATTTGATTGAGAACGCCCTTGTGCTGGACGGGCAAACCGTAAGCTATACGGGCGAAGTGGTCGGCGATATCATGAAGCGCGGCGACCATACGTGGCTGAACCTTTCCGATGGGAGCAACGCCATGGGTGTGTGGATGGAAACAACGGCGTTGGGCGAGATAGCGATTGCAGGGCGCTACGGCGAAAAAGGGGATACGGTGCAGGTAACGGGCACGTTCCACCGCGCGTGCCGCGAGCATGGCGGGGATTTGGATATCCATGCGGATACGCTGACGGTGGTTACAGCGGGTAGTCCGGTGGAGCATGACGTGCACTGGGGGCGGCTGATGGCCGCAGGTGTGTTTGTGATTTTGGATGTGGTGATACTCACCAAGGTGTTAATGAAGCGTAGAAAGTTGGGGAAGGGATAACAACACAAGTGGAAAAGCCATAGAAGGGTCAAGGACAAAGTCCTTGTCAGGTTTCCAAAGGGTGAAACCCTTTGGTGGGTTTGGGCAAAGCCCAACGCCCCCATGGCGAAGCCATCCTCCCCCAAGCGAGCGAACAGCCCGAAGGGCTATGAGGCGAGCGGCAGAGAAGCCAATTAACTTTAGGAACACATAGGGAAACCGCCGTGCAGGCCATGAAAGCCCGCACGGCGGTTTCTTTGATTTCATTACCCAATCATTGCAGGCGGCGCTTATCCCTGCGCATCCACCACCCGCCCCACATCGCCCTTGCCTTCGGCGGTGTCAATTTCTTCCGCCTCCAGCCCCCAGATGGCCTTGTCCGCGCGAAACGGCAAACAGGAAAGCGCGCCGAGGATGGCAATCACGAAAAACAGAAGCGCCGCGCCCGAGCCCTTGCCGATGCCAAACAGCACATGCGGCAGGCTCCCAGCAGGCAATGCTGCCATCAACGGTTCAAACACGCGATCCACCAGCACACCGCCCAGCAGATACCCCACCGGAATGGTGAAGAACTGGAACGTGTTGCGCGCGGCGTATACGCGCCCCTGCATTTCCACAGGGATTTTGCTGCGGAACAGCACCTCCATGTTCGCGCCCATCATGGGGATGAATAGCCAACCCAGCACCACGCCCACGCACCACACCGGCACGCTGCGCCCGAACGCCAGCAGAAAATTTTCTGTGCTCATGGAAAACAACAACGTGTTGAGGATGACGCGCACACGGCTTTTGGGCGCGGGCAATACCGTAACCAGGATGCTGCCCAGAAGTGTCGCCACGCCCGTGACGGTGTTGACCGCACCCAGCGCGAACTCGCTGCCCCCTTCGCGGGAAAGCAGCATCGCGGGCAGTGCTGCGTTGTAGATGGAGGCCGTCAGGTTGATGATGGACAGAAACAGGATCAGGTGCAAGATACCGGGGTTGCGCCTCAGGTAACGCAGCCCGCCGCGTGCGGACTGAAGCACCGTTTCTTTGGGCGCGCCTGTGGCCTGCGAACGCGGCAATGGCACAAAGCCCAGCAGCGCCACAAACGCCACGCCAAACGTAAACAAATCAAACCACAGCACCGCCCGAAGCCCTGCAAAGGCTAGCAGTGCCGTGGCCGCCGCCGGAGTGAGCACCGTAACCAGCGAGTTGGAAAACGAACGCAGGCCGCTGACCCGCTGATAGTGCTTTTTGGGGGTAAGCAAGCTCACCGCCACATCGCTGGCGGGTTGCTGCACAGTGTTCATGAGCCCGTTGAGTGCGTTGATGACATACAGATACCCGATTTGCAGTTGGTTGTTATGCAACAGCCACAGCACCGCCACGGTGGTCATGGCCGCGAAGGTATCGCTCACCAGCATGGTGATTTTCTTGTTCCAGCGGTCGCTGAGCGCGCCCGCGAAGATGCTCAGCAGCACATACGGCGCGTACGTGCACACCGAAAGCAGCGCGGTGCTGAGTGCCGAGCCCTGTTGCTGATAGCTCCAGATGATCAGCGCAAAGCTGGTCATGGCGCTGCCGAGTGCGGAAAAAGACTGCGTGCTCCACAAAATGAGGAAGGAACGCAGGTCGGTAAAAATATTTTGAAAACGTCGAAACATGGTCTTTGCTCCCTTTCCTATCCCAAAATTGGCAGGAATGAAAGCGCAAGGCCCGATACGATAGGGGGACGAACGGGGTAGGACGGGTGTGGGTGGTTTGCTCCGCGCGGGTTCGTCCCGATTCAGGCCTTGCGCGGAGCGGGGGCAATGCAGAGAGGTGACATGGTGGGGGTGTCCTTTCTTTAATGAAACAGTCACAATCAGTATAATAATACAATTCATTAAGTTGTGTGTCAACTCTTCATTCATTTGTAAGCACAGTGAAACTGTGAGACTCGGATTTGAAATCTACTCAGACGAAATATATCGGTTGATGTAAGGAATTATATGTGGTAAAATTAGTATATGGCAATAAACTTCCATGTCAATTTATAAATATTGGGGGTTACTAATTATGAAACTATTGATAAAAAAAGAAGAAGAAGAAATTTTTGAAAAAGAAATGGAAGATGGAGATTTGGTTGTAAAGCCATTTCAGGTAGATTGCCTTCCAAATGATTATAATATATCTGTGTTAATGAACTTAATACAACGTGGGTATCTGAAAATACCATCATTTCAGAGAAATTATGTGTGGAACAAGGAAATGGCATCCAAATTTATTGAGTCCATTATCATTGGTTTGCCTATACCTCAGATATTCCTTTTTGAACAATCAAGAAATGATTTTTTAGTTGTAGATGGTCAACAGCGAATAGTGACGATATATTTATTTAAGAAGAAACGTTTCCCAAAAAACGATCTTGGACGAGCAGTAATTCGCAAGTATTTATCTAGTGGGACTGAAATACCAGCATATGAACTATCTGGTACTGATTTTGAAGATTTTAACTTGAAATTGCCATCACGAAGTGAAGAACGTAATCCTCTAAATAGTAAAAATTACGACACACTGCCAACTGAAAATGGTTTTGACTTCAAGGCAAACTTTGACTTTAACAGAACAATTCGCACTATGACCATTCGTCAGATTGAACCAGAACACGATGAATCCTCAATGTATGAAATTTTTAGTAGGCTTAATAGTGGCGGTGTAACGTTAAAACCCCAAGAGATAAGAATGAGTCTCTTTTACTCTCTATTCTTTGAAACAACATTAGAGATGAATAAAAACGATTTATGGCGCATGTTCCTAGGGAAAAAAGAACCCTTGCTACATATGAATGATGTAGAAGTTTTACTTAGGTCTTTTGCTATGCTTGAAATGCATGATCAATACAAATCACCAATGAAGGCTTTTTTAAATATGTTTTCAGAAAAAGCAAAAAAGTTCAGCGATGAAAAGATTATTGAATTGCAAATATTGTTTGACCAATTTTGGGAAAGCTGTGAAGGATTGGACAAAAACTCGTTCAAGAATGAGAATGGGAAGTTTGTTATCTCTCATTTTGAAGCAGTTTTTGTTGCTGTTTGCGAACAAATTAGGAATGAGGGTTTGAATGGTAGGAGTATTGATCCAAAGAGTTTGAGTGCTCTTAAAGATGATGCTGAGTTCTTTAATGCGTCACAACAACGCACAGCCGAAAATAAGCATGTTAAAACACGAATAATGAAAGCAAAAACATACATTGTCTTACGGTAACGGGAGGCTAATCATGGAAAATGCCATTTCTCAAAATGCAATTGCCGAAATCCTTAACGACTATAAACAAATAGAAGAGCTGATACTACCTGCTGAGCCTTCAATGGCGCAACGCTTATTTAGGAATCTCAAGAAAATGTACATTCTGTCGTGTGGCAGTTATTACGAACATAGAATCATTGATTCACTCAAGTGCTATGCAAAGCAACAGTCAGATAAATATAAGCATAGACCACATGGATTTGATAATATGAGTCAAATATCTTTCTATAAGCTTTTTAACTTTGGTCAGAGTACATCCAGCATTAAAGAGGCTAAAGAATTCCTCGATCCGTTTAAACTGTTGGGTGATGCATGTAAAAAATCTATAGTAGATGATATTTGCAAATCAGATGAAATGGTTATCAACATGAAAGCTTTTGAAGAAATTTGTGTTTTAAGGAATTGTTTGGTACATAATGACCTAGCAATTGCTAATGATGCAATAGAGTCAAAAACGTTTGAAGAAGCAAGCGTTCTAAACGAAAATGCACTGAAGTTTGTTGGCTATATAGAGCTAAAGATATCTGAGTGATGTCTACACATTTGAATATACTAAAGATTCTTCTCGTGTTCCTTTTTATACATCCGTGTTACACATCTCTAATAAATGGGTACAATTTCATAGATAACAACCTTCCCCACTCCCCCCAAAAAAGGAGATGACCCCGCCATGTTTGATGCCAAAGTCTCCAAGCTACTGAACGACCAGATCAACAAGGAGTTCTACTCCGCCTATCTATATCTGATGTTTGCCGACTACTTTACGCAGCAAGGGCTTGCCGGTTTCGCCCACTGGTACACCGTGCAGGCGCAGGAAGAGCGCGACCACGCCATGCTCTTTGTAAAGTATATGCAAAACAACGCTTTGCCCGTAACCTTTGAAGCCATTGCCAAGCCTGATGCGGGGCTGGTGTCCAGCATGCACGTGCTCAAGGCCGGGCTGCAACACGAGCAGTTTGTGACCGAAAGCATCAACACCATCTACGAGAACGCTTTGGGCGTGAAGGATTTCCGCACCACGCAGTTCCTCGACTGGTTTGTGAAGGAGCAGGGCGAGGAAGAAATGAACGCCGGTGAGCTCATCAAGAAGCTGGAGCTGTTTGGCGGCGATGCCAAAGGGCTGTATATGCTCGATCAGGAGCTGAAAGCCCGTATGTACAACCCGCCGTCGCTGGTGATTTAGGCGCGGATTGGCTTTTCACAACAGATATCGGAATTAGCAAACCCCCGCAGGCTGGTGTCAGCTTGCGGGGGTTTGGTTGTGCTCAATGCTTGGTGGTGTGCTGTTTCGCTCGCCTCATAGCCGCTTCGCGGCTGTTCGCTCGCTTACGGGTGGGGCGCTGCGGCGCGAGGTCGTGGGGTTTCACCCCACACCCTGACAAGGGCTTTTGCCCTTGACCCTTCTTTGGCTATTCTAGTTGGCTTGGGCGTAAAACGCCCTATGCTTCCCATCAATAACCTTACTATCCTTAACCCTGAATGCTGCAATCTGCTCAACCCGATCCGATGCGCCGCCAACCTTCAACACAAACTCGCCCGCTTCCACAAGCCAGTTCATGTCCCCATCCAAAAACGCCAGCCCGCTCGCTTCCACCTCAAACGCAACCGTCACCCGTTCCCCCGCCTTCACCGGCACGCGCTTAAAGCCAATCAGCTCCAGCGTCGGCCGCACCATCGAGGCGACCGTATCCGTCACATACAGCTGCACTATCTCGTCGCCGTCGCGGTCGCCGGTATTCTCTACCGTTACCGTCGCCGTCACCTTGCCATCCGCGGCAATCTCGCTTGCGGAAAGCGTCAGAGCGCGGTAGGCAAACGTTGTATAGCTGAGTCCATGCCCGAAACAATAGAGCGGTTTGGCCGTATCGTTGATGTAGCCGTTGGGGTTGCGGATCATGCCCGTATGTCCGGCGCTCACATAGCCACTGCCGCGTGGCAGCGAATAGTATACCGGAAGCTGACCCGCGTTTCTCGCTGCCGTGATCGGCAGCCTGCCCGAAGGGTTCGCGTCGCCAAACAGGATCGCCGCCAGCGCTTGCCCGCCGAATTCGCCCAGTTGCCACGCCTCGAGAATCGCGTCGAAGTGCGAAGCCACATACTCATTGGAAAGTGGTCGTCCGTCAAAATGCACCACCACGGTTTTCTTATGCAGCCCGAACACCGCGCGGGCGAACGCCTCCTGCCTGCCCGGCAGGTCAATATTGGTGGAATCCACGCCCTCGCCTACGGTGGAGGTCGCGCCCCAGCCGTTTTTGCCGCCAAGGGTGAGGATCACCACATCCGCGTCGGCGGCGACAGCCAGCGCTTCATCAATGCCGCCCACATCCGTGCCCGCGTAGTTGATGCCCTTGGCATAGGTTACCATGGCCTTGGGCGCACGCTGCGCCACGGCTTGCCACAGTGGTTGCACATTGCGGAAATCATCGCGGATGCGCTTTTCCACGCGCGGGGTCGTTTCGCGAATCTGCCCCACATACTGCTGCTCAATATCATAGATAATCAGCCCTGGCTCTTCCCAGCCCTGCCCGTCCTCATCGCGGCTCATGGTCATGTCTAGCGCGGCGGGGTAGCTGAAAGGCGCGAAGTAACTGCGCACGCTATCCCCATGGGGGCCGATCACGGCAATCTTTTTCACATCGGCGGAGAGGGGCAGCGTGCCGCGCTCGTTTTTAAGCAGGGTCACGGCTTCCTTGGCCAGCGTCAGGTTGAGCGTATCCGCTTCCTGGGTGTGCAGCACGCGTTTGAGCATTTCACGGTCAGGGTAGGGTTGCTCGAACAGCCCCAGCGAGAATTTCGCGGTCAGCACCCGACGCACAGCCAGGTCGATGGTCGCCATATCGATGTCGCCACGCGCCACGGCATCCTTGAGTGCGTAGGTGTAGCCCTTCGGGCGCGGGTATTCCACGTCCAGCCCGGCTTTGAGCGCCTTGATGCCTGCCTCTTCATACGTGGCAGCCACGCAAAACGGGTCCACAAGGCGGTCGATGCTGATGTAATCGGATACCACCATGCCCGTGAAGCCCAGCCTGCCGCGCAAAAGATCGGTCAGCAGTTTTTTGGAGCAGGCGACCGCCTCACCGTTGAGGGAGCAATAGCTGTTCATCACGCCCATCATGCCGCCTTCGGTAATCGCCGCCTGAAAGGGCTTGCAGTGCACTTCCTCCAGTTCCCGATCCGTTACCAGATTGCGCCCCATGTTCAGGCCGCCCTCGGTAACGCCGTGGCCGACGTAGTGCTTGGCGGTGGAGGCGATGCCGCGCGTGCGATCCTGCATATCCTGCAAGCCCCGCACAAAGGCGCTGCCCATCGCGGCGGTCAGCGTCGGGTCTTCGCCGTAGGTTTCGGTGATGCGCCCCCAGCGCGCGTCACGCGCCACGTCAAACACGGGGCTGAGCGCCTGCCGGAAACCCACGGCATACATCTGCTCCTTAATCAGGCTGGCCATCTGGCCGATTTTTTCGGTATCGAACGTGGAGCCTTGCGCAATGGCGCAGGGGAACACGTTGGCTTCGGTAAACTGTGCGCCCGCCGCCGCCTCGCAGTGGATGAGCGCGGGAATGCCCAGTTCCGTTTCTTCCACAAGGAATTTCTGCAAGCGGTAGGAATATTCCGCGATCTCCTGTGCGTCGTTGGCCACGGTAAAAGCGCCGACGTTGCCGATGCCGTTGGGCACCAGATCCTTAAAATTCGGAATGTCAGGCGTGATGGTCACCAGGCACGTGATCTGGTCGATCTTCTGCTCGAACGTCATGCGCGCCATCAGATCGTCCACTCGCGCGGATACGCTTGCAGTCGGGTCCTTGTAGGTCTTCATCGGAGGGTTCCTCTTTTCCATTTCCATTTGTTTTATCTTCCGCTCAAAAGGCGAGCCTTGCGAATGGCCTGATGGCGGAAGGGATGATTTCAGGCGTTCTATTCGCATCGGGGGATGCGGGTATTCGAGCGGAGGGAGCAAAGTTCTGTGCAGTGCTTGAGCGGATGCTGCATACCTCACAGTGCCTTTGGCGCCGGTCGCCCGCTGTTTTCATGGGAGAATAAATGGCGTGCGGAGGGCGGGTTCCACCGCAGACCTTGCGGGGATTGCTTCCCTCAACGAGGACAAAGGGGTTACCAGCCGATCGGTTTGAAGGTCACGCGGTGCACGGTCGTGCCCTACGCTTAACAAACTTCGCGCTTTGACCTTCCCAAGGTGTCCATGGGACAGGCATTTGACTTCGGTGGCTTGACTGTTTAAGGCTTCGCTTTGGTTAACTCCGCCATGCAATCCGCAAAAATCTGGTCTTCCGGCGAAAAATCGTCGATAGCGGCAAAGAAATCCGCAAAAACCTGATCCCGCGAGATCATTTGCACATAATTCACGGTGGGGCGTTCGGGCGGCAGGCGCAGGGGGCCTTCCGTCACGATGGGGCTGGGAACGGGAAGGGTCTGGATACAATCGGGCAGGCATAACGCGGCGATGGGCGCCACATCCCACAGGATGCGCGATTGCCCCATCCCTACGGCGCCGCTTTGCTGCAACAGATCAAACAGCGCGTCGCCAAGGGCGTTTCGGCCACGCAGCCAGCGCGCGGCTTCCCACAGGCTCAGGCTCAGGTGGCTGCACACCCCCCGACACGGAAACCACGTGATCTGCGCGTCGCTGTCAAAAACCACCTGCGCGGCACGGCGATCCTGCCGCAGGTTAAATTCGTTCTGGTCGGCAAAATCCTTCGCGTTTGCGCCTAACCAGTAAATAGCGATTTTGTTGGCGATGTCCGGCGCTTTGAGCAGCGCGGAGGCAATGTTGGTGAGCACCGCAATGGCGGCCACATACAGACGCTTGCCCTCGGGCATGGCGCGCGCGAGGCGGATGAGCGCATCGCAGGCGGGGCTTTCCACGGGCGTGCCATCCTCCGGCAAATAGACGGGGGAACCGGCAAACACCGGCACATGACGATGGCAATACGAGCGCACACGCCGCATTTCGGCGAGGCTTTTGAGCATGCCGTCTTCGGGGGAAGCGGCTTTTTCATTTAAAAAAGGCGCGGCCAACAGCGCCTCCACTTGCAGGGCTTGCGGGCGGCACAGTGCGTAGGCAATGGCGAACTGGTCGTCGATCTCGTTAAAGGTATCGCTGTCAATCACTAAAGGTATAGGCATGACGCGCACCCCTTCCGGTTCAACGTTTGGGTTTGAAAAAGCAGCCGTGACCGTTTTATACGATTTCTAATCTTCATGCGGCGTAATGGACGCGTTTGGATTGGGAATCATATCTGCTCATTTCGGGGCGGTATTGCGTTTGGATAGGAGCATCACGCGGGTGCGGAGGGGTTTCCCGAGGGACGCGCTGGCGGCGTCCCCCGGGAGCGAAAAAAGGAGGAGTGTATCCGATGCAAGCGTATCTCCGGATGGGTACAGACGGGAGCGTTGCTGTTCCGGTTTTGGGCTGCTGCCACAGGGGCGGACACCGCCGCACCCGTGGCGCATGGCCTTAACCCGAAACGAACCGTTTTCCAAGTCCGGCACACTCGGGATAGCAAGCATCACTTGCCCTGATAATCAGCCACGTTGTCCTTGGTGATCACGGCGAAGGGCACAAACACATCGGCGATGGTGGCGGGGTCAACGCCATCGCGGATCTGGGCGAACACGTCGGCGCCTGCTTTGGCCTGCGCTTTGGCATCCTGAAGCACGCTCATGGTGAGTTCGCCGGCGGCGATGCTGGTGAGGGCGGCAGCGGAGCCGTCCAGGCCGATGGTGATCACGCCTTCGAGCTTGCCGGCAGCCTTGAGGGCTTCCACAACGCCGAGGGCTGCGTCATCGTTCTGGCACACAATCGCGTTAAAGCTGTCGAAGGCCTGGAGGCAATCTTCGGTGGTGCTCATGCCAAGGTCCTTCTTGTTTTCTACGTTGTACTCGGCCAGCACGGTCACGTCGGTGCGGGCGGCAAGCTTGTCCATCAGACCGGCTTTGCGGTCGATGTACTGCTGATCGTTAGGCGCGCCGGTGAAGTAGATGATCTTGGCGTTTTCCGGCAGGTTCTTGACGAGGAAATCGCCCTGCATGGCGCCGGCATCGTAGTTCTGGGAGCCGATGTAGATGAACTTGTCATAGCTGTCGGCATTGCGGATGGTGGTCAGGAAGCTCACATAGGGCAGACCCGCGGTGCGGGCAGCTTCCAGTGCGGGCACGGAGCCATCCAGATCGTTGCTGATAGCGGAGACGACCTTGCAGTTCTGCACGATCATGTCGTCGATCTGGCCGTTTTGCACGTTGGTATCGCCACCGGCATCGGTCACGATTACTTCCATGCCCTGTGCTTCGCATTCGGCTTTGAGGTAATCACGGAATTTCGCGCAATAGTCGTACACGTCGTTGTTGTTGGCGAAGCCCACAACAAATTTGTCTTCCGCGACAGCGGAGCCGATGCCCATCAACAGGCACAGTACGAAGAGAATGGCGAGAAGCTTGGTTCCCTTTTTCATGGTGTTGCACCTCCAAAAATATTAGCCACAGCGACACACGCGCTGTTTAGCTCAGGGAAAGGGAAAAGGGAAAAAATGAGTGGGTCAAGGGCGCATAGCCCTTGCGGGGTTGAGGGGCGGAGCCCCCATAGGGAGTTGGGGCAAAGCCCCAACCCTTGCGCCGCAGTGCTCGCATTGCAAGCGAGCGAACAGCCGCGAAGCGGCTATGAGGCGAGCGGCGCTGAATGCCAAGCAACTTTGCTTATATTGCCGTTCCACCCCGAGGGGGAGGTTGGGAGGGGGACAAAGTCCCATTCCCAAAGGCGCGCCAGCGCCGTTCGCCTCATAGCCGCTGCGCGGCTGTTCGCTCACTGATGAGCACTGCGCTGCGGCGTGAAGCTTGGGGCGCTGCCCCAAACCCTGCCAAAGGGGCATTACCCCTTTGGAATCCCATCTATATCCTGCCGTTATGCTGATTTCTTGTTTGCCTTTGTCTTCACATCGATAATCACCGCACCGGCAATCAACAAACCCTTTACAATCAACTGATATTGCGTTGATACATGCAGCAGGTTCAAAATATTGTTGATTAACCCCACGATGATCGAGCCGATCAGCGCACCTGTTACCGTGCCGATGCCGCCTGTGAAACTCGTGCCGCCCACGATAACCGCCGTGATAGCGTCAAACTCATACCCCGCGCCAACGCTCGGCTGGCCGCTCATCAGACGCGACATCAGCACCACGCCCGCCAAGCCTACCAGCGCGCCGCTGATGGTGAAGATAATGCGCTTGGAACGGTTTACATTGATACCGCTGGCGATGGTCGCCTTCTCGTTGCCGCCGATGGAGTAGATGTGCACGCCCAGCGTTGTGGACTTCATCAGATAGGCGATCGCCGCGACCGCCAGCAGCATCACAATCACAGGCATGGGGATGCCGATGATGTTGCCCTGCCCCAGAAAGCGGATTTTATCCACGCCGCTGACCGCCTGGCCGTTGGTGTAGATTTGCGTGATGCCTTCCGCAATGTTGGTCATGGCCAGTGTGGCGATGAATGGCTGTAATTTATACCGGGTAATCAGGAAGCCGTTGAGCCAGCCTGCCGACATACCCAGCCCGATGCCCACCACAAAGGTAAGCGTGATGCTGCCGGTGGAAGCCAGCACGCCTGCCGAAAAGCACGCGCTCATGGTGCATACGAGACCGGCGGACAGATCGATCATGCCGGATACGATCAGCATGGTTTCGCCGCAGGCGATAATGGTGACCACGCTGATCTGCTTTAAAATGTTGATCAGGTTTTGCGGCTTTAAAAAGTTGCTGTTGATGATCGCCGAGGCGGCGAACAGCAGCACCAGGATTAGAAATATGCCGTACTTGCGGTAGATCGACGCGACGCTGATCTGCTTTTTGTTACTCTTCATTTTGCTTCCTGCCCTCCACGATCATTTTCATCACTTTATCCTGCGTGGCTTCGGCGCGGCTCAGTTCGCCGATGATGTGGCCGTCGGAGATCACTTCCACCCGATGGCTCATGGAGAGCACTTCGGGCATTTCGGAGGCGATCATCAATACGCCGATGCCGCTGGCGGAAAGCTCCGCGATCAGCCGGTAAATTTCCTGTTTGGCGCCAACGTCGATGCCGCGCGTGGGCTCATCCAAAATGAGGAGCTTCACGTTGCGCACCAGCCACTTGCTTAAAACCACCTTCTGCTGATTGCCGCCCGACAGCGTGCCTGCGAGCGTCTCAATCGACGCGGCTTTCACGGAGAGCTTTTTGCAGATATCCGTGACTTTTTCTTTAATGGTTTTCACGTTGAGTATGCCATGCTTGGAAAACAGGTCGCTGTTGGGCAGCACAATGTTGTCCTTGATGCTGCGCACCCCTACAAAGCCATAGGCCGCACGATCCTCCGTGACCATGGCGATGCCATTTCGGATGGCGTCGCGCGGGCTTTTGATGCGCAGGGGTTTGCCGCCCATGGTGATAACGCCGCTATTGTGGCGATCCAAACCAAAAATGGCGCGTGCGATTTCGCTTCGGCCTGCGCCCATCATGCCCGCAAAGCCGACGATTTCGCCCTTGTGGATTTCAAAGCTCACATCTTCAAATACACCTTTGCTGGTGAAATGTTCCACCGCAAACAGCGGCTCGGTACCGGCGGCTTGCAGCGGGGGATAGATGTCCTTGACTTCGCGACCCACCATCATGGTGATGAGGTGATCCTGCGTTACGTCCGAAATCAGTCCGGTGGAGATCATTTCACCGTCGCGAAGCACGGTTACGTCGTCGCCGATGGCGTACACCTCGTCCAGCTTATGGGAGATGAACACCATCGCGATGCCCTTCTTTTTGAGCAGCTCAATCTGGGCAAACAGCTGGCGGGTTTCCTCGCCTGTTAACGCGGAGGTTGGTTCATCCAATATGATTACGCGGCTGTTGCGGGAAATGGCTTTTAAAATCTCCACCATCTGCCGCTGGGCTACGCTCAGCTCCCACATTTTGGTTTCAGGATCGTAATCCAGCCCGAGCGTAGCCAGGCAATCCTTTGTTAAACGGCTGCGCTCCTTGCGGTTGATGATGCCTTTGCGCTTCAGGGGTTCGCGCCCGAGAAAAATGTTCTCCGCGATGGTCATTTCCGGGATGGGGTTAAGCTCCTGCGGCACAATGGCGATGCCCTTTTCCAGTGCGTCGCGTTCATGGGCGAAGCGCACGGGCTTGCCATCCAGCGAAATTTCACCGTCATAGCTGGCATAGGTGCCCGACAGAATTTTCATGAGCGTGGATTTGCCAGCGCCGTTTTCGCCGACCAACGCATGCACACGGCCCGCGCGCAGCGTCATGTTTACGTGGTTGAGCGCCACCACGCCGGGGAATTCCTTGCGGATGTTTTTCAGCTCAACAATCACGTTGTTTTCGGCCATATCGGCCCTCCTCTCTTGGGGTGAAAAAGCGATTGGACGGACAATGAGTTATACGTTTAACGCATCAGAGCATCACCCGGTATGCCGTATCGTTCTTCCTCACACATGTAAGATAAGGTGATTATAACACCTACAAAACCATATTTCAATCTATTTTTCACAGAAATAGATTATTTTTTGCAAAGCAGGAAAATCAATGCGGGAAGCGAATATCTATCTTAAGTTAATCGTGTAACGCTTTTAACCGTCGAAAAGATTGACGGATACAACAGGCCGCTTCATACTCATCCTAAGGAAACAGAGAGGGTTTTTCAAATGAATGCCACCATCAAAGATATCGCACTGGAATGTGGCGTCTCCGCTGCGACGGTATCGCTGGCGCTGACCGGCAAAAAGGGACGCGTATCCGCCGAGACCACCGCGCGCATCATGGAAACCGCCGCACGGCTTCAATATACGCCCAACCGCGCGGCGGTGAGCCTTGCCACGAGGCGCACCAAACTGGTGGGCGTGCTGATGAGCGATCTTCGCAACACGCACATCGCGGAACTGTTTATGGCGATTGAGGAGGTGCTACAAGGGCACGGCTATACCCTCATCTGCCATGTGCTGGACGATAAAACGGTCGATACCGGCCGTATCTCCAGCGAGCTGATTGGCCTTGGCGTGGAGGGCATCCTCTATGCGCAGCCGATATTCCTTGACCCGGACGAGGGGTTCTTCCGTATGCGGGAGTTTTTAAACAGCGCGGGCGTGCCCATCATCTGCAATGATGATGTGGGGCTCACCTGCGCCGGTATGGATGTGAAATTCGATTTTTACCGAGCCGGCTACATGGCAACCCGCCACCTAATCGATTGCGGGCATCAGGTTATCGGCTGTGTGAGCGGCCCCGCAAACTACCGCGTGAGCGAGCAGCGCCTGCGCGGCTACCGCGACGCGCTGGAGGAAGGCGGCATCGTCTACGATCCCAAACTGGTGTTTTTCGGCGACTATTCTACCGCCGGAGCCGAACCGGCGCTGAGCTATCTTCTGGGGCAAAAGGCAACGGCGATCTTCTCCTTCAACGATGAAATGGCGTTTGCCCTCTACCGCAGCGCGCACCAGTACGGGTTAAGCATCCCGCAGGACATCAGCGTGATCGGCTGCGACAACGTGCCTTTCTGCAATGTGCTGGAGGTGCCGCTTTCCACCGTGCATGTGCCTACCGTGGAAATGGGCCGCGAAATGGCGGAAAATTTAATCTCCCTGATTGAAGAGCCGAGCACCAAAGGGCGCACAGAGCATATGCACGCTCCGGCGCTGATGCTTCGGGGAAGCGTGGCACGCAGGGGGTAGGGGGCATGTCGGTGCCCCTTTCGCTCTGGCCGAGCGCTGCAGCGCTCTCCGGGCTTGCCGCCCATTGGCTTCTTTCCTTGCGGAAGGGAGCTTTTTCTTTTCTTTTTTCGGAGTAGGCTTGCGGGCATGGCGGGGGATGCACCTGCGGGTGCACCAAAGGGCTTTCCGCTCGCCCTTTGGAAACCTTCGGATGTCGCCATCTTACACGGCAGGGCTGGAAGGGTTGCTCTTGAAGTACAGGATAGTCGTCCAGCGCAACCACGCAAAAAATACAGGTTTACATACCTTTGAGGCTCCGCGCGTGGTAGCGCTGACCGACAAGCCTGTCCTCCTTCGAGCGACCCTCCCAGCCCTGCCTGATTGTTTTCAGGCGACACAGAGAAATTGCCACCTAGCTTGAGCCAGAAACCTATACTCAACGTCTGTATAAGTCTTGCACAGCAGAATGGGTTTTACACCTCAATGAAAGATTCTAGTGAATACTTAGGGTAGCTATAAGAATAATGATAGTTAATAATTAAAGAATGAAGCCACTACGGGTAGCGAATTTCCCCTGTCGCCATGAAACCAAGCAGGCGGGAACACGCGAGGGGTCGCCCGCAGGTGGACAGGATTGTGGGCCGATGCTGCCGCAAGCGGCAGCGAGGACTACTTTCCTGTACCCAAGGGCAACCCCTCGCGCGCTCCCGCCGTGTAAAGGGCGACTCCGAAGGTTTCCAAAGGGCGAGCGGAAAGCCCTTTGGTGCACCCGCAGGTGCATCCCCCCTGTCAAAAGAAAGAAGCCAATGGGCGGCAAGCCCAGCGAGGCACGCTCGACCGGGGCAAAGGGGCACCGAAATGCCCCTGAAACCTGTTGCTTATTCCGCGAAATCTCCAATTTTGCCAATGTGCTGGCCAACAGCGAAATAATTGCCCGGCGAATAAATGACAGGGTTGATCTCCCGAAGGTCGATGAATTCCATCGTGGCGATATCCTCCCGTACGCTCACATGCCGCAGTGCCCCGAAATAGGTGTCGGTACTGCCGATGAGCATATGCTCAATCACTTCACACTCGTAGCTCCATTTCACCCCCGCCAGCAAGGGCACATTGAGCACCTTGCCTGCCTCCATGGCATGGGAGGGCGGCATCACAATGCCTCGCGTGGCCATGTTGTGCTGCTCGGCAAAGGGAAGCAGATCGGGCGTTACCACTGTGGCGGAAAACACACCGTCGCGTTCAATGTTCTGCGCGGTGCCCTTTTTGCGCTCAGCGCCGTTAATGCTCAGCACAAGGCACTTGGGCGGGCCGCCGCTGAAGCTGATCCATGAATAGGGCGCGAAGTGGGTAGCGCCGTCCGCGTCATACGTGCCAATCAGGAACACCTGCTGGGTAAAAAAACAGGCGGAGTTTTCAGTGATGATCTGCATGCGTTACAGCTCCTTCGCGTCCAGCGTCGCGTTGCTTAAATTGTGGTAGTAGTTGACGGTGTCCGCGGTGAAACAGTAGATGCAGTAATCCTCATCATCCACGCCTTTGGGATAGTAGATCTCGCAGCCGTCGCTCCAGAACCTGGCTTTGGTGGCGTGGTCGGTAAGCACTTCGATGGTTCCGGTGAACAGCGCGCCTTTGAAATCCGCTTCATTACAATAGTATACCGAGGCTTTGGGGTTGTTTCTAAAATGGCTGACACGGTTGCTGCTGGTGTTGGTGGAAAAGTAATGGGTGGTGAGGCTTTCGTGCTCCAGCACCATCATGGCTTTCACCTGCGGATAGCCCTCTGCGTTTACGGAGGCAACATAAGCGATTTTGCTTTCCTCCCGCAACTTGCGGATTTCGGCTTTGATCTGTTCGTTCATACGGTTTCGTCCTTTCCGGTCAGGTTTTGGAGGATGTGGGTGAGTGCGTTTTCAAAGATGATGATTTCCGAGTCCGTAAAGCCATTGTAAAACAGCAGGTTCATGCGGGTGGATACCTCGTCGTAATCGGCTTGCAGCGCACGGGCTGCGCTTGTCAGGCGGATGAATACCTTGCGGCGGTCGGCCGGATCGGGTTCGCGGCGGATGTGGCCGGAGGCTTCCAGCCGGTCGAGCATACCGGTCAGCGTGGTTTTGGCCAGCCCTGTTTTTTCGGAAAGGTCGCTGATGGGGATGCCATCCTCCCCCCATAGTACAAACAGGATTCGCCCCTGCGCGCCGTTGAATGCATCCACGCCGTGCTCCGTAAGCAGCTTTTCAAACACGCGCCCCTGCACCTGCTTCACTTTGCTGATGAGAAATCCTCCGTTGGAGTTGGAGATCAGAACGATCACCTCCTGCTATATAGGATAATACTATATAGAACTAAAAATGTCAAGAAGCGGATACAAAAACCCTGCATGGCATACAAAAACCCCCCGCAGATTTTGTTCTGCGAGGGGGTAGGACGTGGTAACCGAGGTTGTCTGCGGAGCTTACACTCCCGCAAACGCAACAATTGCTTCCACCGTTTTTTCCACCTGCTGCTCCCGCGTAATGGTGGGCACGCCATCGCCCTTTTGCACGCCGTAATCCCCAAAGTAGGCGTGGCAGCCGCCCTCGATGACCACGGTTTGCGCGTCGGTGGGCAGGTTGTCGCGGTACTGGGTCAGGCGGTCGGCACTCAGCACCGTATCCTGCGAGCCGTACATGGTCAGCACTTTCAGGTTCTTTTGGCGCAGGTCCGCGGTGGAATAGGCGGCCAACAGAATCAGCCCGTCAAACAGATCGTGGTGGTCGCTGATGTACAGGGCAGCCATGGAGCCGCCCAGCGAATGCCCGGCCATATACCAGTGCGAAATGTTAGGGTAGAGTGCCGGAAGGCCGTTGGCAGCGCCTGTGTCCAGCACGGCAAGGTTAAAGGGCATTTTTACCAGCAGGCACAGGAAACCCTTTTGCGAAAGCGCCTGCATCAGCGGGGCATAGGCGGTGTATTCCACCTTGCCGCCGGGATAAAAAATGATGCCGTTTGCCGCGTCGGGGTTGCCGAAAGCCAGGGTTCCGTTATCAAGCGTCGTGGCCGTAGCCGCGACCGCCGTGGCCTCCGGCGTGGCATGGGAATAATCGCTTACGTAGAGGATGGCGGTTGCCAGCAGCATTACGAGCACCAGCTCCACCACCCATAGCCATGTGCGGTGTTTGCGTACCTTCGGCTGTGTCATGGGGGATCGTCTCCTTTGGGTGAACTTGATGAGGAGGGAATGGGGCAGGCGACAACAGGCAATAGGGCGATCACCGTCCGGCTGAGCGCTGCGATCCATCTTAAAGTATGTATTCTGATCGAAGAGCTGGTTTTCCTTCCTCCGGCTCAGCCTCAAGGAAGGTTTTGACGCGCTTTCGGTACGGTGCGGGGCGAAAAACGTGGTTCTTGAGCGGCATGCGGTTGCCAAGCCCTTTATTTTGCGGTGTAATAGGCAGGTAAACCAATGTCCGCAAGCTTCCAGCTGTGGTAATGTCGAAAGGAGTTTCACCATGTGGGAAAATAACGATAACCGTTTTGAGCGTATTTACCGTCAGGGTACCATGAAAATCATGGAAGTGTGGGTGGATAAACAGACGGGGGTCAACTATCTGTTCCATATCGATGGCTATGCAGGCGGACTCACTGCGCTGCTGGACAGCGACGGCAAGCCGGTCGTATCCCCTGAATACAAACGCTGACCGAAAAGAATCAAACAAAGCCCGACCGCAGGTACACGCCGCTGTCGGGCTTTTGCCATGCCTTGGCATTACAGCGGCGGCAGGGTAAACCCACAGCAACGCAGAACCTTTACAGGATGGAACCGCTGCGGGCACACCCCGTGACCCGAGCCTGTGATAGGCGAAAAACTTAGGCAAGACGCACGCGCCCTTCACACGGCGTTCAAGAGGATCGGTTAGCATGAACTCAGACTCCTGCCCTGATGCGCCTTGTTTGCGGGCATGGGCGGGAACGCGAAGTTGCTTGGAGGATCGGAATATGAAGTTGAAACGGACGATATCCGTGCTGGGGATGGCAATGCTGATGGCGATGTGCCTTTCGCTGGCGGGGCTGGCGGAAAGCGGCGCCAATGTGAGCGCGGGCGCGTATGTGGGCACCGTGCCGTCGGAAGGGCTGTACAGTGATCTGGGGCAGGTTACCCTGCTGGTTAACGGCGTGGATACCGAGATTGTACCCGGCACCACCTATGCCCAGGCGGATCACGCCGTGGTGGTAATCACGGACGCGGCGGGCAGCTATGCCAACTTCACCAAGCGCCCAAGCGAAGCCTATCGCACCGCGCTGTTCGTGGACAGCACGGGCGTGGTAACCGAAAAATCCGTTACCGGAGCCATTTCGGGCGGCACCTATGATAACCTAGGGGCGACCGGCATCACGGTGGATTCCGGCAGCGATAACCTGAACGGCGTGATGGTCACGGGCGGTGAATATACCGTGGCGGATGCCACGTTTCGTTTCCTTGGCAACAGCGATGGCAGTGATACATCTGACTTCACTGGGTTGGGCGCTGTGCTGTCCGCCTTTGGCGCCGATACCAAACTTACGGTTAAAAACGTGTACATTCATACCACGGGCGTGGCGCGTGCCGCGCTGGTAACGGACGAAGGCGCGGATACGCTGGTGGAGGATTCCACCCTGACGGTAGACGGCGGAACCCTGTATGCCGGTTACCAAAACTCCGCCGATCAGTCGGTGATGGTTGCGCCGCCGTGGGTGCTGGGCATCGCGGGTACCGCGCGCGCTACGAACCTTTTGGGCAGCAACTCCACCAATACATTTGTGCGCAGCACAATCACCGCCACGGGTTGGGGTGCGCTGTCTACCGATGATTCCACCGATGTGACCCTCACGGCCATCGATTCGACCGTGAATGTAACGGGCGATCCGAAAACGGTGGGGGGTTACGGCACCTACGCCATTGGCAACGCGGTGGAAAAGTTCTTTGGTACGGATTTCCACGTTTCCACCTTTGCCAGCATCATCACCGGTGGTACGATCCGTTACGATTCTTCCAACGGCTTGTTCGATATTGTCAACACACTGGGGGAAACGGTGTTCTCCGGCATCACAGGGCTGAACAGGGTAAGCAGCATTGTGTCGCAAGCCTTCGGGGTGATGTTCCATTCGCAGGGCGGCAGGGTCAACATCACGGGCGGCACCACCGTGGATACGCAAAACGCGGCGTTTCTGATCAAGGGTGCGGATGCGACCATCGATGTGGATAACGCCTCCATCACTACGGCGGATGGCGTGATCCTGCAGGCGATGGACAGTGACGATTCGGCGGTGAGCGTGGCGGACAGCGCCACCACCACGTTCAACACCACCTATACCGAACCGGAAGGCTATCCGGGAATCGATTATACGGTTGCCAGCGCCACCGATACGGCAACCGGTACGCCCAGTGCGGGCGGCGTGCCGGATATGGGCAACCCGCCTTCCGGTGAAACAGGTGCTCCGCCCAGCGGTGAGCAGACGCCGCAGGGCAACGCGCCGGGCGACGGCAATCCGCCGCAGGGCAACGCGCCGGGCAGCGATGCGCAAGCGGTGAATGCCGCGCAGACTATCGGCAGCGGCACAACAGTGAACGCTACTTTTACCAACGTTATCCTAAAGGGGAACCTCTATAACGCGACCGGATACACCGGCACAGGCGAAAGTCTCGTGGTCAATCTGGGCACCGGAGCCGCGCTCACGGGGGCGATTTCCGCGACCAGCGCCATCCACTCCACCGATGGCGGCGTAACGCAGAACGTGACCTTCACGATCGATGAGTTCTGGAAGCTCGGCCATGTGTGGAACAAGCCCTATTACAATGGCGCCAACAGCGTGGACGTAACGCTGGCCGACGGCGCGCAGTGGATTGTAACCGACACATCCGTGCTCACATCGCTTTCGCTGGGTGAGGAATGGATGCTTGGCGGGGATGTGTATGTCAATGGGAAGATGATTTCCCCACAGGCGGGGAAAACGTATAACGGCATGGTTGTGATAACCCCCTCGGGGAAGACGCTACCCAGCGGCCTCAGCGCGGACAGCGCTTCCGCCAGCACAACCGCCGCGAATGCCGCCGGAACCCCCGGCATCATTGGCGCAGTGCCTGCCGATGCGGGCGCAATGCCGATCGGCAGCGAAGCGGCGGTCAGCGGCGCGGCTGCCAGCGCCGTGGCGCAGAAGGCCGCCGTGTATGTGGAAAACAGCACGCGGATTGCCGATAAAGAGTATGGCGATACCGGCACCGTGAGCCTGACCGGAACGGTAACCGACACATCCGCCACCGATTTGTACCTCACCGCCACGGATTTTGGCGACAGCGGCCTTGTGGTGAATGGCGGCAGTTACACCGTGGGGGGCAGCAAGGATAACTTCGACATGCCCTATACCGTGATGAACGGGGCGACTGAAACCGGCGCGTACAACAGCGTTGTGCTGATGAAAGCCGATACCGAAAACGCCTCCACGGGCGGGGCGGCGGTGACGGTTGCCGCGGGCGGTACGCTGAGTATTTTTAACACCTATTTGCAGGCGGACGGCGCACAACGTTATGTTGCCAGCGCATATGATGACAGTGAGCTGATTGTGAACGATTCGGCCGTGGTTTCCACCGGCGTCACGGATACCACCCAAAGCCAGACGACGCCCTTCTCCAATGCCGCGCTGCTCATCAGCGGGCGGGCGCGGGCGAACTTCTCCATTGGCGCAACGGCGACGTATTACTTTAACTCCGTGATTTCGGCGGAGGGATGGGGAGCGCTTTCTACCGACAGCGCCACGGGCGACGGGCTGGATCTGTTCGCCTACAACACCCGAGCCTATGCCTTGCACGGCGGCTATGCGACCTATGCCGACAGCAACTGTCGGGATACCTTCTATGGCAGCACGCTCACCAGCGCGGAGGTCGGGGCGATGATCGCCAACAATGGCTCCCTATCCTTCCTGCGCGGCTCGGATGTGCCGGGGGATGTGCTCTCCCGCATGGCGGAGGGAGGAGCGAAAACGGACGCGGGCACGGTGGTTATCGCCGGGCGGAACGCCGTGCAGTTGCACGCGCCGGATCGGTCGGGCGCGGGCGTATCCGCCTCGCAAACGGCGCAGTTGACCGTGGTTGGCTCCACCCTGCGAACCGATGCGCAGTACCAGAGCACTTTCGACTATACCACCTACGGGGAAGCGACTGTAAAATATCTGGATTTGATCAGCGGTGCGGCCATCCTCGCGAAATCGACCAGTGCGAACATTCTGCTGGATGGCTCCAAAGTGGAAAGTTATAATAATATCCTGCTGCTGACGGCGCTCAACAGCGATTCTTTGGGCAACTTTCTCAAAAGCGGCGATGGTGCGACGGTAGACGGGGTGAATCTCGAAATCCGTGGCAGCGAAGTCACGGGGGATGTGAAGCATTTCGATTACCAGCGTGCGCTTGCGGTGAACCTGACGAACGGTTCAGTGTGGAACGGCGCGGCGGAAACGTGGGATGCGGCGGCGTGGAACGCCTACTGGGCAGCGTATGAGGGCAGCGCGGATTGTAACTGGCTGAAGGATGATGACAGCTACGAAAGCCTTGGCACATCGGTCACGGTGGATGGCACCTCTGTTTGGAATGTGACGGGCGAATCGACGCTCGCCAAACTGGTGATAACGTCCGGCGGTGTGGTCAACGGAATCATCACGGTAGACGGGCAGGCCGTGGATGGTTCTGCCGGAACGTACACGGGCGTGATTGTGGTTACGGCTAAGTAGACCCATTCAAATGCTTATAAAGCAAGGGATTGGATAGGAATTGGAAATCGAGTGCGGTATAAAAAGCATAGCGGGGGCTGCATTGGGAGACAAAGCCATATCGCATACCCCAATTAACCGTTGCGCGGATGGTGAAAGCACAGCATCATTGAATTACAAAAACAGGGTTCGGAGCCAATGCTCCGAACCCTGTGTGCGTTTCATTTCAGCGTATGTTCCCGACAAAACGCCCGCAACTCCGCCTTGCGCTCCTCGGGAAGCAGTGTTTTTTTGACGCCGAGGATCGCGCCTTCGATGCCGAGCAGCCTGTGGATGCATGCGGAGCTGTCGATGGCCTGTATCCGTAGCCAGGCTTCTTCCGTGCCCACAGCGGTCAGTTGAGACAGCGTATCAATCCCCACATCGTGGAGCTGTTGCTCCACCACGGTGCCAATGTTGGGCAGATTGGCCAACTCACCCATAGACATCCCTCACTTTAGCGCATGGTTCGCTTTTCCACCGCAGTATAGCACGGGACGAACACCTGTGCAAGCCTGTCGAAGCAGCAGACTGCATCCGCTGCCGGAGCGGGCTTGCGTTTCATTACGGCGACCGTTTCCGACTTATGGAAAGGCATGCATTCACCTGCCTGCACAAGCCTGTGCGCCTGTTTCACACCCGAACGTATCGCGCATCGTCTTTTGGGGTCAGTCTCGTTGTCATACCCTCGGTGCGCCGTTTACACCTGAGCGTATCGCGCAAGCCCGAAAGCACGCCGCGCCCCGGAGCGCAGGCATCAACCTGCGTGAGATGCCGAACCTCTTCTGCAAGGGTGTGGCTTATGCCTGCGCCGCTGCAATCAGCGGCTCGATGGCGGCCATGTCCGAATGGTTGAAGTCCGCGCCGATCAAGTCGCTCATCTTTAGCCCCTGATCGTTTTTCGGCTCCTGTTTGGCGGCCATTTTGCTCACAGTTTTCAACATGAATTTGGCGAAAAAGCCAAGCTTTTCAAAGTGGAAACCGCCTTCAAAATAGAACAGCGGCATGTTATCCAGCGCATTGCCCGCGCGCAGGGTCGCAAGGTCGATGCTCGCAGGCGGCGTTGCGCCTACGGCGAATACAATCAGCCGCCCCTTCACCAACGGGCGGATTTTGGCAAGGCCGCTGATTTTGCTGGCAAAAATCCAGCCGCCGTAGACCACGGTATCGGCTTTTGCCAGCACTTCCGCCGAGGCGGAGGCGGCAGGGAGGGCTGTGCCGTTCAGGCGGGCGGCAATGGCTTGGGCATATTTTTGAGTAGAACCGGTTTTGCTGGTGTAAACCACAAGAGTACTCATAGGCTTTGCTCCTTTAGATTGTTCTGGTCGGAGGGATAGGCGGGCTGTTCATAGTTGCCGCCAAGGTTGCGATCCATTTGTTGCAGCACTTCAATGGCGCTGCGTAACTGGGCGTCGGTAAGGCCATCATACAGCTGATTCATGAAAGCGTCGGCCATCGCCTGCTTATCGGCGTTGACCTGCACGAACTTTTCGGTGGCGATCAGCCGCTGTTTGCGCCGATCCAGTTCGTCCGGTTCGATGTGCAGGTAGTCGCTTTTTTCCAGCTGTGCAGCCATGCGCTTCACATTCTGGTAGGAGCAGCCAATCAGCCCGGCGGTTTCCTTGAGGGTCGGGGCGTAAGGGATAAGCATGTTGAGTACAATCATTAAAAAATGCTGTTTCATGGTGATGTCTTCAAACTGGCTGTCCCCAATGGTCTGGATGCGGTTGGAGAGGGGAAAAAGCATGCCGTACATCATCAGGCGCTCACTTACCCCGGTCAGATGAAGCTTAACGTCCTCCATTACTGCACCAGCCCCTGACGCAATGCCTGATTGACCGCGTTGCGGAGGGTCAGGCTGGAAGCGGTCGCCCCTGCGACGGTATCCACATCGTCAGTGTTTTTTTCCACCATCACGGGCAGCATTGCCTCGGCAGGCTTGCCAAGACCGGTTTTGTGCTCAAGCAATTGGATGCCTGCGATGGTGTGATCCTTCACCGTTACCTGCACCCGCACCTCGACCATTGCGGCTTTGCTTTCGCCGATGTAGGTGCCGTCCGCCACCTGCGCCATATCGATGGGCACGTTGGTGAGCTTGGCCAGCGCTTCGTTTTGCTTTTGGGAAACCACCAAGAAACCAATACCGATGATGCTGACAATCACCATCAGCACAACGCCAAGGGATCTGAGGAACTTCATGTGGGATGCCTCCGATATCGTATGTTGCAATGCATAACATGTTATGCTGCGACCTGAATTATATAACGTGTTATCTATATTGTCAAGAGCATTGGGAAGCGGTTTGGCAGAAAATCTCTGAGGGCATTCCCTTCCGGCATGCCTGAAGATCGCGTTGCTATAAAGCAAAGCCCCGGCTATTCCAACCGGGGCTTTGTCTTGTGTCAATGAAGGCCGGATTCCTTATGTTTGACCCTTCGCTTACTGTTCCTTCTTGCCCGCATAGGCCGCAATCAGCGCCAGCGCAAGCACTGCGCCCTTTACGGCAGGCAGTACGTAGTAGGAAACCGCGCAGATGGTCAAGCCGTTTTCAAGCGTGGATACCAGCATAGCGCCGACCAGCGTACCCAGCGCGTTTGGCTTTTCCGCGCCACCCACCGAGCGACCAACGAACACAGCCGCCAGCGATTGCATCAGATAGTTATCCGCGCCCATAACCTGCGCGGAGCTGCCGCGGGAGGCTACCAGAATGCCGCCGATGGCGATAAACACAGCGGTGATCATACCGGCCAGGTAACGGTAGCCCTTGACGTTGATGCCGGAGAGCTTCGCAGCCTGACGGTTGCCGCCCATGGCGTAAATAAAACGGCCATGTTTGGTGAATTCCAAAAACACATAGGCGATCAGCACGCACGCCAGCATGATGATAATGATCCATGGCGCGCGGCCAATAGCGGAGAAGGAATCGGAAAGTGTGGTGCGAACCGGAGAAGCACCGCTGGGCAGGCGCATGCCGGTAGAAACCGCGCCGCCGCCGATGTACCACTGGCCAAGACCCTGATGCACAAACATCAAAGCGCAAGTCGCCAACATATCGGGAATTTTGCAAACGAGGATCAGGAACATGGTCAGTTGATACATCACCAGGGTGACGCCGATCGTGACCACGACGCACAGCCACAGCGGCAGGCCGTACCACAGATACATGCTCACAAACACGTAAGCCGAGCAACTGGCGAGCGTACAGGCCGACATATCAAATCCGTCCGGAGCCATAGTCACCGTGGCGGCAATGCCAAATACTGTGGTGATCGACATGGCGCGCAGGATGTTGATCATGTTGTTTTCGGACATAAAGCTGCTGCCCTTGACCAGAGTAAAAATCACAAAACAAAGAACCAGTGTGATGATGGCTGCCCAGTCCAGCAGGAAACGCATAACTCTACGGCTGTTACCCGTTCCTATCGACTTGTTTCCCAACGTAGCTTGCATGGTGGATCTCCTCCCGTTGTTTCTTATTCGATTCTGGATCAGGCGTATTTCGTATCGCTGCCAATAGCGTAGTGCATGATTTCATCCTCGTTGGTTTTGGCGGTTTCCAATTCCGCCATCACGCTCCCGTCGTACAATACATACAGGCGATCCGTGATGGAAAGCAGCTCCGCATTTTCGCAGGAAGCATAGATCACGCTGTTGCCCTGCTTGGTGATATCATTGATCAGCCTGAAAATATCCTGCTTGGCGCCGACATCCACGCCTTTGGTGGGCTCATCGAAGATGTAAACGTCGCAATCCGCGGCAAGCCATTTGCCCACGACCACCTTTTGCTGGTTGCCGCCGGACAGGTTTTTCACGTATTGCTTGATGGAAGGTGTGGAAATGCCCAAATCCTTTACGTAATGCCGGGCGTTGGCGTCCGCTTTGCGCTTGTTGATGAACGAAAAAGTGCAAAACCTGTCCATACAGGCCGCGGAAAGGTTGAAAGTCACGTTTTCGTTTACCAGCACGCCTTCCTTGCGACGTTCTTCTGGCACCAAAGCTAGGCGGTGCTTTACGGCGTCGGTGGGAATGTTGATCTTGAGTTCCTTCCCATACAGGGTTATCGTGCCTGACGTTTTTTTATACGCACCGAATATGGTTTTGCACAGCTCGGACTTGCCTGCGCCCACCAGACCGGCGATGCCTACGATTTCGCCCTTGCGAACGTAGAAGGATACATCGTCCACCTTGCCGTCTGCGCCGGAAAGGTGCGATACTTCAAATACCTTATCGCCGATGGTGACAGGCTCTTTCGTGAAAAGTTCCTCGAAGGTGCGGCCGAGCATTTTTTCAACAATCTCTTTGGTGGTTGTTTTGGCGTTAACGGGGGAGGTATCCACAATCTCGCCGTTGCGCATGACGGTGTACTTTTCGCAAATCTGTAACACCTCGTTAATGCGGTGGGAGATAAAGATGATCGCGATATTTTCCGTTTCCTGAAGGTGTTTGACCAACCGGAACAGTTCCGCCGTTTCCGTGTCGCTTAAAGGGGCAGTGGGCTCGTCTAGAATTAAAAAATTGCATTCGGAGGCAATGGCTTTGGCAATCAGTACCATTTGTTTTTGAGCCAGGGTCAGGTTTTGCACCAGTTTACGTACGTTTACATTGATATGCAGCCGTTCCAGAATTTCGCGTGCCTTGCGGCGGGTACGGGTCCAGTGGATCATGGGGTCATGGGAATCCATGACCATGTTGCTGAGCATGACGTTTTCTGCCACGGACAGCGTGGGTACAAGCGCTGTATCAACCTCCTGATACACGATCTGGATGCCGTGTTTTTTGGCGGCCATCGCGGTGCGCAGTTCAATTACTTTATCATTCAGGTACACTTCGCCCGTATAGTCGGGGTTGGCACCCGCAAGTATCTTCATCAGGGTGGATTTCCCGGCTCCGTTGGCGCCGACAACCGCTCGGATCTCACCGGTGCTGACCTCGAAGGTTACGTCCGTCAGCGCCTTTACGCCGGGAAATTCTATGGAAATATTTCTTGTGCCGAGCGTAAGCTTATCCATGGATTTCCCTCTTCTCTTCATCAAAGGAGCAGCACGCTTTAAGAAGGAAGCGTCGGAGCCAAGACTCCGACGCCTCCTTGTCAAGACATTGCTCAGATAGCGTTAGGTGACGATGGCTTAGTGGAGCAAGGTGGTGGGCATCCAGTCGGCAGTGGACAGATACGAGAGGTTGCCGTACGTATCGGGAGCCACGGTGCCAAGGTTTTCCACGGTGGAATCGGTCTTCAGGCTGGTCGCGAGGATCGCAGAGCCAGGCACTTCAACCACGTCCACACCGGTCTTGCCGGAAGCGGGATCGTAGATCTTGTCATACTGGTTAGCAAGTTCCAGCAACAGCAGACGCATTGCGATTTCGCCGTTGAGCGTCCAGTCGGTGGTGCCGGCAGCAGTCCAGATGTCCGGGCGGGTGAGCATGTTGGTTACGTCAACGGGATCGATATCCACGGAACCCATCGGCAGCGCGGCGCCGACTTTGCCGTTGAAGTTGTCGTTTTCCAGGATGGCATTGTAGACGCCTTGGCCGTACGCATCGTAATACACGACAACGCCGTCCACGTCCGCGCGGTTCAGGCTCTGGAGATAAGCGGCCGATACGGCGTTAGCGGAATCGGGGGTATCCTGCAGAGGCTGGATTTCGCCAACGGTCTTGATCTTGCCGGCTGCTTCGTATTCTTCCCAGCCAACTTCACGACGGTCGAACGGGCTGTTGTAGTTGGGGCCACGCCATACTTTGACCAGACGCACGCCTTCGCCGAAATCCTTGATGAATTTATCAAGCAAAACGGTAACAAGGCTCTTGTCCTGTTGGAAAAGCTGGGTGACGCCGGGGAGCTTCTGATAAGCGCCGTCCGCGAAGAACTGCGTATCAAAGCACACAAGCTTGAGGTTAGGATACTGCTCGGTGATGCCCTTTAAGAACACGTAGGAGCCATCCTTGTTGCCATGGCTTACGAGCAGGCCGTCATATCCGGCGGCGGCGCAGCTGGAGATGGTATCCTGCCATTTGTTGATGTCGTTATCGCAGAAGAAGAAGTCAAACTGGACGCCGAGTTTAGCGCACAGGTCGGCACAGGAATCCTTCCACATCTGGAAGATGGTGGCGGAAGTCAGCTGCATAATGTAGGCAACCTTCTTGCCTGCCACGGGATTGGCGGCTTCGGCTGAAGATGTGGTGATCAGTGCGAACACCATCATGAGCGCCAGTACCAGAGCTAGAATCTTTTTCATGGTAAACCTCCTATTAAATTCTTTGGGGTTTCAAACATCACTTACCCCTTGTTGACGTCAGTATAGCACCTTTCTTGTGTAAAGGCAAGTGAAAAATAGAGATTTTTTTAGTAACTTTTTCAATTTGTGATTAGTAGGTAAAACATTGATAAAATAACAGTTTAGCCCGATAATACATCGATTTTGTTTAGTATTCAGTCGAAAAATAGGTTTCCGATTTGGAAAGATTATATTGACATTGATACATGAACAAACTATAATAAGGCCGTACATTGTTAAACGTGTTTATATGTTAACACAGCTAAACAGGCGCACAAAGCTTGTTCAAAAAACGGAAAGTGCGTAGGTGAAAAGCATGCCAACCAACCGCAAATACCCCACGGACGACGAGGCAAAGAAGCTGATTGTTGAAATCGGTAAGCGCATGTATACGAAGAATTTCGTAGCAGCCAACGATGGCAACATCAGCTGCAAGGTGGATGACGACATCATCTGGACAACCCCCACGGGCGTATCCAAGGGCTTCATGAGTGAAGATCAGATGGTGAAGATGCGCCTGGACGGCACGGTGCTGTCACAGGGTGAGCGCGGCCCGTCCAGCGAGGTGAAGATGCACCTTCGCATTTATCATGAAAACCCCGAAGCCATGGGCGTATGCCACGCCCACCCGCCCATCAGCACCTCGTTTGCCATCGCGGGCATCGGGCTGGACAAGGCGATTTATCCCGAAGCGCTTGTGAACCTGGGCACCGTGCCCTGCGTACATTATGAAGCGCCCGGCTCGCAGGGGATACCGGATTCCATCGCCCCTTACGCAAAGGATTACAACGCCCTGTTGCTGGCCAACCACGGCGCGGTGGCATGGGGCCCTTCGCTGATGGATGCGTGGTACCGGCTGGAATCCACGGAACATTACGCCATGGTGATCATGTACACCGGCAACATCATCGGCAAAGCGAATGTGCTTAGCTGTGAACAGGTAAACGAACTGATCGAGATTCGCGGCAAGCTGGGCATCACCTCCGGCGGCATCCCGCCCTGCTCGGCGCGCCCCACGAACCTTCAGGACGTGATCGCGGGCAATTCGCCGGTAGGTTCAGCACCGATGCTGAACAGCGGCAGCGGTTGCGGTTGCACGGGCGGCCAGACGCAAAGTGAGCTGGACGTGCAGGCCATTACCCAGGCGGTGCTGGCGCGGCTGCAAAACCTAAACAAATAAACAGCGTCCCTGCGCGGACAGACGGTTGCCCGCTCCGCCCTTCGCGCCAGCATGTTGAGCGGAAAAGCGAAACCCGCACGCACGCGCAGGGAAATCTCTTCCTATATAAGGAAGGCGGAAACGCCAAAGACCCCACGATAGAGAAGCGAGGTTCAGCGATGAAAGCAATCGTACTGGGCGGCGTGGCCGCTGGAATGAGCGCCGCCTCCAAGTTCAAGCGCGAACGGCCGGAGGCGGAGGTTGCGGTTTATGAGCGCGGCAGCTTCCTTTCCTACGGCGCTTGCGGCCTGCCTTACTTTATCGGCGGTTACAACCCCGACCCCGCCAAACTGATCGCCCGCACACGGGAACAGTTTGAAGCAACCGGCATCCGCACCTACCTTCGCCATGAGGGGCTCAGGGTGGATACCGCCAATAAAAAAGTAGAGATTCAAAACCACGATACGGGCGAAATCTTTTGGGACAGCTACGATGTGCTGATGATCGCCGTCGGATGCGAAAGCGTGATGCCAAAGGTGGAAGGCGCAAATCTGCCGTCCGTTTTCTACGTGAAAACGATGGAAGACGGGCTTCTGTTTGAAAAGATTGCGCACTTGCAGGGCGTGAACGAGGTCGTGATTGTGGGCGGCGGGTACATCGGCGTGGAAATGGCCGAAGCGATGCTGGCGCTGGGCAAAAAGGTCACGATCGTCGAGGCGTCCGAAAGGCTGCTGACCCCGTTTGAAGCGGAGTTTTCCGAACTGGCGGCGCAGGAACTGGAGCGAAACGGCGTTACCTTGAAGCTTAAGGAACGCGTGACCGGATTTACTGAGCAAAACGACCACCGTGTGGTGCATACCGACCACGGCGAATACCGTGCGGATGTGGTGCTGGTGGCGATCGGCGTAGTGCCGGCAACGGAGTTTTTAAAAGGCACAGGCATCGACAGAGTACGCAACGGCGCGCTGATTGTGGATCGCGAACAGCGCACGAACCTGCCGGACATTTTTTCGGCGGGGGATTGCGCGGTATGCTGGCATCGGGTAGCGGAGGAAAACTACTTTCTGCCGCTGGGCACGGTCGCCAACAAGTGCGGGCGCATCGCCGGTGCGAACATGGCGGGCGCGCATGAAGTGTTTGAAGGTGCGCTTGGGTCTGCGGCCATCAAGGTGTGTGAGCTGGAAATGGCGCGCACAGGCTTGAGCGAGGCGGACGCGGCGCGCAAGGGCATCGATTACGCGACAAAGCTGGTAACCGCGAACGACCATCCGGCGTATTACCCCAATCCGACGAAGCTGACCATCAAACTGGTGTATGAAAAGCGGACGTTGCGGCTGCTCGGGGCGAATATTGCGGGTGCGAGGAACGCGGTATTGCGGGGCGACATTTTCGCGACGGCAATCCATGCGGGCATGAGCACGGACGAGCTTGGAATGGTGGATTTAGCGTATGCGCCGCCCTTTGCGAGCGTATGGGATGCGGTGCATATCGCGGCGAACGCCGCCAAGTAGGGTAAGGAAAAAAAGAGGGGGCAAGGGCACCGAAGGTGAGTGCGTGCCCTGTGGGCACTTCGGCGAAGCCGAAAACGAGCCGGAGGTGGGAGGTTTGACAAGCGCAGGGCATGATAGTGCGCGCGCGCCGATCAAACCGATTGGAAAAGCCTCTGGCAGGTTTCCAAGGAGTGAAACCCTTTGGTGGGTTTGGGAGAAGCCCAACGCCTTACGTCGCAGCGTATTGCTAAAAGCGGGCGAACAGCCCGAAGAGCTGTGAAGCGAGTGGCAACAACGTATGACAGAGATTTTTTGACAGCCTGAGGGCGTAGCCCTTTCCAATCCGCCCCTTGATTCCGGATCAAAGTGAGGTAATCCCATGACCAAACTGACCACCCTCTCCCAAGCCATGCAAACCATCCCGGATGGTTCCCTGCTCGGTTTGGGTGGCAATGCCCTCAACCGCGCCCCGATGGCCGCGGTGATGGAACTCGCCCGCCTGCGGAAGCGTGGGCTCAGGCTGGTGAAAACGGCCGGCGGTATGGAGGTCGATCTCCTCTGCCTGGCAGGATGCGTTGCTGCTGTGGATGCGGGCTTCATCAGTTACGAAACCGAGTACTCCCTTTGCCAGCACTACCGCAAGGCCGTGCAGGCGGGGTCCGTTAAAGCCAATGAGCACGCCTGCTATACCGTGATCTCCGCCCTTCGCGCCGCCAGCTATGGCATCCCCTTTATGCCCGTGCGCGGCCTCAAAATCAGCGACCTTGTGGCGGCCAACGATTACTTCGCCCCCGTGACCGATCCCTTTACCGGCGAAACACTCAACGCGGTCAAAGCCCTTCGCCCCGATGTGAGCATCATTCATGCCCAGCTGGCCGATGAGCAGGGCAATGCCCTCATCGAAGGCCCGAAGTACGAGGATGTGCTCCTGTCCCGCGCTTCCCAGACTACCATTGTCACTGCCGAGCGCATTGTGGGGGAGGATTACTTCGCCCGATCCGACGTGAAGGCCAACATTCCGCATTTTCTGGTTTCCGCCGTTGTGCACGCCCCCCGGGGCGCGGCCCCAGGCGCCTGCCATGGCGCTTATGGGGTGAACGACGAAGCCATCCGCAGTTTTTTAAGCCTGACGGACGAGCCCGCGCTTGCCGCGTGGCTGAACAGGAGGCCGTGACATGCTCAGACCCTGTGATATTATGACGGTCAGCATGGCGCGCCTCATCCGCGATGGGGAAACGGTGTTCCATGGCGTCAGTTCCCATATGCCGATGATCGCCGTGCTGCTGGCCAAGGCTACCCACGCGCCAAACGCCGTACACCTGAACATCCCCGGCGGGGTAGACCCGCAAAAGCCAAGGCTGCAAAGCTTTACCAGCGCGGGGGATGATCTGTGGTCGCCCGCTGTGGCGGAGTTCCCGTTGCAGGAAGTGTTCGACCTGAGCATGCGCGGCGGGCTGGATGTTGCGTTTTTAAGCGGCGTGCAGTTCGATAACCGCGGAGGTGTGAACGCTTCCGTGATCGGCGATTACAGAATGCCCAAGGTTCGCCTGCCAGGCGGCGCGGGCAGCGCGGTGCTCATCCCCACGGCAAAGCGCGCTATTATCTGGCGCACGAAGCACGATGTGCGCACCTTTACCGACAAGCTCGATTTTACCACCGCGCGCGGCAATGTGAGCGATATTGTAACCCCGCTGTGCGTGTTTACAATGTATGGCGGCGAGCTGATTTTGAAAAGCGTACACCCGACCTCCAGCATTGAGGAGGTCGCGCAGAACACCGGCTTCCCCATCCGCTACATCACGCTGGCTACCACACCGCCCCCCACGGAGGAAGAGCTCAAAAAGCTGGACGAGATCGACCCGCAGGATTACCGCAGCCTTGAGTTCCGGTAACCCCCACACCGCAATAATAAACACAATATATCGATAAGGAAGGAAGTCTTGATCATGTCCCGCTTCGACACCTATTTTCTGATGAAAACCCCCGATGTGCTGGAGTATGTCAAGGAAAAGGGCTATATGCCCGCAGACGTGGAACTCACCGCAAAGGAGATTGGCGACGGTAACCTGAATTACGTTTTCCGCGTAGTGGATGAGAAAACCGGCAAAAGCGTTATTGTTAAGCAAGCGGGCGTGTCGCTGCGCATCTCCGCCGACATGAAGGTATCGACCGACCGCAACCGCATTGAAAGTGAAATTCTGCAAATTCAGTGGAAATACGCGCCGGGGCTGGTGCCGCAGATTTTTGGCTATGACACCGTCATGAGTGCCTGCGTGATGGAAGACCTGTCCGACCATGCGCTGATGCGCTATGCGCTCATGCGGCACGAGATGTTCCCGCGGTTCGCGGATGATGTTTCCACGTACATGGTCAACACCCTGCTCAAAACCACAGACGTGGCGATGGAGCATAAGGCCAAGAAGGATATGGTCAAGCGCTTCATCAACCCCGAGCTGTGCGAGATCACCGAGGATCTGGTGCTGACCGAGCCGTACAACGATTGCAACCACCGCAACATCGTGTTCCCCAAAAACGCGGATTTTGTGAAGCGTGAGCTGTATGAGGATGTAAAGCTGCAACTGGAAGTTGCCAAAATCAAGTTCGATTTTATGAACAACGCGCAGGCGCTGATTCATGGCGATCTGCACACCGGTTCCATCTTTGTGAAACAGGACAGCACCCGCGTGTTTGACCCCGAGTTCGCATTCTACGGCCCCATGGGGTACGATATCGGCAACGTGGTCGCCAACCTGATTTTCGCGTATGATAACGGCGTGGCGGCGGCGGATACGGCATTTTGTGAATGGGCGCTGAAAGCCATCGTGGAAATGCTCGACCTGTTTACGAAAAAGTTCCTGACCTGCTTTGACGAGTGTGTCACGGATCGGATGGCGAAAACGCCGGGCTTCAAGGAATGGTATCTTTCTACTATCTTGACGGACACGGCGGCCTATGCGGGCACGGAGCTGATCCGCCGCACGGTAGGCATGGCGCAGGTGAAGGATGTCACCACCATTGCGGACGAAGAGAAGCGTGCGTATGCGGAGCGGCTGAACATTCTGTGCGGCAAGGAATACATTATGAACCGGACGAAATACCAGAAGGGTGAAGATTTTGTCGCGGCGGTGAAAGCAGCAGCGGAAAAGGCAAAGTAGGCGCTAACGCGCCTTTGGGACGGCGCTGACGCGCCTTTGGGAAAGGGACTGAGGTCCCCTTCCCAACCTTCCCCCTGAATATGTTCTGTATGCTTGCAATCGCCTGATCTGCTCGCATTATAGCCGCTTCGCGGCTGTTCGCTCGCTAGGCTAAGTCCCTTGCCTTTTGGCCAAGGGACGTTGGGACGGCGCCCCAAGCCCTACCAAAGGGGGTGACCCCCTTTGGAAACCCACGCTTTGTACCTCCTCCTATAGTATCCCCCCACGAAAGGATGATCCCCCATGTCCGATAAGAACATCATGAGCTATGAAACCGTTGCACTCGATAACGAAAAAAGCGCACTCGTCATTATCGACCAGACGAAACTCCCCTATGAGGTCGAAATTCTCCACCTTACCGAGCAGAAGGATATCTGGAACGCCATCTATCTGCTTCAGGTGCGCGGCGCTCCCGCCATCGGCGTGGCCGCAGGCTTTGGCGTGTACCTTGCCGCCAAACAGATCAAAGCCGATACCTATGAAGATTTTTATAAGCAGTTCAAAGCTGCCAAAGAATATCTCGATTCCTCCCGCCCCACGGCTGTGAACCTCTCCTGGGCGCTCAACCGCATGGAGGGCGTGGTGCTCGCTAACAAAGATAAGTCGGTTCCCGAGCTCAAGGAGCTTTTGCATCAAGAATGCGTCGCCATTAAAGAGGAAGACGTGTGGATGTGCCGCCAGATCGGTGAGTACGGCCTGAGCCTCATTCAGGATGGCTGCGGCATCCTCACCCACTGCAACGCCGGTCAACTTGCCACCTCCAAGTATGGCACCGCCCTCGCGCCCATTCATCTGGGTCGGGAACGCGGCATGAACTTTAAAGTATTCACCGATGAAACCCGCCCGCTGCTGCAAGGCGCGCGCCTGTCCGCGTTTGAACTGTTCGCCGATGGCGTGGATACCACCGTGATTTGCGACAACATGGCTTCGCAGGTTATGAAAAACGGCTGGGTGCAGGCGATCTTCGTGGGCTGTGACCGCGTGGCTGCCAACGGCGATGCGTGCAATAAAATCGGGACCAGCGGCGTGGCGATCCTCGCCAAGTATTATGGCATCCCCTTCTATGTGTGCGGCCCCACCTCCACCATCGACATGAACATTGCCTGCGGCGAGGAGATTACCATCGAGCAGCGCCCCGCCGAAGAAGTGACCGAGATGTGGTATAAAAAGCGCATGGCACCCGAGGGTGTGAAAGTGTACAACCCCGCCTTCGACTTTGCGGATAACGAGCTGATTACCGCGATCATCACCGAATACGGCATCGCGCGCCCCCCGTACACCGAAAGCCTGAAGGAAATCTTCCGCAAAAAGCAGGAAGCGCAGAAGAAATAACATGAATGAGAATGAGCTGCAAGGCATGGTGCTCCGTATCGTGCTTACGGAGCTGGCGAAAACGGGCGAACGCTTTGTGCCGGTTTCGTCCTCCAACCGCCATGTGCATTTGAGTCAGGAGGATGTGGAGCGGCTGTTCGGCACAGGCTACCAGCTGACCCGGATGCGCGATCTCGCGCAACCCGGCCAGTATGCCTGCAACGAAAGCGTGACCATGGAGTGCGAAAAGGGCAAACAGACGCTTCGCGTGGTTGGCCCCGCCCGCAAGGAGACCCAGATTGAGCTCAGCTATACCGATTGTTTCAAGCTGGGCGTAAAGCCCGTGCTCCGCATGTCCGGCGAAACGGCGGGCACGCCCGGCTGCACACTGGTGAATGGCGACAGGCGCGTCACCATCGACCATGGCGTGATCGTCGCCGCCCGCCACCTGCACATGGCTCCCGCCGAAGCGGCGGGCTTTGGCCTGAAAGATGGCGATGTGGTGGCTTTGCAGGTGGAAGGCTCACGCGCGACCATTCTGGAAAACCTCGTGGTGCGCAGCGGCGAGGCACACAGCCTTGAAGCGCACATCGACAAGGATGAAGCAAACGCCTGTGGGCTGGTAGACGGACAGTTGTGCCGCATCCTGTGCGCGCCTCGCGTGGCAAAGCCGCTGCCGCCTCCGCTTGCGGCGTCGGCTGTGAGTTCGTCGCCGAGGATGCAGGCTGCCGTTCCGCTGCAAACCTACGTGCCCAAGGCGGCGCCCCCACCCGCAGCGCAGGCCGCGCCGGCACTTACCCCCTATGCACCTCCAAAACCCGTAGAAACCAAAACCACGATGCTGGATCTTTCCCTGGAACCGCACCGCTTCATTTCCGAGGAGGATGTGCTCACCGCCGCGAAAGACGGGCATAAGCTCATCCGGTACGGGAAGGACGCCATTTTCACCCCGCTGGCGCGGGACGCGGCTGCCGCCAAAGGCATCGAACTGATCGAACTTTCATAAGGAGCCTGAAGTGTATGGCATTGACTGAACAGGATATCCGGCAGATTACGGATGAGATTGTCAGGAGCCTTTCCGGCGCGCTCAAGGTGACCGCGCAAAGTCCCGCGCCCGCAGCGGCGCAGGGCGGCTGCACAGGCCGTTGGCTTTGCGACACCGCCGAGGAGGCCATCGGCAACGCCAAACGCGCGCAGGAAAAGCTTGCCGATACCACGCTGGAAAAACGCGGCGAGCTGATTGAGGCCATGCGCAAGGCCGCCATCGAAAACGCGGAGTATTTGGCCAAGCTTGCCAATGAGGAAACCGGATATGGAACCGTGGCCGCGAAAATCCAGAAAAATCTGCTGGTGGCACGCCGTACCCCCGGCATTGAGGATTTGAACACCGTCTGCAAGACCGGCGACAACGGTATGATGCTGATTGAGCAAGCGCCCTTTGGGGTCATCGGCTCCATCACGCCTTCCACCAACCCCACCAGCACGATCATCAACAATTCCATCAGCATGATCGCAGCGGGTAACGCCGTGGTGTTTAACCCCCACCCTGCCGCGAAACGCGCTTCACAGGAAGCTATGCGCATCCTGACCGAAGCCATTGTGAAAGCGGGCGGGCCGGAAACGCTCATTACCACCGTAAAGGAGCCGACGCTGGAAAGCGGGCAGGTAATCATGACCCATCCCGATGTGGCCATGCTCTCCATCACCGGCGGCGAGGCGGTTGTATCCGTTGCCATGAAGAGTGGCAAAAAGTGTGTCGCCGCTGGCCCCGGCAATCCGCCTGTGATTGTGGACGACACCGCCGATATCGACAAGGCGGGCAAGGACATTGTGGACGGCGCGAGCTTTGACAATAACGTCCTGTGCATCGCTGAAAAAGAGGTGTTCGTGTTCGGCACCGTGGCTGACCGCCTGATGGCCGCCATGGAGCGCAACGGCGCCTACCGCGTATCCGGAGCGGATATCGATAAAATCGTGAAAACCGTGCTCATCCCCAAGGATGGCAAGCATGTGATCAACCGCAAGTATGTTGGCCGCGACGCGGCGGTCATCCTGCGCGATTCCGGCGTAAGCTATACCGGCAACCCCCGCCTGGTGATCGCGGAGGTAGACCGCAACCATCCCTTTGTGATGACGGAAATGCTGATGCCGGTGCTGGCGATCGTTCGCGTGCAGGGCATCGACGAGGCGGTAGCCGAGGCGTTCCGCGCGGAGCAGGGCTGCAAGCACAGCGCCATGATCCACTCCACCAATGTGCATAATATGTCCAAGGCCGCGCGTAAAATGAACACGACCATTTTTGTGAAGAACGCCCCCAGCTATTCCGGATTGGGTTTCGGCGGCGAGGGCTACACCACCATGACCATTGCCACGCCGACGGGCGAGGGCGTCACCAGCGCCAGAACGTTCACGCGCCTGCGCCGCTGTGTGCTGTACGGGGATTTCAGAATCAGTTAATGGCAGTTTCGGCACCGTTCACGCTGCTCACAGCCAGTGCCAGCCTTTAGGGTACAGGTGCGGGCGCAGGGAAACAGGGGCAGGAAACAGCATCAGACAGGAGCCATGTTATGGATGTGATCGAAGCCATCCGCAGTGCGGGCGTGGTAGGGGCGGGCGGCGCGGGTTTTCCCACGCATGTAAAGCTGGCCGTCAATGCCGGACGCGTAATCCTCAACGGCGCGGAGTGCGAGCCGCTTCTCAAGGTGGATCAGCTGGCGATGCAGTACAATGCCGATCAGGTGGTGCGCGGGCTGGAATTGGCGATGGAAGCAGCGCACGCCCCCGAGGGCGTCATTGCCACCAAGGAGCACTATGAGGAAGCCGTAGAGGCGCTCAAGCGTGCGATGATAGGCAAGCCGAACCTGCGGCTGCACCTGATGGAGAGCTACTACCCCTCCGGCGATGAAAAGAACGTGATCTTTGAAGTCACCGGCACGGTGGTGCCCACGGGAAAACTGCCCATCGACGCGGGGTGCGTGGTCATCAACGTCGGCACCGCCCTGAACATTGCCAGCGCGGTAGACGGAAAACCCGTGATTGACAAGAGTGTTACGGTTTGCGGCGATGTTCCGGAGCCGGTCACGGTAACGGTGCCTATCGGCACAGCGATGCGCGATGTGCTTGCACTCAGCGGTTTCGCGGGCAGCGAGCACGACTATGCGCTTATCGTGGGCGGCCCCTGCATGGGCAACCTTGCCGAAAACTGGGACGACCCCGTGACCAAAACGACTGGCGGCTTGCTGGTGCTCAAACGCAGCCATGCCCAGATCCGCATGAGGCAGATCACCATGGAGCAGCAGGCGCGGCTGGCGAGAGCCATCTGCTGCCAGTGCAACCGCTGCACGCAGCTTTGCCCAAGGCATGCCATGGGTTTGCCGGTAGAGCCTCACAAGGCGATGCGCGCCATTTCCACCGGAAACGCGGAACTGCTCGGGAGCGCCGCCGGAGTGCTTGCGTGCTCCAGCTGCGGCCTGTGCACCAACTTTGCCTGCGAAATGGGGCTAACCCCCTCGATTGTCATGACCATGCTCAAGCAGGAGCTGGGCAAAGCGGGGATTCGCCCCGTACCGGAGGAGAACATCACCCCCGACCCATGGCTTGTAGTCAAGGAAGTGCCGGTGAAACGCCTGATCGCGCGGATGCATTTGAGCGACTTTGACCGCCCCGCGCCGGTGAGCGATCGGACCGTAACGCCTAAAAGCGTGCGGATACCCCTCAAGCAACACGTAGGCAAGCCCTCCGAGCCGGTGGTAAACATAGGCGACAGGGTGAGCAAGGGGCAGTTGATCGCCCGCATACCGGAAAAGGCTTTAGGCGCGGCAGTGCATGCCTCCATCAGCGGCAGGGTCACGGAAATCAATGGGCAATCGATCGTCCTGGCGGGCGAATAAGCGGGAGGGAGCAACCATGACAGCAATTGGTGTGGTGGAATCCAACAGCATCCCGCTTGGGGTGCTCGCGGGGGACGCAATGGTGAAAACGGCGGCGGTGGAGCTGGTAACGGCTCAAACCGCGTGCGCAGGCAAGTACATCGTGATGGTAAGCGGCGATGTGGCCGCTGTGCGGGCTTCGGTAGCCGCCGGAGTGGAAAGCGCGGCTTCGGCGCTGGTGGATAGCCTGATTATCCCCAATGTGGATGAGCGTGTGATCCTGGCCATGTCGGGCGCGCCAACCGTGGAAAACGCACAGGCTGTGGGTGTGATTGAGACATTCTCACTGGCCAGCACCATCGGCGCGGCGGATATCGCGGTTAAAACTGCCGAGGTAGAACTCATTGAGGTTCGGCTGGGGCGCGGGATGGGTGGCAAATCGTTTCTGGTGTTTACCGGCGAGGTAGCCGCGGTGGAAGCCGCGTCCAAAGCGATTGCGGCAAACGAAGGTTCCAAGGGGTTGATCGGGTCCAGCGTTGTGATCCCTTCTCCCCATATGGATATGGTCAAAGCACTACTCTAATCTGAATATAGTAAGGAGAAACCACTATGCAGGAAGCTTTGGGAATGATTGAAACCCGCGGTCTGGTGAGCGCAATCGAGGCGGCGGATGCGATGGTCAAGGCGGCCAACGTGCATCTGCTGGGCAAGGAACTGGTAGGCGGCGGCCTGGTAACCGTGATGGTGCGCGGCGATGTAGGCGCGGTGAAGGCGGCTGTGGAAGCGGGCGGCGCTGCTGCCAAGCGCGTAGGCGAGCTCATCAGCGTACATGTAATTCCCCGGCCGCACAGCGATGTGGAAGCCGTACTGCCCGGCACGGCAGAGGAAGCCGCTGCTCCCAAAACAACAAAGACCATCAAGGCGTAACCCGCCTCGAAAGGAGAACACACCATGGAAAAGCAAGCATTGGGTATGATCGAAACCAAGGGTCTGGTAGGTTCCATTGAGGCGGCGGACGCGATGGTGAAGGCTGCCAACGTACATTTGATCGGCAAGGTACATGTGGGCGGCGGTCTGGTAACGGTAATGGTTCGCGGCGATGTGGGCGCGGTGAAAGCGGCTGTGGAAGCCGGCGGTGCCGCTGCCAAGCGTGTGGGCGAACTGGTTAGCGTACATGTGATTCCCCGGCCGCATGATGATGTGGAACTGATCCTGCCCAAGCTGTAAGGAAGGGGAATCGCTATGCTAAAAGGCATTTCTCCCCTGCTGTCGCCGGAGCTTTTGAAGGTTCTGGCGGAGATGGGGCATGGCGACGAGATCGTGATTGGCGATGCGAACTTTGCGGCGCAGAGCCTGGGTCAGCGCGTGGTACGGGAAGACGGGCACGGCGGTGTGGAACTGCTGGATGCAATTTTAAGCCTGCTGCCGCTGGATACGTTTGTGGAAGCGCCGGTGACGCTGATGCAGGTAGTGCCGGGCACAATGGACGGCGAACCGCCGATTTGGAAAAGCTTTGCTGCCACGGTGGAAAAACATCAGGCGGGGGTAAAGTTTGGCAGTGTGGAGCGGTTTGCGTTTTACGATCGGGCACGCAAAGCGTACGCGTGCATAGCGACCGGTGAGCGTTCCCTGTATGCGTGTATCATTTTGAAAAAAGGCGTACTGTAGGGAATAGGGAAGTAAAAGGGGGGTCAAGGGCGCATAGCCCTTGGCAGGTTTCCAAAGGGTGAAACCCTTTGGTAGGGTTTGGGGTAAAACCCCAAGTCTTACGCCACAGCGTACACCCGTAAACGAGCGAACAGCCGCGTAGCGGCTATGAGGCGAGTGGAATGGTGAATTGCTTTGGAAACAACAACCCTCTTTTGACCCACGCGGATGGATATGTGCTGTGTTGCTTGCTTTTTAGCAGGCAACACAGCCCCCAGACGGTTTTGTTCACTTCTGTATGCATACAGACCACTATTCCGCTCGCCTCATAGCCAAAGGCGCTGTCCGCGCCTTTGGGAAAGGGACTGTGATCCCCTTACCCGCTCGGGTTAATTGTCGTGCGTGCACTACGTGCCCCACACTCGTTAACCCTCCCACCTGCGGGTCGCTCATGGCTTCGCCGTGGTGCCCACAGGGCACCTGCTTCCCTACGGTGCCAACCATTCCCTGAGGATGAAAGGCAGCTTGAGCACCATTCCGCTCGCCTCATAGCGCCTTCAGCGCTGTTCGCTCGCTTGACTGTGATCGCTTCGCCGGAGTACGTTGGGGTGCCGCCCCATACCCCGCTAAAGGGCTACGCCCTTTAGAATCCCCCCTTTTTTTCTCCCCATCTTTCCTTTCCTCCCATATAATGTTCCGCTGACTGACCCAGCCATCAGACCATTGTGTGGGCGTTTGATTCGGCGCCCCAGAGAAAGGAATGTTCCCATGAAAAAAATCATGAATACTCCCGAGCGCTTCATCCCCGAAATGCTACAGGGCATCTATGCCGCCCATCCCGGCGAACTCACCTGCGTGGAAAACGATCTCCATTGCCTCGTGAATGCCCGTACCCACGAAGGGAAGGTCGGCCTTGCTACCGGCGGCGGCTCCGGCCACCTGCCCCTGTTCCTCGGCTATGTCGGCGAAGGCATGCTCGATGGCTGCGCCATCGGCGATGTGTTCCAGTCGCCCAGCGCCGAGCAAATGCTCGCCGTTACCCGCCACATCCATCAGGGCAAAGGCGTGCTCTATATCTATGGCAACTACAACGGTGATATTTTCAATTTTGACAGCGCCACCGAAATGGCGGACTTTGAGGACGGCATCCGCGTGCTGAGCTGCGTCGCGGGTGAGGATGTCGCCGGCCCCGCCGCCCTGCCCGGCGAAGCCAACAAGCGCCGCGGTGTGGCGGGCATCTTCTTCGTGTTCAAATGTGCCGGAGCCGCCGCAACCGCGGGGCTGGATCTGGATGAGGTGAAACGCGTAGCCGACAAGGTATGCGCGAACGTGCGCACCATGGGCGTGGCGCTGTCCAGCTGCACGGTGCCGCGCGTCGGCCATCCGAGCTTTACAATCGGCGATGATGAAATGGAAATCGGCATGGGCATCCATGGCGAGCCCGGTGTACGCCGCGGCAAACTGTTACCTGCCGATGAAATCGTGGATGAAATTCTCGCC
>Ga0302289_1000083_pt1 | contig 55302 bp, 44 predicted proteins | sample III_Fen_N1_2_FD_194552 | JGI IMG/M metagenome (GOLD analysis project Ga0302289, IMG submission 194552) | Peat permafrost microbial communities from Stordalen Mire near Abisko, Sweden - III_Fen_N1_2 | ecosystem: Environmental > Terrestrial > Soil > Wetlands > Permafrost | place: Sweden: Abisko... | reverse complement strand
ATTGGGTGCGAATAATGGCGCAACAAGTGGAGGTACTCCTTGGTACAGCCGATATAATTGGCCTGTATTAGGATCAAGTGCACGAACCATGGATGCATTATACGCTGGAGATTACTTGTCTGCCACAGGATATTTTATAACATGTGCAGCGGAAGTTTTTACCCTTGGAATTGCTTCAGAGATAAGTCCAGGGGCAAGAGTTGTAAGCTACGCCGCTACAGAGGAGGCAGAACTCCCGATGCAGTTGCATCACTTTGCTACAAATAAGAGTGCAACATATACTCATAAAATGGCTGAAATTGCAGACCAGTTTGGACTTAATTTAGAGGGATCGTGGAATTCAGAGCTTTTACCTCATTTAGGAAGACACCCAAATGCCTATCATGAATTTGTTCTTCAGGGTATGCGAGACGCAGCAGCAGGCGCAGGAGGTAGTCAATCTACTTTCTTAGAATTGTTTACATTGCTGTCCACTTAAAATAAGCTGAGTGTCAGCTGGTTAATATTTAGATCTTTGACGTCATTATTATCTATTTTGCTAAAGAGCTCTTTTACTGGGGTTTTATCAAGAAGGGATATTCCCAGAACTGTTAAAATCTCATAGGTTGAGCGTTCGAGCTTCAAGTCATGACCAACTATTGCTACCATGCAATAAGTGATGATGGCCGAGTAAATCTGGATGCGAACAGCGTTCTCAGATGTTCCCCAAAAGGACTTAATCTTGAGATGTTGTTTGATCCATTTGAAGAAAAGCTCGATCTGCCAGCGGTTCTTATAAAGCAATGCAATTTGTTCAGACGGAAGCTCGAGGTTGTTGGTAATGTATACGAAAGTTCTATCCATTTCCACGTCATAAAAGACAACTTTCCTAAGCTTCTCTGGGTATTGTTTTGAGTTGTAAAAGCCGACAAGCGAACCAACCTGATCACTCAATACGCCCGTACTGATATCAACATTTTTATGTTCGGAGCATTCAAATTGCATGCCCTTCTTAGATCTGATGACGAAGTACGAACCGAGTTGGGTGATTCTGTAAAGCCGTTCATAATCGACATATCCACGGTCGAAAATGTAATAGGCTCCGCTTTCGTAGGGAATCAAGTCCATCGCTCTCACATCATGCACCTTGGCATCTGTAATATGCACAAATGCTGGTATTTGGGTGGTGATGTCGTAAAGCGTATGAATCTTGATACCACCTTTGGTTTTGCGGAACTTGGCCCACCAGAAAACATTAAGGCAGAGATCGATGGTTGTCGAATCGAAGGCGTAAACCTTGCCCTTCACTTCAAAGTCATCGTTCGAAAGCTTCTTTCTGGCAATGTCGATGAGGTAATAGGCAAGCTCTTCGAAGACTCGGTAGTCACGTGATTCATTTGCCTTGGCAAGATTGCTTCGGGTGACGCTTTTACCGAATCCGAGATGGTAACTTTTTTGACTGTGGGCATCCAGGGAAACGATCAAGTCTCTGAGGCTGTCACGGTTTGAAAGTTGACCGAAGATCATTGCCAATAGTTGGTTCCAGCATGTAAAATGCTTGACGTACTTGTTGCCTTGATACTTCTCTACCATCCCGTCGAAAACCCTTCTTGGCAGAAATTCTGTCAATTGTGCGAAAACAAATTTGCCTTGGTTCATCGCTTTACGTTTAATAATTGCGTAAAGCTATCAATTCAAATCGTCACGCACGAAAAAGGCTCGCAACTAATAGATAATCAATGATTTCAAAGAACGATTTTTAATTTTTAATGGACACTAATGAATTGTTTAATATTAACGTTAAACAACCGGTCATTGAAAATCCTTTATTACTTAGAAAAGCAGGTTGGTAGATTATGAATAATTATTATTTGCTTAGTTGGACACAACACAAACAAGTTGCAAGTGCTCTTGCGCCTAAAGGTACAAAACTTGACCATGAATTAATCGCAGACATAGAAGGAGTTAAAGATTTACCTTTTGAGCTTGAGCTAGTGAAATTAACAGTTGATAAAACTGGAATAGCACAAAGTAATGATTTATCTGGTTTAGATACTATTTGGCTGGATTATCAGCCAAATAGCCTTGCTTGGCCATTAATGTCAGAGAAAATGAAAACAATTGTTGCAAATAATCTGACAGGAAAGGAGGGTATTAACTGGATTGCAGCTAAAGTTGATGGAATTGGAGAGTGTCGGACTTATTATATTCCTCGCTTTGAAAATATGCTGAATGTTTTAGACGAGCAGAAAACAATGTACGTTAAAGGAACAGATAGGATAATAAAACCTTGTTTTTCATTAGCAAAAATTAGCTCTTTCAGTATCTTTCATAAACCATCTGCATATGACTTATGGAAAATAACATCTGGTCTTTATGTAAGTGAAGAACTTAAAAAAGCAATACAAAAGGAAAAGCTTACAGGAATAGACTTTGAAAAAACAACAGTATCATAAACAAAGAGGCCCGAGTAACTGGGCTTCTTTGGGGACTGTCCAGAATTTTGTGTAAATGGCTTGCTGGAGTTGCTAACTTAGCCCGGACACAGAGTTAAGTAGTCGATCCTGAAAAAAGTGCTCAATAGATTGAATATCAGTGTAATAAATCGCCAAAACCCTTTGATTGTTACCCGAAAACTCCTATCTTCATGTCATAAACCTGCAAATTTGTGACACTATGTTAGGCAAGATCCCAAAAAAACATCAAGTGACAATCTTTCAAACTCCCCTTGTAAACTTCATCAATATGGATCACGAGTTGGTGTAATCGGCAACGGACAATGTTGACTGGGATGAAGTGGAGAACGAGTTCAAAGGATACTTTTCCGAGAATGGTCGACCGAGTGTTCCCGTTCGCAGAATGGTCGGTTTGATGTTGCTCAAGAGCCTATACAATCTGAGCGATGAGGGTACGGTTGCCCGTTGGGTTGAGAGCCCGTATTTCCAATACTTTACCGGCGAGTATGTCTTCCAGATTAAGCCACCGATTGATCCTGCCGACTTCTCCAAGTTCCGTCGCCGGATCGGCGAGGAAGGTGCCGAGAAGCTTGAAGTTGAGTATCAAGGTCAATGCTGATGAAATGACCAACGATACGGAAGTGATGGTGGGCACTACGGTTCAAGAAAAGAACATCACCTTTCCGACCGATGTGAAGCTTTGTCGCAAGATTATTGCCAGATGTCATATATTGGCCAAGGAAGAAAATATCGTTTTGTGTCGCAGTTACACCCGAGAGCTGAAGAACTTGAACCTGAAGGTTCGTTTCATGAATCACCCAAGACACAAGAAGGAGGGCATGAAGGCCAAAAGACGGATGCAGACCATAGCCAAGGCATTGGTGAACGATTTGGGTCGTAAGATGAAACGCGAACAGCGTAAACGCCACTTGGATGATCTTTTGTGGTATTCCAGGGTTGTCACCCAGACTCATACTGACAAGAATAAAGTGTACAACCTTCATGAACCAGAAGTTCAGTGCATTGCTAAAGGAAAGGAGGCCAAGCCTTACGTGTTCGGGAACAAGAGCAGCATAGCCAAGTCAAAGTCTGGCATCATTGTCGGTGCTATGGCTTTTAAGGGCAATCCGTTCGATGGGCACACGCTACCTGAGCAATTGGAACAAATCAAACGGCTCTCAGGAATGAACATTGAGAATGCGCTGGTGGACATGGGTTATCGTGGTCGCAAGTGGATTGGTGATACGAGAGTGGAGATACCCGGTAAAGGCAAAGCCACCGACAGTTATTACAAAAAGACAAAAGCCATAAAGAAGTTCCGTCGCAGGGCCGGTATTGAACCCGTCATCGGTCATTTGAAACAAGACCACAGAATGCAGCGGAATTACCTGAAAGGAAACGTGGGTGATTCAATCAATACGATGATGGCTGCTGCCGGATTCAACTTGAAGCACTGGCTGAACAAGGTTATTCTTGTCTTTAATCTGATATACAGAATATTAATTGTTGAGACTCTCATCCTTTTTTCAAAAAACCGGAACAGGTTGGCATTGCTACCTGTTGGGGACAACTGCGAAAAAAGAGGGTTTTGGCAGGACTAACAAAATACTTGAAATCTCACTGATCGTTTTTTTAACCCCTTGATGGACTCAATTGCCATTTTGGCCTTCAACTCCGCTGAAATTGTCTTGCGCATAATTCTACTGATTTTTGGTGTGTAAATGTAACTGTTATATACCTTAGGCAGTTGCCCGATATTTGGGGCTCACTATACTTGCCGTGTTGTAGGTTTTTTGTGGGATAGAATCCATTTTTTTGTGCATATCCGTATATTTATTTAAAACTTTGGTATCTTTGGACATTACTCCTACTAATTAATAATCCCTTTTGCGTATGAAAAATTCTACACTTTTAAAAAAATGGTTGCTCCTGATTGTGTTCGGAGTTCTTGGATTTTCTTACTCTTCCGCTGCTATCCAGGCTGACACAGCCACCATCTTATCGGAACCGTTCGCCACATCGTTGGGCAAGTTCACCACTCAATCGGCCCTTGGCGCTCAGGTTTGGGCATGGGCTACGGCTTCTGGACAATCGTATGCCAAGATCACCGGCTTTGCTAGCTCAGTGAACAATACCAACGACGATTGGTTGATTTCCCCGTCCATCAACTTGGCCAATGCATCCAGCGCATTGTTGAGTTTCACACACGCCCACCGGTATGGTACGGACGTGACTGGTTTGAAAACCTTGAAACTGTATGTGACCGATTCCTATATTTCTGGTGTCGTCGATACGACCAAGTGGACGGAATTCACGTTCACCCACACGTCGGGTACTAGCTGGACCTTTGTCAATTCGGGCGACATCAATTTGAGTTCGTTCATTGGCAAACGCAATGTGCATTTTGCCTTCCGCTACATCTCCGACAATGTCAATTCCGCTACCTGGGAAATTAAAAACGTTTCCATCAGAGGTTTGGACCGTGATGTGATTTTTTCTGAAAATTTCGATAAATTCGTCGACGGTACCTTCGCTTCGCCTGCTGCCACCAACGTCGCTTTATCCACAGCCTTCACCCTCAACAACTATACCCAAACAACTGGTTGGACTGGTGCCAACATCTATGCAGCGGGTGGTGCCATTAAATTGGGTGCATCCTCCACCTTGGGTTCTATTACAACTCCCCCCATCAATCTTGCTCAGGATGGTGGTAAATTTTATGTATCCTTTTACGTAGCCAGATGGAGCACAGACTCCACGTTCGTCAATTTGTTGGTCAATGGCGTTCAAGCCAAAGTGGTTTCCGGAGTGACTCCGGCCATGGCTTGGGTTGGTCCCTTTGAATTGACTGGCGGAACAACCACTACGACCATCGGTATTGCAGGTGCGCAGGCTGCCAAGGGCCGTTTCTTCCTGGACAGCTTGATTGTTACCCAGCAAGTTCCAGCCGTACCCTCTGCAACCTTGGCTTCAGCCTCCTTCAGAACAAAAGTTGGTACGACGCAGACCCTTAAATTGGCGTTGACTGCCAAGAGTATTTCCGGTGATTTGACCGTTACGCTTGCCAATAAGGCTGGTTCGGACTTCTCAACGACCACCACGACCGTTACCAAAGCCATTGCGCTTTCCGGCAGCACCATTAGTGTGGACTATAAGCCCCTCACTGCTGGTCCCGATACCGCAACGGTTACGATATCAGGCGGCGGTTTGGCCACAAGCGTGGTTGCTACGATTACCGGCAACGGTTATGTCACCGTGCCTGTTGCCAACTTGGGCGCCATTCGTGAAGCTTATGTTGCCAATCCGGACATCAACATCGTGTATGAACTTACTGGTGAAGTGACAGTGGCCAATGTGCAGTCATCCGGCAACAGCAAGTGGGTGCAGGACGCCACCGGCGGTATCTTGATATATGACCTGGCAGGTGCTATCAAAAACACTTTTGTAGCTGGTAACGGCATGACTGGTTTGGTTGGTACGTTGGCTGAATATGGCAAGCAGCTGGAATTAATTCCGTTCAACGACGCAACCGTTTCAACGGTCAGCAAGGAATTGCTTCCCGTCAAACTGACTGTGCCGCAGGCCAAGGCTTGGAAGGAACGTTACGAATCCATGTATGTGTATTTTGAAAATCTGACTTATTTGCCGGCTACGACTCCTGTCGTATACTGGGGTACAGCCAAGTCTAACTTCAATTTTGCAAACGGTACCGACTCCATTGTTTTACGTACCAACTACTCAGGTTTGGATTACATGACGGCAACCACCGTCATACCGACCGCTCCTACGAATTTTGCCGGTATGTTGTTGGAATTCAACGGCACTTTGCAGTTTTATCCGCGTAGCCTTTCGGACATCGGTTACACCGGTGCGACGGTATTGCCTGCTGGCTTGACTGAAACCACCCTGGGAGCCTCCGTATGGGGTTCAGCCGGTACCTTGAACGTGAATGCCAAAGATGGTCAGAACATCGAAGTGTACAATTTGATGGGTCAACGTTTGATGAAATCGACCGCTCACGAAGGCATCAACACCTTTAACATGAGTAAAAACCAATTGTATTTGGTTCGTTTGAACAATCGCGTCACCAAGATTGTTCTGTAACCTTTCACATTGAATCTTCGGGCGCCTCGAATTATTTCGGGGCGCTCTTTATTTAGGACTATGAGTTTCAGAAATCTTTCCAGTATTTGTCTCGGTTTGTTGTTAGTGGTTTCCCTCCGGGCTGCCAATCCAAACGGCTATTACAATTCCATCACCGGCAAAAAGACGCAGGCGCTCAAGTCGGCGCTTTCAGCCTTGTTGCTGAATCATACGGTTCAGGAATACAACAGTTTGTGGACGTTTTTCCCCAGTACGGACGTGCGACCGGACGGGACGGTTTGGGACATGTATTCGTCAACGGTACGAACTTTCGGGGCGACTTCAGGCATGAATAGGGAGCATTCGTTCCCGAAAAGTTGGTGGGGAGGCGATGTGAACATGGCTTATACAGACATCAACCACCTGTTTCCCTCGGACGGGGATGCCAACATGGCCAAAAATAATTACCCCTTGGGCGAAGTCGGCGTGGCCTCCTTTAATAATGGAGTGACCAAAGTGGGAGCCAATATTTTCCCGGGCTATTCCACCAACGCGACAGTGTTTGAACCCGCCGACGAGTACAAGGGGGATTTCGCCAGGACCTATTTTTACATGGTGACCTGCTACCAAAATTATACCTGGAGCTACTTGTACATGGTGGACCAAAATATTTATCCAACGCTGAAACCGTGGGCGGCCAGCATGCTGATGAAGTGGCACCGCCAGGATCCCGTGAGTTCCAAGGAAATAAACCGCAACGAGGCGGTTTTCAAGATTCAGAACAATCGGAATCCGTTCATCGATTACCCGCAATTGGCCGAATACCTTTGGGGAGATTCCACGGCAATGACCTTTGGGCTGGCTTCGACCCCTACCACGCCTGTTCTAGCGACTCCGACCAACGACACGAGGCTTGATTTTGGAATCTCGCTGGTAGGTATGACCAAAACGAGAACCTTGTATTTGAAGGGTAGCAACCTTAACTCCGCCATGTCCGTTTATGTGGAACCAACGGACAACTACACGCAATTCGCTTCAGCTGTGAAATTCGTTACGCAAGCGCAGGCAAATGCCGGTGTCCAAGTGACGATGTCGTACAAGCCCACTGCCATCGGTACCCATGTGGGTTCCGTCCTGGTCTACGACGGCGGCATCCTGGGCAGTGTCAAAGTGAACCTCTCCGGCCGAACCATCCCGGTGGACAGCCTCAAGGCTCCCATCCCACAGGCTGCGACATCCATTTCAGCCACTACCTTTACCGCCAATTGGAACAATGCTTCCTTTGCTGAAACCTATTGTCTGCAGCTCTACGCTGTGACCAATGGACTGGCCACCCTGGTGCGCACCATCGATTCGATACCGGACAACAGCTACGAAGTGACCGGATTGTCGAGTGGCAAGAATTACAGTTACACGTTGAGAACGCGAATTGGCAACGTATTGAGTGGCGAATCCGCCGAAATGCCGGTGTCACTGCTGTCAGGGATCGTTTCGGCAACAGAAGGTGGGCTGAGTGTTTACGCAAATGGCTCTACGATTTATGCGCAAGCACCTTCGCAGGGCATGATGGTGGAACTCTTCGATTATTCTGGCAAAAGGGTGGCATTTTTGCGCTCAACTGGTCATATCCAGTCGTTTGAATACCTTCCAAAGGGGTTGTATTTGGTCCGTTGCAATGGAATTCAGCGAAAAATCATGGTGAATTGAAATTTTTTTCAAATTTTGGAAAGCCCGTAACCCTCCTGTTACGGGCTTTTTTCATATAGAACTAAATTATTTTATAGTTCTACTAAAAAAAGTAGTACTAAGTTATACAAGGTACTAAAAAATGATATATATTTGCAACGAATCTAGTAGTCCTCACCGACGAGGACGATACAGTTCGACCGATAAAAACAACCGACATGGATATTGAAAATGTAAAATCACAAATGCGCAAGGGCTTCCTCGAATACTGCACCTTGCTGATTTTGCGGAAAAAGGCATCCTACACTTCAGACATTATTGAAGGACTGAAATCGGCCCACCTCATCGTGGTCGAGGGCACGCTTTATCCGTTGTTGACCCGTCTCAAGAACGACGGCCTACTTTCTTACGAATGGGTGGAATCCACCCAGGGACCTCCCCGGAAGTACTATTCCCTCACCGACGAAGGCGTCGTCCTGCTGGACAGCCTCGGTGAAGCTTGGCAGGAGCTTTCGACCTCCATCAATCATTTAAACGAATAGTTAGTGTGTCTATAAAGAATTAAACCAATGAAAAAAACTTTAAGTGTGAATTTGGGCGGATCCGTTTACCACATTGACGAAGACGCATATCAGGAATTGATGGATTATTTGCAGGAGGTCAAAAGCCATTTGGGCAACGACGCTTCCTCGGGAGAAGTCCTAATCGACATCGAGCAACGCATCAGCGAACTCTTTGGTCAATGGATGCAGGGCCGCCGCGAAGTCATCACCGCCGGCGATGTTCAAAAAGTCATCGGTATTTTGGGTCGCCCCGAGCAGTTTGACAATGCGGAGGCAGAAGCTTCCGAGGAAGCCGAACCGCAAAAAGCTGCTCCGAAATCCGAAAAATGGTACGAGGAGAAAGCCAATTACAGCCAACGTAAACTTTACCGTGACGGTGAAAACGCCCGCCTTGGTGGTGTCTGCGCCGGACTGGCTGCCTACCTGAACGTCAGCGTGGTGTTGATCCGCCTCATTTGGGTATGCCTCATCCTGTTCTACGGAACCGGCTTCCTGTTCTATTTCCTATGTTGGATCATCATCCCCGAAGCCCGCACGGCTGCCCAACGCCTGGAAATGGTGGGGGAGGATGTGACCATCGACAATATTGAGAAAAAGGTTCGCGAGGAAGCGGGCAAAGTGAAAGACCGTGTCGATGGTTATGTCCGTTCCAACCACTTTCACGACAACGTTCGCAACGCCGGAAACGGTTTCGTGGAATTCGTCCGCGTGGTGGTAAAAGTCTTTTTCGCCTTTATAGGTGGCGCCGTGGGTTTGGCAGCGTTCATAGCCCTGATCGGTTTGATTTTCGCCCTGTTGGTGCTGTGGACCGGAAACCTACATTTCGTCCAAGGCGCTTGGCCGCATGATTTTCTACCCTTGCAACAAGCGTTGGTGAATCCTTCTGCCGCAACATGGATGACGTTCGGCCTGATTCTAGCCATCGGTATTCCGTTCATCGCCATTTTTAGACTGCTGTTTGGCCGAACCCTACACATGAAACCCACTGCCGCCTGGGAAATCTGGGTCGGATTCATCGTGTGGTTTATAGGTTTGGGCTTGTGCATCTTTTCAGCATTGCATTTGTTGCCCTATTTCGGGGGATTTTGGATCTAAGCCATGAATAAGCGAAATACCTCGATCGCCATTCTGGTGCTGGTCGTGTTGGTGGTGCTGCTCCTAGGTAAAAGCTGCGTTTTCCGCACCTCCAACTGGCAAAACAAATGGAACGATACCATGGAAGAAGCCGTGTGCAAAAAAGACTTCAAACCTTCCACACTCATTGACTCGACGGAACTGGCTAATTTCAACTATCCCGTGGTCTTTCACTACCAGAAACCGAAATGCTTTGGGCATTCACTGGCTTTGAACCACATCGTCGGATTGACCATGCATTCGCTGGACAGTTGTCCGCCGATGCCCGATTCGACGAAAGCCATCCACATATACGTTTCGTCCACGAATAGCAGTTCTAAATTTGTCTGTTTGGGCGTGTATTATAAAACGTCCATCAACGAGGATGCAACCTATCGGCTGACGTATCCGGTAAGCGATTCAAAAGGCATCCGAGTAGTTGTAGACTCCGGTGCCGTGAGTTCCACCATGCATTGGAAAATGTACGAAGCTTCCACTCCCGACAAATTTCGCAAGCAAGCGGAGGATCGGATGACCAAGCAGATGGAGGATGTGTTGCTTAGGGATGTGGTCAAGAAGATGGAGCGGAACTAAGAATATATTGAATGTACTATCAGTTGAAAAGGTGCTCCATTTGTGTGCCTTGACCTTACTGAAAATTAATTGTAAAAATAGTATCAATTCATTGAATTAAGAATTAATTAATATTATATCTTTGCGAATATATTAATACTAAATTCTTAATTAATGAAAACAAGACATCTACTCTTAATGACCGGCATGCTGTTGTTGCAGGCTGTTTGCACCACATTCGGCAGGGCGTCCGCACAGACGCTCACCACCGATACCCTATCTTGGAGCTGGGAGGTTTCGACCACTGTCAGCACGATGACCAAAACCTGCACGCTCGAATTCACGGGCCCGCTGACGCTTAGTTGGGGGGACGGGGCGGTTCAAACCCTCTCCGATTCCTTGTCCGGCACCGTTTTGACCCACGTGTACGCGAGCGTCTCCAATTTCAACTGCCGAGCGACGGGCGCGGGCATCGCTTATTTTAAGGCTGATTCCCGGCGGTTGCTCACGCTCGATCCAACCAAATCGCCAGCCTTGACCTATTTGAGTTGCACCAGCAATCAATTGGCCGCACTCGATGTTTCCAAAAACACGGAATTGGTGTCGCTCTATTGCGGCAGTAATGCCCTGACCATCCTGAATGTAACCAAATGCACCAAGCTCCAAACATTGACCTGTTCGGACAACAAACTGGTTTCATTGGACGCCTCTGCCGTTCCGTCACTAAAAAAACTGACCTGCCATACCAATGCGCTGACTTCCCTAAAAATCTGTCCGACAGGCAGTATCGGTTACATTTCCTGCCTGAATTGCAGCATCCAAGTGGCTGAACTGGATACGCTGCTGGCACGGCTTCCCACCTTGACGGCGGTTTCAGCCAGTAAGAATTTGTACGTGCTCAACAATCCGGGTTCAGCCAATTGCAACATCCAAACGGCGTTGCTAAAGAATTGGACGCCGGACAAAGTGATTACAAGCAGCTCTTTTTACATGCCTGCAGCTACCTGCAATACAGGCGAAACGGTCGAACTGGACGTTTGCCTCACGAATCCTGTGAATGTCATCGCGTTCGAAATGGATGTGGTTTTTCCTAACGGATTTGTGTTGGATACGGTTCGGTCCTGTCTGGCTGCCGCCCGAAAAGGCAATCATCTGCTGTCCATCGCTCGGACGGCTGCCTCGCAATACAAATTCATGGCGTATTCCATGACTTCGCGCGAGCAAATCAAAGGAAGCAGCGGCATTGTGCTCCAACTATTCGGAAAGTCTCCGGATTCGGTCAAGGTTTATTCCGTACAACTCAAGCAAGCAGTATTGGTGGATACGACAACCAGCATGTGCACCGTGACAGTGACCAACGGCAGCTTGACGACGGTGCCAGCATCCGTCAACGGGGATGTGAACGGCGACAAGGTGGTGAATGTGACGGACATCGTCAATTTGGTGGCCTATATAAATGGCCGCAACCCTGTCGGATTCAGCGTTTCGGCAGCCGACTTGGACAACAACGGCTTTCTGAATGTGGCGGACATCACTCGAATGGTGGTCATCATCAATGCTTCGGGCAGCACGTTGCGTTCGGCCTCCAATGATCCCTCCGAGCGAGCCTTGGTTTTATACGACCGGCTTACGGCCGTGAACGGCAACAATTTGTATTTGCGCCAAAACTCCACAGATAAAAATTGCCTGGAACTTTGCCTGGACAACAGCACCCCGGTACAGGCCTGCCAAGTGGACATCAGCTTGCCTGCAGGAGTGTCCATAAACACCAGTTATGTTTCGGGTAAGACCTTCCGTCAAAACGGCCATTTGATTCAAGTCTGTCAAACGGGTGCGAACAAGTACCGCCTGCTGGCATACGCCCTTCGTCCCGATGCGGCGTTCAAGGGAGACACCGGTGTTCTGGCCTTGCTGCCCCTCCAAGTACCTGAAACATTGCCAACCGCCAGTTATCCCGTCTATTTGGATGCGCCCGTCCTCACCGGCATGAATCTGACCACCATCCCCTCCAACGGATTCGATTTGGCCGCCATCGTGGGTTCACAAACAATCGGTTCAGAACTGAAAGCATTTTCGGACAGCCAAAACGGACTCTGGATTCAAGGTCTGGACTTGGCTGAAGTCTATGTTTGGGATTTATCGGGTAAAATACTGGAACATCAACGACTGAACGGAACGACAACCTTCAACGCGCCATTACCCAAAGGTGTTTACCTGGTCCATGCCCGTTCGAATTCAAAAACTGAACTGAAGCAGAAAGTGGTGGTGCGGTAAACGATCCTTTTGTCAGTTTTTGGAACCGCTTTAGGGAATTTTTGGCTAATTTTGTCAGTTCCTTTTTCGAAAATAATCCACTTTCTGTTTGGCACGGTTTTCGATTATCTCTTGGGGCCGGGTCAAACTGGTCGCGTTTTTGTACAAAAATTCAATTTCAACCAAAAAAATAGTAAAACTATGGCATTACAACCTCTTTCCGACCGCGTCCTTGTGAAGGCGGCAACAGCGGAACAAAAAACAGCAAGCGGCATCATCATTCCGGATTCTGCCAAGGAAAAACCCCTCAAAGGCGAAGTGATCGCCGTCGGACCCGGTACCAAAGACGAAACCATGCAATTAATTGTGGGCGATGTTGTTCTTTACGGCAAATATGCCGGCACTGAAATCGAAGTGGATGGCGAAAAACTGCTCATCATGCGTCAATCGGATATTTTGGCTAAATTTTAAAAAGACATACAATCATGGCAAAAGAAATCAAATTTAATATGGAAGCCCGCGACCTGCTGAAAAGTGGCGTGGACCAACTGGCTGACGCCGTTAAAGTGACCTTGGGTCCCAAAGGCCGCAACGTCATCATCGAAAAGAAATTCGGCGCACCCCACATTACGAAAGACGGCGTGACCGTTGCCAAAGAAATGGAACTGGAAAACGCCTTCGAAAACATGGGCGCTCAGCTCGTCAAGGAAGTCGCTTCCAAAACAGGTGACGATGCCGGCGACGGTACCACCACCGCTACCGTTCTGGCACAGAGCATCATCCGTGAAGGGTTGAAGAATGTGACCGCCGGTTCCAATCCCATGGATTTGAAGCGTGGCATCGACAAGGCGGTTACGGCTGTCGTTGCACACATCAAGGCTCAAGCACAAGAAGTTGGTGACAACTTAGACAAGATTGAGCAAGTTGCCCGCATCTCTGCCAACAACGATGCCGAAATCGGCGCACTCATTGCTGAGGCCATGAAAAAAGTGACCAAGGAAGGCGTTATCACCATCGAAGAAGCCAAAGGCACCGACACCCACATTGAAGTGGTGGAAGGCATGCAGTTCGACCGTGGTTACCTCTCCGCCTATTTTGTGACCAATGCCGAAAAGATGGAAGTGGAAATGGAAAACCCATACGTTCTCATCCACGACAAAAAAATATCCTCGCTCAAGGAAATGCTGCCTATTTTGGAAGCTGCCGTTCAAACCAGCCGTCCGTTGCTCATCATCGCCGAAGATCTCGACGGTGAAGCATTGACCACCTTGGTCGTGAATCGTTTGCGTGCCGGTTTGAAAATCTGTGCCGTAAAGGCTCCGGGTTTTGGTGACCGTCGCAAGGAAATGTTGCAGGACATCGCCATCCTCACCGGTGGTACCGTTATTTCTGAAGAACAAGGTTTGCAGCTTGAAACCGCAACCCTCGAGATGTTGGGTTCAGCCGAGAAAGTAACCATTTCCAAAGACAATTCAACCATTGTCAACGGTAAGGGTTCCAAAGAAGCCATCGCCGACCGCGTGACTCAAATCAAGGCTCAGATTGCCAAGACGACTTCCGATTACGATCGTGAAAAATTGCAGGAACGTTTGGCCAAATTGGCCGGCGGTGTTGCCGTACTTTACATCGGCGCTCCTTCCGAAATGGAAATGAAAGAAAAGAAAGACCGTGTGGATGATGCTTTGAGTGCTACGCGCGCAGCGATCGAGGAAGGTACTGTCCCCGGCGGCGGTGTGGCTTACATCCGTGCCTTGAGCGCTTTGGACAACCTGAAAGGGCTGAACGAAGAAGAAGATTTGGGTATCAAGATTGTCCGTCGTGCCATTGAAGAACCGCTCCGTCAGATTGTTTACAATGCTGGCAAGGAAGGTGCCGTCGTGGTGCAGAAAGTGATGGAAGGCAAGGACGATTTCGGCTACAATGCACAAACTGACACGTACGAAAACTTCTATGCGACTGGTGTTATTGACCCAGCAAAAGTGACGCGTGTGGCACTGGAAAATGCGGCTTCGATAGCTGGCATGTTCCTGACGACGGAATGTGTCATCGCAGATAAAAAAGAAGAAAATCCTGCCCCATCTATGCCGGGTGGCATGGGTGGCATGGGCGGCATGATGTAAAAATTGATAAATCTGGCGACGCATTACTGCATCACCATATTCATCAATTTTAGCAGCAACACGTTAAGCTTAAAAGAATAGGAGCTCGGACCGAAAGGTTCGGGCTCTTTTCTTATAAAAGATTAAATTGGGGCGTTTGCCGAGGAAATAGGTGAAGTGAGCGGTTTTTTTAGTTAATTTTGAGCGAGAAAGGGTGGAAATGAGTACTAGACTGTTCATACTGACGATAGTAGCATGTTTGCTTGGTGTAAATGTCCGAGCGGAACAGTTCGTCTTGAGTGGAAAAATCATCGAGGCGGAAATGGGTGAGGGGCTTTCTAGTGTGACGTTGAAACTCAAAGCCACTGGCCAAACCTTCACCACCGATGTGAACGGCTATTTCAAAACACCGGCTTTAAACCTACAACCCACCGATTCCGTCCTGATTTCCTGCATGGGCTTTTTCCCCATCGGAAGGGTTGCCGGTGAACTGAGGAATGCCACTCTACAACTCAGCCCCATGAATTATGCGCTGAAGGAAGTGACCACCTCGAGGCGGAAACCGCTGAAAAAAATGGTCAACGCCTTCCGCATCAAAGAATACGGTGAGCGCGAGCGGATTCCAAATCTGGGCGAACGACAGACCGACATGATCGGGCGCTTTTTCCCGGGAGAACCCAACGGTAAGTTTCCATGGATCAGCTCAGTGGAAGTGTTGGAGGAAAGCATCAAGACCAAAAACCTCTCCGCCTGGCGTGGAGATCAACACTGGCGCTTTCGGCTACGCATCGTGGAAGCCGGACTCAATGGCATGCCGACCGATTCTGATTTACTGAAGCAACGTGTCATCCTCACCGTTTCCGATGTGGATTACCAATATTATGACCCGGGTCGGTACGATGAACGGACCAACTCCACCAGCTATACGAACCGGGATTTTGCAGAACGCTCCATGTTTGGGGTGTGTAAAATTGACTTGCGAAAATACGAAGTGCCCTTCTCCAAGAACGGTGTGTTCGTGTTTTTGGAATTGTTGCCGCCGCTCATCAGCGGAGGTGACCGACTCTTCAAACTGGCCTTGTTCAACGTAGGCAACAGTGGCTGGTACCGAAACGGCAGGAGCAAACAGTGGAGCAGGGGCGTGAGTTGGGTGCTTCAGCCTGACGGCAGCGAAGTTGCTGAAAACATCGAACCTGCCATTGCCATTGAATTGATGGAATAAAAAAACAAACCTATGAAACGTACATCCTTACTGGTCTTGTTGATGACATTGGTTCTGACCGCTCACGCGCAGACCAAGGACGAAGCCGTCACCAACCTGCGTCACCAAATTCTGGATTATCCGCAGGAAAAACTCTTTTTGCAAATGGACCGCCCGCAATACGAAGCCGGCGACACCATCTGGTTCCGGGCACATACCGTTTCCGAGGCCTTTCATCTGCCCTCCGCCATGAGCCGGGGCATCTTCGTAAACCTTTATGGGCCAGACAGCAAGCTGGTGGAACGATTCACGCTGTTGCCCATGGACAAACGCCTATATTCTTCCTTCGTCGTCCTGCCTGAAGAAATGCCCGAGGGTACGTACCGAATCACGGCCTATTCCGAACAAATGCAAGGCAAACGAAGCAATTCTTATTTTTCCAAAACGTTTCCCGTCAAGAATAAAGTTAGAAAATACGTGCCGCCCGTTCAAGGCAATCCGACCCCCTACACCGTACATTTTTACCCCGAGGGCGGAAAGTTGGTGGACAAGCATGTCTGCCAGGTCGCCTTCACCGTCCGGAATGCGTTCGGCAATCCAATGGAAGTCAAGGGCACCGTCCATGAAAGCAACGGCACCGTTTTGACCGACATCCGCACGTTGCAGCCCGGTATCGGGTTCTTCAACCTGTCTGCTGAAGCCAGCAAGAAATACTACGCGCTCATCAACGTTGCCGGTAGCGAACCCCAATACGTGGAAATCCCGCCCGTTTCCCCATCCGGTTACAGCCTGAAAGTAGTGGACATGCAGGATACCTACTACGTCAACGCCCAACAGGCTGGCGCCGACAAGTTGAGTCATTCCCTGAAGGTGTTGCTCTTGCTTCGGGGCGTACCCGAATTGACGTTCGAACTGACGCCCGAACACGATTTCCTGTACATCGGCAAGGCTGAACTGGCCTCCGGAGTGCACGAGGTCGTATTGCTGGACGAAAACGACAGGGTCTTGAGCCAGCGTCAAATCTTTATCCGAAACGACGACCAAATTCATACCACTTGCAGCATTCAGAAAGACAGCACCTCCAAAAAGAAGGAAGTCAAGTTGGACCTCTTGCTCACCGATGCCGACGGAAAACCCATATCGGCTGAATTCTCCGCCACACTGTATCCGGACACGTTCAATAGCACCAAGAGTGATCCCAAGAACATCGGTTCCGAGTTTCTGCTGAACACGGACCTGAGCCAAAACCTCTCCATCGCAGGCACCTGCTTTGAGGGAACCACCACCACCGACCGCCTGGCGCTGGATGCTTGGCTCATGGCCTCCAGATGGCCCAAGTTCGATATCCAGCGCGCCATCGATGGCGACTTCGAGTCTTCTTGGGACATAGGCGAAAAGCCCGAAGCCTCCTTCATGCGCGACTCCACTGGTATTTACAGACCGCTTTCGGCCGAAGAAAAGGCCTTGCGCGCCAAATACCGCCAAGTGGACCTGAACGAAGTCAACATTTATCCGGAACAACTCAACAAAGTCATAAAGCCCTATCCCTATGTGAATCATAGTGTTAAAGGGGAAGAATTAGTTAGCGGCGGTTCGACCATCCAAGATTACCTGGTGAATCTGCCCGGTGTCGCCTGGGATTATGAAAAGGGTTTTCTGACCATTCGAAACGGTTCTGTCTCCTACATGTTGGACGGTTTCAATTGCACTTGGGACGCCATCGCCGCCCTTTCAACGACTGAAATCGAATCGGTGGACGTATTGAAAGACCCCGGAAACATGGGGGTGTTCAAGTTCTCTCCCGATTCAAGTAAGATTTCCAACGACCAGCAAATGGCCATCGGCGGTGTCGTCGCCGTATGGACCAAGCGTGCCATTGACGTGAAGCCACAGTCCACAAAGAAACGCTTCCAAAACGATGCCCCCAAAATCAGCGACGACGTACGCCGATTGCTCATGTCGGGCACCAAGGATATTTGGTTGAGCCAGTTCCCCAACATGTCTCGGGCGAATCTTTGGAAACCCTATTTGGCCAGCGATGACAGCGGAAAAGCGCAGATCCGTTTCACCCCGGCTTCAGGCATTAAAAAATATGTGCTGGAACTGAACGGCGTGGGTGCAAAAGGTCAATTGCTGTTCGAACGGCGCATCATCGAGGTACCTGCTGCCAAGTAAAGGTGCCTGCTGCGAATATTTGTCGAATCTAGTGTCTAAATTGCCGTCTTTTCATTCGAAGGGATGGCATGTTTAGGTTTTTCCTATTTTTGCGTCAGAAAAACCAAACGACCATGAAACGATATTTCCTCCTTGTCTTTGCTTGCGCAATTCTTTTTGCCGCCCAAGTTCAAGCCCAAGACCAGAAAGCAGCCTGGAAAGAAGCCGCCAAACTGGAAAAAAACATCTTGCGGACCAAATTTCCCAAAGTTGATTTCAATATTTTGTCGTACGGAGCGGTGGCCAACGATTCCACCGTACTGAATCACGGAGCCATCAACAAGGCTATTTTGGAATGTACCCAGAAGGGTGGTGGCCGTGTAGTCATACCAGCGGGAACCTTCTACACCGGCCCGCTTACCTTGAAAAGCAATGTGAACCTCTACTTGGAGGAAGGCGCCGTCCTGAAATTCTCCACCGATAAGGATTTGTACTTGCCTCCCGTCCTAACTCGCTGGGAGGGAAACGATTGCTACAATTATCATCCGCTCATCTACGCCTATGGCGAAACCAACATCGCCATTACCGGTAAAGGACACATCGATGGTCAAGGCAGCAATGAAACTTGGTGGAGCATGTGTGGATCTACCCGATTCGGATGGCGGAACGGAAAACCCAGCCAAAGCATCATCGGCCGCCCGCGCCTGATGCAGGCCAACGAAGACAAGTTGCCCATGGAGGAACGCATCATGGGGCCCGAAGACGCGCTTCGTCCCCAGCTCATCAACATCTACCAATGCAACAAAGTCCTTATACAAGGTGTTTCCCTGCTGAACTCGCCCTTCTGGGTCATCCATCCCTTATTGTCCCAAAATATCGTAGTGGACGGTGTCAGCATGATCAACGACGGTCCCAATGGCGACGGATGCGATCCCGAGTCCTGTCGGAACATCCTGATTCAGAACTGCTTCTTCAACACCGGCGACGATTGCATCGCCATCAAGTCCGGCCGAAACAACGACGGCCGCAAATGGTCGGTGCCTAGTGAAAACATCATCGTGCGTCATTGCGAGATGAAAAACGGCCACGGCGGCGTGGTCATCGGCAGTGAAATTACCGGTGGTTACAAGAATCTGTATGTGGAGGACTGCATCATGGACAGCCCGAATCTGGACCGCGTCATCCGTATTAAAACCAACAATTGCCGGGGCGGCATCATCGAAAATGTATATGTGCGCAACATCAAAGTTGGCCAATGCAATGAAGCTATTCTAAGAATCAGCTTGTTGTACGAAAACGACGAAGATTGTCAGCGCGATTTTCCCCCGATGGTGCGTCACATCTATCTGGATAACATCCAGTCTGAGAAAAGTCGCTACGGCATTTTTATCGACGGCCTCCCTTCCAACGACCGAGTGTACGACATCAACGTTTCCAATTGCGTGTTCAACGGCGTGAAAGACGGCAACAAAGTTTCAGGAGCCGAGGAAGTGCACTTCAACAGCCTGATGATCAACGGAAAAATAGTAGAACAATAGATTATTTGGAAAGCAATTCCCGAACGGTTTTCTCAATGCCTTTTTTATCCAATCCGCAAAGTTGGTGCAGTTCGTTGACAGAACCGTGTTCCACGAACTGATCCGGCAAACCGATGCGCACAACCGCAGGCGTGTAGCTGTTTTCACTGAAGAACTCCAGGACGGCACTGCCGAATCCGCCGTGAACCACCCCGTTTTCGAGGGTGACCACCTTGCTGAACTTTTTGCCGACCTCGTGCAACAGCTTTTCATCCAAGGGTTTGACGAATCGCATGTTGTAAAGTGCAACGGAAACGTTTTCAGCCTTCAAGGTTTTGACCACTTCAATGGCTTTCTTGCCAATGGGTCCGACGCTCAAAATGGCCAGTTCAGTCCCTTCGTGCAGGCATTCACCTTGACCAACCGTCATTTCTTTCATTTCATTTTTCCAGTCCGGAAGGTAACCCAAACCGCGCGGATAGCGAATCACGAACGGCCCGATTTCCAGTTTCTGAGCGGTGTACATCAGATTGCGCAATTCATGTTCGTCGATGGGCGCGCTGATGATGATGTTGGGAATGCAGCGCAGGTACGCCAAATCGAAAGCGCCGTGGTGTGTGGGGCCATCTTCGCCTACCAGACCGGCACGATCCAGGCACAAGACGACAGGCAGTTTCTGCAAAGCCGCATCGTGAATGATGTTGTCGTAAGCCCGCTGTGCGAACGAGGAATAGATGTTGCAGAACGGAATCATACCTTCTTTAGCCATCCCTGCTGAAAACGTGACGGCATGGCCTTCAGCGATGCCGACGTCGAACGTGCGTTCCGGGAAATGCTCCATCATGATGTTCATGCTGCAACCCGTGGGCATGGCAGGCGTGATGCCGGCAATCTTCGGATTTTTCTCAGCAAGTTCCACCAGGGTATGGCCGAACACGTCCTGAAACAACAGCGGCATGTTTTCTTCTTTTTTGGCTGCCCGCTTGCCGGTGATCGGATTGAACAGACCAGGGGCGTGCCACTCGGTAGCGTCGCGTTCAGCCGGTTCGAAGCCTTTGCCTTTAACGGTGCAAACGTGCAGTATTTTAGGACCTTTCATGTCCTTGATGTCCCGCAGCACTTTGATGAGGCCTTCCACATCGTGCCCGTCAACCGGACCGAAATAGCGGATGTTCAGACCCTCGAAAAAGTTTTGCTGATCGGTGAGCATCGCTTTCAGGCTGTTGGTGAAACGTAGGATGCGGCCTTTCCGCTGGTCGTTGATCAAACCGATTTTCTTGAGCAACAGATAGGTTTTCCAGCGAATGTTGTTGTAACGCTTCGATGTGGTCATTTTGACCAAGTATTCGCTCATGCCGCCCACATTGCGGTCAATGGACATGTGGTTGTCGTTCAGGATGATGAGCAAGTCGTTCGGGTAAACGGAGGCATTGTTCAGCCCCTCGTAAGCCAAACCACCCGACATGGCGCCATCCCCAATGACAGCCGCCACCAGGTTGGTACGTCCCTGCACCTTTGACGCAATGCAAATGCCCAACGCGGCTGAAATGGAATTGGAGGAGTGTCCCGCGATGAAAGCGTCGTATTCGCTTTCGGCCGGATTGGGAAAACCGCTCAATCCTTTGAATTTGCGGTTTGTTCTAAACCGTTCCCTTCGGCCCGTCAGAATCTTATGGCCATAGGCCTGATGACCTACGTCCCAGACCAGTTTGTCCACAGGGGTGTTCAACACGTAATGCAAAGCCACGGTTAGTTCCACCACGCCTAGATTGGCGCCCAAGTGACCAGGATTGCTCGACAGTTCGTCGATGATTCGCTGGCGCAGTTCGGTGCAGACCTGAGGTAGTTCCTGGATGCTAAGTTTCCTTAGATCAGCAGGATAGTCGATGGAAGAAAGTATATTGGTTGAATGGTCGGTCATCGGAAATTCAGTTAGTTGGGGCACGTCAAACCCGTTCCTACTTAAACGCTGCCTTTCTAGAAGCCTGCAAAAATAAGGTTTTTTCTCTGAAACTATCCTATTATTTCGTATTTTTGTCTTATGGAATTCAGAACACTCGTACCCGTCAAACAAATGCCCTTCACGCTGTCCCACGCAGACAAACTGATGGTGCTCGGCTCCTGTTTCGCCGAAAATACAGGCCTGAGGATGCAGGAAAGTGGATTCCGTATTTCAGTCAACCCCTTCGGTGTGCTGTACAATCCGGCCTCCGTCGGCATGGCCTTGTACCGCATGCTGGCCGACCAACCCTTTTTGGATGAGGAATTGGTGGAGTATGACGGTTATTTTCACAGCTTCAGCCACCACGGCTCCTTCTCGGGCACCGACCGAAAGGCGACGCTGGCGCACATCAACCAAGCGTTCAGCCAAGCAGTTTTGGATTTGAAAGACGCCACGTGCTTGATGATTACGTTCGGAACGGCTTGGGTTTATGCCTTGCCTTCCACCGATCAGATTGTAGCCAACTGCCACAAACTGCCCGAAGACAACTTTCTCCGCCGCAGACTTTCTTCCGACGAAATCGTATTTTTCTACACCGAACTGTTCGAAAAACTGTTTGAGCTGAAACCGGACCTGAAGGTAGTCTTCACCGTCAGCCCCATTCGGCATTGGAAGGACGGCGTCCACGAAAACACCCTGAGTAAGTCCATTTTGCATCTGGCCATCGAAGACCTTTGTGAGTGTTTTGAAAACGTTGCCTATTATCCTGCCTACGAGCTGGTTATGGACGATTTGCGCGACTACCGCTTTTACGCCGAAGACATGCTTCATCCCTCGGCAACCGCCCAGCGCTACGTTTGGGACCATTTTTCCGAGTCATTTTTCTCCAAAACCACCCGCGAGACGTTGAGGCAAGTGCTGCAAATCCACAAAGCCATGCAGCACAAACCCTTCCATCCGGGAGACGAAGCCCACATCCGTTTTGCAAAAAAGAACCTCGCCACCATCGAAATGTTGCGAATTTCCGCTCCAGAACTGGATTTATCCGATGAATTCGCTTTCTTTGCACGTATTATCGACGAAAGTCTATGAAGTATACGCTGAACGATATTGCCGACATCTGGGGCTCCAGACGCCGCATCCACGAGAACCTGCCCATCCGCTGGTTGCTCACGGACAGCCGTTCCTTGTCCTTCCCCGAAGAAAGTCTTTTTTTTGCCCTCAAAACCTCCCGCAACGACGGCCATCGTTATATTGCTGAACTCTATAAACGAGGCCTGCGCAATTTTGTCGTTTCCGACGCCAACTTTGACCTGAATCCCTATCCCGAGGCCAACGTCGTTTGGGTGAGCGATGCCTTGACCGCCCTGCAGAAATTGGCAGCCCACCACCGTCAGCGCTACAATTGCCCCGTCGTGGCCATCACCGGCAGCAATGGCAAGACCATCGTTAAAGAATGGCTCTGGCAAGTACTTAGGGATGACGTGGTCATCACCCGCTCCCCTCGAAGCTACAATTCCCAAATTGGCGTTCCGCTTTCCGTCTGGCAAATGAACGAAACCACTGAACTTGCCATTTTCGAGGCTGGCATTTCTGAACCCGATGAAATGACCCGTTTGCAGGAAATCATCCAACCCACCATCGGCCTGCTCACCAACATTCTGGCCGCGCATCAGGAAAATTTTCATTCGCTCGAAGACAAGGCCGCCGAAAAAGTGAAACTTTTTGCCGGTTGCAAAATCATTGTATATTGCAAAGACCAAGTCCTGTCCGACCAGGCGCTCCGGGAAGCCTTCCAGGAAGACCGACTGTTCGGCTGGTCCTGCATTGACAAGACTGCACCGCTGTATATCCGACAAATGCCTGAAAGCGGGCTTCGAACATTGATTTTTTACACCTATAAGCAACAGGAACGTTCCTTCATACTGCCTTTTAGCGACGCACCCTCCATTGAAAATGCCCTGCATTGCCTGGCTCTGATGTTGCTTCGTGGCTTGCAGGCACCACTCATCGCCATCCGCATGGGCGCTCTGGAACCCGTCGCCATGCGCCTCGAAGTCAAGGAAGGCAAGAACGGCTGTGTGGTGATCAACGACAGCTACAATGCCGATGTGAACGCCCTGGAGCTGGCACTCGATTTTCAGTCCCGCCGCACGGCTGGCGCCGGCATGAAGCGCACGCTCATCCTGTCCGACATTCTCCAAAGCGGCCAAAAAGCTGATGAGCTATACCGTTCAGTCGCTGAAATGCTTAAGAGGAAGCAAGTGGACCACTTCATCGGCGTGGGGTACGAACTCTCCGCACATGCGCATCTGTTTCCCATGGAATCCCAATTTTACCTGCAAACCGACCGTCTGTTGCTCTCCGGTTTGTTGGACCAACTGCGCAACGAATCCATCCTCATCAAGGGTTCCCGCTCTTTCGGCTTCGAAGAAGTGAGCGAACGCCTCTCCCTGAAAGTGCACGAAACCGTACTCGAAGTGAACTTGGACGCCCTGGTGCACAATGTCAATTATTTTCGTTCCCGGCTGAACCCTAAAACCCAAATGATCTGCATGGTCAAAGCCGCCGGTTATGGCAGCGGTGCTTTGGAGATTGCCAAAACCCTCCAGTCGCACGCCGTCGACGTGGTCGCCGTGGCCGTGGCCGACGAGGGGGTGGAACTCCGTCATGGGGGTATCACGATACCCATTTTAGTGATGAACCCCGAGTTCGGCAGTTTCGCCACCATCTTTGAACACAAGCTGGAACCCGAAATTTACAGCTTTAAATTGCTGGAAGCGTTTATTCGGGAAGCCGACCGGGAAGGTGTGCGCAACTATCCCATTCATTTGAAGTTGGATACCGGTATGCATCGTCTGGGATTCGAAGAAAACGAAATCGATGAACTGCTGAACCGACTTCAAGGGCAGGAATCTTTGCGTGTCCGCTCCATTTTCTCGCACTTGGCCGGCAGCGATGAGGCTCAGTTCGACGATTATACCCACCAGCAACTGGATCTTTTCGAAAAACTTTCCACGCGTATTCAGGCTGCCTTTCCACACCGCATCCTCCGCCACATATTGAATTCAGCCGGAATCGACCGATTCCCGGAAGCACAATACGACATGGTTCGACTTGGCATCGGGATGTACGGCATCTCCGCCGTGGACGAATCAACGCTGCGCAACGTCAGCTCGCTCAAAACAACCATCTTGCAGATCCGCGAGCTGGAAGCCGGTCAAAGTGTGGGATACAGCCGTAAAGGCATGCTTACGCGCACTTCCCGCATTGCCACGCTGCCCATCGGGTATGCCGACGGTCTGGATCGGCATTTGGGCAACGGCACTGGACAAGTGCTCATTCACGGCCGTCGCGCGCCTTTCATTGGCAACATCTGCATGGATGCCTGCATGGTGGACGTCACCGACATTCTCGCGGAAGAAGGCGATGAAGTGCTGCTGTTCGGTGAAGGCCTGCCATTGTCTGAAGTCGCCGCCAAACTAGGCACCATACCTTACGAAATATTAACTTCTGTATCCAACCGCGTCAAACGCATTTATTATCAAGAATAAATATTAAACAAAATGAAATTAGTAAAAATAGTTTTCAGTGTCTTTTGTCTTGCACTTTTGCTGAATGCCTGCACACCGGGCGAAGACGTCATCGGTTCCGATAAAAACACCCGGTATGTGAATACTTGGATGATGAACACCTTGTTGGATGTTTACTATTGGGACAACATGCTACCCAAAAATTCGAACAAGGACTTGGAGACGGAAGCCTATTTCAACTCCATCATGTATTGGTACAATCCTGTCACAGCGCCCGACGGCGACCGTTTCTCCTGGATTGAAAAGGACTATACCAAATTGATTTCCTCCCTCAACGGTGTTGTTTCGAACGAAATCGGATTTGACATGTCCATTTATTATAAAGATAACGCACACCAGGACCTCATCGGTCAGGTCAATTATGTCAAGAAAGGCACCCCGGCTGAGGCCTCTGGCATCAAGCGCGGCATGTTGTTCGACAAGGTGAACGGTACCGTGCTGACCTTGTCCAATTACAGTTCGTTGCTTACCATCACTACCGCCGATGTTACGCTTGGTTTCGTGGAACCGGTCTATGACACGCAAGGCAATGTGACCAATTATTTAAATCTGGATGCCATCACCTTGCAGACTGTTTCCAATTATTCCGAAAATCCGGTCTACATGGATACGGTTTTCAACAGGGGCAGCCACAAGATCGGTTATTTCGTCTATCAATTCTTTGCGCCCGACAATGGCTCGAACGATAATGCCTACGACTTGGACATGAATGACGTATTCAATAGGTTTAAGACAGCCGGAATTACGGACATGGTACTGGACCTGCGCTACAACAGCGGCGGTCGCACCAGTTCCGCCCGATTGCTGGCCAGCGAGTTGGTGCCCGACCTGTCCGATACGAAATTGTTCGTCTATTATCGATACAATCCTCAAATCACTGCCCAATATACCGCAGAAGAGATGAAAACCTATTTCACAACGAAAGTTCTTGACGCTAATGATAAGACCATCGGAACCGTAAACAACGTTGGAAACCTCATCGGGGGCAAACTGTATATCCTTACTGGCCCGTATACTGCTTCGGCAAGCGAGCAAATCATCAACGGCCTCAAGCCTTTCCTCAATGTGGTCCTCATCGGTGACACCACTTATGGCAAGAACGTGGCTTCCTCCACGTTTTATGACAAAACCCATACCTATAAGAACAAGTGGGGTTTGCAGCCCATCATTGCCAAGTATTTCAACAGCTTGGGCAAATCGGACTTCACAGCCGGTTTCGCACCCAATTTTGTGGTCCGCGACGGTGGTCTTGACATGAGGCCGTTCGGAGACCCGACCGAACCCCTTTTGAACAAAGCGCTTAATGATATCTTAGGAACTCAGACACTTCCGATTGCCACGAAAAGGTCGGCAAGCATTCAGACATCCAGGTTGTTAAGCGTTCCAGGCAAGCGAATCCGAGGAGCACAACTCGATAATTTGCCCTTTTTTGAGTAATTGTTGCTCACTTTGCCCTTTTTTGTGTAATTTTGCACCCGAATTAAAAAAGAGCAAATTATGTCAAACAATTTATTAGCTGGAAAGCGCGGCATTATCTTCGGTGCGCTGAACGACATGTCCATTGCCTGGAAAGTCGCCGAACGTGTCGTGGAAGAAGGTGCCATCATTACCCTGACCAACACGCCGGTGGCCTGTCGCATGGGAACTGTCATGGATTTGGGTAAACAGCTGAACGCTGAAATCCTGCCTGCCGATGCAACCAGTGTGGAAGACCTTGAAATGGTTTTCCTGAAATCTCAGGAAATTTTGGGTGGTAAAATTGATTTCGTGCTTCACTCCATCGGAATGTCTCCCAATGTTCGCAAGCGTCGCACCTACGACGACCTGGATTACAGCATGCTGAACACAACTCTTGACATTTCAGCCATTTCCTTTCACAAGATGATTCAGACTGCCAAGAAAATGGATGCCATCGAGGAAAACGGTTCCATCCTGGCGTTGAGCTATGTGGCTTCACAGCGCTCCTTCTACGGTTACAACGACATGGCCGATGCAAAGTCCCTGTTGGAATCCATCGCCCGAAGCTTCGGTTACATTTACGGTCGCGAAAAAGGTGTCCGCATCAACACAATCTCACAATCGCCCACGATGACCACTGCCGGTAGTGGCGTAAAAGGCATCGACGGCTTGTTGGACTTCTCCGACAAGATGTCGCCTCTGGGCAATGCCGACGCCAAAGAATGTGCCGACTACTGTGTCGTCATGTTTTCGGACCTCACCAAGAAGGTAACCATGCAGAACTTATTCCATGACGGCGGTTTCTCCAGCATGGGCATGAGCCTCCGCGCCATGAACCAGTACAACAAGAGCTTCGACGAATTCAAGGATGAAAACGGCAAACTCATCTACGGATAAACAATAACTTAGGTAAATTTCAGGCAGGGAGGTTCATTCGGACCTCCCTGCTTATTTTTTTTGCAAAAGAATGCCTATTTTTGCATACCTTTTTTAAAGATTGTAGAAACATGCTCATCAAGCTGTACACCGACTCACCCAATCCACGGGTTGTCCAAAAGATAGCCAATGCGTTGCGGGAGGGTGGATTGATCATCTATCCCACCGATACCGTCTATGCCATCGGATGTGACATCTTTCACGCACGTGCCGTGGAGAAAATCTGCAAGCTTAAAAAAGAAGATCCCCGCAAAGCCAACCTTTCCTTTATTTGCCAAGATTTGAGCCAAGTGGCTGAATACGCCAAAGTGGACACCCCCACGTTCAAACTCTTGAAAAGAAACCTGCCCGGTCCCTTTACTTTCATTTTGAATGGAAGCAGCAAGCTCCCCAAACTGTTCAAGCAAAAAAGTACGGTCGGCATCCGCATTCCCAACAATGCCATTGCTGAAGCCATTGTTCGAGAGCTAGGCAATCCGTTGATGTCTATGACCTTGCACGATCAGGACGACCAGACGGAATTCACCACCGACCCTGAATTGATCGATGAACGTTACGGAAACGATGTGGATTTGGTGATTGACGGCGGAGAAGGCGAAACACAGGTTTCAACCATTGTGGATTGCACCGGTGAAGCGCTTGAAATTGTTCGCCAAGGCAAAGGCAACCTTATTTCTTAACCTTTTTTTCCGGTTCCAGCGCTTCGTACACCACCGGTGGGCGTTTCAATGCCCGTACGATGAGCCAAATGCCTGCGATGATGAAGGGTATGCTCAAAATCTGTCCCATATTTAGCAACCATCCGGCTTCGAATGCTTCCTGATCTTCTTTCACAAACTCAATCATGAAGCGGGTGAAGAAAATGCCGATGAAGAAAATGCCGATGAGCAAACCCTCTTGGGTCTTGACTTTGGGTTTCTTCCAATATAGGAAACTTAAAATTCCAAACGTGGTTAGGTAACAAAGTGCCTCGTAAATTTGAGTCGGGTGGGATGGTACCGAGAATATCGGGGCGGCTCCGTGTTGCCAATAACGTACGTTTTCAATGAACCGGAAACCCCAGGGCAGGTTGGTCGGATGGCCGTAGATTTCATGGTTCATCAAATTGCCCGTCCGAATCAAGGCCGAAACCAAGGCGACCGGAACAGCCAAACGGTCAAGCGTCCAAAGCATGCTTCGGTGCGTCACCTTCCTTGAATAGAGCCAAATGGCGAATAAGATGCCGATGGTTCCACCATGGCTGGCCAAACCGCCTTCCCATATTTTCAGAATCTCCCAAGGATGTTGCGAATAATACGGCCAGGCATAAAAGAACACATGCCCCAATCGGGCTCCAATGACTGTTGCGACGATGACGTAAATGAACAAGGTGTCTGCCCAGGCTTCCTTTACCTTTTCATTGGCAAACATTTTGATCATCATCAGTAGTCCGAGGTAAAAACCAATGGCGAAAAAGAGACCGTACCAGCGGACTTCCCATCCGCCTAAAATAAAAAGATCTGGTCTGGCTGTCCAAGTGATGTATGAAAGCATAGAGTTCTGAATTTGATGCAAAAGTACGTTTTTTTTATCAAATCACCCGAATGAATCACTGGTTCCTGTCGGCGGTGAATTCCACGCAGCTTATTAGTGCGTTTTTAACATCACCGTCCTCAAAATCAGCCAGATGCCCGATAGCATCCCTCTTAAAACGCTCCATGACTGAAATCGCATATTCGATGCCACCGTTTTCAATGGCAAAGTTGGTCATGATGCGGATGTGATCCGTGCTGAAATCTTGCTCTTTTATCCAGTTTGCAATCTGATCACTCATGGGATCGGCGCTGTGTTGGACAGCATAAATCAACGGCAGAGTGATTTTGCCGTCGCGAATGTCGTTTCCGGTGGGTTTGCCCAATTCTTTATTCTCAAAATAATCAAAAATGTCATCTTTTATTTGAAAGCAAATACCCAAGTATTCACCGAAAAGTTTGAGGTGTTCGATGCCTTCATCGCTCATTCCTGAGGATAATCCACCAACCTCGGTACAAGTGGAAAACAACAGGGCCGTCTTCTTGCGAATGATGGTGAAATAATCGGATTCAGAAGTGGCTGAAATCTCTGCATTCTTGAGTTGCAGTATTTCCCCATCCGAAAGTTGCGTCCCAATGTTGGCGATGGCTTTCAGTATTTTTAAGTCATCGGTGCTGACCGCCGTGGTCAATGAGCGGGACAGAATGTAGTCACCCGACAGGATGGCAATCTTATTGGTCCAACGAGTGTGGATGGCCGCATGACCGCGCCGTTCTGCCGTATCGTCAATGACATCGTCGTGAATGAGGCTGGCCGTATGCAACAATTCCAATGATATGGCAGCATCAATGGTCTTTTTGTTGATTTCACCATTCAGTTTGGCGGACAATAGTGTCAGAATTGGTCGGAATTGCTTTCCGGAAGTCTGGAGAACATACTCATGGATGCCTTCCAGTACCGGGTTATCTGTTTGCAACGCATTTGAAAATGCCTTTTCAAAAAGTTGTAAATCGTTGATTATCGGTTGTTTTATTTGATTTATCAAGCTCATTTTCACACTTAATGGTAAAATTGTTTAAGAAGGGTGGCAAATTACGAAAAAAATATGCTATAAATTTAGTAGGATGAAAAAAATCAGATATATTTGTAAGAATTTACTGAAGCTATGAAGATTAATACTAAAATCCGATACGGATTAAGGACCATGTTGGAAATTGCCAAAGCTCCTGACAACGAAGGGATTTTACAAAAGGATATTGCGAAAAATCAGAATATTTCGCTCAAGTATCTGGACAGTATCATTTCTTCCTTGAAGCTGAAAGGTTTGATTCACAATTCGAAGGGTAGGGGAAGTGGTTATGCATTGACCCGTAGCCCCAAGGAAATTACGATGTTCGACATTTACACGGCTTTTGAGAAAATCGAAGTAATTGAGTGCATCAACAACCGGAGTTATTGTGAACGTTCCACGCACGATTGTCAGGCCAGAAGTTTTTGGACGGAATTCAGTAGAGACTATGTACTATTGCTGCAGAACAAATCGTTGGAAGATATTATGAACATTACCTATTATGAATGCAAGTGTTTTTAGTGCCGATTTTTTTTGGGTTTCAATGCTACTAAAACTATAGTATAGATAGTTTTTTTTGAAATACAATGCTACCAAAACTATAGCAATGATAGTTAACAATACGCTGAAAAATCTCTAAACCAAATAATAATATGAAAACAAAAAATTTCATTAGTTCCTCAAGACTCCTAGCATTGGGCATTGCCTTGACCGGTTGCTTCGTAATGAATGCACAGGTGCTTAGAATCAATCCGAAATCGTTCTCCATGACCATTTTGGGATCCACAAACGTGCACGACTTCAAGTCCAATGTGACGCAAGCCAAAGGGGAAGCCCTTGTGAATGATAAAAAAGAGCTTCAGTCGCTTGTCGTTGAAATCCCTGTTCGCGCCATCAAGAGCGGAGAAAAACTGATGGATACAAAGACCTATGAAACCTTTGATGTGGACAAGAATCCGAACATCACCTTCAAATTGCTAGAAGTCAATTCTTTGAATGTTGATGGAAATCAGGTGAGTGTTACGGTGACTGGAAATTTAACCATGGCCGGTGTTACCCGTAAGATCAGTCTCAAATCGGCCGGTGTCACCACAAAAGCTGGAACGATTGAATTCAAGGGCAGTGTTCAGCTTAAAATGACCGATTTCAAGATGAGTCCCCCCACCGCCATGATGGGTCTGATGAAAGTGGCCGATGCCATCACCCTCAAATACGACGTTAGTTTTGAAAACCCACAACTGGCATCGAACGAATAAGTCTTCCAATTACCTTCAAAATAACTTAAACCCTTAATTTCAACTCCAATGAAGAAATTCCTTCTATTTTTCAGCGCTGCCTGTTTTGTAAGCAGCTTTGCCTCCGCACAACTTCGCGCGACAGACCAAACAGGTATCAACGTTTTTGAAACACCAAAGACCGAAACTGTATTCAAAGGACCGAGTGTCGGTTTCGGTGGGGCCATCGCCATGCCGTACATTGCATTGGTGCAAAGTAATGCTGTCACGGAACAAGATCCCTCCAAAAACTCACAGGCCTTGTTCAAGAATTCAGCCAACTTTGCCTTGTCCATGGCCAACCTGAACATCAACAGTTACCTGGCAGACGGTATTACGTTGCAAGTTTCCCTGTATCTAGCTTCCAAGCACCACAATGAAACGTGGGTCAAAGGCGGTTTCGTGCAGTTTGACAAGATTCCTTTCATTCATTTGGATTTGTTGGACGAAGTCATGAAATATACCACCATCAAGGTCGGTCAGATGGATGTGAACTACGGTGACGCCCATTTCCGTCGTTCAGACGGTGGTTTGGCCATCTACAACCCGTTCATGGAAAACTACATCATGGATGAATTCGCAACTGAAATCGGTGCTGAAGCCGACTTCAACTACAACGGAATCGTGGCCGTGGCCTCCGTAACTAATGGTAACCTGAATCCCAGCTTAGCCTTTATCGATACGACCAAGGCAGCCAATAAATACGCCAACGGCTTGCACAATCCTTCTTGGATTGCCAAATTGGGTTACGACAAACAGTTCACCGACAATTTCCGAGCACGCTTGACCGGTTCCATCTACTACACAGCCGGTGCAGGTTCAAACACCTTGTTTGGTGGCGACCGTTCGGGTTCCAACTACTCCGCTGTGATGTATAATGGTGCGCCGAGTACTTCCAATGCATTTAACGGCCGATTCAATCCGGGACTTTCCGATAGGGTCTCCACGGTGATGGGCAACTTGTTCCTCAAATACAAACCCCTGGATTACTTAGCCATCGAATCGTTCTCCACGCTTGAAAAGGCCAATGGTGGCAAGGCTTCCGAAGAATTTGACCGCAACGCAACCCAAGTAGCTACCGACCTGGTGCTCCGTTTTGGTAAGGCTGAAAACTTCTTCATCGGCGGTCGTTACAACACGTTATCTGCTGAAAACGCGAAATCGGCTGCTGTTGCTGCCGTTGCTCCCCAGACCATTGGTCAGGATTTGATCCCTGCCTACACCTTGGGCGTAAGTCGTATAGCTATCTCTGGTGGTTGGTACGTTACCAAAAACATGCTGGCCAAGGTTGAATATTGCAATCAGAAATACACGGGTGTACCCAATGTGAACTACATCCTGAATGGTGCCGAATTCCACGGAATCAGCGCCGAGGCTGTCATTTCTTTCTAAATTCATAAAAACTTTTGTAAATTGGCCGGCAAGAATGATTCTTGTCGGCTAATTTTTAGGATAGCATGAAGAAGTTCCTTTTCTGCAGCCTTTTTGTTTTTTTTGCAGCACCACTTTTCGCTCAGCTTACGGCCCTTGTCGAGTTGACCAAGAGCAGTGCGCTCACCATCTTTGTAGAGACCAACATCATGAACTTCAGCCTTGTGCAGAAGGGTGAAAACATGTTGCGAACTCCAGTGGAGGTTTCAGCCAATGTGCAGAAGAACAAACTTTTTGTAGACCATAACAAGCTGGATCTTGACGTTCGTGGCTTCAAGTCCGAGAACCTGATTGGGCAACAGGAGTTTTACAAGTTGATGAAAGTGGATCAGTTTCCACGAATGAATATTGAATTGCTTTGCTTCGAGGCCAATTCGGAATGCAAGACAAGTGGAATGGCTGTTTTGAACATCACCATCACCAATGTTACCCGGAAATATGAATTTCCGGTCGTGGTAGAAAAAAATAATGACTTGATCCGAATTGTCGGACAAAAACGCATTTCCATCACCGATTTCGGTTTGAGCGCTCCCACCAATTTGCTTTTTGGGATGGCAAAAGTCAATGAGCAGATTGTCATCGACTTGAATTTGCAGTGCAAGTACCGGTTGCAAAATGAGGAAGTGGCGGAAAAGTAATCTGTAAAAACGCTCTTTTTTTGGCTTTCAGCAAGGATTTTCAAATTATTATCTAAATTTGAAAAAAATCGCAGATGCCATGAAGTCCGTATTTATTGGATTCTTTTTCTTGACAACTTCCCTATTGTTCGCCCAAGGTCCCCATGTAAACTATGAGGGACCTTATGTTTTTGATGCAGGTAGGGTGATTGTTCCCGTCACACCCAAAAATCTTGGAGGGGCGCCAGTTGCAACCGGATACAGGGCAACTACCCTGGCAGGTACTGGGAAAACTGATTTTAGTTCGGGTAGGGCATTGGAGTCAGGAATCAACAATCCACTCAGTGTTTCGGTGGATGCCTCTGGCAATTTGATCGTTATTGACGGTGCCAACAATCTGATCCGTAAGATTTCTCAGGACGGAACCATACAAACCATTGCCGGTGGAATGATTGGTTCAGCTGAAGGTCCGACTTCCACAGCTGGATTTTCCATTCCTTATGATGCGATATCTGACGAAACGGGTGTCATTTACGTTGCGGATTTTTTCAACAACAAGATTCGTAAAATTACGCCCGACGGTTCCGTGACGACTTTGGCTGGAAGCGACAAACCTGGTTTGAAGGACAGTATCGGAGCATACGCCCGCTTCAACAAGCCTCGGAATTTGGCATTTGCTCCCGACGGCAGCATCCTGGTTGCAGACTGCTACAACCATTGCATTCGCAAAGTCACGAAGGAAGGCGTTGTAACCACCGTTGCCGGTACCGGCAAGCAAAGTCTTGGAAACGGTCCGGCAGCAACGGCCAGTTTTGTTTATCCATCGGGTGTGATCGTGGATCGTTCGGGTAACATCATCGTCAGCGAAGCATCCTCCGCCATTCGAAAGATTACCCCTTCAGGTCAGGTTACCACTCTCGCCGGTACTTTTTCAAACGGTTATAATGATGCCACAGGTACTTCTGCCCGATTTAATTATCCGATGGGCATGGATATCGATACCCTCGGCAACATTTATATTGCCGACTCCTACAACATGCGCATCCGTAAGTTGACGCCAGAAGGCGTGGTTTCCACCGTTGCGGGAAGTGGAGCAGTTGGTCGTTTGAATTCGGAAGCGCTGCTCTCATCCTTTAACAATCCTGTGGATGTAGCTTGTGACAAGATGGGAAACCTTTATGTGGCAGATTCCCGTAACAACTTGATCCGTAAGATCATTCCTGCTAAATTCAAGATAGAGCCCACTTTGCCAGATGGTTTGTTCTTCGATTGGAATACTGGAATCCTATCAGGAAAACCCTTGTCGGAATCCCCGGAAACCAATTACCGAATCGTATCTGCCAATGCTTCAGGCACAGATACCTGCTATTTGAAACTTACTATTCGTCCTACTCCGGTTGTTTACACCCAAAAACCGACTTTTGTGAAACGGAATTCGGTCGTATTGAATGGAAGGGTCGAACGCATCGGCACACCCATTATTTTGAGGCATGGATTTTGTTGGTCGGAGTCTGCGATGCCCTCACTCGAGGATCATGTGCTGGATTTGGGCTCTGATACCATTGGCGGTTTATTCACAACAACCCTGGAGGGACTTGCGCCCAATCATCAGTATACCATTAGAGCCTTTGCAACCAACGCATTTGGGGCTGTATATGGCGATTCTGTCAGATGCCTGACATCCGATGAACTTCCAAACATTCACTACGACTCGCTGAGCATGAAGTTTACCATTGGGCATGCCATTGATTCTGTCCGACTCCTGAATAACGGTGGAAAAACATCGGCGAGTGCGTATGTTTCTACCTTTACCGGAAACGGTCAGAATGTTATGACGAATGGAACCGTGCTGAATGCTGGTATTAGGACACCGATGGGCATTGCCGGAAACAGGTGGGGTGATTTCTACGTGGTTGATACTTATGGATCCATTCTTAGAAAGATCGATCGACAGGGTACGGTTTCCACCTTTGCCGGTTCCGGGACTCACGGATCAACAGACGGTTTTGGGACCAGCGCTTCTTTTCGAGATCCGCTCGGCTTGACAGTTGCTCAAGACGGTACAGTCTATATGTCCGATCAGCAAAGTCATAAGATCTTGCGCATCAGTCCAGCTGGAATGGTAGTCACGTTGGCTGGATCTGGATCCATGGGTTCGGTCGATTCCATTGGAAAGTTGGCTTGCTTTAATCAGCCCTCCGGTATCGTCGTGGATGCTGCAGGAACTGTTTTCGTGGCCGATTACTCGAACAACTTGATTCGTAAAATCACCTCCGATGGTCGGGTGACCACCTTAGCTGGTTCCAAAAAGGCAATTTCACTGGACGGAAAAGGATTGGAAGCCGGATTCAACGGCCCGTACGGTATCGCACTAGGGGATTCAGGCATGCTCTATATCACCGAAACGCTCGGCGGGAAAGTCAGAAAGGTTGCGTCAGACGGTACTGTCACGACGATTGCGGGTAGTGGGGAAAATTGCACCATTGACGGACTGGGAAAAGAAGCCTCCTTCAATAATCCCACTGGAATTGTTTTTGGTGATGCGGGAATTTTATATGTGACTGAACCCAACAATGGCAGTATTCGCCAGATTACCCCCGACGGTAGGGTTAAAACGTTGTTTGCTCCCTATGACATTGGATTTGGGGACGGCCCCGGCAAACTTGCCAAATTTGTGGAACCTTATGCCATCTGTAAAGGATACGATGGTGCTTTCTACATTGCCGACCGGAATAATTGTCGAATTCGAAAGATGACCTTGGGCCGTTACTTGGTGAATCCGTCCCTTCCGGCTGGAATGCATTTGGACTCAGAAACCGGCGCCATCGGTGGAATACCCTTAACCGGAAGTGCCAATCAGGAATACAAAGTATATGCCTTGAATGGTTTTGGTTTGGATTCCATCGCCTTGAATATTACGGTGTACGGTCCTCCAGTGGTCCATACCCTCAACTTGACTTTGACGCCAACTTCGGCAGAGGCTAAAGTCGAGCTTGCCGATCTCGGATTTCCTTCGCCCACTACCATTGGCATTTGTTGGAACAAGACCGGAGAACCGACTGTTCAAAATGAATGCTGTGACTTAGGCTCTTATGACGGTCGTATGCTTTATCCGGCTTCCATTTTGAATCTCGAACCCAGTACGAAGTATCATTTCAGGGCGTATGCATCCAATCGATACGGCACAGCCTATGGGATGGAATTGGTCGGCGTCACCCCCCGCAAGAAACCGGACCTTCGATATGAGGTGCCTGCTGCTATGATGGTGGGAACAAAAATTTCGCCCATCATACCCGTCAACTTGGGTGGTGTGCCCGACTCGTTGCTCCTGGTGACGAACTTGGCCGGAACTGGACAAGTTGGCGCATTGGATACACTGGCTCCCTACGCTACGTTCAATAACCCTACCGGAATTGCACTGGACAGTGCCGGTTGTGTCTATGTGGCCGATGCTTCCAATCATCGAATTCGAAAAATTGACTTGGAAGGAACTGTAACGACGTTTGCAGGTACCGGTGTAGCCGGTTCGAACGATGGTGTGGCGAGTTCAGCCACCTTCAATACTCCTCAAGGTTTGGTGTTCGACAATACGGGTTCCTTGCTGGTTGCCGATACCTACAACCAGAAGATTCGTAAGATCTCCCGCAGCGGAATGGTCAGCACGTTGGCAGGTTCGGGTGTGGCTGGCATTCAGGCTGGTGACGGAGCGGTTGCCAAATTCAACAATCCTGTCGGTCTTGCCGTCGATACGTTTGGAATGATCTATGTCGCCGACCAAAACAACCATCGAATACGCAAAGTTTCACCCTCCGGATTTGTCTACAATTATTGGGGAGTTGGAACCAAGGGATCAGGTTGCAGTGACACGTTGAAATCTTGGCTTGGATATCCATCGGGCGTTTGTGTGGGTGTTGACGGCACCGTTTATGTGGCGGATTATGCAAACAGGCGTGTTGCGAAAGCCACCAAAGCCGGCGTAGTCACCAATTTTGTCGGAATAATCCTTTCTGCAGGCTATTCCGATGGGAACGGTACTTTGGCCCATTTCAAGGGTCCGTTCGATATCACCATGGATCAAGCTGGGTGTATGTTTGTGACCGATTTGGACAACAACCTCATTCGTAAAGTAACGACGTCGGCTGATGTGACGACGATAGCTGGAAACAGGGTCGTGGGCTATGCGGACGGCGAACCCTTGAACTCCAGTTTCTCAAGCCCAAGCGGTATTGCAACGGATACGAAAGGGAATGTATATATCACTGACAAATTGAATCATCGAATTCGTAAAATCTGTTATGGAAATTATTCCATCAAACCGGCACTGCCATCGGGCTTGTTTTTTAATCATCAAACGGGCAGCATCGACGGAATGCCCTTGAAAGCCGCTCCTTTAACCGACTACACCATAACTGGGTCCAATTCGACCGGTCTTTTTACGACGGTTGTTTCCTTCGCGGTATTGGACACGGTGAATTCCTTGGCCCAAACATCGCAAGTTGGTTGTCGGTTGTATCCCAATCCAGCGACTTCTGAAATCTATTTGAGTGGAATTTCCCCAGCTACGAGGGTGGATATTTACACGCTGACAGGCGTCAAGGTATGGACCAAAACGGTAAGCAGCAACGAGGCACTGGGAATCGGTCGATTGGCTCCTGGTATATACGTGGTCAAGGTTGACGGCTTTGAATTGAAATTGGTCAAGCAATAAGACTTGTCGATACGTAAAATGGCCTGATTATCATTTCGATAATCAGGCCATTTTTGCTTTGTTGTCTCGCCAGGATTCGAACCCAGACAAACAGAACCAGAAACTGTGGTGCTACCATTACACAACGAGACAATGTTGTATTGTGGTGCAAAAGTAGCAATAATTTTGATTTGTTCTTTAGGCCAGGGCTGTTTTTCTTAGGATTTTGACATTTTTCAACTTTTCGAAATCGCCTTTCAGTTCTGTAAAGATATCCTTGACACGTTCAATCTTGGTGGCTTTGAAAGCATTGCTGCCGCAGAAGGCGTAACCGGTGTTCATCTTACCTTTATAGGCGCTGTAGAGTGCGGATATGATGCAATAGGGGCTGTTCACCATGTCACAGGTCTTGATGCAGTGGGCTGGACAGACGCGAGGTTGTTTCTCGCCGTTCTTCACTTTCGTCAAAAAGTCGTTGTGGATGGCACGACCAGGCATGCCCACCGGGCTCTTGATGATTTCAATGTCTTTTTCCTCCGCAGTGATGTAAGTCTGTTTGAAGGTTTCCGAAGCATCGCATTCTTCCGTGGTGACGAAACGGGTACCCATCTGAACGCCGGAAGCTCCGAGCGCCATGATTTTATACATGTCCTCGCCGGTATAGATACCACCGCCTGCTATGACAGGTATGGATACATGGTAGGTTTCTTCAAAGCCGCGGACGGTTTCCACCACTTGCGGTATGAGTTCTTCGATGGCGTAATGTTCGTCTTCGATCTGTTCGTTCTTGAATCCAAGGTGACCGCCTGCTTTGGGGCCTTCAACGACGATGGCGTCGGGCAGGTAGTTGTAGTTGGCTTTCCATTTCTCGATGATGATTTTAGCGGCGCGGCTGGACGATACGATGGGTATCAGTTTGGTCTTGTCGCCTTTCTGAAGAAAGGAGGGGAGATCCAGGGGCATTCCTGCTCCGGATATGATGATGTCTGCTTTTTCCTTGATGGCCGTACGAACCATGTCTGCATAGTTGGTCATAGCAACCATGACATTGACACCGATGATGCCTTTTTTGGATTTCTCGCGGGCAAGACGAAGCTCTTCCTTGAGCCCCAAGATGCTGGCTTTGAAATAGTCGGGAGAGAGCTTTTTGTAAAGCAATCCTAGCCCGGCACTGGAAATGACACCCACACCACCTTCGTTGGCGACAGCGGATGCTAGTCCGGAGAGCGAGATACCAACGCCCATTCCGCCTTGAATGACAGGAACGGCGATGTTCAGGTTTCCGATTTTGAGATGTTTCATTTTTTTAGTTCGTTTTATAAATACGAAACCCATTCATACGTGCAGGAAATTCCTGTCGTTCATGCATGGGTTTCATGGTTTTTTCAAGCTTGGAAGAAAGCGGCGTACTTGGCCATCTCTTCGGTCTTGCCTCCGGCGATGATGGCGGCATGTTTGGCTACTTCACCTTCTACATACTGTACGAAGATTTCGGCGGAGGAGCGGAACATGCTGTCACGGCTGGCATCGCTGACCAACAAATGGGCCATGATGATGTAACCTGCCATTTCAACCATGCGACGTGCTTGATAATCAATGTATTCGGTGTTCTTTAATTCCAATACTTCCGCAACAGATGCTTCGTAGGTGTCGGCAAGACCCTTCAGGGTTTCGCGCAAGCCTTCGAGTTCGGGTGCGGTCTGTTCTTGTTCGTGCTGGCGCATCATGCTCAGGTAGGTGCCAGTCGTGACGTGACGGATGGCAGCGACCACCTGAAGCTGTGTGGTGCCTTCGTAGATGGAGGTGATGCGGGCGTCGCGGTAAACGCGTTCGCAGGCATAATCTTTCATGAAACCGGAACCGCCGTGAATCTGAATGGAGTCATAAGCGTTCTGATTGCAGAATTCGCTGGCGAGCCCTTTGACAATGGGTGTGCAGGCGTCGGCGAGTTTCTGGAACTTTTTCATTTCTTCGCGTTCGGTGGGTTCGAGCTTGCGGTCTTCTGCAATTTGTCCGTAGGTTTTGTAAATGTCTACAAAGCGGGAGGTTTCATACAACAGGGTACGGGAAGCGTCGAGTTTGGCTTTCATGAGGCCCAGCATCTGATAGACTGCGGGGAATTCGATGATGGCCTTGCCGAATTGTTTGCGTTCTTTGGCATATTCCAAAGCCTGGTTGAAGGCCGCCTGACTGAGCCCGACGGATTGAGCGGCGATACCCAAGCGGGCACCGTTCATAAGGGACATCACATACTTGATCAAACCCATCTTGCGGTCGCCGCAGAGTTCAGCCTTGGCGTTCTTGAATACCAATTCGCAAGTAGGTGATCCTTTGATACCCATTTTGTTTTCGATGCGACGTACGGATACGCCACCGTGGTTTTTGTCGTAGAGGAACATGGATAGACCACGTCCGTCTTTGGTATGTTCTTCGGAACGGGCCAGAACCAAGGCAATGTCGCCGTCACCATTGGTGATGAAGCGTTTTACGCCGTTGAGGTACCAGTAACCGTCTTCTTCGTTAAATGTTGCCTTCAGCATGACAGCCTGCAAGTCGGAACCGGCATCCGGTTCAGTCAAGTCCATGGCCATGGTTTCACCGTGGCTCACGCGGGTGAGGAAACGTTGTTTCTGATCTTCGTTGGCGAATTCGTGGATGGTTTCGGCGCAGTCCTGAAGTCCCCAGATGTTGGTGAAACCGGCATCAACGGCACTGACCATGTCGGCACACATGATGTAGGGCACGATGGGGAAATTCAATCCATCGTATTTGCGGGGCAGGGTGATGCCCATCAAACCGCCTTTGATCAGGGCGTCCAGGTTTTCGGAAGTGCCTTTGGCGTAAATGACGTGACCGTCAACGACGGACGGACCTTCGTGGTCAACATCCTCGGCGTTCGGGCCAATGATGTCCGTACAAATCTGACCGGTCATTTCCAATACTTTCTCGTAGCTGTCCATAGCGTCCTCAAAGTCCTGAGGAGCGTAGTCGAACTGGTCTTTTTCAATAAAGTTCCGTTCCTTCAGGTCCACGATGTGTTTCATCATGGGGTGGTTCAGGTGGAACCTCAATTCGGGGGTGTCGGTATATAGGTTGGCCATCTTATTTCGAGTTTTTCTTGTAATACTTAATCATTTTCGGAATCACAGTTGCAACGTCACCGTTGATCACGTAGTCGGCGATGGTGTTGATGGGAGCGTCGGGATCGTTGTTGATGGAGATGATCATGGCGCTTTCCTGCATGCCGGCGATGTGCTGGATTTGTCCGCTGATACCGCAAGCGATGTACAGTTTCGGGCGAACGGTGGTGCCGGTTTGACCAACCTGGCGGCCGTGTTCGGCAAAGCCTGCGTCGACGGCTGCGCGGGAAGCTCCCACTTCAGCACCGATGGTGGCGGCCAGTTCGAACAGCATGTCGAAGCCTTCTTTGGAACCCATGCCGTATCCGCCGCTCACCAAAATGGGCGAGGACTTGATGTTGATCTTGGATTTTTCCATGTGGCGTTCAATGATGCAAACAGCGAAGTCGGTGTCGCTCACGTAGTCGGCTACGTTGAGGTTGTTGACCACACCTTTATAATTGGGATCCAGAATTTCTTTCTTCATCACGCCTTCGCGAACGGTGGCCATCTGCGGACGGCAGTCGGGGTTGATGATCCAGGCTACGATGTTGCCACCGAAAGCAGGACGAATCTGATACAGCAGGTTTTCGTAAATCTTACCTTGCTTTTTGTCTTCGTGGGGGCCGATTTCCAAGGCCGTGCAGTCAGCAGTCAAGCCACTGTGCAGTGCGGAAGAAACGCGGGGACCCAAGTCGCGACCGACGCTGGTGGCACCCATCAGGGCGATCTGCGGTTTTTCGGCGGCAAACAATTTGATAAGGATGGCGGCGTGCGGCAGGGTGGTGTATGGATCAAGGCGTTTGTCGTCAGCAATGTGCAGAACGTCAACGCCATAAGGGAATACTTGTGTTTCGATGCCAGCCAGGTTGCTGCCGATTACAACGGCTTCCAATTGACAATTCAATTCAGTGGCCAACGAACGGCCTTTGGTGAGCAATTCAAGGCTCACATCTCCGATGATACCATCTTCGATTTCGCAATATACAAATAAGTTGTTCATAGTGTTATCCGATGGTATGGTTGCTAATGAGTTCCTGAATCAAGCCTTCGATTTCGGTGTCGGAATCGGTGAAAGTCTTGCTTTCCTTAGCCTGAAAGACGACACTTTCAATTCTTTTCACTTTGGTGGGCGAACCGCTTAAACCGAGTTCAATCGGTTCGGCAACGATATCGTTGACATTCCATTCGCCAATTTGCAAGAATTCGCGGCTGGAGTATAGTTTCGTGTAATCTTCGTCAGCAGCTTGCAATTCATTCGGGATGCGGGCGTATTTGTATTTCATCAGCAAGCGGGCGTTGCGGGGGCGGCATTCGGGGGCGGAACCGTTGACGGTAACGACCATGGGCAACAAGCCTTCCAGAATTTCCACGCCTTTTTCGATGCGGCGTTTTACGCGAACGATGTTTTCGCTGACAAGTTGAATGTCTTCGGCGTAGGTGATCTGATTCATTCCGAGTTTTTCACCCACCTGAGGACCCACCTGTGCGGTGTCACCGTCGATGGCCTGGCGGCCGCAGATGATGAGATCGATCTTGTCCATCTTTTGGATGGCGCGGCTCAAAGCGTAGGAAGTGGCTAGGGTATCGGAGCCTGCGAAGGCGCGGTCACTTAGCACGTAACCACGGTCGGCACCACGGTACAAAGATTCACGGATGATTTCAGCAGCACGAAACGGGCCCATTGTCAGGACGGTCACGGTGGTGCCTGGGTTTTTGTCTTTCAAGCGTAATGCTTGCTCCAAAGCGTTGAGGTCTTCGGGGTTGTAAATGGCAGGAAGTGCGGCACGGTTGACGGTTCCTTCGGGCGTCATGGCATCTTTGCCAACATTACGTGTGTCGGGAACTTGTTTGGCCAGTACCAGAATGTTCAGACTCATATAGGATTGATTTTAATGTTTTTCACACCGCTTGAATTTGCAAAAACGGCGCGACAAAGGTAGTCAAACCCTTGGATATATTGCACATTCATAGGTGAATTGAGCAAAAAAAATCACTAAAAAAATGAAAATTACTGAAGCCGGTAGCGAAGGCCTAGCGAGAGATTGAAATTAAATGGCTCTTCGGTGCGGCCGGAAACGGGCTGGTCGGATGGAATGTACCAGGCAACGCCGGGTTCAAAATAGAGCAAGAAGTTGGTATTCAGGTTGTAACTAACGCCGAATTGTCCAGTGAGACTGGCCTGGAAACCTTCGATGGACTGGGTCCCTTTCCAAGTACCTTCTCCATCGACGGTGGAGGTCTGAATGCCAGCGAGCCCTTTTTCGACGGTTCCGCCAACAGCCGAATAAACTACGAAATCACCCCGTTTTACCAAATTTACGGAGAGTTTGACCGGTATGCCCAAATAATGCAGTTCCTGCTTTAAGTCGAAGGTGCTTCCGGTGATGTGGTTGGACAAGTAGGTGTACTGGATTCCGGTGATGAAGTTCAAGTCGTGGATGATGGGGATGGAAACAGTCAATCCAATATTGATGGGTAATGAATAGCTGGTTTCGCAGTTTTGAAGCATGGCTGCCGTAATGTTGTCCGGCCCGATCCATTCGTTGGGGGATGTCGTGGTGGTTCGGAGCATGGAGGTGGAGGCGCCTTCCAAGCTGGCATAACCGTCGGAAGCGCTGCTGGCGACCGATTGAAGGGCAAACCCAGCGTCCGATTTGGAATTGACCAAGGATAGCAGTCTGTTGGCGCTGTTCAGACCAAATCCGAACGTGGTTTTGTCGGGTTTGATGTGTGGTTTGTGTACCCGTGCTGCGGCGTAGGCTTCTTCGACGGATAGTGTTGAATTTACCGGTAGTTTGGATGTTCGGGTCGGTGTGATTTTAGTGAGTGTTTCCTGTACGGTGGTATCTTTCGTTGGAGCGTCCATGGCTGTTTGAACGGATGCGTTCTTGGTCTCTACGTTCAAAGGGGTGATGCTGGAAGGCGATTTCAGCAATTGTGCCTTTAATTGGGGTAGTTCGACGTGGTAGGCCTTGATTGCTTTCTTGACTGGGGCTTGAATTTTTTCCATTGCAGGAGCCTTGCTCATTTGGTCGGCAACTTGACTCAATTTGTGAGGTAGCAAGAACGCAAGGGCTAAGCAGGCTGCGGCCACACTGCCGACACTCCACCAGGGGAACATGCGTATTTTTGGTGCTTGAGCGGGTTTTCCAAGGATTTCGCCTTCGAAGAGTTCGTCGAAATCGGGTGCTTGGGCTTCTGCCTCTGCCAGTTTGGTGGATAGGATTGAACGCAGGGTTCCACCTCCAAGGGTTTCTCCCCCGAAGAGTGCGTCGAAGTCGGGCGCCTGGGCCTCGGCATTCGCCAATATGTTCCGTATTTTGTCGTATTCCTGCATTTTTTTTTATTTGACCTTGGCCAACATGTCTTGCAACAATTGCCTGGCCCTGGTGAGGTAAACCCTCGAAGAACTTTCCGTAATGTTCATGGCTTCCGCGATTTCTCGGTGCGAATAGCCTTCCACGACGAAAAGGTTGAACGTGGTACGATATGTGTCGGGAAGTTTCTGAATAATACGAATGAGTTCGTCCGCTTGCATTCGTTCCATGATCCCGATTTCATCGTTGGTGAGCGTGAAGGCTTCTTCCACATCCAGGTGGTAGCCTTCGTCTGTTTGTTTCCGCAAATATTCGAGCGCTGTGTTGACCATGATCCGCCTGATCCAGCCTTCGAACGAACCGTTGCCTTTGAAGCTGCCCAAATGGGTGTACACCTTCAGGAAGCCGTCGTGTAACAGGTCTTTCGCTGTTTCCCTATCCTTGCAATACCTGAGACACACCGCCGTCATCTTGCCGGAATAGGTCTCGTACAACTTCTTTTGAGCGGTACGATCACCCTGCAGGCAGTCCGATATAAGCTGTTGTTCCAGGTAATCAGATTCAGGCATAGTGTGTTCGTAGAATAATAGATGGATTTTTGCGTCAGATGCTACAAAGGAACGAAAATTTTGGTGCTCGGGCAAAAAAAGAGCTGCCTGGAATCACTTCCCGACAGCCCGTGTTTTGACGTTTAATAAATAAAACTAATACCTATGAAAACGTCTCAACTCTACCTTGAAAATATAGTTATTGTTATATTCTTGCGTTCGATCAATTAGGACGTTGGCCACCAAAGCCACCACCTTGTCCACCTTGTCCACCGCCTTGACCACCTTGGCCGCCACCTTGTCCACCCATACGAGCAGCACGTTGAGCGTCTCTATCCTTGATGTAAGCGTCGTATTTGGCTTTTTGATCGTCTGTCATGACTGCTTTTACTTCGACTGTTTGTGCAGCACGTTGCTCGGTCATGGATTTCATCATGGCGTCACGATCCATGTTAGCGCCGGAGGCTCTCATTTCTGCGAAACGGATGGAGTCTTTTGCTGCATACTTCAAATTGATTTCCAAAACTTTGGCTGCCTGTTCAGGGGTCAATGCCACAGCTTTTACAATACTTTCTGTTTCTGTCTTTGCACGTTCGGAAGACGATCTCATTTGACGGTTTCCCTGTCCCTGTCCCATTACGGTGGTGCTTAACACCAAAAGAGCGGCAGCGGCGATTGTTTTGATTAGTTTCATGTTTTTTGAATTTTGAAGTTGGTTTCTGGATCAAAAATATACGTTTAGAGTATTCAAAACCAAAATGGTTTAATAAGTATCGGTAAAAGTCGAAAAAAATGTTCTGAACGGTTTCAATAAGCTTCGTTGGAGTAGTTGCAGCATACCTCGCCATGGTGCAATTCGTTCAACAAGATGGCGAAAGCAATTACTTGCCGAAGATGTAGGATGTGGCGGATTTCACGGTCACGTCTGGTGGTGGGATAGTATTCCCCGTTGTAGCAATGGGTGTTGTAGCGGTAATTGATTTCGAAAACTCGGTTGCGTTGATGGTCGCTCAATTCGAGCGCCTGAGCAATACGATTGGTTTCCATCCAGGCGAGGTCTTCGAGTGAACAATCCAGTTGGCCGTCGTGAAGCGGATTGTAACATACAGGGCATGCATTGACCGATAATGCTCGAAAGCTCAGATGAACTCTTCGGTTGAAGTTGGGGTGTCTTTCGAAAAAGCGGGCTTCCATCCTGGGTTGGTTGCGGCGGCCGTTTTCGCCTGCGAATACCATGTTGAAGGTGCCAGCCAAAAGGAGACTGGTCATTAAAAGGGTCGTGATCGTTTTCATAGTCGTGAAATTTAGAAGGTGAATGACTTCTTTTATTTCAAGACCTAGGCGCGGTCGGAATTGTTACGTGAGGATATGCGGATTTAACCTTTCTTAGTCAACACCCTCATTTTTTAGGATATTTACGGGGACGAATTCAAAGTAATCGAGCATGAATTGGACATCTCCACCGGATGAGCCGGTGTTTTGAACGCGAAATTGATGAACACCAGGTTCGGAAAAAGTGAAGGTGCCCACAATTTTTCTAAGAGAGTTGTTGCTTTGTCTGGCTGTTTTGGTTGGGTCGTAATATAGACCGATGAAACATTTGTAACAGGAAGGCCCCTTCATATAACCCCTCGAATGAAGCAAACTGTCGTTGGCTAAACCAAGTGGGTCCTTGCTGTTTGAACCTGGAGCCTCCCAACCAATTAAAGCATTGGAGGCTAAGAGTGAAAAGTTGACTGGAGCGCCGCATTGATTTCCGTCCATGTACATTTGAGCCGTACCACGCCAAGCAGTCGGTTGGTAACCAAAGCGAACCTCGTAAGTGCCTGCTGGGATGGGAAGGGTGGTGATGGTGAAATCGTACTTCCCCTCCACATAAAGTTCATCTCCTTCATAATCCTCATAAATTCCATTGGCGTTTAAATAGCTTATTTTTGAACTCGTTACATTGCTAAAGTTTTCGCAAAAGCCTGGTGGAAGAAGGTATCGGTGCGCTTTTCCAGCGACATTTTCGGCATTGGGATTGTTGCCGCGCATGTTGTTGGTAGCCAATTCTTTAAAGAACGAGGAAACATCCATCCGAAGTCTGATGGAAGAAAGATAGTCGTGTACATTACGGGAGAATACCAGGGGTTTGTCAATTTCGTGACCGAAGCCATTGAATCCGAAAATAGTGTTTCCAGTAAAATGGACGGCGGCTTTCGGATCGATCGAATTAAAGCTGTTCATCAAATTGCTTTGTCCGTTGGAGCGCATTTTTTTTACCTGCATCAACGAATTCTTCAACAATGGGCTCTTGTATTCGTCCAGGTCAAAGGATTTGACTTCATTGGGAGTGTCAAAATCATTGATGAAGCGGCTTAAAAACAATTTGCTGTCTAGTATGTGATAGGCGATGTACCGATTCAAATAGTTTTTTAAGTCTTTGCGGTCGACGATGCCATTCCCATCTGAGTAGATCCCTTGAAAAGCCGTTGAATACCAGTATTCAGCCATTAATTCCAAATCATTTAAATTGTGTATCCCGTTTGGGCAAAGCGGGCAAGCCTTATAGCTAGCCAATAGCGAGTCACTTTCCATCAAAAGAGTAAAACCGAAGGCACGTTTTTGAGGTATTTCCTCCTTGATGTTGTACAATTGGACAGCCCATGGGCAATTTTTTGGATTGTAAGTGGTATCTTCTTTGGGCGTATTTTTAAGGAAACTTTCATAACCAGTTTCACGTAGTGCTTGAAAAAACAAGGTGAACCGTTTGTCCTTTGCCAAACGTTCCTGAAGACTCGGATTGAACGAGTTTACAAACGAAAGGCTGTCAATGTCAGAAAGCGCATGTCTGAACTCGATGCTGCCCTTTTTCATGATGTATAAGGTGTCCTGTGCATGCAGGCTTGTTAGGAAACCTGCAAGAATGCAGTATAAGATGAGGGATGTCCGTTTCATGGGTCGCTTATTCTACAGGTTCGAAAAGAATGCAATCGGTTCGGATTTCGCGGCTCAAGGTGGCAGATTCAGAGACTTTGGCGGCATTTTCAATTCGAATGCTTAATGCTGAAATGTTGGTTCCATTTATTTGGGGATCCAACAGATTGAATACAAAGTTCTGTTGAACCAAAACCTTGGACATCATTTTTTGATTGGTCACCACATTCGACAAAATCTCTTTTGCTGATACGATGACGCCGGCCGAGTCGGGATAGGTTAGGTAGAAATTAACTTTGTAGGGCTGCAATAATGTTGAGTCTTCGGCATACGCTGGAACAAACAGTGCGTAGATGTTGTATTTGCCTGGGCGTAAATTGGTGGGATAATAGTTGGTATACACCTTAGTAATATTTGACGATGTAAGTGGTTGGCTATGTGTATAGGTGTTGTTTGAAATTTGGTATGAGGGATTGTCCTTTAATTGTCTACACGTGATTCTACAATTCAACGAATATCGGTATGTTGAATCTTCAGCTTCGAGACATAATCCATTATGAAGTGTCAAGGGTATGTCCAATTTACTGATGAAATAACAATGACCGTTTGAAAGTGTGGCTAAGAGCGAGGCTTCACCGAATTGCTCCTTCGGGTTGTTGATTTTATTCAGTTGTGTCGTGTAAACAGTGTCCTGAAATGGTTCATCCTTTTGGTAGGTAAGAAAAAGGTTTTTGATAATGTAAAGTTTGGCATTGGTTCGCTGTTGTGCACGAAGGCTTTGATTGGTGCTGGGAGGGTATATGCTCATTAAACTTTCAAGCATTGCATTCCATGCTTTGTCAGTCGGAATCAAAACATCGAACTTTTTCCATTCTACATTTAAGTCGGCATAAAGTGTGGTCAGCAAATCGTTTGAGATGACGGTGTCATTAAATAGTGGAGAGTATGTTTTCTTGTTGTATGAAAATAGGAACGCACGCATGGAATCGATGCTACCTGCTGATGATAAGTATTCCCACAGGTTTTCACGATAAGGCAAATAACCGTTCAAGATATGGATGATGCTGGTCGATACACGGATGTTGGGCTGTATGATTGGATTTCCATCCATGAGAATCTGACCATTAACTTTGTTGAGCTCAAGGCTCTTATGGCTAAGCATCGATGTATTTATTGGATAAAACCGATTGGAGTCAATGGCATTGGCTGAATTGCTCAAATGGTTTTCCACCAATTTCTTAACCAAGGCTCCATCACTCAAGTCAACTCCTGCGAAACTCGCATTGACCGGTGCCCAGATGGTTTTGTCGTTCAACTTGTCCTTGTAGCCGGTTTGATCCAACATGTCGGCGAAGATGCTGAGCTCGGGGTAGGATCGAATTTTTTGGTAAACGGCGTCGGATTCTTTCCAATCCCAGTATTCGGGAAGATGGAACGTAACGCTGTCAATTTGGTCGGCTTGGGATCGGTAAAGGATTTGCCCGTTCCGATAGATGTAAAGGCTATCCTGGGCCAAACAATAAAGAATGGAAATGACTAGAAAACATCCTGTCAGGAGTGTTCTTTTAATGGATGTTTCGTTGATTCTCATGGTAAGTGCGGCAACAAAATAGAATATCCGTAAAAATACAAATTTCTACGGATAGCCAATTTATTAAACCGAAATTAAGTATTCGGATAGAAAAAATTTACTGGTTTAGTCCCTCCAGCAGCATGTTTACAGCCTCCTTGACTCCAGGAGCCTTGGTGAGGCACTCCACAAATCGGCTGCCGATAATGGCACCCGAGGCATTCTCGAAAGCGGCGTCCAGCGTGGCCTTGTTGGAGATGCCGAAACCGATGAGGCGGGGGTTCTTCAATCCCATCGAGTTGATGCGGCGGAAATAAGCTTGCTTGCTGTCGTTGAAGCTCGTCTGCGCACCGGTGGTGGAAGCGGAGGATACCATGTAGATGAAACTGCTCGTGTGCTCGTCGATGGCACGGATGCGTTCGTCCGAGGTGTCGGGCGTGATGAGGAGCACCATCGCCAGGCCGTAACGGTCCATCATGGGTTTGAATTCCTCCAGATAGTCTTTCATGGGCAGGTCGGGCAGAATCACACCGTCCACGCCGGCTTTCTGACAATCGCGGCAAAAGGCTTCCAGGCCGTATTGCATCAACACGTTGAGGTAACCCATCAGCAACACGGGCATGGTGATTTCAGGACGCATGTTTTCGAGTTGGCTGAAAATGGTTTTCAAGGTCATACCGTTTTTGAGGGCGGCATTGCCACTGGCTTGAATAACAGGACCATCCGCCATGGGGTCGGAGAAGGGGATGCCCACTTCGACCATGTTCACGCCTTGTGCCTGAAGCTCGCGCATGATGGGCAGCGTGTCGCCCAGGTTGGGGTAACCGGCAGTGAAATAGATGGAAAGGATGTTTTTGGACTTTTCCGAGAAAAGTTGATTGATTCTATTTTGCATGGTCTTAAAAAGCTTGGATGAACGATTTCAGTAACTCCGCATCCTTGTGTGCGGGGCGGGTCTCGAACTTGCTGTTCACGTCGATTCCAACTAGTTTTGGATGGCTGAACCCCTTAATCCGCTCCACATCGTCCATTCCGATGCCACCGCTTAAGAAGAAAGGTGTTTCGCCCTGGTAGTTATCGAGGATGGACCAGTCAAATTGCTTGCCGGAGCCACCGGGCAAGTTGCTTTTGGTGTCGAACAGGAAATAATCGCAAGTGCCCTCGTACTCGCCGGTGGCTTCCAAATCGGCGGGTTCAGCCAGTGAAAAAGCTTTGAGCACGTGCAGGCCCATGTTTTTGAACTCGGCACACGTTTGAGGCGTTTCCCTGCCATGAAGTTGAACATGGCTGAACCCGTACTTGTCGCGGATGTGCAACACGTAGGCCACGGACGGGTTTACAAAAACCGCCACCGGTTCGATGCCCTGCGCTTTTAGGCGTTGCGCCACGTAAAAAACCATCATCTCCACGAAGCGGGACGATTTGAAATAGAAGATGAAACCCATGTAGTCTGGGTTCAGCGCGGCTACTTCCGAGATGTTGCTCGGTTCGCGCATGCCACAGACTTTTAGTTTTAAATTGCCGTTGATCATTGCAATGCTTGGATAAAAGAGGTCAATTCTGCACCCGGATTGCCGTGTTTCATAAAGTTCTCGCCCATGAGGAAACCCCTGTAACCGGCTTCGCGTAAGGTTTTTACAACGGCAGGGTCGCTCAGGCCGCTTTCGGAAATCTTCACAAACTGCGAAGGAATCTTGTCGACCAGGTCGAAGGAAACCTGCACATCGGTCACAAAGGTACTCAGATTCCGGTTGTTTACGCCCACCATATCCGTAAAACGGCTGATGTAGTCGAGTTCGGCCTCGTTGTGGATTTCCAAAAGGACTTCCATGCCGAGTTCGTGTGCCAGTTCGCCCAAATCGTAGGCTTCGTCCAGTGTGAGGGCGGAAGCGATGAGCAGGATGACGTCGGCGCCCAGCAATCTGGATTCATAGATTTGGTAGGGGTTAATCATGAAATCTTTGCGGAGCATGGGGCAGTCCAGTACTTGACGGGCGTTTCTGAAGTCGCTGATGGTTCCGCCAAAGTAGGGGAAGTCTGTCAGAATAGATACGCCGGTGCAGCCGCCTGATTGATAGGCTGTTACTACGGCTGCCACGTCGGCTCCGGCATGAATGTACCCTTTGGAAGGCGATTTGCGTTTGAACTCGGATAGGATGCCGGTATTGGAAGTTTCCAGCGCATGCTTTAAGGAAAGACCTTTCGGTAGTCCGGAAGTCATGCTTTTAAGGTGTTCGAGGGAAACGGCCTGCTTGCGTTCAGCTACTTCCAACCGCTTGTCGGCTACGATTTTATCGAGGATGGTCATGCGTTCAATTGTATGAATTTCTGGAAGTTCTTCAAAGCGTTGCCGCTTATCAGCGATTCATTGGCGATGGCCACGGCGTCGGCAAAGCTCAGTTTCGGGTCAATCACTTGAATGGCCACGGCTGAATTCGCCAGAACGACGTTCTTTTGGGCTGCCGTACAGGTATTGTTCAGCACGTTGTCGAAGAGCTCAGAGGCTTTCTCCACCGTGTCGCCGCCGTAAAGCTCTTCGGGTTTGATGGTCTGGAAGCCGAGGTCGGCGGGTTTCACCACTTCCTCCCCCGTGTTGCGTACAATCTTCATGTCGCCGGTGAGCGAGAGTTCGTCGTATCCGTCCAGGCTGTGGATGATGGCGAAGTCGACGCCGGTCTGCTGATAGGTGTATTCGTACAGGCGGGCCATCTTGAGGTTGTACACCCCGAGGCATTGGCGGCCCGGTTTGACTGGGCTCACCAGCGGGCCCATCAAGTTGAAGAATGTGCGGACACCCAGCGCTTTACGAATGGGCGCCACCGTTTTCAGCGCTGCGTTGAAGAGCGGCGCATGCAGGTAGGCCATGTTACTTTCCTCGATGGAACGCTTCAGTTTATCCACATCGGTGGTGAACTTCACCCCATGTTGCTCCATCGCGTTGGAAGAACCCGATACCGAAGTGGCACCGTAGTTCCCGTGCTTCGCAACCTTGTAACCGGCACCCGCCAAAACGAGGCAACTGATGGTGGATATGTTAAAGGTGTTCTTGGCATCGCCTCCGGTGCCCACGATGTCGATGGGGTCGAATTCAGACAAATCAACTCGATGGCACATGTCCAGCAAGGCTTTCTGGAAGCCGGCCAGTTCGTCCACGGTGATGCTGCGCATGAGGAAAACGCTCATGAACGCTGCGATTTGGTGCTCGTTGTACTTGCCCGCGCCGATGTTGAGCATGATTTCAGCAGCTTCCTCCGAGGAGAGGTATTTGTGTTCGAACAGGTGGTTGAGTATTTGTTTCATAAGTTGATCCAGTTTTTGAGAATGTCTTTGCCGAAGGGGGTCAGTACGGATTCGGGGTGGAATTGCACGCCGTGGATGTTGTAGGTTTTGTGGCGCATGGCCATGATTTGGCCTTCGTCGTCCACGGCAGTGACTTGGATGCAATCGGGCAGGTTTTCCGGACTCACGGCCCAGGAATGGTAGCGGCCCACATCAAAGCGTTCGGGCAAGCCTTTGAACAGAGGATCCTCGGCAATGACATGGATGCTTTCGGAAAGGCCGTGGTGCACGTCGGTCAGGTTGATGAGGGTGGCGCCGTAGACTTCGCAAATGGCCTGGTGACCGAGGCAAACGCCCAAAATACTTTTCCTAGGGCCATAAATGCGGATGAGGTCCAGTAGCTTGCCTGCTTCAGAAGGGATGCCGGGTCCGGGAGAGAGCACGATTTTGTCGTAGATGATGGCGTCTTCCAGAGGCAGTTTGTCGTTGCGAACCACGTCGATGGTGGCGTCGCTTATTTCGCGCAGAGCGTGCACCAAGTTGTAGGTGAACGAGTCGTAGTTGTCGAATACTAGAATTCTCATCGTCTTAGTTTTTTAGGCGGACGGCCATGTCCAACGCCGATTTGAGGGCGGCCAATTTGCTTTTCACTTCTTCAAGCTCACTTGCTTCCACCGATTTGGCCACGATGCCGGCACCGGCCTGAAAGTACAAGGTGTTGTTTTTGCTCAAGAAAGAACGGATGGTAATGGCTTGGTTGAAATCACCGTTCAGGCCAATGTAACCGATGCAACCTCCGTAAAACCCGCGGGCGTGGGATTCGATCTCGTCGATGAGCTCCAACGCGCGGACTTTGGGTGCGCCCGAAAGCGTTCCAGCTGGGAAGGTGTCGGCAAAGAGTTTGATGACGTTTGTGTTGGGTTCCAGTTCGCCGCTCACACGGGAAACCATGTGCAGTACGTGCGAGTAGTACTGGATTTCCTTGAAAATCTCCAACTTCACGTTTTTGGAGTTTCGGCTCAGGTCGTTGCGGGCAAGGTCCACCAGCATCACGTGTTCGGCGTTTTCCTTGGGGTCGCGGCGAAGCTCCTCGGCCAGCAGCAAGTCCTTTTCATCGTCGCCTGTGCGGCGGAAAGTCCCGGCGATGGGGTCGATGTAGGCTTTGTTCTTCTTCACGACCAGATGCGCTTCGGGCGAACTGCCGAAAATGCGGAAGGAACCGAAGTCGAAATAGAAGAGGTACGGACTTGGGTTGATGGAACGCAGGGCGCGGTAGGCTTTGAAGTCGTCACCCGCGTATTTTTGGGCGTAGCGGCGGGAAAGCACGATTTGGAAGGTGTCGCCACGGTAGCAATGCTTTTTGCCCTTGGTCACCATGTCCATATAGGCTTGGTCGGTGACGATGGATTGCTCCTCGCCTTCCAGCATGAAGTTGTAGGAAGCGAAGTTGCGGTTGTCCAGCAACGCCAGCACGGTTTCCATATCGGTTTCCTCTCCTTCGAACAGGTTTTCCACGATGGTGAGTTCGTTCTTGTGGTGGTTGATGCCGATGATGTACTTGTACAAAATGTATTGAATATCAGGCACGTCTGAACCGTCGGTCGTGGTCTTCTCAATCTTTACATCCTCGAAGTACCGAACGGCGTCGTAGGCGGTAAAGCCGAACAGGCCGTTGAATCCCAGCGTGTTGTTGTCTTCTACCACGGGAAACGATTGGATGAATTGCTGAAATCGATCTGGAACGTCTACGATGGGTGTGACCTTTGTTTCAACCTTGCTGCCGTCCGGGTAGGTTTCAGCTATGATGCCTTTTTCGAGTTTGAACTGGGCCACAGGTTGGAAGCCGATGAAGGAGAAGCTGTTTTCGCCGCCGTGGTAGTCGGAGCTTTCCAAGAGGGCGGAATGGGGGAACACGTCCCTGATTTTCAGGTAGATGCCCACCGGTGTCTGGAGGTCGGCCAGCAGTTTGCGAGATAAAGTGCGAATGGGATGTTGCATAGCGCTTATTTTTTGAAGTTTTTGACGTAGGTTTCCATGTCTTTGTCGCCGCGGCCGGAGAGGTTGACGACGACGACATCCTCTGGTTTGAACTGGAGCATTTCCAGTCCGGCTAGGGCATGGGCGCTTTCGAGCGCGGGGATGATGCCTTCGATGGCGGTGAGTTCGAAGGCGGCTTTCAGGGCTTGGTCGTCGGTGGCGGCCAGTACTTGAATCCGACCTTCCTTGGCCAGGTAGGCGTGGATGGGACCGACTCCGGGGTAATCGAGACCGGCGGAGATGGAGTAGGGTTCGATGATCTGGCCGTCTTCGGTCTGCATGATGAGTGACTTGCAGCCGTGCAGGATGCCGAG
>Ga0302289_1000081_pt1 | contig 55532 bp, 40 predicted proteins | sample III_Fen_N1_2_FD_194552 | JGI IMG/M metagenome (GOLD analysis project Ga0302289, IMG submission 194552) | Peat permafrost microbial communities from Stordalen Mire near Abisko, Sweden - III_Fen_N1_2 | ecosystem: Environmental > Terrestrial > Soil > Wetlands > Permafrost | place: Sweden: Abisko... | reverse complement strand
AGATGCTGGTTAACGTTAAATACCCCTCCTTTTTATTCACACTCAGCGTCACATTAGACTTAAGCATGGCAGCGATGTTGTATTCCGCTTCGTTCATGCGCGTTAACCCATCATCGACTCCAATTACGGCAGGTTTATTCTTTTTAAAAGATGCCTTGATAAGGGCTGGTAAACCGACGGTGTATTTCTTAATTGTGACAACCAATCCGGTTTCTGCCATTTTCGTGTAATAATCATACAACGAAATGGGTTGTTTCACTTTCTTGAAGGTATACTTCGAATGCATTAAATCCAACAGAAAGGTTTCCGATTGCATTATTTGGGGGAAAATAATGGGTGAGATATCTGAACCATTGTCGCTTACATCAACATCAAAACCGGCTATTGCTGCCAACGAGGAAAGACCACCCATACTGGTGCTCTCTTCGCTCTGAGGCAACATAGTCGTTTCCACCTTATATAGCTTTGGCATAGAGAAACCCACAACCAACCCGAGTATGGCGCAAACACCGATGCACAAAAAAACAACCCTTCGGCCTTTCCATATTGTCACAATCAATTCCAGAATATCAATCTCGTTTTTTATTCGGTTGATCGTAATTTTATTCAATTCTTCACTCATAACGTTTTTTTCAAAATAAACTAGCGCATAATGGCAGCAATGGCTACTGCAATGGATGAAAAAGTACTGGCTATCGCCAACCACATAGCTGGTTCAATCCCCGTTTTTGATTCCTTTTCAGGAACGATAATCTTACTGCCGGGACCAACTTTTGGATAGGTCGTAAATAGGAAGGATTGCGTCACTTCCGTAGTTCCGTCGCTGTTGATTACGTAGACTTTTTTCTTCATCGCTTTTTCCGAAAAGCCTCCTGAACGATCGATGTAGTATTTAGCTGTGCGGTGGGGCTCATAGGCCAAACCGACGGGATTTAAAATTGCACCTGCCACACGCACCTCTTCAGATATTTCAGGTATGATGATGCGGTCACCCTCCTTCAAGTGGTAATTAAACACACTTTTGGGATTTTTTACTATTATTTTCAGCTTTAACTCCAAACGACCACTTTCAAGTTGCTTCGTTGCTTTTTTTGCAATTGAATCAACCACAATATTTGAAAGCAAACTGGTATCTTGGTCTGCAAATTTATCAGGCATTCGAATAAGCGTTGCGCCATCAATATAGGCATGAGAACTGAGTCCACCACTCCGCTTAATCAGGTCTGAGATGCGTTCGTCTTTCGATTGGATGCTATAGGCACCCGGATATAGTACCTCACCTTGAATCGTGACCGTTTTCTGTTCGTGATAGGACGGTGCCCTCCGAATGTACACATAATCAAAAGGCTGCATCTGGAATTGCTTGTCCTTGTCTGCCAGCTTCAAGTCTCTGGCTATTTTAATTGTAAATAGGTCGACTAATTTTTCCGACTCTTTGGCTGAAACTACGGCATCATGGCGTCTGGATATTTCTATAAAAGACTCGCTGGCACTTTCTTTTAATCCTCCGGCAATAAAGACCAAATCTTCAATGGTCATATTTTCGTTGAAATCGTATTCCCCGCTATTTTGCACTTCGCCGTATATGCGAACAAAGCGCTTCTCTCTCATGGAAACCTTATCCTGTATTACCACGGAATCTTCCCGTTGCAACGTGATGTCGTTCGTGCCTTTCTGAATGTCGGAAACCGCAAACGCCAGAGCGGTTGGTGTCAAATCAGACCCCATACGGAATACAAGGCCACGGCTCGAATAAACATCCTCTCTAAGTCCCTGAGCCAACGTAATCAACTGTGACAATTTCATACCCTCGGTCAAGGCATAATTACCTGGTCGAAATACAGCACCAGTAATGATAACACGGTTTTCAAACCGATTAAGGACAGTACCGGCTATAATGGAATCACCTGTTTCAGGAAAAAACGACGCAAATTTATCGGCGTTGACATCCACCATTGATTTTTGGGCACCATTTTTTCTAACAATGGAAACAGCACCTTTGAACGCTTCACTGGAAAATCCACCGGAAAAATTCATCAGCGTTTCCAATGACTCGCCTTGTTTCAACTCGTACAAGCCGGGACGTTTGAAATTTCCTGACAAATCCACCCTGTTTTGATACGTCGGAATCAAGATGACATCTTGGTCCCTAAGTGCAATATTGCTGCTCGCATCCGATTTCAACAAGTATTCATATACATCAACAACCTTGATTGTCTTACCGTTACGAATCACCTTGATATCCCGAAAAGAACCGTTCTCATTTGGACCTCCAGACAAGAACAAGGCATTGAAGGCCGAAGCGGTTGCCGGTAACGTGTACGTACCCGGAAGCAATACCTCTCCAATGACATTGACCTTAATGGAACGGGGGTTGGTCACACTCACCTCTGCCCACGTAGTCGGATTCGCTCCCAACATACCTCGGAAAATACTTGTCAGTCGTTTCTTGATCTGTTTGCGGGCATCATCAAATTGCATACCTAAAAGATAGATGGGGCCAATATTGGGTACGTAGATATTCCCGCTTCTGTCCAGAATGAGTTGATAGGTTTGTTGACTCGCACCCGATACCGTAATGGTCAATTCGTCGTTTACCCCCAACACATAATCATCAGGTAGGGGGATATTTACAGACGGTTCAAACGACAATCGTTTGGTATTGAATAGTTGATGTCCGAATATGCGTTTCAGCTTTTCCGAAAGAACCACTTCTTCTTTTTCTGTATAATCCTTAGCGTAATCCAACAATGTTTCCGAATACCCTGACGCTTTTCCCGGTGCTGCCGTTTGCTTGGAATTGTTGACGCGTTTCATCAATTCATCAATCTGAGATTGAGTGGCCCCTCGTGATTTGGCTATTTGAATGGCCTGATCAACGGACAAACCTTGAGCCGAAGCTTGCTGAAGCAGCGACTGAATTTGTTTGTCATTAAGGGTACTGACATCAATACTTTCAAAAGAGCTTTGGTTCAAGGAGGTTTGAGCAACCAGCGGTCTGACCACGCTTACTGCACAGATAGTTAAAAAGCAGAAGATAAACGTATTTCTTTTTGACATAGTAAGAAGTATTATTACAGTAAGGAAGAAACGTCAAAAAAGGGTATAAATTGTCTTTTCGTGCATAAAAAAACGCTTCACCCACAAAAACAAGAGTGAAGCGTATCCCTTTATTCAACCATACCTACTTGAGTAAATTGACCAATTTTTCGGGCAAATAAAAGGTTTTGTTCTTGTCTACATAAACCACGACGGTGCTAAGAAGCATCGGTTTACCATTCAACTCGGCAGTATTGGAATCATCGGTTAATTTGAGCACCTTTCCCTTGTTCTCGACCGTCAGGACAGGATGTTTATCCGGTTGATCGGTGATGGTGCAGCTCATGCCTTTGAATACATCAGTATGCTTAGCGAAGTAGGAGGCTGTTAACCCAGGTAAGCGGTTCTTTAACCCCATCAACTCGCACAAATAGTCATTAATCTCCACATTCAATCGGACACCAGTGGGCACCTCGTTTTTTGGATGATAGGCGGCCAGAAAAACCTCCTCGCCGGTATGACCGTTGGTGGTAAAACCAATGCCGGTGCGTAAAGACATGATGTTGGCCACTTGATACTGCAACGAACTATTGCGACTGCGTTGAATGGCAGGAATGGGGCTATTTACATAATCTTTTGCCAAGTCAATTAACTGGTAATCAGTAGGAAGCAAGACGATTCCGGTATATTGCATGAAAATGGAACCGATTTCTTCTCGTTTCGAGGCGTTCAACAACTTAGCCAGGCCTTCGGCCGATTTCTTAAATTTCAACAGAGGACCGAAAATTTGCTCCTTACTCAGCCTGTCGTAACCTTCCATGCGTCCGACGCCAATACTGATGCCACTGTTACCGTGATCGGGAAGGATGATTACGGCCGTATTTCCGTCTTTTTTGGCAAAATCGAGCGCCACCTTGCACGCCTTGTCGAATGCGACAAATTCAGACACCATACCCACAGCATCGTTGGCATGAGCAGCCCAGTCCACTTTGCTGCCTTCAACCATCAGAAAAAAGCCTTTTTTATTCGTAGACAATAGCTGAATCGCCTTTTGAGTCATTTCTTCCAATGAAGGGGTAACGTCCGGTTGCCTGTCAATTTCGTAGGGCATATCGGCATCGCCAAATAAGCTCCACAGTTTTTTTCCGGAAAACGACCTCAATGCGTTCAAATCGTTCAATTGGACCGTATAATTTTGATTTTTCAAGAAAAGTTGAAAGGAGTCTTTCAGCAATTTCACACCACCACCGATGACAACATCAAGTTGATTGTGAACCATTTGCTGAGTTATGCTGGTATAATCGTTTCTATTGTAGGAGTGCGAAGAACAATCCGCAGGTGTGGCATGGGGAAACTCGCAAGTAAAGACCAATCCGGTAGATTGTCCGTTTACAAGCCTGGCGGCTTCAAGAACGGTCATCAACGGCTGATAAGCCTTGGTAGGATCGGTTGAAAAAATGTCGTTAATCGGGTCTGCCACCGGGTAGGTTGCAACGAAACCGGTTCTGGAAGGTTGTCCTGTCATGTAACAGGAGGTAGTAGGCGCCGAATCGCCTATGGGAGCATTGGATGAAAAAGTACGTACCGTCCCGCAAATATAGGGATCGATGTACAAGGCAGGATGGTCCGGATTCAACAACCAGTTGTACCACCGTGCAGCTGATACGGTGGCCAGCGAACAGCCATCGGGTATCATGACAATCACATTTTTAACCGGAGCAACCGGACGGTTCACCCGTCCGGTTGTCTGGTCAATTTGTTGCAGGACAAACGTTTTGTCGTTACTAACGGCCACAGCCGAAACCGGAAGAAATACCGGAAATATAAGAAGTACAAGCACTTGCAACTGCAAGAATGACCGCTTACCTGAACCGATTAGAAACGAAAAAGACGTTTTCACTACCACTATTACACGAATTAGATGTACATATTGATGAGTGATTCAAACATTTCTTGCTTTCCGCTGATTTGTTTGGGTTCACCCTGAGCCTTGGCATAGGCGTATACGTCTTCAAAAGAAAGCTTGCCTGCTTCAAACTCTTTACCCTTGCCTGCGTCGTAGGAAGCGTAACGGTCTGCCATCATCTTCTTGTAGGGAGATTTTTCCAAAATGTCAGCGGCTACAACTAATGCGCGAGCCATAGCGTCCATACCGGCGATGTGTGCAATGAACAAGTCATCCAAATCGGTAGAGTTGCGACGGAGCTTAGCATCGAAGTTCGTGCCACCACCTTGGAGGCCACCACCTTGCAAAATAACCATCATAGCCTGAACAAGTTCGTACAGGTTAATAGGGAATTGGTCGGTATCCCAACCGTTTTGGTAATCACCGCGGTTAGCATCGATAGAACCCAGCATACCTGCATCAACAGCGCATTGTAGTTCGTGTTCGAAGGTATGACCGGCCAATGTGGCATGGTTGACTTCAATGTTTACCTTGAAATCGTTTTCCAAACCGAAGGACTTCAGGAAGCCGATTACAGTTTCGGTATCCACGTCGTATTGGTGTTTCATGGGTTCCATGGGCTTGGGTTCGATCAGGAACACGCCTTTGAAACCTTTGGAACGTGCATAGTCACGAGCTTTGGTCAACATCGTACCCATGTGTTGTTTTTCACGTTTCATGTTGGTATTGAGCAAGCTCATGTAGCCTTCACGTCCTCCCCAGAAAACATAGGCCTTACCACCCAATTCGATGGTAGCGTCGATGGCATTCTTGATTTGAACCATGGAGCGGGCGGCAGCGTCAAAATTGGGGTTGGTGCTGGCACCATTCATGTAACGAGCGTGGCTGAATACATTGGCAGTACCCCACATCAATTTGATACCTGTTTCCTCTTGTTTTTTCTTGGCATAAGCAACGATGGCTTTCAAGTTGGCTTCGTAAGCATTGATGTCGTCAGATTCTTGAATCAAGTCGGTATCGTGGAAGCAATAGTAACCGATGCCTACTTTCTGCATGAATTCGAAACCGGCGTCCATTTTGTTCTTAGCAGCTTGCAACACATCTTTTTCACCAACCCAGGGATGATTTTGTGTACCACCGCCAAATTGGTCACCACCTTCTGCGCATAGGGTGTGCCACCAAGCCATACAGAAGTTGAACCAGTCTTTCATGGGTTTGCCATATACCACCTGATCGGGGTTGTAATAACGGAAGGCCATGGGGTTTTTGCTGTCCTTACCTTCGAACTTGATCTGGCCAATGCCAGGGAAAAATTCTTTAGATGCCATAATGATTTAATTTAAGTAATTGATTTATAAAATAAATTGGTTCTTTAAAAATAAAGCGTCTGTTACAGACATTGTTTCCAACGTTCATACGCATCACGGTAAATTTCGCGATGTTTGATATCAGGTTCAACCATCTGAAGTTTCCGCAAGGAGGCAAAAGCTTCCACGGGAGACTTGTAAATACCTGCACCTATACCGGCACCCATGGCAGCGCCAACGGAACCATCGGTATCGTACAATTCAATGGTAGCACCCGTTGTTCCTGCCAACGTGTCGCGGAAAATCGGGCTGAGGAACATGTTGGCCAAACCGGCGCGGATCAGGTTGGTTTGAATGCCCATATTGTTCATCACTTCCATACCATAAGCAAAACTAAATACGATGCCTTCCTGGGCAGCACGCAGCATGTCTGCTTTTCCGTGCAGGTTGAATTGCAAACCATGGATGGAACAACCTCTGTTCTCGTTACCGAGCAACCGTTCCGATCCGTTACCAAACGGCAGGATGGACAAGCCATTGGAGCCAATCTTAGCCGTTGCAGCCAAGTCGTTCATTGCCTCGTAACTCAGTTCAGGAGCCACGTTGCGTTTCATCCATGAGTTCAGGATACCGGTTCCGTTGATGCACAACAAAACACCGATACGTTCCAACAGGGGCCCTTTGCAATCGGCTGCACTCAAACCGGCCGTGTGGTTAACGTGGGCAAAACTGTTCACGCGCGATTGCGGATCGTATTCAGGACTGCCGTTTACGCCGTAAACAACACCTGAAGTTCCAGCGGTAGAAGCCACTTCACCCGGATTCAATACATTGAGTGACAACGCATTGTTTGGTTGGTCGCCGGCACGGTAGCTCACAGGAATACCTACTTTTAGTCCCAATTGAGAGGCTGCCGTAGATGTCAGTTCGCCTTGAACGGCAAACGTGGGCTTGATCGTTGGTATAAACGATGGATCAAAGCCGAAGTATTTCAACAATTTTTCAGAAACTTGTCCTTCCTTGAAATCCCAGAACATACCTTCTGAAAGACCGGAAACAGTGGTTGTACATTCACCCGTCAAGAGGGTGGCAATGTAATCACCGGGGAGCATCAGTTTGTAAATTTTCTCGTACACAGCCGGTTCGTTTTCCTTGACCCATGCCAACTTGGCTGCTGTAAAGTTTCCCGGGGAATTCAACAAGTGACTCAGGCACCATTCTTCGCCGAGTTCCTCAAAAGCACGAGCACCATAAGGCACAGCTCTGGAGTCACACCAAATAATGGAAGGCCTCAAAACCTGGTAATTCTTATCTACCAAGACCAATCCATGCATTTGATAAGAAATACCGATGGCGGCCACATCGTCACCGCTTGAACCACATTGCCTCAATACGTCGGCTGTAGCCAACTGAAGATTGTTCCACCAGCTGGATGGGTTTTGTTCAGCCCATCCCGGTTTGTGGGACAAAATGGTCATTTCTGTTTTCGGGTAGAAGGCGGAAGCCACCCGTTCTCCACTTTGCGCGTCTACCAAGGAAGCCTTGACGGACGAACTGCCAATGTCATAACCTAGCAAATACATGTTTAGTTTGTTTTTTCTGGTTTACTATTCTAATTATAAAAATTCATTGCAATTTCCATGGCAATCCTTAAATGATGGTTGATCGTTTTGGTTGAAATCCGCCATGGACTTTTTGAAACAGCTTCTTATCGAACCGGTAATAACGTCCGGACCTGTGAGAAACCTGTTGTTCAAATTCATCGAGTGGCACTACATACTCCATTCGACTCATTTTTTTCTGAAAATTGCGCACATCCATGATCTGGTCAAATAATTCCTCAAACAAGGTTCTCATTTGCGAGGCAGTGAATCGATTGGGAAGCAGATTGAACACAATGGAGGGATCCATCGCCACATACCGCCTAACCTCTTCCATGGCTTCCTGCAACACAAGGTTGTGGTCGAAGGCCAATTTGCCGACCTCCTTGACCGGTATCCACATCACCTGCATGGTGGTCGATTCAAAACGCACCTTGTCGTCAATGCGGATTAACGCCAAGTAGCCCACCGTAATAATCCGACCAATTTTTAACTGCACGGCATTTTCCAACCAATGCACGTCGCGCGGATGGCTGGTACGTGTTGGAGAGCCAAAGCTCTTGAATTGACGAAGGAAAATGGATTGTGAGGTGATCAACTCGTCAATCACCCGTTGGGCAGCATCATCGAGGTCTTCATTTGAATAAATCAAGCTGCCAGGCAGCTTCAGATCGCTGAATTCGTTCTCTCCCTCCATACCCGTACGCTTCAGCAACAAGACGTTGAAGCTGACACCATCGAACCCAAGCACGACGCAGTCGACGGAAACATAGGGGTAAAGTGTTTTTTCAGGCATTACATAAAACATTGAGCAGACAAAGATGTATAATCCCTTTATCAAATCCAACTATTTTTCAAAAAAAATAACATATATATTTGATTAACAGTTGTTTAGAAATTGTAATATATACAATAAGCGCATGGCTAAGTAGCCGAATAACAAGCAAGTAGGCAGCGTGTATTCCTGTAAAAATTACAATATGACAAGGGCAGGCTGTATCAACAACCTGCCCAATACCAGTAAAAAAAGCATCAATCAACTGATAGAAAGACTTCTATCTCCACAAATTCTCAGGATACACACCTTGCTTAACCAGTTGTTCCAATTTGGCAACGACGGTGGGTCTATCTTCGGCGTACGTCACCCCAAACCACTTTGAGGGTGTATCGAGCACCCGACAAGTAGCCACACCTGAAACAATCAAATTATTGACCACCAATGGAATATAGAACTCAGACTTGGCCTGATTGCCAAACTCATCCAAAAACGATTTGAAAGCTGTTTCTGAATGTTCAAAGTAATCGGGTGTGAACCCCCACATGTTCATGGATACGGGTGCATTTTCCTCAACCTCGCACAGCTGCCCCTCGTCATTTTTAAACTTAATGATACCATCAGTATCACGAATGATGTATGTTCTTTCCACCACTGTTTTCAGGTTTGAGGATGAGTCATTTTGACAGATACCTCTGGCAACAGAGCCGCTTTCAGATAAGGTATTACCCAAGCGGTATCCGACCATGCAATAGGTGTTCTTTTTGCCTGCTACCTCCTTGAGCCAGTCGGCCAGAATCTGAAAGCTTTCCTTTCCATAGAAGTCATCGGCATTAATAACGGCAAACGGTTCCTTGATTACGTCTTTTCCCATCAGTACCGCATGGTTGGTTCCCCAGGGCTTCACCCGTTCTGTCGGACACACGTACCCTACCGGTAAGTTTTCCAGCTCTTGAAACACTATTTCCACGGGAACATGTCCTTGGTATTTTGTGACAATTTTTGAGCGAAAGTCGGCTTCAAACGAATGTCGAACGACAAATACAACTTTTCCGAAACCGGCACGGACGGCATCAAAAATAGAATAATCCATGATGGTGGCACCACCGGGTCCGAGCCCATCCATCTGTTTAAGGCCACCATAACGGCTGCCCATACCTGCTGCAAGAACAAAAAGCGTTGGTTTCATTGAATATGCAAATTAACGTTAACTCTAACGGGCAACAAAAATACGATATAAAATCTGTAAAAAGAAAAGCGTATATTTGCGGCTCAACGAAAAAAAGCGACCTTATGAAACGAGTTGGTCATACATTCCGCATCACGTTATTCATCGTCCTTTTAGCCACACTAGCCAGCACTATGGAAGCCGCAGAAAAAAAGAACCTTGTATTGATTGAGACATCCTTGGGTAACATCAAAATCCGTTTGTACGATGAAACACCCCAACATCGTGATAACTTTTTAAAATTGGTCAAGACCCATTTTTACGACAGCTTGCTGTTTCACCGTGTCATTAAAGATTTTATGATTCAGGGAGGAGACCCTGATTCAAAACTAGCCTCCCGCGACAGCATGTTGGGTAGCGGTGGACCCGGTTATACCATTCCTGAAGAAATCAATCTCGACCTACTCCACAAACGGGGAGCCCTTTCTGCAGCACGTCTGTCTGATGAGGTCAACCCAACCAGGGCTTCTTCAGGGTCTCAATTCTACATCGTCTGGGGTAGAAAATACACAAGATCTGAGCTGATGGGCATGGAGAGCAGCAAGGTTGAAAATGCAAAAAAAGCGTACTTCTATCAACTAGCCACTGGCTTTCAGGATACGATTAAAGTCATGATCAAGAACGACGATCGCAAGGGCCTGCAGAAACTGCAAGAAGCGCTGGTTGCCAAATCCGAGATGGAATTCCAGCAACACCCAGAATATGGCAAATTCAGCGATGATGACATTAAAACCTACACCACCATTGGCGGCACACCCTTCTTGGATGGCGACTACACCGTTTTTGGCGAAGTTGTTGAAGGATTGGACGTTGTTGAGAAAATCCAAAACAGCAAGATCGGAAAAGCCGACAGGCCCTTGGAAGACATCCGTATGAAAATGAGTATTATCGAGTAACATTAAAAAGGATTTCCCGACCGGATACGCCATTCGGTCGGCCAACCATTGTTGGCTCGCTGACCGATATTTTTCATCCAGCCCAAGGCGTACCCCTCAAAACAAACAAGCACCCACCCCACCGGACATTCGGCGGGCAACACAAGTGCCTCACCCCGCAAATAGGCGATGGCCTGTCTCAGGTCAAGCTCACACGTTGAAACCACGTCTTGATTCAAGGCCGTGGATAAAGCCAACGACGGATGCGGGATAAAGGAGGCCCCCTTCATTTCTCCCATCATGATGCCTGCGTGAAGCACATGAAGTTGTGCGGAAACGCGCTCATAATCGTCACTCATTACCCTCGGCACTGCATACAGTTGCCCCTTGGAAGTACTGTTCCACACATAGGCATCCGGCTCAATGATATAACTCTTGACGGATGCGGGAATAGCCTTAATCGTGGTTCCTGTGGTATTTTTGTTTCGTTTGAGCGGGCGTTCATCGTAGGGTTGAAATGGTTTCTGCAACAAACACAGGAAAAAACCTTCCCCCTGCGTCTTGTGGGGCAAGAAGCGGTAAACGGAGAGGCCGGGACGTTGTTCGTCCAGCGATCCGATGACCCCCCACTCCTTTTCAATAGGAATCACTACCGGTTCAAGGTTCCACTCCTCCTGCAACCAGCCGACAACAGCCTCATCTTCCTCTGTGTTGTACGTACACGTGCTGTAGATCAAAAATCCCCCCGGTTTCAGGCATGACAAACTGTTCGTAAGAATAGTACGCTGACGCACTGCGCAGTGCCTCACCTGGTCGGGGGACCATTCTTTCACCGCTTCCGGATCCTTGCGAAACATGCCTTCACCCGAACAGGGCGCGTCCACCACCATCACATCGAAGAAATTTTCCAAGCGGGAAAAATCGGAGGGTTCGTTGTGGGTGACCACCGCATTGGGGTATCCCCATTTTCGAATCGTCTCCACCAACACCGAGGCCCGGCTGCGTATCACCTCGTTGGCCACCAACATCCCGCTTTCCGGCAAAAGCGACAGCAACAGCGTGCTTTTACCACCCGGTGCCGCACACAGATCGAGCACCTTGAGCGGAGCCGTTATTTCTTTCAACTGATTCAAGGCCACGCGAAAGGCCTGTTCCACAAACATGGAAGCAGCCTCCTGCACGTAATAATGACCCGCATGAAACAGGGGGTCGAACGTAAAGGAAGGGCGTTCTTTCAGGAAACGCCCCCATGACGACCACGGCACTTCGGCAGCAATAAGCGATTGCAAACAGGCCGGGCTTGTTTTTCGGGGGTTGAGACGCACACTCACGGGTGCCGGCGCTTCAAGTGCGTCCACCAATAAACCGGTTTGATCGCCCAACAGGGCCTCCATCTGAGTGACAAATGCGGCGGGTACTGCCATTTTCAGTTTGGTGCTAAGCCTGCAAAGATAATAAATTGTACTTTTGTGGCGTGTAACTCCTCGTGTATGGCTGGTGTTTTGTATTTATTCCCCGTGAACGTGTCGGATAGTCCCCTTGAACAGGTGCTACCCGATTACAACCGTCTTCTTTTGAACAACATTCGCACCTTCATCGTGGAGGACATCCGAACCGCCAGGCGTTTTCTTAAAAAATGCGAGCCCACGTTCGATATTGATGCCTGCACCTTTTACCCGCTGAACAAACACAGCACCCCCGAACAAATTGCTTCTTACCTGACTCCCTTGCTGGAAGGTAAAGACATGGGACTCCTCTCCGAAGCGGGATGTCCTGCCGTGGCCGATCCGGGTGCCGATATCGTGTCCATCGCGCAGCAAAAGCGCATCAAGGTGGTGCCGCTGGTCGGGCCATCTTCCATCTTGCTGGCCTTGATGGGCTCCGGTTTCAACGGTCAACGGTTTGCTTTTGAAGGCTACCTTCCGGTAGAAAAGGAAGAACGGATCAAGGCACTCAAACGGCTGGAGCAACGCAGTTGGTCGGAAGACACCACCTACATCTTCATTGAAACGCCCTATCGGAACACCAAGTTGATGGACGACATGGTAGCGACCCTCCGCCCACAAACGCGCGTCTGCGTAGCCTACGACCTCACCGGCCCCGACGAAAGCATCATCACCCTTACCACCTCCCAGTGGAAAAAGCAGCAACAGGAACTCTCAAAAAAGCCCTGCATTTTCCTTATCTATAAAGGATAAATCTTGCCTTCTTGTAACATGAATGTGTTTCCGTTTCGCTGACATAGGCACAAACACACTCATTGAAACACTACCTGATTATACTTGAACTACCCAAATGATCGGGGTGGAAATAATACTGGTTGTATTTCTCGTCTGAGGCAATGACGTATGACCAGAAGCCCACACCGTTGTTGTTCGTACCTTTGTACGGCACGTTGAGCGAGTCGAAGCGGGTCTTCACTTTGGCGGTCAGGTCTGCATATTTTGAGGTGTAGTCCACCACCCCTGTGCCGGTGGCCTTGACGTTGGTCAGGGGGTTGTTATTCGCTGAACCCGTGCTGCGCGAACTGCAAAGCTGAGAGGCAATGCGCTGTGAGCCGATATAGAAGTGCTTGCTCATCTGCATGCCGTTGCTGATCACCGTGTACGGGTTCACATAAATCGTGTAGACGCTCGTGCCCGTGCGGGAGCCACTCGGCCTGCCGTTAACCAGCACACCTTCGCCATCACTTGTCTGCTTCAAAACCCGTTCGCCTGAGGCGTCGTACCAGTAGTTGCTCACAGCGCCGTTGTCGCTCACGCCTAGCAGGCGGTTCTCCTCGTCCCACAACAAACGTCGTGTGTTGACTAAGTTCTCACGACCGTTGGCCTCCATGCGCGTAGTGTGGATGTTCACCAGGTTGCCGTTGGCATCGTAGTCGAAGTCCTGACGACCCGGTGTTCCCACCGGCTATTTCTGTTTATTTCTTATACTAAATCCGTCATCAATATAGTAATATTTTGTATAGGACCTTTCAGCATCACCTTTATACTCCCTATAGTTAACGGAAATATTACTAATATCATTTATTTTTGATGAGAAAGTTATAGAATCGCCGTAACCGCCCGCGATAGGTAATGATGAAATCATTTTTCCATCTAATGTAAACGTAGATAAAATGAATTCACTTCTCTGCTTATCAACATCATCGGTTAAAAAACCTCTATAATAAATTAATATCCAAAAATTATTATATTTCTTTTTCCCAATGTATTTATATTCGAAATACTCTTTAAATTCCCAATACGAGTCACCTTTTTCACGAAGATATTTATTATAATCAATTTTAGATATGTTTATTATTTTATATTCATTTTTCCTTTCTCTTTCTGCAAGAAGTTCAGTAGGGTTTGCAGGAAATGAAAAACTAGAATATTTTAATAGAAATGTTTGAAATTCTTTATTAATTGACTGACCTAAACAGTTTGAGAACACTATTAATAGTAGAATGATAATATTCTTTTTCATAAATCAGATTATTTGTATTTATTCTTATCTAATACTTGTTCCAACCATCATTTTACCATTGTTTATATGATCGCCTTCTAATCTACCATTTACAACCTTGAATTGATTTGAAGGAGAGGTTCCTTTGCTTTGATATTTTGTACCAGGATCAAAAAATAAAAAAGAAGTCGATGTTACTTTTCCATTTATTATATTTTCTTTTTTCCCTTGTACAACCACAAAATGATCTCCCATATTATCGGCACTTTGAGATCCATTACGAAAATCCACATTTACTTTTGTTGCACTACCAAGATCTATCGCTTTACTCATATTATTTATTGCTTTTGTTGATGCTCCATTAGCAGTACCCGCTCTACCACCACCTGCATTGTTTACAATTTGTATCATTCCATTACTTGTGTCACCATTTTTGGACAGCATCGCATCACATGCTTTATTACATGCCTTATCTGCAGGTGTTCCGTTCCAATCAGATTTGCTATACTGTGAAACCCATTGATCAGTTGACATTGTATTTGTAGTTATAGAGGTTGCCTTGTTTTGAGTATAAGTGACTGACATACCCTCGCCAATATTCTGTGTATACGTTTCACCAATATTCGAATACGTTTGACCATTATATTCAACTGTTTTTGCATTTCCATTTTGCCAAAAAACAGCACTTTTTCCATTTCCTCCTTGATGTTGAAAATAGTCTCTACCATCCGGATCCACAAACTTCACTGGGTTGTTTTCGCAGTATACGTAGGAAGAGACATTCGGGTATTTTTCCGCCAAGGGATCCACGCTGAGCCAGAGGCTGAGGCGGGGGTCGAGGTAGCGGGCGCCATAGAAGTACAGGCCGGTTTCTTCGTCCAACTCTTTGGCGTTGAATTTGTAGGGCGTGTCGTAGGTGGTGGTGCGTTCGTCCAAGAAGACCTCACCGAAGGGCACGTACTCTAGGTGCTGTACCATTTGTTTGGCATAGTTAGTAATTATACTTGAACTGCCCAAATGATCGGGGTGGAAATAATACTGGTCGTATCTCTCGTCTGAAGCAGCGACGTATGACCAGAAGCCCACACCGTTGTTGTTCGTGCCTTTGTAAGGCACGTTAAGCGAGTCGAAGCGGGTCTTCACCTTGGCAGTCAGGTCTGCATATTTTGAGGTGTAGTCCACCACCCCAGTGCCGGTGGCCTTGACGTTGGTCAGGGGGTTGTTATTCGCTGAACCCGTGCTGCGCGAACTGCAAAGTTGAGAGGCAATGCGCTGTGAGCCAATGTAGAAGTGTTTGCTCATCTGCATGCCGTTGCTGATCACCGTGTACGGGTTCACATAAATCGTGTAGACGCTCGTGCCCGTGCGGGAGCCACTCGGCCTGCCGTTAACCAGCACACCTTCGCCATCACTTGTCTGCTTGAAAACCCGTTCGCCTGAGGCGTCGTACCAGTAGTTGCTCACAGCGCCGTTGTCGCTCACACCTAGCAGGCGGTTCTCCTCGTCCCACAACAAACGTCGTGTGTTGACCAGGTTCTCACGACCGTTGGCCTCCATGCGCGTAGTGTGGATGTTCACCAGGTTGCCGTTGGCATCGTACACGAAGTCCTGACGCCCGGGTGTTCCCACTGGTGTTCCCGTGGTGCGATAGCTCGTATCGGCAATCTCCGTCACCTGTTGGCTGTTCTGCTGGTTGTAGGCGTACTTCAAGGTATAACCCGCGTTGAGCGTGCCGATGAACTGGATGTTGTTCTGAGCCAGGTCCTGTTTCTTGCTCGTGATGTTGTGCAGGTTATCGTACGACATCGAAAGCCCATAGGTGGCCGTCTTCTGACTGGTACCCGTGCCTGAGCCCGTGTACGTGCCGGTGGCCGATGTTAGACGATTTAGTCCGTCATAGGCATACGTGTGGGTGATGCCGCCACCAATGCCTGTAGACTGCGGCGAAGCCGAGTTCGTTACACACCGCACATTGTCAACAGCATCGTACGCATACGTGTTGTTCATATACGTATTGGTGGTATAGAATACCTTAAGGTTGCTCAGGTTACGGCTTGAATCGTTGTACGTATAGTTCGTCACGACGTTGCTCCCATACGTGATCGATGCGCGCTGCTCAAACTTGTCGTAGGTAATGGATTTCACATAAGTGTAATTGTCGCTGCGCTTTTTCCCGGTCAACGTAGAAAGCAAACCGCCAAGATTGTATGTATACGTCAGGGTCTCACTGTCAGGATAGGTCATCGTACGCACCCGGTTCCAGCTATCGTAGGTCCAATTGGTCACATACGTGGCCACAGCTTGGTTGGGTATAACCAACGTGCGACGAACTATTATTGCGTAAACAGTGCTCGCTCAATGAACTGCAGCAGTGAAGCCGGGAGGGGTTCGTTGCAGGCTTCTTGGAAGGCGGCGTTTAGAAAATGGGGCAATGGAGGCGTTAAAAAATCTCATCTTCCGAGGAGTGGGCTGTATTCTCAGCACGCGACGCTTTGAGATTTTAGGCGGAATGGCTCATTTTCAGCCGACTGAACCGAAGCCTGCAACGAATCCTCCCGGCGGAACGGAAGCAGGTACTTGTCCCGGAAAAGCTTTGTTTTATTTTCACACGTGCTGTTCGGCACGGTACGAGGAACGCACCAATGGGCCGCTTTCCACAACGGAAAAGCCTTTCTCCAACCCGATGACTTTGTACAGAGCGAACACGTCGGGATGAATGTAGGCGCTCACGGGCAAGTGGTGGCGGGTTGGCTGCAGGTATTGACCCAGGGTGAGCACCTTGCAACCTACTCGCAATAAATCGTCCATGGCCTGCAAAATTTCTTCGTTGGTTTCTCCCAACCCCAGCATCAAACCCGATTTGGTGCGAATGCCTTCACGCGAGAGTTGCGCCAACACACGCAGGCTGCAATCGTAACTGGCAGCAGGACGAACGGCTGGCGTTAGTGAACGCACCGTTTCCAGGTTGTGTGAAACCACTTCGGGACGTTCATTGACAATTTGCTGAACCAACGCTACTTTCCCTTGAAAGTCGGGAATGAGCACCTCCATGGTCAAGCCGGGGTTGATGCGACGCACCGTTTGAATGATCTTCACCCAATGACCAACGCCCAAATCGGGTAAATCGTCTCTATCCACCGAAGTGAGCACGATGTGCTTCACCCCCATCTCACGAATGCTGAGCGCCAACTGTTCAGGTTCATCAGCATCCAAAGGCAACGGATGGCCGGTTTTCGTATTGCAGAATCGGCAGGAACGCGTACAAACTTCGCCCATGATCATAAATGTGGCCGTTCCCCTGCCCCAACACTCAGACTGATTGGGACAACGACCACTCGTGCAAATGGTATGCAGGTTGTGGTGCCCAATGACACGCCGTGTGGACGCAAATTGGTCGGAATTTCCCAACCTGACCTTCAACCAGTCGGGCTTGGGTACGTGCGGTGTCATCTGTTTACTGCAACTGTTTGATAAAGAAGTCTGCTTTTGCCCGGTACAAATGCTTCCGATAGGTTTCTCCTATTATGCTGTGGCTGCTGGTTGGATACCATTGCGTGTCAAACTGTTTCCCGGCTTGAATCAGGGCCTCCACAAAATCCATGCTCTGATTGGAGCGCACATTGTCGTCCATTAGGCCATGAATCAGCAACAAGCGCCCGGTCAATCGAGAGGCCCTAAGCAAAGGCGAACTCTCGTCATAGCCTTCACGGTTTTGAGCCGGTGTTTCCAGGTAACGTTCCGAATAAACGGTGTTGTAATACCTGAAATCAACCACAGGCGCCACGGCAATGCCAGCTTTGAAGGGTTGATTGGGTTCGGTCATGGCCATCAAGGTGACAAAACCGCCGTAACTCCACCCCCAAATACCCAATCGGTTGCCGTCAATAAACGATTGTTGCTTCAAGTAATCAGCCACCGCTATCTGATCGTTGGCTTCCAGTATGCCGAGTTTCTTATACGTCAAACGACGGAAGGCCGCTCCCCTTGCACCCGTGCCACGTCCATCCACGCACACAACCACAAAGCCGACTGAAGCCAAGTAATGCTCCCAGTTCACCTTGAATTCGTCACGCACTTCTTGCGAATCGGGACCGCCGTATTGGAGCAAAATGGCCGGATAGCGTTTTGACGGTTCGAAATTTGCCGGTTTGAGCATCCATCCGTTCATCAATACCCCATCGGCTGTGGGCACACTGATAAAGGTTTTATTGCTTATGGACACTTCGTCCAGCTTGCGCTTCAATGCCGCATTGTCGGAAATCACCCTGTCTTCCTTTCCCCAATCCTTTGCGATGATATCGATGAGACTCGTTCTGGGAGGGGTATTCAGACTTGATGAAGTTAGGATACACAGGGAATAATCACTGTTAAATTCAGCGGTGTTGACACCGGCCTTCGTGCTTACTTTCACGCTCTTACCCTTTACATCAACTTGCCAGACAGACCGTTCCAGGGGGTTGCCTACAGCGGCTTGGTAGTAAAAACGGTGTCTCAACGTGTCACAACCCAAGTATTCGGTCACGTCCCAATTGCCGGTGGTCAGTTGCTTAAGCAGACTGCCGTTGGCATCGTACAGATACAGATGCCTATACCCGTTGCGTTCCGACAGGTACGTGAAATAGGTGGAATAAAACTGAATGGCATCGTAGGCTGGATCCACATAGGTTTCATTTTGTTCGGAAATAACCAGATTGGACACCCCGGAACGCACATTCAAAAAATAAAGCTTGAAGGCATTCTGGTCTCTATCCAGCGACATCACCGCCAGCTGATGGGGCTTCTTTGTAAACCGAATGCGGGGGAAATAGCCTTCTTGTCCAGCAGGTACAGGTATCGTTACCGTTTTGTTGGATCGGGATTGAACACTATACACATGAATCGTCACGTTGGCGTTGTCTCCACCCGACGATGGGTACTTAAAGGTTTTGAATGACGGGTAGTAGTTACGTTGATTCGAGCCGGACCGGTTCACGCCATACTGTGTCATGGTAAAATCGGAAACCTCACGTTCGTCAAATTTCAAATAAGCCAAGTACTGGCTGTCACCAGACCAGTCATAAGCCACCGTTGACCCAAATTCTTCTTCATAGACCCAATCGGTGGTGCCGTTTATTAAGGCATTGGGCAACCCGTCTGTCGTGACAACCAACTCGGACCCATAATCCAATCGCCTTATGTACAAATTGTTATCACTTGAAAAAGACACCGAACGCCCATCGGGAGAAAATTGTGCGTTTCGTTGGTTCTTCCGTTCAGACAACGGCTCAATCAAATTGCGCTTCCTATCGTACAGGTAATACTCCGTTTGCCACGAATGACGGTACACCGATCGTTCTTCCGACCAAATCAGGATACGGTTTTCCTGCGGGCTAAAGCTGTAGCCGACCAGCCGCTTCAACGTGCTCCCCCTTGTCTTGTCCAGGTCGATAATGGTTTCCTGCAACGTACCGGTCTTGTAATCGTATCGGTTCAATTTTTTACCATCTGTCGATACGGTGGTGTAAAAACGAGGGTCCGACAGGGGGCGAACAGTAGGCAGTGATGCCGGTTTGTAAGCACCTGCCACAATGGAATCCAACGAAATTGGCGTATTAGCCCCAAAGGCCAAGCCAACGGTTAAAAGCAAAAAACAACTACACAAAAAACGTCTCATTTGATGCTAAGTTAAATCCTCAGAACTTGGAACTGCAAAAATACGAAAAATCCGTACTTTTGGTGCCAAACTTATACATTCATGGTCAACCTACCCGTATACCGCACCTTTCAGGCGTTTCTTGCTGAGCACCTTGACCTGAAAGTTCAAAAGATCTCGCTAAACGCAGGTTTTTCTTGCCCTAACCGGGACGGTAGCAAGGGCTGGGGTGGGTGTACCTACTGCAACAACCAGACCTTCAACCCCGCTTATTGTGACACCGAGAAAAGCGTCACGGAACAACTGGAAGAAGGCATTCGTTTCTTTTCCCGGAAGTATCCGAAAATTTATTACTTGGCTTACTTTCAGGCCTATACAAACACCTACGCCGACTTGGAGCACCTAAAGGCCTTGTACGAAGAAGCGCTGAGAGTTCCCGGTGTGATTGGTCTGGTTATCGGCACCCGACCGGATTGCATGCCCGATGACGTGCTCGACTACCTGTCAAACCTGTCACAAAAGGCATTTATGCTGGTGGAATACGGGGTGGAATCCACCCTGGACCGTACATTGGAAGCCATCAACCGCGGACATAATTTTGCCTGTTCGGTCGATGCCATCACACGCACCGCAGCAAAGGGCTTACACGTGGGTGCCCACGTCATCCTTGGCCTTCCCGGCGAACAACCTTCAGAAATAGTGGCACACGCGGAGAGGCTGAACACCCTTCCGCTTGATACGCTCAAGTTGCATCAACTTCAATTAATCAAAGGAACGAAACTAGCTGCACAGGCAGCAGCCGATCCAACAAGTGTTTCTTTTTTTTCAGCTTCGGAATATGCCGACCTGGTCGTCGGCTTTCTCGAACGGCTTCGACCAGATATTGCCGTGGAACGCTTTGTTTCCCAATCCCCCCCCGAACTGCTTATCGCACCCGATTGGGGACTGAAGAACTACGAATTCACGCATTTGGTGGAGAAAAAAATGCGGGAACACCACAGTTTTCAGGGAAAATTGTATCACCGGCCCTAACGCATCCTCCTGTTTTTCACAAAGGATAAGATGGCATTCAGTTCCCGAACTCGAAACAACGGAGCGGCACCCACATAAACCACCAAACCGGTAACAAAACCTGCCAATAACGTAAGATAGGGGTTTTGAATGAACAAGGTGGACACATAGACGGCTCCTCCCATGAGGGCTGTTAATCCGAGTATGGGTGCCAATTGTTTGATTTGAGGCAGTAAGCTGAGCCCGACCAGTTTGTTGGTATAATGGGTGATGATGGTGATGTCGGCACATGCGTAAGCTATCAAGCCATAGCACATGGCTTTGATGCCAAAGGGCAGGGTGGCAGCCAAAATGAGGAAAGCCGTTATTTTTTTTATGATTTCAGCCTTGAAAAACAAGTCGGAACGTCCTTTGGCATTAATGACAGCGCCATTGAGTTTCATAATGGAATCCCACATGTAGGCAATGCATAAAATTTGAAGGTAAGGAACGGCAGGCAACCACTTGGCCTTCAAGACAACCAACACCAACGGCTCAGCCAACACACACAAACCCACCATGATGGGAAAAATCACGTAACACGACAACCGGAGGTACTGAAAAAAGTGCTGCTTCATGGCTTCGGCATCGTGTTGCAACTGGCATTGAACCGGATACACCACCCTGTAAATGACTGTTGATAAATTGGAGGAGGGAAACATGGCCACTACTGAAGAACGGTTGTAATAACCCAATTCCTGGGATGAAAAAAACTTGCCAATCACCAAGGAATAGAGATTGACATAAACGGTATGCAACAGCGAAGAAAGCAACAATTTGGAACCAAAAGAAAACAGTCCTTTAAACGAAGCCATCGAAAATGCCCATCGAGGATGCCAACGCGAAACAACCCACAGTAAGGCGTTGTATAGTAGATTGTTTGCCAATGTCTGAGCCACCAGCGCCCACACGCCAAACCCCTTGTACGCCAGGAAAATACCCAACAGGCCACTGAATAGCACAGCCGTCAAGGTAACCATGGCAAGTTTCTTGAAATCGAGGGTGATGGTCAATCTGGCCAGTTGAACCGCTCCCAAGGCGTTTATGACCAATGCAAGACCGGCCACACGAGCGATCATCGCCAACCGAGGTTCGTCGTAGAAATCGGCAATCAACGGCGCCGTAAGGTACAGCGCCAAATAACAGACCAACGCAACAGCGCCGTTGAAAAAAAAGACCGTGGAAAAATCCACCTCGCTTCTGTCTTGCTTTTGCACCAAAGCCGATCCGAAGCCGCTGTCGACAAAGGTCTGGGCTATGGCGAGAAACACCGTAAGCATGGCAATCATCCCATAATCCGAAGGCATCACCATTCGGGCGATGACAAGTCCCATGATAAATTGAACCCCTTGTCCGGCAAAGCGGTCGATGACGCTCCACACCACGCCTTTCGCCGTCTTTCCACCCACGTCAGTCATACTCTATTCTGTTACGTGATCAATGTACTCGTTCCACCAAATAGCCAATGCGTATAGATTAAATAATTGAATAGCCCTGTTCTGACTATACCAAAACCACCCTCCTTCCGTTTTCGCTTCCTGCACATACCGGTTCAGAAACGATTCCACATGAGAGCGGTGCAGGAAATCCCTGCAAACAGCCGAATCCAGGATGGTTGAACGAGCCTGTTCAAACCGATGCGCGTCTGAAAAAAACAAGGGCATGGGAGCAAATCCTCCCTGTTTTTTCTTATTGGTAATAGCTTCAGGCAAATATGACTTGTAACAGCGCTTCAACAACGATTTTGACTCCCCTTTCCCTTTGGCCAACGAAAACAGACCTTCCCCTTTCAACCTGTAAGAAAGTGGAATACCATCCAAAAAGGACTTAATCTCCAAATCCAGATACGGATACACCAGGTTTTGCCCGAACATGTCGGCCAATTTCGAAGCTTTAAATAGAATAACCTGCTCAATGGTCTTGTTTAAATCAGCCAGTTGCGCGTGTTGAAAAAAAGCAGTCTCAAAGGAGCGACCATCCAGTTTTACCTCCTTATCCTTCCGATACCAACCCGGATCCTGCAACAGCTGAACCACCTTGAAATCGGGAAAACCGAATAGATCACCTTCCAATAAATTCAATACCTTATCGGTATGAAACTTAATCTTATAGATGGACGTGTTTTTATCAAAAACTTCCCTATTCAGCATACGATTCAATACAGACACAAAAGGATACATGCCTGAACGCCTCAAAAGCAGGGCAAGAGCAATTTCTCTGCCGGTTGTGCCAAACAACTGGTCGTTGCCGTCACCTCCCAACAACACATCCTGTTGGTGACCGGCCGCCATCTTCATAACGGCATAATTAACCATTAACCCTCCTTCCACAAAAGGATCGCCCAATTCGCGGACAATGTCCGGTAACTGTGCAATTTCGCTCCCGTCTATCTCGTAGGTGTGGTGGATGGTAGAAAAGGTATCCGACATACATTGGGCCAAGGGTAGTTCAGACCATTTATCACCCTTGAATCCAATGGAAAAAGAATGAATGTCTCCGGCATATTGCCGCCTCAAAGCCAACAGGTTGCACCCCGAATCATAACCGCCACTCAACAAGATGCCCACGTTTGTGCAGCCTTCAATACGCCTGCGAATGGCTTCCGCATGCAGGTGTTCGTATTGCTCCATGATTTCCTTTTCCGAATTGGATGAAACGATCTTTTGTTGGTTCATCGGATGAATAATCCGAAAACGCCCCTCCTTGAACTCAAGGCAACAACCGGCCCCCAATTTGCTAACCCCTTCAAATGCCGAACGAGGCGTGGCAATGCAACCACGGGTCAAAAACGTAGCCAATGCGGCTCTGTCGGGTTGCCCCTTGAAGTCCGGCAAGCGGGATAGCGGCAACAAGGAAGAAGAAAAATGCGTGGACGTATAATAGACCTGTGGACCCGCTCCATACGTATCTCTGACAATACACAGGGTATCCTGCGTTTCTACCAGGCACATAAAACGCCCATCCACTCGAGAAAGTCCCTCAAGCCCTTTTTCCATAAACAGGTAGGCCAATGCCCTGGCCACAGTAACCGAGTTTTGCAAACCCAACATGGCCGCATTGTGAATTTGTCCCCAAAAATACAGCGTAAGCACACCAGGAATAGTATATGATTGACTTCCACTGTGTTCGAGCAGGTAATTACCAGACCCGAATTGGCCAATAAATGCTGGCTTTTCAACAAGCACCATGTTGGGTATGTATAAATTGTTTGTTGGCTCCTTTTAGCCTGAACAGGTTTCTGGCCATCATAAAAAACACCTTGGGCAATTCGACCAAAGCCATTACCAGTTGTTTGTTCATTAACTTACGGGGAACAGCCAAACCTAATGCCAGACACAAGAATAAAAAGAGCAACCACCATTTGATGGATGTGACAGGTTCAATCAAGATAGCCACCACCGCAAAGAGAGGGATAAGACCAAGCAGCAACACGCGGGGTATGGCCAACTGTTGAAGAAACTTGATGCAAAAATCAACGTTTCCCTGTAACAAGGCTTTGGGAAAGACCGTTCGGAATTCCATGAAATAATGGAGTTGAGCAGACATCCATCGTTTTCGTTGGTTGGAAAAAGCTGCTCCATTTTGCACTTTTTCGTCGTAAACATAAGCATCGGGCACATAATGAATGCGTTCTCCATCGCTAAGGAAAGACAGTTCCAGGTTTCGATCAAAGCCCCCAACGGCGTGGATAGTCAGCATTTTTTGCTTGAACAATGCATAGTCAAACGCCATGCCCGACCCGATCAATGCGGAAGAAAGACCTAGGGAATAATGTCCCTGTCGAAAAATGCTATTGTTTGATTCTTCGCTTACGGCATCCAGCACCGCCATGCTGTTGTTTACGTTCTTTGCCACACGATGAGCTTGTACGATACGAACATTGTCGTTTTCAAATGTGGCATTCAGGCGATTGAAAAAATCGGGGTCAACCGTATTGTCGGCATCAAATACGAGAGCGATGTCGTGATCCTCTATACGCGACATTGCCAGATTTAGGGCCTTTGATTTGGTGCTTTCCTCGTAGTCTGCAATGACAAGTTTGATTGGCAGTTTGGATAGCCGTTCGTTGGTTTCGTCTTTCATCCGGTCTGAGATGACAACCACCGTGATCGCTGCCTTCGGGTAATCCTGATTCAAACACGCCATGACACATTCTTCCACAACGGCATCCTCTTTGTAGGCAGGAATCAAGACCGCCACGCGCCGAAAACGGGAAACAGGCCGGAAAGGCAACGGCCGCTTAATGAGGGATGCAACAGCAAACACCAGCAAATAGGCCACGTTGGCAAAAAACAACGCGAACACGATCCAATCCAGCATTTTCATGGTACACCCTATTTTACTACGAATATAGCAAAACTTTAACCACGAAGGAAACACACAATCTAAAAAAACTTCGTATTTTGGGATTCACACGACGGGACAGTACAGACAGCTTCAAAACGGGTATTTCTTAACATCTCAAGCGATGAATACATTCCTTCTCCTTCTTTTTTGGCTGTGCGTTGTGCTGGTGTTTTACACCTACATTGGCTACGGCATGGTCCTGTGGTTCATGGTTCGTATAAAGCGTCTGTTTGTCACCAAAAAAGGATCTTTCGATCAAACGAAGGAGTTGCCTGAAGTCACACTGGTCATTGCTGCCTACAACGAAGAAGAGGTGGTGGACGAGAAAATGCAAAATTGCCATGAATTGGTCTATCCAAAGGGGAAATTGCACGTTTGTTGGGTGACGGATGGTTCAAACGATGCAACCAACGAACGGCTGTCTATCTATCCTGACTGCACCGTACTCTTCCAGCCGGAACGACAAGGCAAAACCGCTGCACTCAACCGGGCTGTCCCGCTGATTGAAACCCCCATCGTCGCATTTACCGATGCCAATACGCTGTTAAACCCGGAGGCCATTACCGAGATGGTTAAGCGTTTTTTTGATCCGAAGGTAGGATGCGTAGCCGGTGAAAAGCGCGTCAGACAACCAGAAAAAGGAGACGCGACTGCTGGAGAGGGTTTGTACTGGAAGTACGAGTCATTTCTCAAGTCGTTGGACGATGAACTGCATACTGCCGTCGGGGCTGCGGGCGAGTTATTTGCCATCCGTCGGGAATTGTTTGAACCCATGCCAAACGACACCTTGCTGGATGATTTCATCTTGTCCATGCGCATTGCTTCCAAGGGTTACAAAATAGCCTATTGCAAGACAGCCTTTGCACTGGAAGACCCCTCTTCCGACATTGGCGAAGAAGAAAAGCGTAAGGTTAGAATTGCCGCAGGCGGCCTTCAGTCCATTTACCGATTGAGGCACCTGCTGAATCCGTTTCGTTACGGCATGCTCCATTTCCAATACGTCTCACACCGCGTTCTTCGGTGGTCGGTAACGCCATTGGCCTTATTTTTGTTATTTCCCCTCACCCTCATTATACTGCTTGCCGGCATTCCTCCATTGCCACTCTACCTCCTCGCGCTGCTCGTTCAAGTGCTGTTTTACGCAGCCGGGCTGCTTGGCTACACCTCGGCACGAAAGAAGATTCGTCACAAGGCACTATACATACCCTATTACTTTTTATTCATGAACGTGAATGTCCTACGGGGAGTCACTTACCTGAAAAAACGAAGCGGTTCGGGTATTTGGGAGAAAGCGAAGCGAACAAGAACATCCTACTAAAAAAAATAGTACATTTGTTTTAGCGAATCGTTACGCCCCATGAAAAATCCCTCTCCCCAACCCGGTATTTTGCACAACGCTTCCCATTCGGAGAAGATTCTGCAATTGACAGCAGACACCATGTTTTTGATTGATAGGGAGGGCTATTGCCTGGATGTGGAGTTGCATACCGACCGTTGGTTTATCCGACGCACCCAATCCTACTTGGGCAAACGCGTGTTCGACCTGATGCCGGCAGAAACAGCCATGGCCCTGATGAATAATTTCAACAAGGTATTGGTGACCGGAAACTCGTCTACCGACAACTACGAACTCATTCTGGGTAAAAAAATCTATTTTTTCAAGTGCATCATGCACCTGTATGATAACGACCACATTCTGTGCCAGTATAGGGACATCACCCAACGTATCCTGCTCAAACAACGACTTGAGGAAGCTAACCACAGGCTCCGTGAAATTGAGAAGGTAGCACAAATAGGTCATTGGCGTTATGACGGAAGAAATGAGCTGTTTTATTACAACGGCATTTTTGGTGTGGGTACCAGCGAGACTGCCTATGCCACCATCAGCAAAAATGACCTTTTAGAGACGATCCACCCCAATGACAAAGATGTATTTCTGAGGTACATCGATCAAAAAAAAGAACACAAGAAGGATGAATCCGTAGACATCAGGCTTTTCACAAAGGGAAAAACCTATTTCTTGTTGTTCAAGATCTTAAGACGCATCAAAGAAAATGGCGTGTCGTTTACCGAAGGCTACGCCCAAAATATTACCGGCATCAAGCATCAGCAAAACAAGCTGGAAATGGTAACAAAGGCTGTGTCGAATTCCACCGACTACATCTTTGCCATGAAGACCAACGGTGACTTGGTGTACGGAAATCAGCAATTTAATTCCCTGCATGGCTGGAAACCTGAAGCTGACTTATCCGGGTACAACATTGCCGACCTCAAGAACAACTGGGTAAGCAATCAACGACTTTCCGAATTGGTCAATCAGGTAGTCAATACCAACCAAATTGTCAGTTTTGTACTCAATAGTGCGGAGACCTATGCTGAAGGCAACCGCACCTTCGATTGCAACTCCTACCAGACCGAGGACTCGAGCGGAGAAACCTTGATTTGGGTATTCGGAAAAGATATTACGGAACGCATACACTACGAACGACAGGTCAAGGAATTGAATCAGATTATGAGTACTGTACTGAGCAATATTCCCATGTTTATTTCGGTGAAGGATGTGGCAGCTGATCTCAAGTACATTTTCAGTAACAAAGAGGGTGGCGATTTTCGTTCAGGATTAAACAGTCAGATCATTGGGAAAACGGACTACGACATCCACCCGCTTGAAGTGGCCGAAATGATACGGATATACGACCTGAAGGTCATGCAAAGCCTTACCGAAACAAGACGGATCATTGAAGAAAAAGACGAGGATGGTCACATCAAGATAATTGACCAGTTGCGGATTCTAATAAAAGACGAGATACGGCCCTTGATCCTAATCATCGAGCAGGATGTAACCAAAAATAAGCTCATGGAGCAAGAATTGGTAAGTGCCAAGGAAAGAGCCATAGAAGCAGACAAATTAAAATCGGCCTTCATTGCCAATATGAGTCATGAAATACGGACTCCCTTGAATGCCATTGTTGGGTTTTCCAAGATCATTGCCGAAACCGATGACGCTGCCGACCGCGAATCATATTTCTCCATTGTTGAAGCCAATAACGAACGTTTGTTGGGTTTGATCAACGAAATTTTAGACCTGTCAAAAATCGAATCGGGCATCATGGTTTTCGACGAAAACCCCATCAAAATGAAGGATTTTGCCGAAGACCTCCTTCATACTCTATCTTTTAAGTGCCCTCAAGAGGTTAAACTCATTTATCAACCAGCTGACGACGAACTGGTTATTCTGTGCGACAGAACCCGATTGAGTCAGGTTTTCATCAACCTGATTCAAAATGCCATCAAATTCACCACCCAAGGAAGCATCACTTTTGGTTTTACCAAAGAGGCAGCACATGTTCAATTTTTTGTTCGGGATACGGGCACAGGCATTGCACCCGAAAAGTTGGACAAGGTTTTCGACCGATTTGTTAAAGCTGATAACTTCACACAGGGCACGGGACTGGGCTTATCCATCTGTCGATCGATTGTCGACCGGTGGGGAGGAGAAATCTGGGTTGAGTCGGAAATTGGCAAAGGCTCCACGTTTTATTTCAACTTTCCCAACACCAAGGTTATCACTGACGCCAGTCCCGAAAAAATTGCCGCTTATGGGGATTTGCTCTACGAAGCTACAGACAAGACGTTGCTTGTGGCCGAAGACACCGACAGCAACTACAAGTTGATTGAGGCCATGATTGGAAAAATGTACAAGCTGGTACGCGCACACAACGGATTTGAAGCCATTTCTCTATTCAACGAACTGCATCCCGACCTTATTCTGATGGACATCAAGATGCCTGAAATGAATGGGCTGGAGGCCACCACCATCATCCGGGAGTCGGACAAGAACGTGCCCATTGTGGCTCAAAGTGCTTTTGCTTTTGAGGATGACAGACGCAATGCACTGGAGATGGGCTGCACCGATTTTATCGCAAAACCCTTTTCAAAAAAGCAGTTGACAACCCTAATCCACCGGATTTTAACCAATCGGTAACCGTTTTCCCAAACTTGCACCACGTGATCTTGAGAATCGTTCGCTTTTTCACCGTCTTGTTAAGCCTTTTTGGACTTTTTGTCGGCGTAAGCGCTTTATTAACAGGTGGCTTGGGTGTCCGTTCTGCATTGTTGACCGTTTGCGGCCTCTTATTACCTTTCCTCCTAATCATCAATCTGTTCCTTTTCATCTTTTGGCTAATAGCTAAGAGTCGATGGGCAATTATTCCAGCATTAACCCTGTTGGCGAGTCTTCCTTTTCTTGGTTCAGTCCTGCGATTTTCTTCCAACGTCTCCACCGTATCGGCACCCTCCATCACACTTTGCACCTACAACACTCAGGGGTTCAACTACGGAGAGACCCCACTTACGCTGGAATTATTCGCCGAATTTGTACAAAAAAACAGCATTGAAATTCTTTGTCTGCAGGAAATCGACGAACAAACAAACGCGTTGGCCGATTCGATTTTTAAGCGGAAAGCAGGACTAACTTATCATGTTACCCAACCCGGAAGGCAACCCGGTTTCGCATTGGCCGTTTACAGTACCTATCCATTGATTCGGGCTACCGACATTCCCTTTTCCGGAACCTGCAATCACGCCTTAATGGTCGACGTGATTGTAAATGCTGATACCATCCGTGTATTCAACCTTCACCTGCAAACTACCCACTACAATCAAACAAAATTCAAGAAAACCCAATCCGTGTTGCATGAGCTTATGAGTAACGTGAAGAGACGGCAGTCTCAAGCAGATACCCTAACAACCTTGATTAAAGCCTCACCATACCCGGTCATTGCCTGTGGTGACTTAAATACGACACCGGCATCTTATACATATTGGAAATTTTCACACTCGCTGAAAGACGGTTTTCGAACAGCGGGTAACGGCTATGAGCACACGTACCGTTACATGGGTAACCTGTTTCGAATTGATTACATTTTTCATCAGCCCAGCCTTACAGGCATCTCGTATCGGTCGTACGATTTAGACTACAGTGACCACAATCCCGTGATCATGAACCTCTCTCTTTAATTTCTTTGGGAATAGAAAAGTAAAAGGTGGTGCCAACTCCTTCGGTCGATTCAAACCACAAGCGTCCTCCATTTTTCAACACAAAATCCTGACACAACAACAGGCCAAGCCCGGAGCCCTCTTCCTTGTTGGTGCCAAACGTGCTGAAATGTGTGTCGATTTTCAACAATTTCGCCTGTGATTCTGCCTTGATGCCACAGCCTGTATCCTTAACCGCAACCACCACCATGCCTCCTTCCTCAGGTACATTGTCCCTTATTGTGACAGTAATCGTTCCACCTGACATACTGAATTTGATGGCGTTGCTCAACAGGTTTCTCAGCACACTCTTTATCATATCCCTGTCTGCATACATATCGCAGGATTCAGGGGAGTCAAACACCAGTTTGATCTGTTTCAGCTCGGCAATCTTTTCGTAGATCTCCAACACGCCCCTGGTCAGTGAGACCATCTCGGATTGTTGGTAAACCACATTCAAGCGACCCACCTGACTCTTTGTCCACTTCAATAAATTGTCCAACAAAGCAAATGTATCTTCGGTTGTTTGATTAGCAAGGTTCAACATTTCGTGAAACTCCTCTCCAATCACGTTGGGTGAAAGCGAAACGAGCAGCATATTCATGATCATTTTGATCGAGCCCAAGGGGGAACGCAAGTCGTGGGCAATGACGGAATACATCTTATCCCTGGCCATGATGGTGCTGCGCAGCTCTTCCGTCTGGCGTAAGATAATGCGTTTGGCTTCCTCGAGGGATACTTGGTGATTGACGCGTATGAGCAATTCCTCGCGGCTGAAAGGTTTGGTGATAAAATCATTTCCACCCACCTGAAACCCTTTAACCACATCGGCGGTACTGTTCAACGCCGTCAAAAAAATGATGGGTGTATCACATAGAGGCGGATCCATCGCACGAATAATCTTAGTCACCTCATATCCGTCCAAATCGGGCATCATCACGTCCAACAAAACCAAATCCGGATGCTCAACAGCAATTTTCGCCAACGCTTCTTTGCCACCCATGGCCGAAACAATCTGGTACTTTTCACTGGTTAGCAATATCTTGAGCAACATGATGTTGGACAAGACATCATCTACGATCAGAATTTTATATTCCGCGTTGTTTACTTCAACATTCATACCACCGTTTTAAAATAGGCTATGGTTCGCGCCAAACCTTCTTCCAAACGAACCTTCGGCTCCCACTGCAATGCTGCTTTAGCCAACGAAATATCGGGTTTGCGCTGCTTGGGATCATCGTGTGGCAGGGGGAAATAAATGATTTCCGAGGAGGAACCGGTCATAGCAATGACCAACTCTGCCAACTCACGAATGGTAAATTCAATTGGATTACCGATGTTCACTGGCCCGCAAAACGATTTTTCCTTGCCCATCATACGGACCATCGCCTCGATTAAGTCGTCCACATATTGAAAACTTCGTGTCTGGCAACCGTCGCCATAAATGGTAATGGGTTCGTTTTTTAACGCCTGAACGATAAAATTGGATACCACCCTGCCATCGTTGGGATGCATATTGGTACCATAGGTGTTGAAAATCCGGATAATTTTCACATCCACTCCTTGAGTGCGGTGGTAATCCATGAACAAGGTTTCGGCAACTCGCTTCCCTTCATCGTAACACGAGCGAAAACCAATCGGATTCACATTGCCCCAGTAACTTTCCACCTGAGGATGAATGACAGGGTCACCGTATACCTCACTGGTTGAAGCCTGTAATATCTTAGCACCAACCCGTTTGGCCAAACCCAACATGTTGATGGCACCGATTACCGATGTCTTGGTCGTCTGAATAGGATCGTGCTGGTAATGGATAGGGGACGCCGGGCAGGCTAGGTTATAAATTTCATCCACCTCCGCGTAATAGGGAAATGTCACGTCATGCCTGATTACCTCAAACCGTGGATTGGGTATGAGATGGAGTACATTCTGACGAGATCCGGTAAAAAAGTTATCCAGGCAGATAACGCAATGTCCTTCATCCAATAGCTTGGCACACAAGTGAGAACCGATAAAACCGGCGCCTCCTGTAATTAGTATTTGTTTCATTGTTGTAGGTTCACCTTCATTTTCGGTAAAGATACACGTTAGTTTAATTTCTACAAACTCCATGAAGACAGGAGCGGCTTAAAAATTGAGCGCCTTTGGTTCAATAAATCAGTCCGGCTTCAGTGGATGGATTCATGTACCAACTTGTCTTTTGAGCTCCACCCGATGTACACCAAGCAGCAAAATCAGGATAAGCCCTGACAATGCTCGTGGTTTCCGTCGGATACCTGAATTCTGATGGGATCAGAATACCCCAAACCAAGTTCCCCGGTGTTGTATACCATGCACCCTTCACCGAATTGTCGTAGTATTTTCCAAACCGGGTATTATCCGCTTTGTCTGTTGGCATGAACCCACTCAGGTGAATTTCTGTGCGTGTAGACGCATTAGGCACCCCGTCAGGAACAATAAAGAAATTCAATTTCATAATTGAGAGAGAGGAGGGATTCATAGCTTGCCTGAATGTCAAGGTGACGGTATTGGTCACCGGTGTAAACTTCTGAGCATTTGTGTAGGTATTCAACATGGTGTTGATAAGAATACTGCTGTTCAATGCCTTGTGGGCATCATCAAACAGCGGAATCACCACCTTGGACTGACCACTCTCATAACCGGCCACTTCCCGCGGAAAGATTCTTCCCGTCAGTGGCAACCCTGCTCCGTAAGTAATCGCATCCACTTGGGCGGGTATGGCTTCATCCAGTTGAACCGCGGCAGCAATTGACTTCTTCGCACCCACAGCCATCAGCGTATAGCGGATGGTCATGCCGGTAACCAAATTAGAACTGTTCTGGGTATAGGCCAAGGTGAATTTCACCACCAGGTCATTCATATCGTAATCGGCAACCGCGGGCCAGTTATCTTCCATGATAAAGGTGTACACAGATGCAGTTGGCACCAGCAAGGGGAATCCGGGATTTACCGGTGTGGGATAGGGAGGATTCACCGTGTTGCCGTCATTGTTACAAGAAGTTGACGAAATCACTGTAGTCGCCTTGCCAGCAGCCGCCCATCTAACCTTACTATCAGCCACATAAAAGGGTGTGTAATAAGAACCCTGATAATGGTCGGAGCACTCTATTTCTACGCGCCCCTTGTAATATATTGATTTATAGCTGCCATTTCCGGGAATTACACTTCCAAATCGACACAAGGCGTATTTCGTTCCAGTCCCATTTATAGTTGAACTGCTTCCATTGAAGATGGCAGTGGTAGCCACCATCATGGCACTCGACGGCATCCGAACCTCACTGGCGGAGCCGTTGAATGTGCCAACCTTCAGAATGGTTCCTGTTTTCATGTCGAAAAGGGTGGTGCTTTCATCCAACAGTACACCTGTCACGTACACACCACATTGGATGCTCCAAGTCGACCTTACCGTGGTTGCCTGTCCAGCTTGTAGAAAGTTGGTGTTCGTAAGCGAAGCATTGTTCGTATAAAGAAGGTCATCCACCGTCATGCTGCCGTTGTTCACCACACTACCATTAGTCACACTGAATTGCCCAAATGCAGCATCGCCACTGTTCGTAAAGGTATTGCCCGTATCAGTAAACGTCAACGAAGCATTGACAATCAACGTTCCCTTGTTGACAAGCTTCGCTGTCGAACTGAACGATAGTGAACGCACAATCATAGATCCATAGTTGTACATCGTGCCTGAATAAGACGACAAGGTCGTTGTTCCCTGAATGGAGAAACGCCCGGTGGGCTGTATCACGAAAACATTGGTTGCAGCCAATTGGGGCACATCAGCATCGCCTACCGCCAATGCTCCCTCCACATACAAGGAAGACGAAGTGGAAAACGTTAATTTGCCAGTATACGTATATCCTGCCGGAATCACATATGACTTATTGGCTGCCAGCACCATATCTACATCCAAATTCGAGGTTAACCGTGTAGCATTGGTCGGGGTAGGATTTTCCACTGCCCGCAATTCAACAGGCATCGATTTCCGTGCAGATGCAGCAACCTGGCTTTCGACAACAGTGGTATCAGAAAAATCACAGGCCAACTCACTACCATCGACAGCCACCGTCTGAAGCGTCATCAACCCTCTTGGATCCGTCTGACGCACATAGACCACGTCTGCCATAGCAGGCTTAGTGAGAGTTGTCACAAACGGTTGGTTCTTTTTGGCCACCCCTTTCGCCAGTAAAACGGCAGCGGTGTCAATCACGGGATTCCCATCAAACACCTCAATCAGGTAATAGTACACACCATCATACGTATCTTCAGGAATCACCGTCAAGGTTGGTGTTTCAATGTTGGACCAGTTGAAAGTGGCCGGCACGCTCAACCCCTTAATTTCCGCTGGCAGGGAATCATCTATGGTATTTTGCACACACCCCGAAAAAATACCAACGGAAACAGACACAATCAACAATGCTCGAATGAAACTTTCCATAGGTAGCTCGTATTATGAATCGTTTAAAACAGAAAAGCATCAGTAAATATAGTAAATAATAGACATATTTGCAAATACGATATATCATATAATACAAAAAGCCCTATTAAATGACATTTTACTACTTTTTTTAAACAAAAGGCCTTTCAGCTTGTTTTTGATTGTATATTTGGATTATGCAACCGTAGAGTCGGCCCGTGAAACGAGAACGTAGTTCCTTAAAAAAAGACAGTCCATGAAAAAGCAGATCCTTATCCTCGATGATAAAGAATCCATAGCCAAAATCATATCCTTTTACCTCAACGCCGAATACGACATTGTTTGGCAAGAAAACCCCATCAAAGGAATAGCTTGGTTGCAAGCGGGCAACATTCCGGATCTGATCATCTCAGACATCAGGATGCCCGAGATGCGGGGCGACGAATTTTTACACTTCATCAAGAGTAACGATATGTTCAAGTCCATACCTGTCATCATGCTTTCCGGTGAAGACAGTACCAGTGAGCGCATTCGACTGCTGTCTGAAGGTGCCGATGATTACATTGTCAAACCCTTTAACCCTATGGAGCTAAAGGTCCGGTTGAAGAAAATCATCCAGTAAAAAAAAGTAAGCTGACATTCACAAGCCCGACAAGGCTACAAAAACAAAAACCACACACGAATGAAGCGTTTGATCCTCTACATTGGCAACAATCAGGAGCAGCTTGAGTCACTCAGGGCATCCTTGCATGAAGAGGTTGAACAATCAGGTTCATACGTTGACATACTAAACAAACACGCTCATTTCAAGAGCGTTGAAGAAATGATATTCTTTTGCGAAAAACACACAATGACTACCGATCAAAAGGGATTATCCGGTCTAAATAATGCCTTTCCTAATGCCTACCTCGTGCTGGTCACCGACTCCTTGACAGACAAGGAGAAGAAAGCCTATCTGAAATTGGGCATCCGCGACACCATTACACCAGACCTAAATCCGGACAAGGTACGCGATATCCTTGCTTTTTATACCCAACACCATTCACGCATCAAGTCGACCTTGTTCGAAAAAAAGGGAACAACCATCACCACGTTCAAATTACCCGTATGGAAACGTTTGTTCGATATACTCTTTTCTTCTTTGGTTATTCTAGTTATTTTCCCTCTTCTCATCGTGGTAGCCCTTGGCATCATGGCTGAAAGCAAAGGCCCGGTCATCTACAAATCAAAGCGTGTAGGCAGCAACTATACCGTTTTTGACTTCCTCAAATTCCGGTCGATGTACATAAATGCCGACAAGCACTTGAACGATTTTTCAAACCAGAACCAATACCAGCACGCGGAAACCCAGGTTGAGAAACACGATGTGACCGACGAAACGTTGTTTGCTGATGAGGACGCGACACTCATGGTATCAGACGACTTTGTGCTTACCGAAGAAGACTTCATCAACCTACAACGCACAAAACAAAGCAATGCGTTTGTCAAATTGGACAAAGACCCCCGAATCACCCGAATTGGACGATTTATTCGCAAATACAGCATTGACGAGTTGCCTCAACTGTTCAATATCCTGATTGGAGACATGTCGGTAGTTGGGAACCGGCCATTACCGCTGTACGAGGCCGAATTACTTACCAGCGATGAGTACATTGACCGTTTCATGGCACCTTCCGGCCTGACAGGACTCTGGCAGGTTGAAAAACGGGGAGGTGCGGGTAAACTATCTGCCGATGAACGAAAGAACCTAGATATCCGCTATGCAAAAGAATTCACTTTTTGGATGGATCTGTCCATCTTGTTCAGAACAATCACGGCCTTTATTCAGAAAGAAAACGTCTGAACAAAGGAAGTGGTCGGCTTGGTTGCTGGCCTGTATGTTCCTTGCACCCGGTCTTTCGATGTCGGGTCAAACCAGCATGAACGGTAATAAGCCGGACACCTCGTTCATTGTAGAGGATGCTCGCTTGCTGGCCCTCACCCTCCCTCCATTGGAGACATTCCTGGCAAGTGCCGAAAAATCCCCTTCCGTATTGAGGGCCAAGGCCTATCAGGAAGAGCAGGAACATCGCTTGGCTGTTACCCGTAAGGAATGGTTGAACAACATAAGGGGAAATGCCAACTATTCGTACGGTTCCATGGGCTCCATGACGGAATCAAGTGCGACTGGTCAAGGTACCTATTTTCAATATTTCGGGGAAAATATGTCCTTGTATAACGTTGGCGGATCCGTTACGATTCCCCTTGATCTTTTTTTCGGCAGAAACGATAGGATCAAGGCCAATAAATCACAAATTGAACAAGCAAAATTCCAAATGGAGCAAACCATTGAAGAACGAAAACTTGTGATTACGGAAGTGTACGCCTCATTGGTCGCCAGCCTGAAGATGTTGAAAACTACCACCGAAGCTTACACCATAGCCGAGTCCGATGTTAAGTTGGGCGAGCTGGAATACCTCAACAATAGCATAACCTTGCAAGAGTTGAGTGGGAGACGCAGGGATTTCACGTTGTCTGCCGCCAGTTACGAAGAAACCAAGGCTAAGTTGTTTATAGCCGTACATCAACTCGAATTGATAACAGGAATCAAACTTATCCCATGACAACCATGAACAAGACACCGATGATTACCCTCTTCTTCTACCGCATTCGCTACTGGGTACTATTTCCTCCGCTTATCGTTGCCGCCTTGGTCGCATTTTTCACCGCCAGGTTGCCCAAAAACTACGAGGCCAACTCAACCATTTACACAGGCATTGCCTCAACACCCAACCTGGATGGAACGTTGGTTGCCGACTATTTTTCCACAAACAGTTCTTTCGACAACATCATCAACCTGGCCCGTTCCCGGTCTACGCTGGAAACGGTTTCTCTCAAACTGTTGGCCCAGGCCTTGATTCATGGAGATCCCAACAAGGACAACACGTACATGCTGGCATCAAATTACAGAAAGCTACGCGCGATTGTGCCTGCCGATGTTATGGGACTGGTCGACAAAAGCTCCCTTGAGAACACCTACAAACACTTTGTGGATTATAAGAAGGAAGGAAAAAACAATTTCATCTACAGCCTATTGAACTGGTTCCATCCACATTACAGCATCGACGCCTTGAAAAAGATTCGCGTTAACCGGCTGGGATCTAGCGATATGCTTGAAATCAAATACAGTTGCGACGACCCGGGCATTGTGCATCAAACGCTCCGCTTCCTCATTGATGAAATCGATAAGGAATATGCCCAACTTCAATTAGGCTCCTCAAACGACGTCGTTGAATACTTCGAGAAGCAGTTGACAGAAACCCGCACCAACCTCGACAGTCTGGAAGATTCCCTACTCCGGTACAGCATGGCCTCGAACGTAATCAATTACGAAGAACAGACCAAACGCCTGACGGAAATAAAACGTGATCTCGACGCTCAATACGAGAACGCCTACACGACCAACTATACCTCAGGGTATATGGTCAAACAGTTGGAGCAACAAATGAAAGATCGTGCCAAACTATTGAAGGAAAGCAAGGATTTCATGCAACAAATGGAAACAACCTCATTACTCTCCCAAAAAATAGCAGAGATCGAAACATCGACCAACACCTCGGAAAAAAATACAGACGCTTTGGCCCGCTACAAAAACCAGTTGGAAAAGGCTCAAACCCGCTTGCAGGAAATCAGCGGCAATCTTGCCTCCATCAAATCGAGCAAGGAAGGATTGGCATTACAGGATATGGTCAACCAGTGGATGACGGAAAAATTAACCTATGACCGCACCCATGCTGAACTTCAGGTCTTGAACCGGAGAATGGCTGACATCAATCAAGAATTCACCCGATTCACCCCCATCGGTCCCAGTTTGAAAAAGCAGGAACGCGAAATTCAAGTCACCGAAAACGCCTACCAAACCATGCTGGACCATTTGGCCCAAGCCAAGCTTCAGCAAAAGAACATCGAAATGAGAAGCACGACCATCGATGTCGTCACGGAACCGGTATATCCCCTTGCCGCAGTTGGTTCGAAACGCAATTTTCTGATACTCGTTTCCTACATTGCATGCTTGTTCTTTATTATGGGTTGTTTCCTGATCCTCGAACTGCTGGACAGAACCATACGAAACAAACAACGTGCGGTCGCGTTAACGGGAGCCGAGGTAATAGGTGCCTATCCGGGCATACCCACATTGAAATACAGGGCGTTTGCACTGGAAACAAACCGTATTGCCACAGCCCACATCTGTAACCGCTTGTCACCCCTATTCAACACCAAAGGACGCACAGTCATTGGCCTGATCAGTTCAGATCCTCAAGAAGGAAAAAGCCACCTAGCCGGCGAAATGACTGCCTATTGGATGGACATGGGGTTCACCGTGAGCAACATCAACCACGCAACCGACTTCAATAGCCAATCGAAGCTATATGTGACAGCAAGCAATGCAACTGCCCTATTCACCGAGGAAAGTGCAGTATCCGACCTGATTCTACTGGAACTACCGGCTTTATCCGTCAACGCAGTACCAAAAGGCATCCTCGAATCCATCGATGTCATTGTGTACATTGTTAAGGCCGGAAGAGCATGGAGAGAAAGGGATAAAAGCTTCTACCAGGCACTTGTTGATCAAGCCGCTCCGAGGCCCGTCCTACTCTGCCTGAATTGGGCAAACAGGTTGGCCGTTGAAGATTTTACCGGACTGCTGCCACCTCGATCCAAACGACGTCTATTCGAATACAAGCTGCTTCAAATGGAGCTTACCTCCGAAAAAAGCCCCGACATCGATAAAGGAATGAGTCCAAACCAGAACGCGTAACCATGCGTAAGTTGACCCTGTTACAGTGGATAGGCTCCTCCATCATTCTGATTGGCATGATCCTGATGACCATCCTGTTTATCAAACAGGAACTGGTTCTCGGCCTGTTGGTTGGCATGATACCCATAGCCCTGTTAATCTTACTGATAGCCGTCAACCAACCCTTTATCGCACTTTTACTGCTGTTTGTGGAAAACTACTTCATTATGGGCATTCAACGCTACATACCTGTCAGTGGCATAGGCGTGCTGACAGATGCGCTGTTTGTATTGGTTCTGTTTTCCACCTTGCTCAGGGCTGTTTCGAACCGGGACATCGAATGGAAAACGGCGGTAAACGGAGCATCCATCTTGTTGTTTGTCTGGTTTGTTTACTGCCTCCTGGAATTGGCCAACCCGACTGCCATCACCGCAGCGTGGGTCTCGTCCTTTCGTTCCCTTACCCTCTATCCCCTCTTGACAGTTGTGTTTACCTGTCTGTTTTTCAGGCAGTTCAAGGACCTAAAACTGGTGGTTGTACTGTGGAGTATTTTCACGGTGGTTGCCATAGGTAAGATGCAATTCCAAAAAACAGTCGGATTCGATCAGGCCGAGCATCAGTGGTTGCTGCAAGGAGACAATATGAAGACACACCTATTGGCATCGGGAACCCGGTATTTTTCCTTTTTCACCGATGCGGGTAATTTTGGATCGAACATGGGGTGTGCAGCCGTCGTCTTTTCTATAATTGGCTTTTATACCAAACAAAAAGGATTGAAAATCCTGTTTGTTGTCACAGCATTGGCGGGTCTGTACGGACTCTTTGTTTCCGGCACCCGCGGTGCATTGGCTGTTCCATTTGCCGGCTTGGTCTTGTTAACCTTTATGTCCAAAAAAACCAGCATCATGGTGGGGTTGGTGGTGGTATTAATCAGCACTTTTATTTTCTTCAACTACACCTCCATCGGACAAAGCAACCAGTACATACGCCGCATGCGAAGTGCATTCGACAAGAACGAACCCTCTTTGGTCGTGCGGTTAGATAACCAGAAACGGCTGGCACAGTATATCAACCAACGGCCTTTCGGCGAAGGCATTGGACTGAGTGGCGTAGACGCCAAACGTTATGATGCCGAACGCCTCACCACCAACATTCCCAATGACTCTTGGTACGTGAAAGTCTGGGTGGAAACCGGCATCGTTGGGCTGCTATTATACCTCGGCATCCAATTCGCCATTTTGGGGCGCGGCATCTGGCTTGTCCTTTACCGACTAAAAGACAGGCAGTTGAAAGGGTATCTTTCCGCACTGCTGTGCGGCATGTTTGGCATGATGGTCAGTTCGTACGGAAATGCCATCTGGGGGCAATACCCCACCTGCATCCTCATGGCCATGTCTCAGGCATTTATTTTTTTGTCACCCGTTTACGATAAGGAATTGGCATCCATTAAAACAATCAAACCATGACACCTACACTACTCATTGAAGAAATCCCCCACTGGGAAGAAATTATGTACTGGGGTGATTACCTGGTTTTCCTCTTATTCATCCTGGGAGTAGGGTACACCTTCCTATTTTCCATTGCCTCCCTGAGCAAGACCAAGCAGAAATACCCACCCGTAAAAAAGAATTACCGCTATTGCGTACTGATACCCTCGATTAAAGGAATGGATCATAACGCGCTTGAGTCGGCCACATCCTTCCAACAGCAACACTATCCCAGGGAGTTGTTTGACATAGTTGTATCAACCAACGGCATGGAGTCATGTTTGCAGCAGCAACTCGAATCGATGGGCGTTATTGTCCTAGTTAACCTTGAAACTAAGGGAGGAAAGAACACCTTGATTGCGCAAGCCCTCCAGCATCTTCAACCTGCTTCTTACGATGCACTCGTGCTGATGAATCCCAACAACGTAGTAGATGCTTCCTATCTGGAAGAGATCAACAAGGCTTTCTATTCAGGCGGCATGGCCATCCAAACCCACCGGGTTTCAAAAAGTTATCCGAACAACCTTTCATGGTTGAATGCCATCATGGAAGAAATCAACCATTCCATTTTCAGGAGAGGTCACGTAAAGCTGGGTTTCTCTTCCAGTTTGATCGGATCGGGTATGGTTATCAATTTCAAGTGGTTCCTTGAACATGCCAACCTGAACCCCGATATAGACTTGGTCAAGCACATGGAAGCAAAGCTGCTGAAACAAGGTATTTACATTGAATATTTGGAAGACGTCTACACCTACGAAGACAAAATCAAAGATGTTGGTGCCTACAACAGACAACGCAAGGAATGGTCACGGTCCAGAAAAGTACCCAAACGGCGCATATTTCGAGATTTTCCCCGTGCCCTGATTGCCGGCAACTTCGATTATTGCGACAAAATTATCCAGTGGATGATGCCATCCAAAATCCTCATGTTAGGTTTCCTGATTATTGTCACCGCTGGCGTCACCCAATTCGACCCCGCCCTATCCATTAAATGGTGGGTACTGTTGGGAGTCTTACTATTTTCCTACATCATGGCCATACCAGAGAAGCTCTTAACGTTTCGAACCTTTTGGGCCTTGATTTTGTTACCAATACTGTTCATCTCTGTAGTATTCAATAAGTTAACATCACGCTTGTCACGCTGATACTATGAGAATTGCCATTGAAGCCCAGCGTATTTTCAGAAAAAACAAGCACGGCATGGATGTTGTTGCCCTGGAAATCATCCGCCAATTCCAACAACACGACACCGAAAACGAGTACTTCATTCTGGTAGCTCCCGGCGACGATGTCTGTCTTTTTGAATCTCACAACGTTCATGTAATCACGCTTTCCTGTCCAACTTACCCCTTATGGGAACAGGTAGCACTGCCGTTGGCCGTGCGACGCATCAAACCTGACCTGCTGCATTGCACATCGAACACGGCGCCCCTGTTTTGCAAGGCTCCGCTGGTACTCACCCTGCACGACATCATTTACCTGGAACCCCGCCAGCAATCCAGCCATTCGGCCTACCAAAACCTCGGATGGTATTACAGGCGTCTGGTTGTACCACGTATACTGGCCCACTGCAAAAAAATCATCACCGTTTCCGAATTTGAACGTCAACGCATCCAGCACGCCCTGCAGTTGGACAGCGGCACACTGGTTGCCATTCACAACGGATTCGGCACCCATTTCAAGCCTGTCCTTCATCCGGAAACCATCACGCGAAACTACCTGGAGGCGCCTCGTTACCTGCTGTTTTTGGGCAACACCGACCCCAAGAAGAATACCCACCGCACGCTGAAAGCCTACGGCATGTACGTGCAACAAACAGCCAACCCCTTGCCCCTGCTTCTTGCCGACCTGCCCGACAGTTTTCTGGAAAAGGTGCTGGCCGATATTCAGATGCCTTCTTTAAAATCTCATCTGCGCACCACCGGCTATATAACCAACACCGACCTGCCCGCCATCTATTCGGGTGCAGCGGTTTTCCTGTACACGTCCCTGCGCGAAAGTTTCGGCATTCCCTTGCTGGAAGCCATGGCATGCGGTACGCCCGTTATTACCTCAAATACCTCCTCAATGCCCGAAGTGGCAGGTGATGCTGCTCTATTTGTCGACCCGTTTGACGAACAGGATATGGCCGCACGATTGACCGAACTGATGGCCGATGAAACCCTTAGGGAGAATCTGAAGGCCAAAGGACTTGAACGGGTCAAGCTTTTTTCCTGGGAACAAACTGCCCAAAAAACCCATGTTGTATACCAAGAGGTTTTTGATAAAGCCAACACCCCATGAAAGACCGCTGCTTCCTCTTCACCGGCCTTCAGCCCTGGGACATTCCCATCGGTTCAAACGCCATCGACATTGCCAGGGAAGTCTCGAGGCAGAATAAGGTGCTGTACGTCAATAGTCCGCTTGATATGATGACACTCATCAAGGGTGATAAAAAACCGGAATACGAACGACGCCTGGCTGTACTTAGACACAACGAAAATCCCTTGCGTCAGCTAACCGATACCTTATGGATACTGGATCCTCCTTTTGTAGCCTGGTCTGTCAATAGTTTACCGGACGGAGGGTTGTTTGACGCTCTAAACGCCCTGAACAATAAGCGCATTTTTCGTTACGCCGCGAAAGTTGCACGCGAATTGGGGTTTACCGACATCATCCATTTTATCGATAATGATATTTACCGCAGCTTCTACGCCAAGGAATACCTCAAACCAACCACAAGCGTGTACTACCGTCGGGACAACCTTCAGCCGTTTGACTACTGGAAAAAACACGCGCCACGTCTGGAGCCTTTGCTGATTGCAAAAAGTGACCTGGTGGTGTGTAATTCGGCTCAACTGGCTGCATTTGCTCACCGCTTCAATGCCAACACCCACGACGTGGGTCAAGGGCTTGACCTTTCCGCCTACGATGCCAACCTGACCCACGAAATACCCGATGCCATCGGCTCTATTCCAAAACCAACGATTGGTTATATCGGAGACATCACCAGCCTACGATTGGATTCCGACTTGCTCCACGATGTGGCCAAAAACAGACCGGCGTACAGCTTTATTATGGTTGGAAGGGAAGACGCCGTCTTCCAAGCACATGACCTGCATAACCTATCCAATGTCCATTTTACGGGTAGCATTCCCAAAGCCGCCGTTCCTCTGTACATGGCCGCCTTCGACGTGTGCATCAATCCGCAAAAAATCAACGAAATCACCAGGGGCAACTACCCGCGCAAAATCGACGAATACCTGGCCATGGGTAAGCCCGTGGTAGCTACCAAGACTGATATGATGGCCTTTTTCAGCGAACACGTTCACCTCTGCTTAACCGTGTCCGACTACCTGGACGCTCTCGACCTAGCCTTGCAGGAAACATCGGCCCAAGATGCCGCCAAACGCATTGAGTTTGCCCAGTCGCACAGTTGGGAGAACAACGTCTCCGCCATTTACAGATGCATCATCAATACCCAAAACACACTGCACCATGTACTATAGAAGTTTTTCAGACCTGAACGACGTCATTGTCAAGCGGTTATCCATCGTACCCCGAGACATCGATTTGATTGTCGGCATTCCCAGGAGCGGTATGATGCCGGCCAACTTGTTGGCGTTGTACCTGAACAAACCGTATACCGATATCCATTCCTTCGTCAACGGACACATTTACACGGCCGGTGCACGCAGCCAATTTTTTGACAACAAGAACCTGAAGAAAGTGCTTGTCGTCGATGACAGCATCGCCTCGGGTTCCGCCTTGAAAAAGAGCAAGGAGTTGCTCAAAAACGTGCCGGGTGACTATGAATTCCTGTTTTGCGCCATTTATGTGATTCCGGGTAAGGAAAACCTGGTCGACTTGAGTTTTGAAACCGTACCACTTCCCCGCTATTTTCAATGGAACATTCTCAATCACACCGATCTTGAAAAATCATGTTTTGATATTGACGGTGTGCTTTGTGTGGATCCAACTGAGGAGCAAAATGACGACGGCCCCCTGTACACCGACTTTGTATTGAACGCCCAACCGTTGTTTATTCCCGGAAGCAAAATTGGCACCATCGTTTCTTCGCGGTTGGAAAAATACAGGAAGGAAACGGAAATCTGGCTTAAGAAGAACAACATCCGCTACAACAAGCTTGTCCTGATGGATCTTCCCAACAAGGAGGCTCGCATCAAAGCCGGAAACCACGGCATCTTCAAGGCTACGGAGTACAAATCGTCTGAATATAAGTTGTTCATTGAAAGCTCCCTCGATCAGGCGCGCGAAATCAACCGCATCACCAAAAAGCCGGTGTTGTGTACCGAAAATTTCACCATGATCTTTGAATCAGAATCTGTCCTGTATAGCATCAAAAGCGGCAAGTACTTCCCCTTCCTGCGCAGAATCGCCCTAAAAATCAGAAACCGCCTAAGACACTATCTCAAGTAACTGTTTCCGTTCCGCAGGCAGGGATTTTTCCTTTCCCCGATTCGAGCTGGAAAAAAAACAAAAAAAAGGGGGGGGGGGGGGGAAGTGAGCCGAAAGCCGGACTTGAACCGGCGACCAACGCATTACGAATGCGTTGCTCTACCAACTGAGCTACTTCGGCATTAAATTTCTACGAAAAGAAAGGTCGCTGACTGATGAAGTGCAAAACACCACTTGCCTTGGTCAGCGGGCGCAAAATTAATCAGATTTTTCGAAATAAAAAACGGGTGAACGGAAAATCAAAGATCCGACATCAACTGTTTGTAAAAACTATCCAGTTCATCGTCCATGTGTTTGAGAAATTCATCGTTGAGCATCAACTCCTCCTCATCAATGGTTAACAACTCCGAAAGAACTTCCATTTCCTCATCAACCATGACAACAGAAAACGGCTTAAGAATATTGATCGTTTCGAACAAACCCTCTTCCAACAACTTTTTCAACAAGGTACGCAACAATTCGCCACATTCAGCCAGCATATTCTCCGAATCCATACCTTCGGTTTGTTCCTCCCATTCAGGCACAGGCACCTTGGTCAACACATTGTCCTCATCGTCCAAGATGGTCACGTCACCCGACTCCGGATTGGGCTGAATGTACAAATCAACAATGGCAGCAGAGGACTCCCTCGTCTTTAATTTCTCGAGCGACTTGCGTATTGCATACTCCAACGTGTGGAGCAATGGTTCTTTTTTCATTACGGTATAGATGAATGCGGCTCAAATGTACAAAAATCACTTGACAATTCCGCCAATGTAACGATTCAGGCGCCCCATTTCTTCCAATCGTAAATGGAGAGCCTTTTCCCATGCCTTAAACGCTTGCCATTCATACTCCACCGGAGGAAAGAATGACCGCTTACCGGCATCGTTGGCACGTTCAGCCCAGGTTATGGCTCCTGGCACATCACCGTCCTTTTCGTGGTAAAGCATCAGGTTCACAGCCGCCTTGAACGCATTCAACGCCCTTGCATGCTCATACGCCTGTTCCCAATAAACGGCAGCTTCATCCCATCGGCCAGCTTTCACCTCATCACCAGCCAACTCAAGTTGAACGTTGCCCGTCACATAATAAAACCGCTCAACCGGCTCCCAGTAAGGTGTCAATGCCCGATAGACTTCACCAGCCACAAAATCTGTAATTTCCGGCAAGGTTTCTTTCAACGTTGGCAACGGCCTTTCTGCCACACCAGGTGCGCTCCCTTCTGTCTTCCAAACCAAACTGTCGCGGCGTTTAAACGCCAACAACAGAGAATCCGAAGTTGCATCGTAAACACGCCAAAAGGTTCGCACAAACACGATTCGCATTTGTGGAAATACATTATCTTGTTGTCCACAAGACTCCAGCGATTCCACCAGCAAACCGTCCAAAGACGCCCATAAGGCTGCATTGGATAGATTTCTTAGTTGTGATCGCTGCTTGTTGTCAAGACTATCAATTTTAAAATAAGCAGTAGAGCCCCGTTTTTTCCCTATCCTGTTATTTAGCAACGATACCGTTTCAACAGACGATACAACGCCCTCCGTTTTGACGCGAGCAGTAATATAGCCCTGCAATAGGTCAACAAAGGAATCCACACTACATGATATGGTGTAACTTGTATCACTACCCTCTTTGTTCAACCCCATATAATACTGTCCTACATTCTCAGGCTGTGGAACAATGTTGTTAATCAACAAGAGTTTTCCATTCATCGAAGAGGGAGACGCCATCGCCGGTCTCAAAACATCCATGGAATATATCCTATACGAATCACATCCGTTTAATACCAACAGTAAGGTAAAAAATAAAGAATAGCTTATATACTTCATGTAAATATATGTTTGTTAAACAAATTTACAGTAAATATAGTAAAACACAATTGATTATTGCTTGTTTTTTCCTAACTTTGCGGCCAATTTTCATATCAATATAATGTCCAACTTAGTAATTTGTTTGTAATTTTATTATGGAAGAAAACACCCCAATTGTTCCGGTTGAAGAAACCGTGACACCTGCCGAAACGGCAACAACAAGCGAAGAAACTGCAACTGTTACTCCTGAAGTAAAGGAAGAACCAGCTGAAGTGAGTGAAACACCAGTAGAAATCGAAGCACCAGTAGAAGTAGTCGAAGCACCAGTAGAAGTAGTCGAAGCACTGGTTACAGTGAAGGAAGCCCCGAAAGCTCCCGTTGCAGAAATTTTTGATTGGGACATCTACGAAAAGGGCGACACCTACGGAGACATGTCCAAAGAAGAACTGGAAAAAGCATACGACAACACCCTGAACACCGTTAAGGACAAGGAAGTTGTTGAAGGTACCGTCATTTCGATGAACAAACGCGAAGTGGTGGTCAACATTGGTTTCAAGTCGGACGGTATCGTTTCAATGAACGAATTCCGTTACGATCCAGACCTCAAAGTAGGCGACAAAGTAGAAGTCTACATCGAAAATCAAGAAGACAAAAAGGGCCAGTTGATCCTTTCACACAAGAAAGCCCGCGCAACCCGTAGCTGGGATCGCGTGAACACAGCCCTCGAAAAAGACGAAATCATCAAGGGATTTGTCAAATGCCGCACCAAAGGTGGTATGATTGTCGACGTGTTCGGCATCGAAGCCTTCCTGCCCGGTTCACAAATTGACGTTAAGCCCATCCGCGACTACGATGTATTTGTCGGCAAGACCATGGAATTCAAGGTTGTCAAAATCAACCAGGAATTCAAGAACGTGGTTGTTTCCCACAAGGCACTCATCGAAGCCGAACTTGAACAACAAAAGAAAGAAATCATTGCCAAGCTGGAAAAAGGCCAGGTACTCGAAGGCACTGTCAAGAACATCACCTCTTACGGTGTGTTCATCGACTTGGGCGGCGTAGATGGTTTGATCCACATCACCGACCTGAGCTGGGGCCGCGTAAGCGATCCTAAGGAAGTCGTTGAACTCGACCAAAAACTCAACGTCGTTATCCTCGACTTCGACGACGACAAGAAGCGCATCGCTTTGGGCTTGAAGCAACTTACCCCACATCCATGGGATGCCTTAGACACCAACCTGAAGGTAGGCGACAAGGTAAACGGCCGCGTTGTTGTGATGGCCGATTACGGTGCATTCATTGAAATCGCAGCCGGCGTAGAAGGCTTGATCCACGTTTCAGAAATGAGCTGGTCGCAACACCTGCGCAGCGCTCAAGACTTCATGAAAGTGGGCGACACGGTTGAAGCAGTCATCCTGACACTCGATCGCGACGAACGCAAAATGTCACTGGGTATCAAGCAATTGAAAGAAGACCCATGGGCCAACATCGAAACCAAGTATGCCGTTGGCAGCCGCCACATGGCCAAGGTTCGCAACTTCACCAACTTCGGTGTCTTTGTAGAAATCGAAGAAGGCGTTGACGGTTTGATTCACATTAGCGACCTGAGCTGGACCAAGAAAGTCAAACACCCCAGCGAATTCACCCAACTCGGTACCTCCATTGAAGTGGCTGTCCTCGAAATAGACAAAGACAACCGCCGCTTGAGCTTAGGCCACAAGCAATTGGAAGAAAACCCATGGGATGTATTTGAAAACATCTTCTTGGTTGACAGCATCCACGAAGGCACCATCATCGACGTGATGGAAAAAGGCGCCGTTGTTGCACTGCCTTACGGCGTGGAAGGATTTGCCACGCCCAAGCACCTTGTGAAAGAAGACGGCACTACCGCCCAAGCTGAAGAAAAGATCGCCTTCAAGGTGATTGAATTCAACAAGGACGCTAAACGCATCATCCTGTCACACAGCCGCATCCACGAAGACGAATCGAAAGGCGAATCAAAGGGTGAAGCTAAGGGTGAAGCTAAGTCTACCGCCGCTCCTAAAAAAGCAGCCGGCGCCAAGAAAGCCACCAAGAAGGAAGAATCCGAACCCACCACCTCAACAAAGATGGAAAAAACCACGTTGGGTGATCTCGAATCCTTGGTAGCCTTAAAAGAAAAACTGGATAACAACGCATAAACCTCACACCTAATGATAGGTGCCAAAACCCCGAAAGTCGGCAACGATTTTCGGGGTTTTTCTATTGCACACAGTCCATTGTCGTATCTTTGTCAAAAAACAGCCCAGCATGAAACCGACTGCCCTACTTTCCCTTTGTTGCCTGTTGCTTCTCTCTTGCAAGGGAAACCGATTTGACGTTCCGGGAAAACCAGATCACACCATTAAAATTGTCCGCTTCGACCAACAGTTTCACACCCACGCCCCTTCCATTGATTCCGCATTCCTACGTCTGTATGCCGTCAAAATCATGGAAGTGGGAGAACCCGGAAGCGACAACTACCGGGATTTTGACGCCCTTTATCACACCGATCCCGACTTCACGCATCTATACGACAGTTGCCAACAAATTTTTTCGGAAACAACAAAACTGGAAACATCGTTAACCTGGGCATTTTACCGACTGAACTATTTCTTTCCCCAAATGACCATCCCAACTGTATACATGCACATTTCCGGCTACGGTCAATCCATCATCTCCGCACCCGGCATCTTGTCGGCCAGTCTGGACAAATACCTAGGGGCCGACCACCCCATGTACAAACTACTGTATGAACCCTACCAAGCCCAACGGATGCAGCCCGATAAGCTGCTTTCCGATTACCTGCTTGGATGGATTCAATCTGAATTCACCCCAAACGACCTGATTGCACAAAACAGATTGCTTGATGACGTATTGTACGAAGGAAAAATCATCTTCCTAACGTCCCTTGTCTTGCCCGAAGAACCATTGGAACACCTGTTTGCCTTTACTCCAAAGCAATTGGAATGGTGCAAGCAGCATGAGAAAGATATGTGGGATGGAGTGGTACAGCATCAACTCTTGTACACCACCGACAGCCAGATCATATCTAGATTTATCGAGGAAGCTCCCACCACCACGTATTTCCCCAAAGAATCTCCAGGGCGTGCCATAAACTGGATTGGCTATAGAATCATTCAACGTTACATGGAGCAACACCCCAAAGCCAGCCTTCAAGACCTGCTATCCATCAAGGATGCACAACTGCTGTTGAACGGTTCAGCCTATCACCCCTGATTGTCGGCAGGATCAACCGTCAACCACATCTCACACTGCTTACAGTCGAAATGCAGGTCAATTTTCTTTTTCTGATAGACCAAAAAGGAAGGCTCTCCCCGTAATCCGGCCTGTGTTGATTTCACAGGCTGCTTGGGGCAGAGACCCAGTTCAAACTTGAGGCAGTACTTAGTAAGCATGACGGTCGTTTTCGCGTCGTACTGATTCGACGCCGGGTGCTCAGGTGCCCACTCCGTCTGTTGAACGCCATGATCTAGAAAAAAGGCCCTTGATGCGTTGTTGAGCACTTGCCCCCTATAATCAAGTTCTTTTTCCGGATAGGCGTGTGCAGTTGAAGCCATGCGAGCGTATTCCCGCTTGAAAGAAAGCAGAATCACTTTTTCCAATGCCACACAGAGATCCCGCTTGATGGATGTCCACACCGAAACGGGCACAAACCACTCCGATGACCACTGTATATCGCAAGCTATCACCTCAAATTGAGTGTTTCCTGTTTTGAAAAAAAGAGCCGACACCCTGTTGCGTTGTGGTTGATTAGCCTCCGTTTTTTCAAGCGAAACGCTCTTAACCACCCGATGACCGTGTAAATCAGCCATTTCTACTGCAAAACCGAAACGGGTTTCCCAACAAGCCACGTTAACTTGAATGATGCGACGTGCCTGCTCTCTTTCCAACTGCCGTTCAAACGCTTGGTCAAAGGTTCTGAATAAGCGCGCCCCGATGTTGATGACAGGTTTCTCGGCCGGATACAACACATTACCTTCTACTTTATTGATGCGAAAACCCGTAAGTGTATCCTTAGCATCGAAGAAGCTTACCCCATCACCATTACTAAGTGGAACCGCACCTTCAAGCACAAGGCTGCTTTTATTCACTTGCATGACCACACCAACCGGTTCACCCATCGATTTGGGTGTGTCTAGGTTGCCCATGCGCGCTCGTTGACGAAGAAAATAATCGGTAAACCCACGGTTGAAACTTTTTACAGGATTGGGCGTGAAACCGTAACGCGGCACACCGATGGACGCCCGTACCGCATCCGGACGACGCGCAATGATTTCGTTCAGCCGTTCATGGTACCAAGCCGTGACGTTTATCACATACGAAGCATCCTTGAGGCGGCCCTCAATCTTAAACGAAGTCACACCGGCGTCAAGCAGTGATTCCAGGTGTTCGGTTGCGTTCAAATCCTTGAGCGAAAGCGCGTGTTTTTGCTTGAACATCAACGCCCCTTTCTCGTTGTACACATCGTAGGGCAAGCGGCACCACTGGGCGCATGCTCCCCGATTTGCACTTCGTCCTGTCATGGCATGACTCAGGTAACATTGGCCACTGTAACTCACACAAAGAGCCCCGTGCACAAAGGTTTCCAGCCGGACAGATGTATCCAATCGTATGTCACGGATTTGATCAAGGGATAATTCCCTGGCAAGCACTACCTGTGTAAATCCGGCCTGTTCTAAAAACCGTACTTTTTCAGGTGTCCTGTTATTGGTCTGGGTGCTGGCGTGCAGCGGTATTGGTGGCAGGTTCAAGCGGGTAATACCCATGTCCTGGATGATGAGTGCATCCACACCGATCGACCACAGCTCATGAACCAATCGCTCTACTTCGGGCAATTCGTCGTCATGCAACAGCACATTCAAAGCCACATACACCTTGACGTGATACGCATGGGCAAAATCAACCACACGCGCAATATCACTTATCTCATTGCCGGCTGCCGCCCTGGCTCCAAATTTGGGCGCACCGATATACACGGCATCTGCTCCGTGCAGAATAGCCTCAAATGCCGTTTGTGCATCTTTTGCAGGTGCCAACAGTTCGATCACTCGTTGCTTAGCCATGATACGTGGAATAACCGTTTAACAAAATCGGTATAGAAACGACTTCCATCAATGGATCTCGGTAATGTCAAACGGCGTTTCTTGATAGACGAAATAATTCAGCCAGTTGGAAAATAATAAATTAGAATGGCCTCTCCAACGAACCAGTGGCCCTAATGACGGATCGTCGTTTTTGTAGTAATTGGCCGGCTTATCAACGGAAAGACCTTTAGCCAAATCCCTCTTATACTCCGTATCCAAGGTATTGGGAGAATATTCGGAATGACCGGTGACATAGAATTCACGGCCGTTTCTAGCCATAACCAAATAAACACCTGAATCGTCTGATTCCGACAAGATGTTCAATTCAGGTTTCGTTTCAATATCTGAGCGTCTGATTTCCGTATGGCGACTATGTGGTACATAAAATTCATCGTCGAAGCCCCTGAAAATTGAATTCTGAGGGTCGTTGATGGTGTGTTTGAACACCCCGAACATTTTCTTGTCCAAGCCATGTTTTGGAACCCCGTAACTGTGGTACAATCCAGCCTGTGCCGCCCAACAAATATACAGTGTAGAGGTTACGTGCGTTTTCGACCAGTCAACAATTTGCTTAAACTCCTCCCAATACGTAACCTCTTCAAATTCAAGCTGCTCAACCGGAGCACCAGTAATAATCATGCCATCGTAATTGTTATCCTTCATGCTCTGGAAACTGCGATAAAATGCCTTCATGTGTTCCACAGGTGTGTTTTTGGATACATGGCTCTTCATTCTCATGAATTCCAGTTCCAATTGCAACGGCGTATTCGATAACAAGCGTATCAAATCGGTCTCAGTGATGATTTTTAGCGGCATCAGGTTGAGAATGACAATTTTCAGGGGTCGGATATCCTGGGTGGAAGCCCGTCCTGAGTCCATGACGAAGATGTTCTCCTTTTTCAAGAGTTCAACGGCAGGCAGTTGATTGGGTACGTTTAGAGGCATAATTTAGCGTGACACAGTTGTAACAATCACAATTAATTCGCGAATGCTTGTTCCAAATCTTCCTTGAGATCATCCATATGTTCAAGTCCGACAGACAATCGAAGCATATCGGGATAAATACCACCAATTTCCTGATCCTCTATACTCATCTGACGATGGGTGGTTGAAGCCGGATGGGTGATCAGCGTTCTTACATCTCCAACATTGGTGACATGTGAAATCAGTTTCAGACTTTCCACAAAGCGAACCGTTTTTGAGTATCCGCCTTTTACCCGGAACGTCAGCACACAGCCAAATCCATTGCTGAGGTATTTCTTTGCCATTGCATGATAGGGATGGTTTTCAAGACCCAGGTAACACACATCATAAACGGCAGGATGTTGACTCAGCCATTCTGCTATCACCATAGACTGTTCGCACATCTTCTGCACACGTACCGACAAGGTTTCCAATCCTTGAATCAGTTGCCAACTGTTGAACGGACTGATGCATGGCCCCAAATCCCTCATATTCTCGGCAATCAACCGCATAGCAAAAGCAGCACGACCAAATTTTTCCCAAAAAATCAATCCATGGTAGCTTTCAGACGGTTCGCAGTACTTTGGGAATTTTCCGTTGCCCCAGTTGTAGTTTCCTCCATCGATAATGATTCCTCCCATAACACTTCCGTGACCGCCTATCCATTTGGTGGCACTCTCCACCACAATATTGGCGCCAAACTCAATGGGCTTGCACAGGTACCCGCCACAAGCAAACGTATTGTCCACAATGAAGGGGATATCATATTTTCGTGCCAATTCAGCCAACCGCTCAAAATCGGGTACGTTAAATTTTGGATTGCCAATATTTTCGGTGTACAACGCTTTTGTGTTTTCGTTGATCAAGGCTTCCATCGCCTCAGGCGAATCGTCTTTAGCCTTTCTAGCTTCAATGCCAAGATCCTTAAACGTTACAAAAAACTGGTTGTTAGTTCCTCCGTACAGGTAGGGACTGGTTACAAAATTGTCACCTGTCTTCAATAGGTTCAGCAGTGTCAACATCTGCGCTGAATGCCCTGATGCTGTAGCAACTGCAGCTACTCCTCCTTCGAGTGCAGCCATGCGTTGCTCAAAGACACTGGTAGTAGGGTTGTTCAACCGTGTATATATAAATGGAGAAGCATCTTCCTTAAAATCTAAATTAAACAGGTCTGCTCCATGTTGTGCGCTCGAAAAAGTATACGCTGTCGTGGGATGAATCGGCACGGCACGTGAGTTGGTCTCATCGGGTGCGTATCCTGCATGTACCTGCAAGGTTTCGAAGTGCAATTTTTTCATATTCTTTTCTTTTAAAACATCATGCAAAGGTAGATAGAATTTTCCAAAATTGGTTGCTGAAGTTTTTCCTTGAAATGCTTGTCATTTTAGCAAAGTGTCTGTATGTTTACAACGTGTAAAACTAATTACAAACTGAAAATCACCCTTTCATTACCCATGCGCAATTATACGCACTTTGATCGTTTTATTAAAAACCTTTTCCAGTTAATTTTTCCGATGTTGCTCTTTATAGCAGCGATCATCATCACCTATACGTCTTCAAAATCCTACCTTACAGCTTTTCAAGTAGGTTCAATCGGTTTTGTCATTGGTTGCATCATCACCTTATGCCTTAGAAAGTTTATTGTATTGTCAGTGTATGAGCTTCCCTTTTCCTTTTTATTCATATTCTACCTGATTTTTGTGTTCTTTTTTTATATACTGGCTCAGGGCATTCCCTTACTTGTATTAATTCCCGGCATTCTTGCCGGTTTGTATTATCGCAGGGCGTTTGTTTATTTAAATAAACCATCTGAGGATTATGACTTTTGTGTATTCCAAGTTACGTTTTTTACCGCTGTTACCATTGGAATAATGTCACTGATCACCAGTTTTCTTATTTTGTTCAAACTCACCGAACTGGAATACCTGAATCGAGTTGAAGGTTTGGTTGATTTCCTACCCAAACCTATATCAGCGGTGGTGCTGGTTTCTTGTTGCGCTATTATCGCCTATAGTCAGTTTATGTTGACTAAACTGACCATGCAATTCCAACGGCACTGAACTTCAATGACCTGAAAGCGAACGAAGGAATGGTGTGTAACTAGAGAGACTTCGACCCACGACCCATGGTTAGCGAAGTAGGATTCCATCTATCAAAAAGAGTTGGCTTCTCTTAATAAGAAAAGCCCCGACAGCTTTCGCTATCGGGGCTTTCAAAAAACGGCGACTACCTACTCTCCCACTTGCGCA
>Ga0302289_1000080_pt1 | contig 56136 bp, 48 predicted proteins | sample III_Fen_N1_2_FD_194552 | JGI IMG/M metagenome (GOLD analysis project Ga0302289, IMG submission 194552) | Peat permafrost microbial communities from Stordalen Mire near Abisko, Sweden - III_Fen_N1_2 | ecosystem: Environmental > Terrestrial > Soil > Wetlands > Permafrost | place: Sweden: Abisko... | reverse complement strand
CTTGCTTATGTCCTTTTCGCTGAGCACGATGTTAGGTTATATTATATATTTGGCGTACTTTGTGCAAAAATAGGGAATAATGGTTAAAGAACCCTTTCAGCTCGAATACGTCCTTAAAAAAGCCTCTTCCCACTTGTTGTGGAATTTAATAAGCACTCCCTCCGGTTTAGCAGAATGGTTTGCCGACGATGTGGATGAGCGCAACGGCCTGTTTACCTTTCATTGGGACGATAGCAGCCTAAAAGCGGTTCGCATTGCCAAAAACAACGGCACCTACGTTAAATTTCGTTGGTGCGACGAGGCAGAACCCTATTTCTTCGAATTGCGCATCGAACAATCTGACATTACGGGAGACACCGTTTTGCGTATTACCGACTATGCTGACAGTGCTGAACGAAACAGCAGCATCGAGTTGTGGAACACGCAAGTTGATATCCTAAGCAGACGCACAGGACTTTAAAAAAAGTAAATACCGCGTAAGTTTGGGTTTTTTCCCGTAATTTTGCCGCTTCAAACGCCTGGTTCATGTTTCGCATCAAACGGCTGCACACCTTCGTACTTGAAAGCTTCTTGCCGGTCTTCTTCATGACCTTCATGATTAGCAACTTTATCCTTGTGATGCAGTTGTTGTGGCGGCACATCGATAAATTCGTAGGAAAGGGCATTGAGTTTAGCGTCTTCATGGAGTTCTACTGGAATGCAGCCTTATCGCTGATACCCATGTCGTTGCCATTAGCCGTTTTGCTTGCCTCGCTGATGACCTTTGGCAATTTTGGTGAGCGGCTGGAACTGTTATCCATGAAAGCCGCCGGTATCTCGTTGTTCAAAATCATGAAGCCCTTGATTGTACTGATGGTGTTTATTTGCGTGGGAGCCTTTTACTTTCAGGACACTGCCATGCCCAAGGTGCAGGTCAGGCTGATGTCGTTGCTGACATCGTTCAAGCAAAAGTCTCCTGAGTTGTCCATTCCGGAGGGTGCGTTTTTTTCCGATATCGCCGGGGTCACCATCTACGTAAAGAAAAAAGACACCAAAAAAAATCTACTCAAAGACCTGATGGTCTACGATTTCTCGGGTGGATATGACAACGCGGCTGTTACATTGGCCCGATACGGAAAACTCCGGTTTACCAAGGATAAGAAATTTTTGGTCTTTACGCTTTTTGACGGTGAAGGATTCAGCAACTTCAACAACCAACAAGGTTCGACAGCTTGGATTCCCTATCGAAGAGAGTCCTTTCACAAAAAGGAACTGGTGATAGACTTTGATGACAACTTCAACCGCGTGGATGAATCCAACTTTACCGGTCTTCACTTCAGCAAAAACACCAGGGAACTGGGGCAAATCATCGACTCGGTGGGCGGCATACTGGACAGTTTGTCGATGAGAAATCAGCGGGAATATGTGGAAACACGGTATTTGGGAAGGGCCACTATCAAAAACCGTCATTTATCCACCCTGGAGGATATCCGTAAGAGCACCTTGGCAAAAGCATACTACCCCAATATTGACAGCTTACTCAGATCGCAAAACAGGGACAGGGCTATCGAAGTAGCAAACAGGGCAAAAGCCAAAGCCGCCGAAATCCTTTCCGACTTGGAGTTCAAGCAAATTACCATGGCCAACGAGACGTACCAATTCAGGCGCAGCAGCATTGAATTTCACCGTAAGTTCACCCTCTCGTTCGCCTGCCTCATCTTTTTCTTCATTGGTGCCCCGCTGGGAGCCATCATTCGCAAGGGAGGTATCGGTACACCGGCTGTCGTGTCTGTGATATTATTCATCATCTATTATATGGTGGACAACGCCGGCTACAAATTTGCACGCGACGGTGTTTGGGATCCCGTTTTCGGAGGCTGGATCAGTTCTGCAGCCATGTTGCCACTGGGCTTATTTCTTACCTACAAAGCCGTCAACGATTCAGCCATCCTGAACAGTGACGCATACCTATTATTCTACAAAACCTGGCTGAATCCCAAGTGGGTATTCCGTCGGTTGTTCAAACGATAAGAAACATCAATATGGAATTTCAATTAAACAGTATCGAAGAGACCATCAAGTCCATTTCAAAAGGAGGTATTGTAATCGTTGTAGACGACGAAGACCGGGAAAACGAAGGTGACTTTGTTACTGCCGCCGAATTGATTACGCCCGAAAAGGTCAACTTCATGATCACCCAAGGCAGGGGGTTATTGTGTGCCCCCATCTCCGAATCGCGTTGCATGGAGCTCGACCTCGACAAGCAGGTCTCAAACAACACGTCGCTGTTGGGAACGCCCTTCACCGTGACTGTCGACCTTCTGAAAGGGTGTACAACAGGGGTTTCTGCGCAAGACAGGGCTGCAACCATTAAGGCACTGGCCGACCCTTCCACCAAACCGGAAGACTTGGGGCGCCCCGGACACGTCAACCCTCTGTATTCCAAAGAAAAGGGCGTGCTTAAACGAGCCGGTCATACAGAAGCATCTATCGATCTTTGCCGCCTGGCTGGACTGCAACCTGCCGCCGCCCTCATTGAAATCATGAACGAAGACGGCAGCATGGCACGCATGCCTCAGCTTATCGAAATGGCAAAACGGTTTGATCTTAAGATTTCCACCATCAAAGACCTGATCGCTTATCGCCTTAAGATGGAATCATTGGTGGAAATGGGACCCGAAGTTCAGATGCCGACCAAATACGGCATGTTTCGCCTTATTCCCTTTCAGCAACTATCGAATGGCCTTGAGCACGTTGCCTTGGTAAAGGGCGAGTGGAAAGAGGACGAAGCCATCTTGGTCAGGGTACATTCCTCGTGCATGACAGGGGACGTACTGGGCTCCTTGCGCTGCGAATGTGGCGAACAGCTACAAAAAGCCATGGAAATCATTGAAAAAGAAGGACGCGGCGTACTGGTTTATATGAATCAGGAAGGAAGAGGCATCGGTTTGATGAATAAAATAAAGGCCTATAAACTGCAGGAAGAAGGCTACGATACGGTGGACGCCAATATTCACCTGGGCTTCAACGCAGATGAACGCGATTACGGCGTCGGTGCCCAGATATTGCAAAAACTGGGCATCCGCAAAATGCGGCTCATGACCAACAACCCGGTAAAACGCATCGGACTGGAAGCCTACGGACTCACCATCACCGAAAATATCCCCATCGAAATCCCCGTAAATCCCTACAACGAGGTGTATATGCGGACTAAAAAAGAACGCATGGGACACAACCTGAAAAGCATCCTGTAACCACTTACAACACAATCATGAGCAAACTAAAAATACGACTGTTAGCCGTTGCTATCTTTTTCGGGATTGGGTGTTCCATGGCTCAAAAGAAGGCACAGGAAGAGCCTGATTTTCTGTCACGCATTTTTAAAAACGATCCTGCCTACTTGTTTTGCTACTCCACCCCTCAAAGCAAGGGACTTGTTTTTAACTATAGTTTCGACGGCTTGCTGTGGAAAAAAGTAGGCAATGGTGCCACGTACTTCAAACCTGGTAGCGACGTGGGGGGATCCTTCATCGACCCGAGCATCGTGCGTGGACCGGATGGAATGTTCCACCTGGTTTGGGCCACCGATTCCACAAAAGGGAGTATAGGTTACGCCTGCTCAAGCGACCTGACAACATGGACAAAAGAAAAAATGCTGACCGTCACATCGGGTGCAGCACAGGCTCCTGAATTGTTTTACCACAGCGCCTCAAAGCAATTTTTCCTACTGTGGGCGTCGGCATCAAACACACTTTACTACACAACCACCAAGGATTTTGTAACTTTTCAGCCGACCAAACCTTTCTACGAAGCATCATACACAGTCAGCGACCCCTTTGTCTTCAAGAAGAGCGGATCGTATCATTTGTTTTTCAAGAACGACAACTCCCTACCGCTGGAAAAGAATATACGCATGGTGTCATCGTTGAATATCAAGAAGTTTCGAGCCAACGCGGTTGAACCGCTCACTGGGATAGAACCTTCCAAAGGACCCTCAGTCCTTAAAATCGGGAAATACATTTACCTGTATTACACCAACTACAATACAAACACCTACCGCGCAATGCGTTGTAAAAGTCTGAGTGATCCTCAATGGGAAGACGCCACTCCGTATATGACCTTCCCTTCCGGCAACGCCCAAGGTACGGTCTTCAACGTTGATGACAAAACCCTTCACGATCTGCAGTCTTTCTTGAAAAAATGATGACAAAACGCAGGTATTTTATCGTAGATTGAAAGCATAAAGATTGTTTTTTCGGCTATATTTTATATTTTTACCAATAACTAACCTATTGACCCAAAGCGTATGAACCCAGTTTCCGAACGGTTGGCAAGCCTCTCACCCTCCGAGACCCTTGCTATGTCCCAAAAAAGTAACGAGCTAAAAGCAAAAGGCATCGATGTGATCAATATGAGTGTGGGAGAGCCAGACTTCTTCACACCCGACCACATAAAAGCCGCTGCCAAACAGGCCGTTGACGACAACTTCTCGTTCTATTCACCCGTGCCCGGCTACCCTGCCCTCAGGAACGCCATTGTCGCCAAATTGAAACAGGAAAACGGACTCGACTACACCGCCGAACAAATTGTCTGCTCCAACGGTGCCAAACAATCGGTGTGTAACGTGTTACTGTGCGTCATCGGAAAAGGCGACGAAGTCATCGTGCCTGCACCCTACTGGGTCAGTTACGTTGAAATGGTCAAACTGGCTGAAGGAACCAACGTGATTGTGTCCGCCGGTATTGACCAGGATTTCAAAATCACACCCGCTCAATTGGAAGCAGCCATCACCCCCAAGACAAAAGCCTTGATTCTGTGCTCGCCATCGAACCCCACCGGTAGCGTTTACTCCAAAGAAGAATTGGCCGGTTTAGCAGAGGTGTTGGCCAAATACCCCAACATCATCATTATTTCCGACGAGATTTACGAGCACATCAACTATATTGGCAAACATGCCAGCATAGCCTCATTTGATAGTATCAAAGACAGGGTGGTTATTGTGAACGGCGTTTCAAAAGCCTATGCCATGACAGGCTGGCGCATTGGCTGGATTGCCGCTCCCAAGTGGATTGCTGCTGCCTGCAACAAACTGCAGGGTCAGTACACGTCAGGCCCCTGCTCCGTCTCACAACGGGCAGCCGAAACAGCGTATACCGGCACACAACAACCGGTTGCCGACATGCGCGTTGCCTTCGAACGCCGCAGAAACCTGATTGTCAAATTGGCTGAAGAAATCCCGGGACTGAATACCGCTACCCCACAAGGTGCGTTCTATATTTTCCCCGAGTGCCATTCCTACTTTGGCAAATCGTTCAACGGAAGAGTGATTGAAAATTCAGGCGACCTGGCCATGTACCTGCTCGAAGAAGGTCATGTAGCTGCCGTCGGCGGCGGTGCTTTTGGTGCTCCCAACTGTTTACGCTTTTCCTATGCCACCTCCGACGAGAACATCGTGGAAGCGATGCGTCGCGTCAAGGAAGCCCTTGCAAAACTGAACTAAACAGACGTGTCTGTTTTCAACCAAGTCGGGCCGTTCTACCAAGGATGGCCCGCTTTTTTTAATTGAAAAAAACTACCTTTGTCACAACAAATGGGGCGCGTTAATTCCAATACCTCTCAATGCGTTACGACTATGATGAGTGAACAACTAGTGGAATGTGTTCCCAATTTCAGTGAAGGCAGGCGATTAGATTGTGTAGATCACATCGTAGACTGTTTCAGACAACGTGCCGGGGTTAAGTTGCTGGATTACACGCATGACACCGACCACAACCGCATGGTGGTGACCGCCGTTGGAGCACCAAATGCCATGAAGGAGGCTATGCTGGATGCCATCGGAAAAGCCGTTGAACTCATTGACCTCACACACCACACGGGCGAACACCCCCGCTTAGGCGCTGCCGATGTTATCCCTTTCATTCCCATCAGAAACGTGACCATGGAGGAAGCGGTTTTATTGGCACGAGGCGTTGCCGAGGAAGCGGCAAAACGTTTTGACCTGCCGGTATACTTGTATGAGGAAGCCGCCTCGGCACCACATCGCCAAAACCTGGCCGATGTACGAAAGGGCGGATTCGAACACCTCGCAGAAAAAATGCAGCTACCCGGTTGGCTGCCCGATTTCGGCCCCAATTACCCTCACCCAACAGCCGGCGCTTCCATTATTGGCGCCAGGCGTTTTCTGGTAGCCTATAACATCAACCTGAACACCAACGAGTTGGATATCGCCAAGGCCATCGCGCGCACCATCCGTTTTTCAAGTGGGGGTCTTCCCTTCTGCAAAGCGTTGGGTTTGCGCCTCGAATCACAGGGTATGGTTCAGGTATCCATCAATCTGACCAATATTGAAAAGACCACCCTCCACCAAGTGTTTGAGATGGTCCGCATGGAAGCGGCACGCTACGGGGTTTCCGTCGCCAATAGCGAACTGATTGGCCTTATGCCCTTGCAAGCGTTGGTGGACACGACGGCCTATTACCTTCAGTTGTCGGATTTCAGTGCCGACAGGGTATTGGAACACGCTATCTGGGAATAAGGTAACGGTCATGGCTGAAACCGCGCTCATCGCCCTGATCATTTTCATCATCACCTATTTGGGTATTATCTTCACGCGCCTACCCGGAGTGAACGTGGACAGGCCGTCGGCAGCATACTGCGGGGCGATTGCCATGGTGTTGTTCGGCGTGCTCACCCCGGCTGAAGCCGTGGCCGCCATCGACACGAACACGATTTTCTTATTGTTGGGCATGATGGTGATTATTGCCACCCTGCAGCTGGATGGTTTTTTCGATTTGATTGCCAAAAAGACCATCGCCTATTCCAAAACGCGCTTCCGATTGATGTGCCTCATCGTCGGAGTCACGGGTATTTCAAGCGCATTCTTGGTGAACGACGCCGTAGTGCTCATGTTCACGCCTATCATCATCCAGATTTGCCGGTCGTCCAAGTTGAACCCGGTGCCCTACCTTATCGGTGAAATCCTGGCTTCCAACATGGGTAGCGTGATGACCATCACCGGCAATCCGCAGAACATGCTCATCGGCCTCGCATCGGGTATTTCCTACGGCACATTCCTACTGCGGTTATTGCCCGTTTCTTTGATTGGGCTTTTTCTGACGGTTGGTATTCTTCGTCTCCTTTATCGGAAGGAATTCGGCAACAAGGAAGTCCTGGTGTTTCCTCATACCGAGGTGGTTGTTTCCGGGGGCATTCTTCGATCGGGCGCTGTGTTCCTCGTGGTCATCATCGGCTTTTTCTTCGGCAAACAGCTCAACCTTTCCATCCCGCTCATTGCACTGGTCGGCTCGGCGCTTATCCTGTTGCTGGGCAAAGCCAAACCGTCGGACATTATCCACAAGGTGGATTGGGTGCTACTGCTGTTCTTCGCTTCCTTATTCATTGTGGTGGCTGCCGTGGAAAAAACGGGGCTGCTCACCGGCTTGCTTCGGGGCAATTTATTCAGTCCCGACCTCAAAGGACTGGGCTTGGTTCACCTTTCCTCTTTATTGATGTCGCAAATTGTGAGCAACGTGCCGTTCACGGTGCTGATGCTGCCTTTCCTGAAATCGGCCGGCAGCGACATGCTGTGGTTGGGGCTGGCTTCTGCTTCCACCCTGGCCGGAAACGCAACCATCATCGGCGCCATGGCCAACCTCATCGTGATTGAATCGGCCAACAAACAGGGCGTTCACATCGGCTTCATGCCTTTCCTGAAGGTCGGCCTCATCGTCACCCTCATCACCCTATCCTTCTCATTTGGCTGGTTCTACCTGCAGCAGGTATTGGGGTGGTTGGGGTAATAAAGCAAACCAAATACATTTTTTATTAAATAAACGTGCAAGCATATTTTTCTATAAAAACACTTATTCATGTATTTTTTATATTTTTGCAGCTACAGATTTCTAGCTAAACACCTGATAACCTTTTGGTAATTACCGTCGTTTTTGCAACCAATTTGTAAGATTTTTCTCTTAAACCCCTTGCTGTCTACATTAACTACGTTAAACATCAAGCGGAAAAAGAAATAGTTTAAAAATGATACTTTACACCTGCTATAAAACCGCGAAAGCAGGCGCTTATTTACGCGTCCTTTATAATATCTTAGCATGACGAAGAAGCTTTACCCAATCGTTCGTAGGAAATTCCAGTGGGAATTACTTCTGGTTACACTTTTTATATTTGTCTGTCCCTCTGTTCGCGGGGCAGCCACCTATCAAACAAATTTGGTAATAAACGGAAGTGCTACCTTAGGAAGTCTTTCAGGCTGGAACGTAAGTTCTGGGGCTGATTTTGCAGAAGGGACTTTCGGTTTTACCAGCCCCAACGGTGGTAATGTATTTGACTTTTACACAGGATCAACAAATCCCGAATGGATTAGTCAAGAAATAGATGTATCCAGTTTATCAACCGATATTTCAGCAGGAACTGTTAAAGCAGTATTGTCAGCGTATATGCTTAAAGGTGATATAGGCCCTACTCCCTCTCTTATTTGTAGAATGATTTTGGAGCAACTTAATGGGTCAAATGTGGTTATTGCAACATCGCAAGTCGATAATGATGTGCTTAGCAAAGTAACAAGTGGTGGTACCTGGGCGCAAAAAACAATTACCATAAATGGATTGAACGCATGCACCTCTAAACTCAGAATTAAACTCTACGGTGAATTAATTGGAACCAATGGTTCTGCTTTTGTGGAATTTGATGGCATAGAGTTGAAATTATACCGTTGGCCAACGGTTACCAATACTGCCGCATCATCAATCACCACCAATTCTGCTTTGTTGGGAGGAAATGTCTCCATTGATGGCAATCCTACCAATACCGAACGAGGCATAGTTTATTCCACAACCAATACCAACCCAACAATTGGGGGAGCAAATGTTACACAAGTTCTTTTATCTAGCGGATCAGGAATATTCACTACAACACTATCAGGGCTTAGCGGGGCACAAAAGTATTACTACAATGCTTATGCAACCAATACATTGGGAACTGTTTATGGAACAGTCAACAATTTTACAACACTAACTCCTACCGTAACAACGGCAGTTACCAATCCAGCTTCTGGCATTGGAATCACAGGGGCTACTCTTAATGGAGCAATAAATGCAAACAACCATAGTGCTGTTGTTTCATTTCAATATGGATTAACTACAAGTTATGGAACGACTGTAACAGCCGATCAAAGTCCTGTAACCGGCACAGCAGGAACTTCGGTAAGTAAAACCATTTCTGGATTAGCATCCAGTACCCTCTATCATTATAAGGTTGTGGCAGTAAACACGGATGGGACAACCAGCGGGCTAGATCAAAGCTTTACAACCGCCACACCAGTACCCGAAATGGATTTGAAACAAAGTTCCACTGCTATTGCCGACGGCGGAAGTTATGATTTTGGAAGTAAGCTTCTAAGCTCTAATACCGATATTGTTTTTACAATTCAAAATACCGGAACAAGTGCGCTTACACTTACAACACCGATAACGATTGGAGGTACCAATGCCGATCAGTTTAGTCTTCAGGCACAACCAACATCACCTATTGCAGCAGCAGGCAGCACTACATTTACCATTCGTTTTAGCCCGACTTCAACAGGGAGTAAAACAGCTTCAATATCTATCGGGAATAATGACAGCAATGAAAATCCCTACGATTTGACAATTACCGGACAAGGATATGCTGCACCAACTGTAACAACTGGTGTGCAAACAATCAATACTCAGGGAGTGAATATAAGTAGTGTTTTAGTGCCAATGACCATAACCACATTGAAAGGTTCCGTTAATGCCAATAACGCCAGTACCGCAATTACTTTCGAATACGGAACAACCACTGCATACGGCACTAGTGTAACAGCTACTGGAAGCCCTGTTGCCGGCACATCGGTAACTTCAGTTACTTGTACTCCAACATTACTCCCAAATACAACCTACCATTTCAGAGTCGTGGGGACAAACAGCGGCGGAACTACCAACGGTGCTGATCAAACTTTCACCACTTCTGTAATAGAACACTTTTCCGATGAAACAACCGACTACGCACAAACATTCACTGAGGGTGGTACCACTTTTTCAATGACAGGATACTTATTTGATAAATATGACCCAGCAGGAGGATGCGAAGGTCCTGATTGCTTTTATGATGCCCAAATGATTAGTAATCTGTATAACCTGATGCCTTCTGCCGGCGTAGTTGGATCTATTAAGAATAGCACAAATAATTTCTATGTCAATAATTTCTGGATTGCTCCCGGAAATGCTTCCTACACATTTGGTCAATATGGCGATGTGATTATAAGGGGAAAAAGATTGGGAACAACCTTGTTCACTTATACGCTTGCATCAGCAAATACGAATGCCAACTATACTGTAAATAATAACTATACCTTCATCGATCTTTCAAGCTATAATTCAATTCTTATCGATGAACTTGAATTTGAAGTAACCGATAATATACGATATTTGAAAATTGATGCGTTTAATTTTAATTATCCGGCAGCTTTTGCCCCAACGGTAACCACCCAAGCTGTAGGCAATATTGGGGCAACTACTGCAACCAGTTATGGAAATATTACTGATTTAGGTAATCCCAATCCAACTGCTTATGGTGTCTGCTGGAACACCACCGGAACGCCCACTATATCCGATAGCAAAACGGATAAAGGTGCAGCTTCGGCAACTGGATCTTTTACAAGCTCAATGACATCATTAACCGAAAATACCACCTACTATGTGCGTGCTTATGTAACCAATACAGCCAGTACAAGTTATGGCAACCAAGTTAGTTTTACCACGCTTACTGCAGGTACCTTTACCGGCGCTACAAACAGTGATTGGGCAACGGCAACGAATTGGGCCAGTGGTAGTGTGCCTAGTTCTGGCACAGATGTGACCATCCCATTAGGGAAAACCGTTGTAATTAATGCAACGACTCAGGCTGGTTGTAATAACCTCTTTGTATTAGGAAGCTTAACCATCCAATCAACGGTTTCCAACACCGGCTCATTAATTGTTAGCGGAACGTCCACAGGTACAGTTAACGCCGAGCGTTACCTCACCGGAAATGCCTGGCACGTGGTTTCGCCAATTGCCGCATTTGGCAGCATCAGTACATTTATCCAGGCACCGGGCAACGCCATCCCTTCGAAAGATGTTAGTGGTACAAACCGTTACGGCATGATGGACTACAACGAAGTCACCAATACATGGAATACCTATTATGCGGCTACCACTTCTGATATTCTGCCAGCAGGGAAAGGCTATAGTATGCGTCGTACTTCTGATGGTGTTGTCACTTTCACTGGAGACCTTACCAGCGGGACAAAATTAGTATGGCTTAGCAGGGGAGGCTTGGGATGGAACTGTATTGGTAATCCATACACTTCATCAATTAATATGAACGATGCGGCCAATGGAACCTACAATTTTCTAAAAACCAACAGTGGTGCACTTGATGCCAGCTATGCCTGCGTGTATATTTGGGACGATGCTACTTTATCATACAAAATTCTGGGCAATACCAGTTTCGGCTCACGCGATCTTGTACAGAATATTCTCCAAGCAGGGCAAGGTTTCTTTGTAAAAGCAGCATCTGACGGGGTCATAGTTCAATTTAACAACACAATGCAAGTGCAACAAACAGGGTCACCGTTCAGAGCACCGGCTGCTAAAACGGCCAAAGCACCCCTTATTTCAACAAGCTGGCCCAGTATATCCCTGAAGGCAGCAAGTGCAACAACTTCGTCTTCTGCCATCGTTACATTCAATGAGACGATGACCAATGGCCTTGATCCTACCTACGATGCAGGACTGCTGCGCGGCACCAACGGTTTATCACTCTACACCCGATTGGTGGAAGACAACGGCGTTGACTTTGCCATCCAGTGTTTGCCGGAGGAATACACCAGCTTAGTTATTCCCGTAGGAGTTGACTGCAAGGATGGCGGTGAAATCACGTTTAGTGCCCAAGCCGTTGAACTGCCGGCTACTTGTACGGTTATTCTTGAAGATAAATCGACCAACACCTTTACTTCGTTGGAAGGTGATGCAACCTACAAAACAACCATCGCTGCCGGAACCACCCCTGTTGGACGGTTTTACATCCATACCAGTAACACCACAACAGGAATGTCAGGATTGCATTCAGGCATCACCGGTCTGAAAGCATACATCGCTAACGGAAGCATCATCATTGCAGGTGCAGTGAGCGAACAAGCAAAAGCCACCCTATACAATGTGCAAGGACGGAATTTGTGGGTTAAGCCCTTGCAAAAAGGATCGTTGAACACCCTCTCGTGCCCAGATTTACTGAAAGGCGTGTACGTGTTGATCCTTCAACAGAAGGATGAAACCGTAACCAGAAAAGTGGTAAAGGAATAACAACGTTTGATGAAAAAACAGCAAGACATGAAAGCAACAAAGATAACTACTACAAAGAAGGTGTATCACTCTCCACACATTGAACGGATCGTCTTGGACAATGAGATTTCATTGGTATTGCAATCTCCTGCATCGCCACCGGTCTGGTCGGAAAATCTGGAGAAGGCTACGAATGATCCCTTTAAAACGGATGTAGGATAATAAACAACAAATAAATCATGAATAAACGTTTTCTTTATTTATTAGTACCACTCCTACTATTTTTTGGTAGCCGGACCACTAGCCATGCACAAACCACGCTTGCAGCGGGGGATATTGCCTTTGTGATGCTAAACTGTAATTCCAGCCCTCAAATGACTTGGGCATGGGTGCCTTTGGTCGATATTGCATCTGGAACAACCATCTACTTCACCGATAATGGATGGAATGGAACTGGATTTGTGTATGATTATGCTACACTATTCTCAACAATAACTTCACAAAACGATGATCAAATTACTTTTACCACAACAACCACCCTGCCCAAGGGAACTGTTTTAACTTTCTCGGGTACAAATTTCTCTCCCAGCACTTACGGAACAGTTTCTTGTTCAACATTAGGAACTGGCACGACCATTTTTCCCTCTTCAAGTTCGGGAGATGAATTTTTTGCCTATCAGGGTACATTTAATGCTACTACTACCGATGTGACATTTATTGCCGGTATTATTAGATATTGGAATGGGAGTAATACTAACTATTGTGATAATTCAGGCTGGGGTTATGTTACACAAAACGCTCTTGCATATTCATCACTACCATCAGACCTAACAAATGGAACTCATGCTATTGCTGTTGCAAATTCATATAATGTAGGAACAGGGAAAACTTATGCATCAGGACCCTACAATTTTGCTATATATACTGGCAGTACATTAATAGGAACTAAAACCGAACTTTTAGCTGCAATTAACAATTATGCGAATTGGACATTAAAGAATACAACACCAGCATATACGTGGTCAAGCGGAAATTTTACGGTGAATGCCAGCGCCGTGGCGCCAACAGTAACCACCACTACACCTGCCTCATCTATAGCTGCCACTTCGGCCACGTTGGGTGGTAATGTTACTGCAGATGGAGGCGGCACGGTTACCGAGAGGGGAGTGGTTTACGCGTTATCATCGGTCAATACCAATCCACAAATTGGAGGAACAGGAGTTACGAAGGTTGCTTATTCATCAGGAGGTACAGGCAGTTTTAGTCAACCGATAAGCTCGCTCTCTCAAGGCACATCTTATCATTACAATGCCTATGCCACTAACTCAGCTGGCACCAACTATGGTACAATGAGCAGTTTTTCCACGCTTACAGCTGGCACCTTTACCGGTGCTACAAACAGTGACTGGTCAACGGCAGCCAATTGGGCAGGTGGCAGCGTGCCCAATTCTGCAACCGACGTCACCATTCCATCCGGAAAAACAGTAGTGATTGGTGCAACAACAAGTGCCAATTGCAAAAACCTGACAGTGACAGGAAGCCTGACTATCCAGTCATCAAGCTCGGGAACCGGCTCCTTAATTATTAGTGGAACCTCAACCGGTTCTGTGACTTGCCAACGGTATATGACAGGTGGTGTCTGGCACATGGTATCACCCATTGCCACTGGTGGGAGCATCAGCACTTTTATTCAGTCTGCAGGTAATGCAATACCACTCACGGGTAGCAATTATGGCATGATGGATTATAACGAAACGACTAATGCATGGAACGCTTATTTCACTACTTCTAAAAGTGGAAGCTTTGCAGCAGGAAACGGATATTTACTTCGTCGAAGTTCCGATGGCGTGGTAACATTTACAGGAACGCTGGCGAGCGAAACGAATACGGTGGCTGTTACCAAAGGAGGAACTGAAGGCTGGAACCTGATTGGAAATCCATACACTTCCTCTATTTATATGAACACCTCTGCTAATAGTTCGTATAATTTTCTCAAAACAAATGCAATTGATGCCCCCAAACTGGATGCAAGCTATGCCTGTATTTATCTATGGGATGTAACATCAGGCACGTATAAGATACTGGGTAATAGCAGTTACTCTGGCCGTGATTTGGATATTACTGTGTTCGCACCAGGACAGGCCTTCTTCGTAAAAGCTGCATCTGCCGGAACAGTAGAATTCAATCATAATATGCAAGTTCAGCAAACCGGTTCAATCTTCAGAGCACCGGCTGCTAAAACGGCCAAAGCACCCCTTATTTCAACAAGCTGGCCCGGTATATCCCTGAAGGCAGCAAGTGCAACAACTTCGTCTTCTACCATCGTCACATTCAATGAGACAATGACCAAAGGCCTTGACCCGACCTACGATGCAGGCTTGCTCCGCGGCACCAACGGTTTATCACTCTATACCCGATTGGTGGAAGACAATGGTGTTGACTTTGCCATTCAGTGTTTGCCAGAGGAATACTCCAACTTGGTTATTCCCGTAGGAGTTGACTGCAAGGATGGCGATGAAATCACGTTTAGTGCCAAGGTCGTTGAACTGCCTGCAACGTGCACGGTTATTCTTGAAGACAGAACCGCCAACACCTTTACATCATTGGAAGGAGATGCCACCTACAAGGCAACTGTTTCCGCGGGTACAACCCCTGTTGGACGGTTTTACATCCATACCAGTGTCAACACCACAACAGGGATGTCAGGATTGAATTCAGGGATAGCCGGTCTTAAAGCATACATCGTGAACCAACTCGTCATTATCGAAGGTGCAGTAAGCGGACAAGCGACAGCCACCCTTTACGATATGCAAGGGCAGAAACTATGGACTAAACCCTTACAAAAAGGGTCGTTGAATACTATCTCGTGCTCTGATCTACTGAAAGGCGTGTACGTGTTGATCCTTCAACAGAATGGTGAAACAGTAACCAGAAAAGTGGTAAAAGAATAACGACGATAAATGAGAAACTAGCAAGACATGAAAACAACGATAAAAACCACAGCAAAGAGGGTGTATCACTCTCCACACATTGAACGGATCGTCTTGGACAATGAGATTTCATTGGTATTGCAATCTCCCGCATCGCCACCGGGGTGGTCGGAAAATCTGGAGAAGGCTACAAATGATCCATTTAAAACACCTGTGGGATAAGCTGAACCATGTGAGCACTACTTAAAATAGACAAACATTGGATTTTAAGCCCGAAGAAAAACTGGTTTTGCTCAGCGCCGATGTTCAGCCAAACGACACCACGTTATCTGAATTGGATCGTTGCCTGTGTCAGGTAACGGATTGGAATTATGCCGGCAAGCTGTTGATTGACAGGGCGGCAGCACCTTTGTTAATAAGCCATCTTTCCACATTGGAACACGCATCGCTTATCCCGGAAGAGGTGCTGTATCGACTGAAACAAGCTGCGCAAAAAGTCTTGGCACGAAGCATGGTGCTTTCTCATTCTTTTGTGCAGATAATGACGCGACTCAATCAGGAGGGAATTCCTGTTATTGCGCTAAAGGGAATATATTTATCTGACTGGCTGTATGGCACGATGGGGTTGAGACAATTCAGCGACCTGGATTTGCTAGTGCCCCCTAATGCGTGCGAAAAAGCGTTGGATGTTCTTGAATCAATGGGCTATCAATCAGAAAGGCTACAACTAAGCACCTTTGCCACTAAACAAAGCCCTTTCGTACATTACCCACCGATGATCAGAAAGGGTGTTTCGGTGGAAATTCACCGCTACATCCATGCTGAATATGAAGCGTATGCTGTTGATTTAGATCGCATGTGGCAGGAATCTCTACCCATACAACTTTATGGGGTTGATGTAAGGGTTTTTTCACCGGAAGACCAATTGTTGCATTGTTGCCTACACCTTGATAAACACCTTAGATCCGGTCTATTTCAGTTTACCTGCTTATACGATTTGATCAATCTCATTGAACACAAGAAGGATGTGTTGAACTGGTCGCGTTTTGAAACAATTTGCAAGGCATCGAAAGCAGAAAGTGCCACGTATAAATACCTTTCACTGGTTTGCTTGCATTTTGGGGTGACACTGCCGGATCGGATATCAGAACTGGTATCCGATACGTGGTCCCTGAAAGATGAGCATGCATTCAACGCTGTATTGAGAGGCAAGGCATCTTTGAATTATGCGTCAAGTATCTACAGAACTTTGTGTCACATCAAACGACCGTTGGATCGTCTGCATTATGTGATTGACTTGTTTTTTCCTTCGGTGGAATTCATGCAAAAACGGTATCGGTTTACCTCCCATATTTTGCTTTTATGGTATTATCCCTACCGTTTTGCAAAGGCATTCAAGTATATATACCAGTTTATCTGGAAATAGCTACGGCCTAATCGGGCGACACAATGTCAGATTCGGCGTGATGGTTATTGTACAAAGTACAGTATAAACCTTTAGCTGCCAACAAACTCGCGTGTGTGCCTTCCTCAACAACAAACCCCTTGTCGAGCACCACAATTCGATCGGCCCATTGAACCGTGCTAAGTCGGTGGCTGACAATGACGACCGTTTTATTTTTCCCCAGTTGACGCAAGGCCTCAAGAAGCTGTTTCTCTGATGTGGCATCCAATGCACTGGACGGTTCGTCCATAAACAAGAGGGGAGCATCCCTGTAAAAGGCTCTGGCAATGGCTATTTTTTGCCATTGGCCGATACTCATGTCGTGGCTGTTGCGAAACAAATGCCCCAATTGGGTTTCGTAGCCATCGGGGAGTCCCTCCAACAAGTCGGCGATACCAGCTTGTCGAGCTGCTAAACGAATCTGTTGCCCATCAATTGGCTGTTTAACGTTGCCCAGTCTGATGTTTTCACCGGCGGAAAGGTTGTAGAGCGCAAAATCCTGAAAAACAGCCGTTATGTTTTCCCTCAAAGCCTCTTTATCCAGCGTTTCCAAGTCGTTTTCATCAAGCAGGATGCGCCCTGAGGTTGGGTCGTAAAAACCGCAAAGCAATTTGAGGAGCGTTGTTTTTCCCGAGCCATTGGGGCCAACCAGCGCTACCGTTTGGCCGGCTGGAACAACCAGATTGATACCCTTCAACACCTCTGTTTGAGTACCAGGATAGCGAAAATGTAGGTTTTCAACACGCATTGCCTGTTTCAAGGGAGGAATCACCGATGTTGCAGCCTTCCTTTCCGCTTCGGGTGCATCCAAAAAGCGGGTGAAGTCGTTCAAAAATACGTGATCTTCAGCAAGCCGGGTAAGCGCTTGGAAACAGTCACCCAATACCGCATAACCGCGCTGAAATACAAATAAATACAGCACCACTGAGCCAATGCTGATGCTGCCTGAAAGCAAGAGCGATACCACCAACACCAGCGTGAGTAAGAGAGCAACAAACGCAATTGATTGAGTAACCAGTCCGTATGTGACTTCTGCCCGATTCAATGCCTGTTTTTCAGCATCCAACCTTTTTTCCACTACGGTGTAACGGGTGCGAAAAACGCCAAATAGCTGAAACAACCTCATTTCTTTGGCAAATGCTTCGCCCGTGAGAATACGGTTAACATACTGCATTTTTCGTTCATCAGGGCTTTGAGCTTGCCTAAGCGCATACCGTTTACGGGCTTGTCGCAGGTTAACCCAAACATCCGGTAACACGGCAGCAACCAACAAGAGTACCACGTACCATTTTATGGACAAAAACAGAACACAAACAAGGCATAAGGCTGCCACTGACCGGATAAGGGTCAAGGTTTCCATGACAATTTTAACGGGCCTGAATCCAGCTTCCTGTACCGCCCGGTGCATCAAATCCTGCTGCTCGGGCGATTCGTAATAGGATAATCCTATGTTGGCGTGTTTTTCGTGCAACAACCTGTGTGCGTGTTGATCCAGTTGAATGGACAGTTTGTTGGTGTAGTAATTGCCCACCAATCGCAACGCGCCAATGAAAAAAAACAAACAGGCTGTTGCTGCGAGCCAAAACCACTCGGTTGCCCCCATCGAACCACGAGCAACCAATTCAGGCTGAGTTAACGTGTCGATTAAGGCTTTTATGCAAACAATCAACAACAGCGGAGCCACTCCCTGAAGAATCGCCAATACAGCGTTGACGGCAAATAGCCGGTGAGATGTTGACAGGATGCGGCGAAAATTGGCAAGACTAGTTGTCCAATGAGTCATCACCCACTGACTTTTGTACCAAAGTTTGAAGCACACATTGCGAAAATAGTAAGCAATACCAGGCATGTTTAGTGATGCATACCGCTCAATCCGTTGATATGGGCTATTGAATGAATATAGCTTTCCTTTGCGGTAATAGGCAGTGAGCACGCCTTCAACGTCAGACGCTTCGAACGGTGGGTCTGCTTGTTTGTTTTTGTCTCCCCGTGCAAAAAAGAGTGTGCCTTCGTCGGTTGTTATCTTTTTAACCAAGCGATGTGCAATGCGTACTTCGTTCTGTTTAAACACGACGATGTCACCCAATTTGACGTCGTTTTCGGGTATGTGTTTTACTAGCCCCAGATCGCCGGCTTTTAACACAGGATACATGCTGTTTCCCTGCATGTTAAACAAAGCCTGTTCAGTCTTCATGATCAAGGATGTAGGTGACTACCGACGGTTCCGGTAGAAATCCTGTTTGATAAATGGGTACTATGCCAGCAATGGCAGCCACAGTCGTCACGTTGTTAATGATCAGAGAAGCTTCAAAATTGTTTTGAATGCAGAAAGCCATCACGTTGGCTATGGCTTTTGCCCCGGTGAGCCGTTGTAGGGAATGTTTTGGTGCATGCCGAATTAAGTGAATGGTGTCAAGAGGGGCTGACTTGGGTACATCCTGATAGGGCATGGGGGTGTTGTGCATCCAGTAACGATTGCCCGATTTGCGTACAATCAACCGATCATCGTTGATGATTTGGTGTCCGGCGGCATGCCACAGCCCTGCCATGGTGGATTTTCCGAAGCCGGAAAATCCCGTGAATAACCGCCCATGATTGCCGTCAAACACGCCAGAAGCGTGTATCAGGATGGCGTTGTTTTTTACCGATAGATAATACAACAAGATGGGGCCAAGCGGGAATTTTAAGACGTCAAAACGGTTCGCTTTGTCGGGTAGGCAATGGATTGTCCCCTGTTTACCTGTTGAATCTACGTACAATACCTGCTGAATAACGCCGTTTTGCGATTGATCGTACAACAAATACCCCAGTGTGCTGGCGTCTTTTCTGAAAACTCGGTACAGCGTATTTTCCCCTTCGCTGGCATCAAACAATACGTCTTCTTGATCTATTTTTTGGATGGGCAAACCGGGCACACAGGTTAGCAGGATATCGGGTTGGGCTTCGATAGTCTCTACAACAAATGGTTTGTGTCCCAAGTCAATATACACCGGACTGTCCGATTGCAACCGTATCCGAAAACCGGCAATCAAAAGATCGATTGAGTGTACCATGTCAAGCCGGATCAAATGCCTTCGCCACAGCTTCCATAAAATTCGTCAAATCGTTGTCAGCCATTTCAGTTGAGACGTCAAAGTGTTCAACGATTTTACGCACCATGTCAGAACGATTTTCGGTTTGATCCACGTGTTTCCAAATAAAACCAGCGGTTTCATTCATCGAATACATTGCTGTCATCTGGTCGATGTGAGCGGTCAGCGGTACCAAAATCACTTCATTTCCAACAACGCGGGAAATGTAACCTTGCTTGAGGTTTTTGAACGTTGTATACTCCATTCTACATGCGAAGAAAGCAATTTTTTCGTAACATTCAAATTCAACCCTCAACCAATCACACCATACTCATCGAACTAACCGGTAACGGCATTGGATTAAGCCTCTCCCGGCGGAACGGAAGCAGGCATTAATGATCACGCTTGAATGCGCAGCGCATTCATAAACGCCTCTAACCCTTGATTGGCGTGCGACAGTTTTTCAGCCCAGGCTTCCAATGAGTTTTTACCCACGGTATCGGTTACGAATTTTACCGACAGGAAAGGAATCGTGTGACGATGACAGGCGGCGGCAATGGCGAAGGCTTCCATATCGACTACATCGACAGACGTGTCCAGATCTGCCTCGCTCGTAACAAACGAATCGCCCGTGCTTACGGTATGTCCCAGCGTGTAATCAACAAACCACCCGGCCGAAGTCAGGGCAGCCGTGAAATCCAATTCGTCGCATACGCCGGGGATGGCGACCTTCTTCAGGTCCCGATCGATAAACCGGGTGCACAGCAAAATATCGCCAATTTGATGATGCAAGGCACCCGCGCTACCCAGGTTGATGACCAGTTCAGGCTTCGTGTCGAGCAACGCTGCTTCTACTGTCAACGCCGCTTGAACCTTGCCAATGCCGGTTTGGCAAAAGCAACAGTCGTGACCCTGTAGCACAATATTTCCACACTCTTCGGTCAAGGCGTGTGCCAGTAAAATTTTCATCGTTGTTTGTTTAGCCCAAAGGTAGGCTTTTTTCACGCAGAAATCTGTATTTTTGTACTCCGTAATACCATTCACACACAAACAAATGCCGATTATGAACCAACAAATCAAGGAAATAGCTCAACGCTTGTATGGCCTTAGGGATGCCCTGGGCCTGACCACGACAGAGGTTGCCAACGCCTGCAACCTTGCCGAAAGTGCCTATATCGAGTATGAAAGTGGCCGTTCAGACATCCCCATTAGTTTGCTGCAGGCTGTTTGCAAACAATACGGTGTAGAAATGACAGCCCTTTTATTTGGTGAAGAGCCAACCATGAACGCCTTTTCTCTGACCCGCGCCGGGTCGGGAACAGCCATGGAACGCAGCAAAGCGTATAAATACCAATCACTGGCCGCCGGCTTCTCCCACCGGAAAGCAGACCCTTTTATCGTCACAGTGGAGCCCAAGCCGGAAGACACGCCCATCCATTTAAATACACACGACGGACAAGAGTTCAACTACGTGCTGGAAGGCACGCTATTGCTGAACATCAATAAAAAAGAGCTGGTACTCAACCAGGGCGACAGCATCTACTTTGACTCCTCCAAACCTCATGGCATGAAAGCATTAAACAACCAACCGGTCCGCTTTTTGGCCGTAATCCTCTAAACCACTCATCCTAGACATTTCGCAACATGATAGAAAAATACCTAAAACAGACTCAATTTAAAGACTTTGAAGACTACAAGGCCAATTTCGAAGTCATCGTTCCCGAACATTTCAACTTTGCCTACGACGTTGTGGACGAATGGGCAACCACTCATCCCGATAAGCGCGCACTGCTGTGGACCAATAACGAAGGAGCCTGCCATACCTTCACGTTCCGCGAGCTGAAAATCTTGTCAGACCAGGCAGCCTCCTATTTCCAGTCCTTGGGAATCAAACGCGGCGACATGATTATGGCTATTCTGAAACGTAGGTACGAATTTTGGATTGCCATTATCGCCCTGCACAAATTGGGCGCCGTGATTATTCCGGCCACCCACCTGCTCACTAAGAAGGATCTTGTTTACCGCAATAACGCCGCTGACATCAAAGGCATCATCGCCGTTGGTGACACGCTGATTACCGATCACGTCGATGCCGCCATGCCGGAATCACCATCCATCAAGTTGCGTATTTCCATCGGACCGCATATTCCTGCCGGTTGGGAAGACTTTCACGCAGGCATGGAGAGCGCCGCTCTCTTTGAACGGCCGTCCTTCCAGACCAACAACGACGATCCTCTGATTGTCAGTTTCACGTCGGGCACCACCGGCAACCCCAAAATGGTCATGTTGGATTCGGTATACCCCCTTGGACACATCCAAACAGCCTGTTACTGGCACAACCTGCATGAAAACAGCCTGCACCTCACTATTGCCGACACAGGATGGCTCAAGGCCGTCTGGGGTAAGTTGTACGGGCAATGGTTAGCCGGAGCTACTGTTTTTGTGTACGACCACGAGAAATTTGTACCCGCCGAAATTTTAAAAATGTTGGAGACTCACAAAGTGACCTCCCTGTGCGCTCCTCCCACCATTTTCCGTTTCCTGATTCGGGAAGACCTCACTAAATACGATTTGTCTAGTCTGGAATGGTGTACCATTGCCGGCGAAGCCTTGAACCCGGCGGTTTACGAGCAGTTCCACAAACTCACCGGTATCAAGCTGCGCGAAGGTTACGGGCAAAGTGAGACAACGCTTTCTGTGCTGACCACACCGTGGATTGAACCAAAACCAGGCTCCATGGGACTGCCCAGCCCTCAATATGACGTTGATTTGCTTACACCCGATGGTCGTACGGCCGAAGCGGGCGAACAAGGTCAGATTGTGATCCGTACCGATAAAAAATACCCCATTGGCCTGTTCAAAGGGTATTACCGAAACGAGGCCCTCACCAAAGAGGCTCACCACGACGGGATTTACTACACCGGCGACCTGGCTTGGCGCGACGAAGACGGCTATTTCTGGTTTGTAGGCAGAGCCGACGACGTAATCAAAAGTTCAGGCTACCGCATTGGCCCATTTGAAGTGGAAAGCGCGTTGATGACCCATCCGGCCGTGATTGAATGTGCCATCACCGGTGCACCCGACGACATTCGTGGACAAGTGGTCAAGGCCACCGTCATTCTGTCAAAAGACTACAAAGACAAGGCCGGTGACGAGCTGATCAAGGAATTGCAGGAACACGTGAAGCAAGTCACCGCACCCTACAAGTACCCACGCATCATCGAGTTTGTTGATGAGTTGCCCAAGACCATCAGCGGAAAAATCCGCCGCGTGGAAATACGTGACAAGGACAGTCGCAAATAACACGCCTTCATGGAAAAGCTGACTATTGTAAAGGTCGGAGGCAAGGTGGTGGAAACCCCCGCGTCTCTGACTGATCTTTTAACCCGGTTCGCGGCCATTGAAGGTCATAAGATTCTGGTACACGGCGGTGGCCGCACAGCTACGCAAATTGCGTCACGCTTGGGCATTGAAAGTGAGCTGGTGAACGGACGCCGTATTACCGACTTGGATACGTTGCGGGTGGTCACCATGGTGTATGCCGGCTTGGTGAACAAAGACTTGGTAGCTAAATTGCAGGCCATGGACATCAACGCCCTTGGACTGACCGGCGCCGACTTGAACTACATGCGTTCCGAGAAACGCCCTGTCAAGGAAGTGGATTACGGATACGTGGGTGACGTGAAAGAAGTACAGCCCACTATCCTTGCCAACCTCATCATGCAAGGAGTCGTACCCGTGTTGGCACCCCTCACTCACGACAAGAAAGGTCAATTATTGAATACCAACGCAGACACCATTGCCGGAGAGGCAGCCAAGGCGCTGTCGCATCACTTTGACGTGACACTGATCTATTGCTTCGAGAAAAAGGGCGTGTTGCGCGACGAACAGGATGATGAAAGTGTGATCGCCACCCTGACGCACGAGCAATTTACGGACTACGTGAAAAAAGGTATGATTGTTGGGGGCATGATTCCCAAGCTGGAGAATGCCTTTGAGGCCATCAACGCAGGGGTCAAGACGGTTATCATCACCCGCGCCGATGCCATTACGGGCGAAAGCGGTACTCGAATATCGTGATATACCGCTTTTTAGCTGTTCAGCAATTGCTTGACGGTATCGGAAAGCACACGGCCATCAACCTTGCCGGCCAGTTGCTTGGAAGCAACACCCATCACCTTACCCATGTCCTTGGGGCCTTGCGCTCCGGTTTGCTTGATAATGGCCTTAACGGCGGCAATGACATCGTCAGCGGAAAGTTGTTTGGGCAGATACACCTCAAGAACAGCGGCCTCGGCCAGTTCGCTTTCGGCCAAATCAGGCCTGCCTTGCTGGGTATAGATGGTTGCCGATTCCTTACGCTGCTTCAGCATTTTTGATACAATTTTGATCACATCCTCGTCGGATACCTCTCCACTGAAACCTGGCGCGGTTCTAGCCTCGATAATGTCTTTCTTAATTCCTCTTATCGTTAGCTTCCGCACTTCGTCTCTAGCCAACATGGCCGCCTTTAGGTCGGCGTCTATTTGTTCGGTCAATTTCATGATTTCGTTGAGTTGAGTAAGTCAATAATGTGCCTGCTTCGTTTGTAGGCCGGCTCTTCATCGAGTCGTTCAATGAGGGGCTCGTTGCACAATTCATCTACACGCAATACGTAGGGAGTCACCTTGGTGGAACGCTTGACTTCCTGACTTGGATAATACATTTCCTTGCGCTTTTCGCGTTGCTGGATGAGTTCATCCTGACGCATCAATTCCTCTTGCGTCATGTGCGTCAGTCTGTCGTGAATCTGCGGCACATTCTGCAAGTCAAACCCGGTGGCAAGCAGGGTTACCTTCAGCTGTTCTTCCAGCGTGTCATCAAACGTGATACCCCAGATGACTTCCATGTGCGGATTGAAACGTTTCATGAAGTCGTTGATCTGGTCCATCTCATGCATCATAAGCTCGTGGCCGGTGCTGCAGGCAATGTTGAACAGTACTTTCTTGGCGCTGAACACGTCGTTGCTGTTCAATAAGGGCGAATTCAGGGCACTTTCCAAGGCAACGCCCAGGCGACGTTCGCCCTGACCAAAACCGGTACTCATGATGGCTACGCCACCGTCTTTCATTACGGTGCGCACATCGGCAAAGTCGAGGTTGATGTAACCCGGAATGGTGATGATTTCAGCAATGCTTTTCGCGGCTACGGTCAAGGTATCATCCGCCTTTCTGAATCCGTTCATCACGGTCAAATCCGGATAAATGCGACTCAGTTGTTCGTTGTTGATGACCAACAGGGCATCCACATACTTGCTCATTTCTTCCACACCATCCAAGGCTTGGTTGATCTTGGGATCTCCTTCCCAGCGAAATGGAATGGTGACAATGCCGATGGTGAGAATTTCCATTTCCCGTGAGGCCTTAGCAATGATGGGTGCCGCTCCTGTACCTGTTCCCCCACCCATACCGGCGGTGATGAATACCATCCGCGTACCGTCGTTCAACGCCCGTTTGATGTCGTCGTAGCTTTCCTCGGCAGCCTGACTGGCCGTCTTGGGGTTGTTACCTGCACCCAAACCGCCCGTTGTGTCACGCCCCAGTTGAAGCTTTTGTGGGATGGGTGAGGTAATTAATGCTTGGTTGTCGGTGTTGCACAACATGAAAGTGACATCACGGATGCCTTCCTTGTACATGTGAGTGACAGCGTTGCCACCACCGCCGCCGACTCCTACCACCTTGATGATGGCGGCCACGGTTTTTGGATAGTCAAATTGAAGAATATCGTTCATAATCGTTGGTTTTCGCATTAAATATCTTCATCATCAAAAATGCCCTTCATTTTAATCAACAGGCTACCCATGATGTTGCTTCTGCGTTTAATCGGTTTAGTGACCGGTTCTTTCTTGATTTTTTTAATTTCCGGTTCTTTCTTGGATTCAAAACCGTCCAGAACAGGTTCAGAAACAACGGTGTCTTTATGCGGAGCTACTTTTGTTTTTGCCTCAAGGCAGTCTTTATTACCCAACAGCAGCAATCCAATGCACTGAGCGTCCTCAGGTCCAACCACCATGCCTGCGGGAAGAATGATTGACTGTGAGGGATCACCAATGCGGACCGACATGCCGGTCTTTTTGGTTATAACGGTGGACATGCCGGTCAATTGAGAGGCGCCACCGGTAATGACAATACCTTCAGTCAATCGTTGCGGCTCGATGCCGGCGTATCGAATCTGAGCGTACAGGTTTTCGATAATTTCCTCAATTCTGGCCACAATCACCTCGTTGGCTTCTTTGTCAAAAGCTGTGTAGGATTCGGAAGCGTCTTCTTGCACGTCATCCTGTTCGTTGTAATGAATGGCGGAACCTTTCTCAATTTTAAGGCGTTCAGCTTCCTGCACTTCCAAGTTCAATTGCTGCAGGTCTTTGTTGATGTTGTTACCGCCAAAGGGTAAGACAACGGCGTAACGGACAATATTATTCTTAAACACGATGATAGACGTTGTTTCGGAACCAAAGTCGACCACTACCACCCCTTTTGTTTTTTCCTCCAGCTTCAACACGGCTTCGGCTGAAGCGAGCGAACCCAATACCAACTCGTATTCTAGATTGAGCGACTCAAAGCATGCGTCCAGATTTTTGAACAGAAAAGACTGGCCGACAACAAACTTAAAACGGGCTTCGACAAAACCAGGCATGGTACCTACCGGATTGGTATCCGATTTTCCATCCACCAAGAAGTCCTGCGGAAACACATCGATGGTGCACAAGTCCTCGGAAATCATTAGCTGGGCATCATCATTAAGCTCTTCGAGGTGGCTTTCATTCAGGCGTTCGTCACCCGACATGGTCATGTTACTTTTTGCTTCAATGGAATGGATGGTGTAGCCATTGATGCCCACATAAACATTCACTACTGCGGCATCAAGTTTGGCCTGATCAAGCAATTGCTTAAGCAACGCCTGAATGTTCTTTCCGGTTACTTCTACGTTATGCACCGCTCCACGACGTATGCCCACATATCCCGGAACTTGGCTGAGCGCAAGCAAGGTGGTCTTTCCCGACGCTTCCCGTCTGGCGATACCACCAACCAGTCCTGAACTGCCAAAATCTATACCAACGATTAAATCTGTCACTTCACTCATTTCCTGTTTCCTTTTTTGTACATACTATCTGGTTGTCAAACTTCACATTAATGGTTGAATACGTGTTCCAACCCATTTTAGGTAAGTAATCCCTCATGAAAACGGTCACGCGATTCAGCTTGGTCTCCATCTTGAAGGGGCGTCCAAAAACAATCATCGCGTCACTAACTCGTGGCACCAATACCCACTCACCGTTGGGTTCAACATATACCTGTTCAATCAGCGCATCCCAATCTGGATGTTCCTGCAACAGCAATGCCATTTTTTGCAGATTCCTGATCGTTGTCGAGTCGTTTACCGACCCTGAAGCTACCAACACATCTGCTGCTGTCAACGTACTAAGACCCGTCTTTTTCCCGTTAATATCGAGATAACAACTGGTGTTGCCGTAAAACAGACGTAAGATGGGAATATGCTGCCAAATAGAAATACAAACCACGCCCGATGGACACGCATAACATTCAGCGCGTGCCACCATCTTGTGCCGTAGCACAATCTGCTCAACCGCCTCGTAATCGATACAATCAAGTTTTTTACCCTTGAGTTGTACCCCGCAATCGGCCAACAGACGTAGAATCTCCGTCTTACTGATGAATGAGGTTCCAACCTCGTCCATCAACAGCACCTGTACATCCTTACACGTGTCTCCCTTCCGCTTGTCGGCAAAATCGACGGTGATGAAAGCCACCAAGGCAATCAACGCAATCACAGACAAGATGGAGACTATTTTCTTTAACATACCTCATACCGTTTTTTTAACAACGAAACGAGGGTGTCAATGTTACCAGCGCCCAAAGTTACAAGAACTTCCGGTTGTTTATGATTCAACACCTCAAAAACTTTTGACAAACTGGTCACAACCTTGGAAGATAGATTTACCTTTTGAAGAATCATGTCGGAAGTGACGCCGGGAATGGGTTTTTCACGTGCCGGATAGATGTCCAACAAAATTAAATCATCAAGCAGGGAAAGCACCCTGGCAAAATCATCGGCAAAATCGTTGGTGCGGCTGTACAGGTGGGGTTGAAAAATGCCTGTCACCTTTCTCCCCGGATACAACTCTTTGATTGATAGGATGCTGGCCTTTAGCTCTTCCGGATGGTGTGCGTAATCGTCAATGTACACAAAATCTTCCCGATTGACCACCCTGTCAAAACGACGGCGAGTGCCTTTGAACGTGCCGATTCCTGTACGAAGTTCTTCATCGGTGGCTCCGTTCAGGTGTGCGAGGGCCATGGCTGCAACAGCATTTTCCACATTGATGCGAACCGGTACGCCCAGCTCTATGTCTTTCAGGCACACGCCAAACCGGGTAAAGTCGAAGAATAGCCGACCGGGTTCGTAGCGGATGTTGGTGGCGTAGAAGTCGGCTTCAGACGTGACGCTGTAGGTGTACTGCCTGACACCTTCCTGCAAACGAGGGCGAAGCGGCAGGCCTTTTTTAATGACCAGGCAGCCGCCAGGGCGGATCAAGGAGGTGAAATAAGCAAAGCTTTCCAAATAGGCCGCATGCGTGCCATATATATCCAAGTGGTCCGGGTCGACCGAAGTGACCACCGCCATCCAAGGGGTTAGGTGGTGAAACGAACGGTCGTACTCATCGGCCTCGATGATGGTCAGGTCACTTTTGTCACTTAGCAGCAGATTGGTTTGGTAGTTGTTGGATATACCCCCGAGAAAAGCGCTGCAATCAACATGCGACTGCTTGAGCAAATGAGCCGTCATCATGCTGGTCGTTGTCTTGCCGTGGGTGCCCGCTATGCATAAGCCCTTACTTTCGGCAGAGATTACACCCAATACTTCGGCCCGTTTGAGAACGCAGAAATCGTGATCGATAAAATAGCGCAATTCGCCCAGGTCATCGGGCACAGCAGGTGTTCTGACCACCAACGTGGTTGCTTTGTTCGTAAAAGCGGCCGGCAAATCGTCAGGCACGTCGTTGTAATGAATGGCTATGCCTTCCGCCGATAATTCGTCGGTAAGCGTGGTTCTAGTCTTGTCGTAGCCGGCCACACACTTTCCCTTGGTATGAAAATACCGAGCTAAGTTGCTCATGCCGATGCCGCCGATGCCGATGAAATATAGGTGTGAATAGTTGAATTTCATATCAAGAACGTTGGGGTATCAATCGAAGAATTTCGTCGGCTATCCGGCTGTCGGAGTCGGGCTGAGCCAGTTTTGTTATGTTTCGGCTTAGGGTTTGCAGCCGTTCGGGTTGTTGGATCAGTGACAACGCTTCAGGTATCAGGCGCGTCTTGGCTTCAATATCGGGTATCAGTACCGCCGCGTCTTCTTTAACCAGCGCCATGGCGTTGCTTGTCTGATGGTCTTCGGCCACGTTGGGTGAAGGGACCAAAATAAGGGCTTTCTGCAGCAAACAACATTCGGAAATGGAGCTGGCTCCTGCCCTCGACACAATAAGGTCGGCAGCTGCATAGGCCAGATTCATCTGCTGAAGGAATTCAAGCACCTTGATGTTGCGCAATTGCCTGTCGCCCAGTTGCTGTATGATGGAGGCGAAGTAATACCGCCCCGTCTGCCAGAGCACCTGCACGCCTTCCGTCGACTCAATGGTATCCAAGGCGCCCATCACGCTTTCGTTCAAGGTACGAGCTCCCAGACTGCCCCCCATGACAAGGATGGTTCGTTTGGCGGAATCAAAACCAAAATGAACGATGGCTTCCTCCCTGAGATGAAGCGATTCCAGCAAATCCTGACGCACGGGATTACCGGTGAGTAGTATTTTTTCTTTGGGGAAGAAACGTTCCATGCCCGCATAAGCCACACAGATCTTGGCTGCTTTGTTCGCCAACAGCTTATTGGTGATTCCGGCGTAGGAATTCTGTTCCTGTATCAACGTGGGAACTCCCATGGCTGCGGCGGTTCTCAATAAGGGGCCACTGGCATAACCACCCACGCCCACGGCCACATCCGGCTTGAAGCGACGAACCACGTTCCTGGCTTTGATCATGCTTTTCATCAAATCGAACAGGGTGCGAAAATTACTCAGGAGATTGCTGCGGTTGAATCCCCTCACGGGCAAACCAACAATCTCGTAACCTGCTGCAGGCACGCGCTCCATTTCCATCCGCTTTTCAGCTCCAACAAACAGGATGGCCGCATCCGGGCATTTGCGCTTGATGGCGTTCGCTATGGATATGGCCGGAAAAATATGGCCTCCGGTACCCCCGCCTGAAATGATGATTCGAACGTTCTTCATGGTTTCATCTCGATTAAACTCCGTATTCACTGGAGGTTTCCAACGCTTGTTGCGTCACACCCTCAGCTTCTTGATTCTCTGCTTCCAGTTCCTCCCGTTCTGTTTCCGGATTCCCGTAACGACTGACACTCAGTATGATACCAAAGTATATGCACGTAATGAGGGTTGATGTACCTCCCCGACTAACCAAGGGCATGGGTTGCCCGGTCACCGGCCCTGCACCCACGGCCACCATCATGTTGATGAAGGCTTGAAAACAGACCATCAGGGTTGAACCCATGACCAACAGCATGGGATACACCCTCACACACGATCGGGCAATCCGTAAGGCTCGGTATAAAAGGATGAAGTACATGAGCGGTATCAGCAACAAGCCAACCCAGCCCAGTTCTTCGATGATGATGGCGTAGATAAAATCGGAATAGGCTTGCGGAAGGAAGTCGCGTTGCGTGCTGTTACCCGGCAAGGTGCCTATAAACCTTCCGTTGGCAATGGCGATATTGGCGTGCGCTTCCTGGTAATTCTTGTCAGTAATTTCAAAATCCGGGCTGGTGACACTCACCTCACTTCCGTAAATGCGACTCTGCCAGGTATCCCATCTGGGCAAGCCCGGCATATTGTCCACCACCTTGAGTAAGAAAAAGAATAAGATAACAACGGATAACACGCCTCCCCCCAACAGTAAAAGTTTTTTGGCCGGTACCCGTCCCAGAAAGAGCATAATATACACCACAACACATAACATTATGGCTGTTGACAGGTTTTCGGTCATGATAAGGCCGGCAAAAACGGCGGTAACCACCATGATAATCCAAAAGGCTTTGTTTAGGCTGTCTTCCGATCGCTGCGTCTTACTCAGTACAAAGGAGGTGAAAATGACCATAGCCAGTTTGGCAAATTCGGACGGTTGAAATTGAATGCCCATGATGCTGATCCATCGGGCGGCGTTGTTCACCCGAATCCCGATGACAGGGGTGAGAATCAACAACAGAAACGCCACGAAAAAACACAGCAGACCCACCAATGACGCATATTTGTAGTGAAAGTTGTGCATGACAACAATCATGCCTGTCCCCACCAACAAGAAGGTGGCGTGCCTTAAAATGGGCCCATAGGCATTGTTTACCGAATACGCCAAGGTGCTCGATGCGCTGTACACTTCGATGGTGGATATGATGCACAGGATCAGGAAAACAATCCAGATCGCGGGATCACCTTTGAACAACTTGCTGAAAAGACTCATTGACTATCAAAGTTTTAACACACATTCTCTAAACTGGCGGCCTCTATCCTCATAATTCAGGAAAAGATCGAAACTGGCGCAACAGGGAGAAAGCAACACGGTATCTCCTTTATTTGCCCGTTCGTAGGCACTGTCAATGGCTTCCTTCATGGATCCGGCATCGACTATGTTCGCAATTTTCCCGTCGAAGAACGCATGCAGTTTGTTATTGTCCACCCCCAGGAAAATCAAGGTATGGACTTTTTCCTTCACCAGGTTCTCTATTTCGGAATAGTCATTTCCCTTGTCGGTGCCTCCCAGGATAAGGACGACGGGGGTCTTCATCGACTCTAACGCGTACCAACAAGAATTGACATTGGTGGCCTTGGAATCGTTGATGTATTCGACCCCCCTTACCGCGGCTATCTTCTCAAGGCGGTGCTCTACTCCCCTAAAACTCCCCAAGGCCTCACGTATGTTCTCCTTGCGAATGTGGGCGATATTGGCCGATATGGCCGCCGCAAACGAGTTGAACAGGTTGTGGGTACCCATCAGCGAAAGCTCGTCCTGCTCAATCTGGAATTGCTGCTCGGGTGTGTCAATCATCAGGATTTGGTTTTCAATGAAAGCCTTGATACCCTGACTCTTGGTGAGCGAAAAGGGAAACATGCGTGAGCGTATGTCGCGTTTTTCGATTTCCGCCTTGATAAAGGGGTCGTCGTTCCAGTAAATGAAGGAGTCGTTCTCGGTTTGGTTCTGGATGATGCGAAACTTGGCATCCACGTACTCCTGCATGTTGTAGTGGTACCGATCCAAGTGGTCAGGCGTGATGTTGAGCAACACCGCAACGTCAGCTCTGAAGGTGTAGGTATTATCCAGTTGAAAGCTGCTGAGTTCCAGCACGTAGTAATCAAAGTCCTTTTCTGCCACTTGCCAAGCAAAACTGCGACCGACGTTGCCGGCCAAGCCGACGTTCAGTCCACCGCTTTGAAGAATGTGGTAGGTAAGTAGGGTGGTGGTGGTTTTGCCGTTGCTACCCGTTATACAGATGGTTTTTGCCTGTGTGTAACGGCCAGCAAACTCTATTTCGGAAATGATGGGAATGTGTTTCTCTAGTAAGGCCTGAATGATGGGGGCCTTATCGGGAATACCCGGACTCTTGATCACCTCGTCGGCATTCAGAATCTCGACTTCGGTATGCCGGCCTTCCTCCCAGGGTATGCCTCGTTCGTCAAGCGCCTGTTTGTATTTATCTTGAATGGCCGACTTGTCGGAGACAAAGACGTCGAAGCCTTTCTTTTGTGCCAGGATGGCAGATCCGGTTCCACTTTCTCCGGCACCAAGTATTACGATTCGTTTCATGTAGATCAACGCATTTTTAAAGTTGCAATGGCCAATACAGCTAAAATCAGGCCAACTATCCAAAACCGTACCACAATTTTCGACTCAGGAATCACCTGAATGGGTCTTTGGATCAAGGCCTGTATGCCGGCATTTCCGGGTTTTTGAAAATGATGGTGCAAGGGAGCCATTTTGAAGATGCGCATGCCGACACCGGTACGTTTCTTCGTGTATTTGAAATAGAATCGCTGCGCCAAAACCGACAAGGATTCCACAAAGAACAAACAGCAGAAGATGGGTATGAGCAATTCCTTGCGAATGATGATGGACACCACCGCAATGACACCACCCAACATCAGGCTGCCCGTATCGCCCATGAATACCTGAGCGGGATAGGCATTGAACCACAAGAAACCGATGGTCGCCCCAATAAATCCGGCCATGAACACCACCAGCTCTTCCGAACCGGGTATATACATGATATTCAGGTAGGACGCCCACTGGAGATTACTGGACACGTAGGCCAAGATCACTAAAACCACCCCGATGATGGCCGACGACCCGGTAGCCAATCCGTCCTGACCGTCGGTCAGGTTCGCTCCATTCGATACTGCGCAGACGATAAAAATAGTTACAGCGATGAAAAATAGCCAACCGGCCAGCTGTTTGTGTTCACCCAAACCTTTGAACATCGCCGCGTAGTCCAAGTTGTTGTTTTTGATGAAAGGGATGGTGGTTTTGGTGGACTTCACTTCGTCTGCCTTATACTGAACAGCCTGAACTTGATCGTTTCTGAAGATCTCCACATTCTCACGGATAACAACGGCGGGAGACAGGTACAACACACAGCCAACCACCAGACCTATGATTACCTGACCCACAATTTTAAACTTGCCATGCAGCCCTTCCTTGTCTTTCTTGAACACCTTGATGTAGTCGTCCGTGAAGCCTATTCCAGCCAACAAAACGGTGGAAATCAGCAACAGAATGATGTATACGTTGTTCAGTTTAGTCAATAAAAGAGCCGGAACCAAAATGGCCAATAGGATGATGATGCCGCCCATGGTTGGTGTTCCTTTTTTACTCATCTGGCCTTCCAGATCCAAGTCGCGAATGGTTTCGCCCACCTGTTTGAGCTGTAAGGTCATGATAATGCGTTTACCGACACTAGTGGCTATGAACAAGGCTATAATAAAGGCAAAGGCCGAGCGAAAGGTAATGTAATGGAACATCCCCGCTCCGGGGAAATCCAGCTTATTCAAGTATTCAAAGAGTGGTAGTAACATAATCTATTGTTATAGCGTTTTGTATACGTCTGCAATCACTTTTTTGTCATCGAAGGGATATTTGACACCCTTGACGTCCTGATAATCTTCGTGCCCCTTTCCGGCCACCAGCACCACGTCGCCCGGTTGGGCCAGCATGCAGGCGGTACGAATGGCTTCCTTTCGGTCAATAATGGTCAAAACACGCTTTTGGTCGACGATTTCCACCCCTGCCAACATATCGTTCAGAATGTCCTGGGGTTCTTCAAAGCGGGGGTTATCAGATGTCAAAATAACCTTGTCGCTACCGGCCAATGCCTCTTTGGCCATCAAGGGCCGTTTGCCCTTATCGCGGTTTCCCCCGGCACCAACAACGGAAATTACCCGACCTTGGTCCTGAATCAAGTCGTTTATGGTTCCCAAGACATTCTTCAACGCGTCCGGAGTATGGGCGTAATCCACAATGGAAAGAAAGCCCGAAGGGGAACGCATGAATTCCAACCGCCCTGACACTGGTTTGAGGGTGCTCAAAATGAGCAAGACCGTTTCAGGATTCTGTCCCAAGAGACAAGCTGTGCCGTAAATTGCCAACAAGTTGGACACGTTGAACCGCCCGATAAACTGCACCATGACCTCGCGTTGATTGATGGTAAGTTGCATGCCCTCAAAATGACTTTCCAACACCTTGCCCATAAAATCAGCCATGCGTTGGACAGAGTAGTCATGCACGGATGCTTTGCAATTCTGCATCATGACGCGTCCATTCTTATCGTCGGCGTTGGTTAGAGCAAAGGCGTTTGCCGGCAGGTCGTCGAAGAAGCGCGTCTTCGCCTTGAGGTAATTGTCAAATGTCAGGTGATAATCCAGGTGGTCGCGGGTGATGTTGGTAAAAATGCCGCCCACAAACTGCAAACCGGCAATGCGTCGTTGATCGATGGAGTGAGAACTTACTTCCATAAAAGCATACTCACAACCTGCCTCCACCATTCGGGCAAGCAATTCGTTGATGGCAAGGGCATCCGGCGTGGTATGGGTTGCATGCAACTCCTCCTGATCAATGTAATTGCACACGGTTGACAGCAAGCCCGACTTGTGCCCCAGTTTCATAAACAGCTGATACAACAGGGTGGCAATAGTTGTCTTTCCGTTCGTACCGGTTACGCCGACTAACTTCAGGTGTGATGAGGGCCTTCCGTACCAGTTGCTTGCCAACAAGCCCAAGGCTTCGTTGCTGTCATCAACCAACAAATAGGTTACGTTTGGATTGAGTATCGCCGGTAGTTCCTCGCAAACAATGGCTGAAGCACCTTTTGCGGCAACATCTGTCATGTAGGCGTGTCCATCTGATTGTGTACCTCGCTGGGCGACAAAAAGGCAACCGGGCGCTGCTTTTCTGGAATCGAAGCACAAGCTCTGGATGTCGGTTTCGAGTGATCCTTGTTGGATGTTTACTCGAATGTTTTGGGTCAGTAGTGATAGGTTCATACGTCTGGTATTTACGTTCAATTACTGTTCATTTCAACTGTAGGCCTATGGTCTGCCCTCTGTTGTAATAAGAGCCTGGCGGTATGGATTGACTTTCCACTTTGCCGTACCCCACCATGTTGACAAACAAGCCCCTTGTTCCGAGCAAATAAACGGCATCCCGCGCTCCCATGCCTCTGACATCGGGCACCAATCGCGCCGTGACATTCAGGGGGCTTAACAGGATACGCTTGTCTTGAGGTGCACTGGTTATCCAGTTGTTGTTTCCTGCTTTATCCATGATTCCTTTCACGTTCAACAACATTACCGCTCGCTTTGTTGACTGTGTATGCCCATTCTTTATGACAGGTGGACTTTCCACGTCTCTGAGGCTGTCTTTTTGTTCACCCGGTCTGATCCGCCACTCCCTGGCACTGATGCGTTCCGCAATTTCCCGAAACACACCGCCGGCTTGTTTGCCGCCGGAAGGAAGCTCTGACTTTGGTTCCCTGATCACAACAATGGCGCTGTATTTGGGATGATCCGCCGGGAAATAGCCACAGAAGGAAACCTGGTGTGACATGCCTCCGTTTTTATACCCCAAGCTTCCTTTTGAAAGTTGGGCCGTTCCTGTTTTTCCGGCAATGCTCACCACCTGAGTGTAAACGGCCTTACCTGTCCCGTGTACCACGACGCTGTCCAACATCTTCCGAATCTCGATCAAGGTATTTTTCGAGCAAATGGCTTCCTTGACCACGATGGGACTGAATGTTTTCAAATCTTCTCCGTTCTTGGAGATAGATCGGACAAAATACGGTCTCATTAGTTTTCCGTCATTGGCGATAGCGTTGTAAAAAGCCAGCGTATAAATTGGAGGCATCTGAGTGACGTAACCAATGGACATCCAAGGCAAATCTGTTTTTGCCCAGTACCGTTTGTCGTTCGGGTGAGGAATTATGGGACGTCCGGCACCGGGTATTTCCAGGTTCAAGGATTTGTTCAGCCCCATCCGATACAACCCATCCACGAATTTTGCCGGATTGTTTTTGTAATGACTGTCAATCAGTGAGGAGACACCAATATTGGAGGAGAACCAAATACTTTTTGCCGCCGTCAGGGTGTGGTATCCACCTCTTTCCCAGTTGTGGTCGGTCATGACTCTTCCGTACATGGGCATGCGTCCGGATCCTGTCTCAACAATGTCGTTCGGGTGTACCAAACCATCTTCAAGTGCCACGATCATGGAAAACGTTTTGAAGGTTGACCCTGGTTCACTTTGGTCGGAAACGGCAAAGTTTTTTGTTTCAGTGTAAACCCCGGAATCAGCCACAGCCAAATTACTGATGGCCAACACTTCACCGGTTGCCACTTCCATCAATACCACTGTGCCGGAAGTGGCGTTGACGCGGGTGAGTTCCTTCACCAGCGCCGCTTCAACAATGTCCTGTTTGTAGATATCGATGGTGGAAGTAAGGTCAAAACCGTCTTCGGGTTCCTTGGTGATTACACTGATGTACTTGCCGGCCACTTTCTGACGCACGCTCAATCCGGACTTCCCCTTCAGTAAGGTGTCGTATTGCAATTCCAGCCCGTTCTTTCCTCCTTTTGAAAACTCACCGTATATATCGCCTATGGTACGAGAGGCCAGTGATCCAAACGGTTTTTCCCGCTTGAAGTATTTTTTTTCATACATGCCACTCTGGTTCCTGCCTTTTTTAAAGAGGGGAAATTGTTGGATAATCCGTAAGTCGGTATGGCTGACCCGAATCTTTGTCAGTAGGTATTCCCTAGACTGTTTATTGTACCCTTTCATCAAATAAGAGCGGTAACCGGAGGGAGACCTGTCTCCCAACAACGCCGCCAGCTTATAACTCAACGGATTCAGGTAATGAAAAAACGTATCGGCTTGGACAGCTTGAAAATCCATATACAAGGCGTAGCTGGGAACCGTACTGGCCATCAACAGGCCATCCCTTGAGTAGATGTTCCCGCGGTTGGGTGGCACCTCCACGTTCTCCCGACGTTGTTTTCTGGCTAACTCGCGCCATGCTTTTCCTTCCACAAACTGTACCTCGGCAACGCGCCACAAAATGGCAAATACGGGCAAAGCAAACAGAAAAAGAACCACCGTATACCTACGACGTATCTGCTTACGGATTGATTCACTCGCGTTTGAATTGCTTTCAGCCATTTCCTTATTCTTCTACCGTGATGACAAAGGGTGGATTTTTTGAGTCCACCAATTCCAGTCCATTTTCTACGACAAGCTCCTTGACTCTTGATTGACGGCTTTCCCGCATCAGCAAGGAGGATTGAGTCAGTGCCTCGTACTTGACATCGGCCAACGTTTGATTCAAGTCGTCTATTTTATTCAGAGCCATGATGACCCCATAATGATTGCCGATATAGACCAAAATGCCTGTTACAATAATGAAAATCATCAAAAAATTATTTTTGAAAAATCCCTTGGTGAGTATGGTGCCGTCGAATACTTCGCGCAATACTGCGCGATAGGTAGCGCTTCCTTGTTGTCCGTTGTTACGGTTTTTTGAGGTTGAAGAGGTTTCCATGTCAGCCTTTTTTTTCCGCAATACGCAATTTGGCACTTCTTGAACGGGGATTACGACGTTGTTCCTCCTCGTCGGGCACAATGACCTTGTTGTTGATCAGACGGAAAGGTGTCAAGAAATTGCCGTAAAAATCCTGTTCGCTCTTTCCCTCAAAGTTGCCTGTCTTCATAAAGCTTTTAACCAATCTATCCTCGAGGGAGTGGTACGTGATTACGACCAATCGCCCTCCCGGTTTAAGCACTTCCAAGGCCTGGGTAAGCATGGCTTCAAGGGCAGACATTTCCTGGTTCACCTCAATGCGCAGGGCCTGAAAGAGCTTGGCAAGCTCTTTTTTCTCACGGTCACGCTGAAAAAACGGCTTGATGACATTCAGCAAAGACGCTATCGTATCAAAGGGTGCAATGCTACGGGCTGAGACAATGGACTTTGCCAATCGCCTGGCATCCCTGAGTTCTCCATAATCCCGAAAAATGGAAGCCAGTCGTTCTTCTGGCAACGTATTGAGCAACGTGGCCGCCGTGGATCCCGATTCCCGGTTCATCCGCATGTCCAGGTCAACGTCCTCAAAGCGGAAGGAAAATCCCCGTTCAGCCTCATCAAAGTGATGGGAAGAAACACCCAGGTCGGCCAAAATGCCGTCAACCGCTTCAACCTCATGGTACCTAAGAAAATTCTTCAGGTACCTGAAGTTGCTTTGCACAAAAACAAACCGCTGGTCGTTCGGGCAATTTCTCAGTGCATCCTGATCTTGATCAAAACCAAATAGACAACCGGAAACCATACGACTCAATATTTCTCGGGAATGTCCGCCGCCACCAAACGTGACGTCCACATAGACACCGTCCGGTTTTATGTCAAGTCCATCAACACTAGGCTGCAACAAGACGGGTATGTGATAGATTTCTTCAGCCATACACGGCGTATTTACAACGTAAATTAGTCTTTTTCTGCCACGTTTCCCATGATGGAAGCGATGTTTCGCTTGAAATCATCGGGAGCCATTCGCGGGGTTTCCAACTCAGATTTATCCCACAACTCGATGGTGTCATCAACTCCCAAGAAGCGGACATCGGTACCAATGCCGCAAAGGTTCAGCAAGGACTTGGGAACCAGGATTCTTCCGCTGGCATCCAATTCAACCATGACAGCTTCCAGCATGAATTGCCTGTACAAGTCCTGTTGCTCCGGAATCCACTTGTTCAAACGCGAACGCAATCGAGCCAGTTCTTGCTCCCACACCGATTCCGGATAAATGACAATGCACTTCTCAAAAATGTCCTTGCGCAGGTAGAGGGTAAGTTGTCCCTCTGCCTGAAGAATTCGTCGAAAAGGAGCCGGGATAAACACTCGGCTTTTCGCATCCACCTTAGCATCAATGTTTCTGAGAAATCGCATCAAAAATCTGATTATCTGGCAAAAATACACATATTGCACCACTTCGCAACACTTCCCCCCACATTTTTATCAACAAATTTTAACAACACGCTGTCAACTTATTATCAACACCTTAAATACCTATTTATCAATATATTAATAAAGGCATCAACAGGTGGTTGACAACTCAATTGTCAACATTTTTTTGAATAATGCTGTTTATATTCTTACACCAACAACACGATTGGAAAAACCGTTAAAGATGAGTGCTCGTCGCATAAAATTTGTCAGTTACCAAAAAAAACCTACTTTTGCACGTCTTTGTACCCAAAAGAGGAAATTGCACATGCCCCAGACAGTAGCCAAAACGGTCAATGTGAGGGAGATACTTCATAAAAGAGCGCCCAAAACAAACGTACCCAGACTTATCGTCCGTTATCTGGAGCGTATCGTGCATCAAAACGAAATAAACGAGTATCTCAACGAATTCGGTCACCTGAACGGCATCCCGTTCGTTGAAGCGGCTGTGCGATTTTTGGGGGTCACCATTGAAACGCACGGACTGGATGATTTGCCTGAGGGTCGATACACGTTTGCCGGCAATCACCCGCTGGGCGGCATCGATGGAGTAAGTACCGGCTTGGCTATACACATGCGGTATCCGCATCAAGGCATCAAGTTTCTGTCAAACGACCTGTTGTCAAACCTGGAAAACATGGAACCCCTATTCGTTCCCGTCAATAAGATAGGTAACCAATCACAACAACGCTCCTTGCCCAAACGATTGAGCGAAGCTTACCAATCGGAAGTCCAGATGGTCATCTTTCCGGCCGGCATTTGTTCAAGACGTGTTAACGGAGAAATAACGGAACTGCGGTGGCAAAAATCCTTCATCACCAAGTCGGTGGAATCGAAACGCGCTGTTGTTCCTGTTTTTTTTGATGGAAGGAACTCCAATTTTTTCTACAACCTTGCCAACATCCGTAAGAAGCTGGGGATCAAAATTAACGTGGAAATGTTGTACTTGGTCAATGAAATGTTCAAGCAACGGGGCAAGTCATTTCACATCTATTTTGGAAAACCCATTACCTACACTACCTTTGATGACAGCCGAACCAATCAACAGTGGGCGGACTGGGTTCGTATGCAGGCACTCGACCTTGGAAAAAAAATCAACGCACCCCATGGAACCCATCATTGAACCCATCTCTTCAACACTCATAAAGGCCGAATTGACTCCGAACAAATTGCTTCGGAAAACCAACAAGGCTAACAACGAACTGTACGTCATTACCCATTACGACTCTCCCAACACCATGTTGGAAATCGGACGGCTCAGGGAAGAAGCATACCGCTTTTCCGGTGGTGGAACAGGAAAGTCCGTTGACATCGACATCTACGACACCATGGAGGGTTGTTACAAGCAGCTCATTGTGTGGAATCCCGATCAAAACGAGATTATGGGCGGTTACCGCTACCTTTGCGGTAACGATGTGCGCTTCAACGAGCAAGGCGAACCCCATCTATCTTCGGGTCATCTGTTCAGCTACTCCGACATGTTCATCGAAGAATTCCTGCCCTATACCATTGAGTTGGGTCGTTCGTTCGTAACCGTCGGCTATCAGTCGTCCATTGCCGGATCAAAGGCCCTGTTTGCCCTTGACAACCTGTGGGATGGCCTGGGGGCGTTGATTGTGATGTACCCGGACATGAAATACTTCTTTGGCAAGGTAACCATGTACCCCAATTTTGGCGAGCAAGGCCGTAACATGATCCTGTACTTTCTCAACAAACAATTCCCCGATCCAGAACGGTTGGTTTACCCCAGACACCCCTTGCGCACCAATATGGACCTTTCCACGCTCAGCAAACTGTTTATGGGTGGAAACTTCAAAGAGAACTATAAAATCCTCAACGCCAACATCAGAGAGCTAAGCCGCAACATACCCCCGCTGGTGAATGCTTACATGAACCTCTCACCAACCATGCGGGTTTTCGGCACAGCCATCAACGATGAATTCGGCAATGTGGAGGAAACAGGCATCATGATCAACGTCGGTGAGATTTTCGAGGAAAAGCGCGACAGGCACATTGCCACCTTTATCGACCAACTGAAGGTCAAGGGTGTCCGGTTGGATTGAAGCCTCTAAAAGCAGCCTGTTTCTGCACGATTTGGCTACATTTTTTGTAATTTTGCGGTCAAATCAGCGAACATGACCAAGACTTTCAAACGCACCACCGTCACGACGGCCCTTCCCTATGCCAACGGGCCTGTCCATATAGGACACCTGGCCGGGGTATATATACCGGCAGACATCTACGTACGTTATTTACGCCTTCTCCACAAGGACGTCTTGTTCATCGGAGGTTCCGACGAGCACGGCGTGCCCATCACGTTGAAGGCAAAAAACGAAGGCGTAACGCCCCAGGATATTGTTGACCGTTACCACGGCATCATCAAACAGTCGTTCGAGGATTTTGGCATTACCTTCGACATCTATTCACGGACCACATCGCCCACTCATCGCAAGATAGCCTCCGAATTTTTCAGGAAGCTGTACGAAACGGGGAAGTTCATCGAAAAAACCAACGAACAATATTTCGACCAAGAAGCCAACCAGTTTCTGGCCGACCGCTACATTGTAGGCACCTGCCCACACTGCAAGAACGAACACGCCTACGGTGACCAATGCGAATCCTGCGGCACGTCGCTCAACGCCACCGACCTGATCAACCCGCGTTCGGTGATCAGCGGCAGTGCGCCTGTGATGAAAGAAACCAAACACTGGTACCTACCCTTGAACGACTACGAACCCTTCCTAAAAGAATGGATCCTTGAAGGTCACAAAGAATGGAAGCCAAATGTGTATGGACAATGCAAAAGTTGGATTGACATGGGTCTGCAGCCACGCGCCGTAAGCCGTGACCTGGACTGGGGTATTCCTGTACCCGTTGAAGGAGCTGAAGGCAAGGTGCTTTATGTGTGGTTCGACGCCCCCATCGGCTACATTTCCAACACCGCCGAATTACTGCCCGACAGCTGGGAAACCTGGTGGAAGGACGAAGACACCCGCCTGGTTCATTTTATCGGCAAGGACAACATCGTATTCCACTGCATCGTATTCCCCGCCATGTTGAAAGCGGAAGGATCGTATATTCTACCCGACAACGTACCCGCCAACGAATTTCTCAATTTGGAAGGTGATAAAATATCCACATCCAGAAACTGGGCGGTGTGGTTGCACGAATACCTGATTGACTTTCCCGGCAAACAAGACGTGTTGCGCTACGTGTTAACCGCCAATGCACCCGAGACCAAGGACAACGATTTCACATGGAAAGACTTCCAGGCCCGCAACAACAACGAACTGGTGGCCATCTTCGGCAACTTTGTGAACCGTGCCATGGTGTTGACCCATAAGTATTTTGACGGGAAGGTGCCCGCCTGCGGCGAATTGACCGATTACGATAAAAATAGCATGGAAGCATGCATGGAAGTAAAGCAGCAGATTGAAACGCTGCTGGATAATTTCCACTTCAGAGATGCCCAGAAAGAAGCCATGAACCTGGCACGCATTGGCAATAAATACCTGGCCGACACCGAACCATGGAAGGTGGCCAAGACCGACATGACCCGGGTAGGCACCATCCTGAATCTTAGCCTGCAGATTGCTGCCAATCTGACCATTGCCCTCGAGCCTTTCCTGCCGTTCAGCACTGCCAAATTACGCACGATGCTGGGCATGGAAGCCGGCGACTGGGCAACACTTGGCCGCTCAGACCAGTTGGCCGTGGGACACCAAACGGGAACACCATCACTGTTGTTTGAGAAAATTGAAGATGAGGCCATTGAAGCCCAGGTCACTAAGTTGCTGGAGACAAAAAAAGCGAACGAACTCAAGCAGACAACCGTAAAACCGGCCAAAGAGTCGATTCAATACGAGACGTTTGCCACCATGGATATACGGGTGGGTACAGTTCTTGAAGCCGCGTTGGTACCAAAAACCAGCAAGCTGATGAAACTGACCATCGACACGGGAATCGACCGTCGCACGGTGGTTTCCGGCATAGCCGAACAGTATAAACCGGAAGAAGTCGTCGGACGACAGGTCTGCCTGTTGGCAAATCTGGAACCCCGTTCGCTTAAAGGCATCGAATCACAAGGCATGATTCTGATGGCAGAAGACGCGGACGGCAAACTGGTGTTCGTGCAACCGGCCGATGTGGTGAAGAACGGCAGTGTGATCAGTTGAGGTCAGAATTTGACCCCAACCTCGAACGTCATACCGGCATCAACGCGGTACAAATTAGAACTCATCAAGCGTTGATACATGCCAATCCCCAGAATCAACCCCGACTTATTGGGGGTCATGTAAAAAACACGTTCTTCCAATCCGACACCAAGTAAGAGGTGGGTGTGTTTCTTATCCACGGCCGTTTCGTAGTCGTATCGGTAACGCTCCCAACCAAAAGGCAACTGAACCCCCATGGATAAGTAATAATCATCCCTGAGGTTTCTGAAACCCGACATGCCAAGGTCTAACACGTATTTCTTCCACGAGTCGGGGTTATAACCGGCTCTCAAGGCATTCTCATTGTAGCGCGTCGAGCTGGATAGGCGCAAACTGATGGGTATCGTCCACGTTTTTTTGGATTGAAAATACCCGTAATAGGAAAAGTTGTGGCTGCTCTCAATATAACCCACACTTTGGCGGTAGGTGAGCCAGTTCACCCATTTAATGCGAAAACGAATATCATTGGCCCTGATTTGAAGTTCTTCAAGCTGAGCACGCCTCGTGCTGTCCTGTATGCGTTGTGCCTGTTCAATCTCCTGCCTTTGTCGCTCGAGCGCTTCCGTATCAAACGAAAACTGCGCAAACCCAGCGACAGGAAGAATTGCCAACAACAGGAACAGCCACCTCAAGTGCCTCATAGCCAAATTGGTTTAAGGAAACAACGTTACTTGTTCAAATAGTCGTGCATAGCTGCCGCAGCTTTGCGCCCGTCGCCCATGGCCAGGATAACCGTAGCACCTCCACGCACAATGTCTCCACCGGCAAAAATATAAGGAATGGCCGATTGCATGTCATCGTTCACCACGATGGTACCCCAACGGCTTACTTCTAATCCTTCAACGGAGCTTGGAATCAGCGGATTGGGAGATACTCCCACGCTGACAATCACCAAATCGACATCCACCCATTCAGTAGCACCTTTAATTTCAACAGGCTTGCGACGACCTGAAGCATCCGGTTCGCCCAGTTCCATCTTTTGCAAAAGCATGCGTTGCACGCGGCCACGCTCGTCGCCGGCATATTCGATGGGGTTATGTAACGTGAGGAATTCAATACCTTCTTCCTTGGCGTGAATCACTTCCTCCAATCGAGCCGGCATTTCCTCTTCGGAACGACGATAAACAATCATAGCACGTTCGGCACCCAGTCGTTTGGCCGTTCTTACCGAGTCCATGGCCGTGTTTCCACCACCAATAATCGCTACGCGTTTTCCAAAAGGAACCGGCGTATCGGAATCGGGGCTGGCAGCATCCATGAGGTTGACACGGGTCAAGTATTCGTTGGATGAAAGCACGTTGATCAGGTTCTCACCCGAAATGTTCATAAAGTTGGGAAGACCGGCCCCGCTGGCTGCAAAAAAGGCCAGGAACCCTTCCGACTTGAGGTCTTCGATGCTGGCCGTGCGTCCAATGACAAAGTCAGTGATGAATTCGACCCCCATTTTCTTGAGAATGTTAATTTCCACATCCACGATGGAATTTGGCAGACGGAATCCCGGTATGCCGTACTTCAATACGCCACCAACTTCGTGCAACGCTTCAAAAACGGTAACCACATAGCCCAACTTGGCCATATCACCGGCAAACGACAAGCCGGCAGGACCCGAACCGATAACGGCAATTTTCTTTCCATTGGACGGTGCGAGTTCGGGTACGGAAAGCTGACCACTTTCGCGTTCGAAATCGGCAGCAAAACGTTCCAAATTACCGATTCCTACAGCGGGTTTACCCAACTTGATGGTGTAAAAGCACTGGGCTTCGCATTGTTTTTCCTGAGGGCAGACGCGTCCGCAGACAGCCGGCAACGCCGACGTCCTTTTCAAGACCTTAGCCGCTTCGAGGTGTTCTCCCCGTTCTATATTTTTGATGAATCCGGGAATATCAATCTGCACCGGACAACCCTTCATGCACGTGGGCTCGATACAGTCCAAGCATCGCTTGGCTTCCGTCATCGCTTGCTCGGTGTTGAGTCCCAAATTAACTTCATCACCACTGTGACTGCGGTATTCGGGGTCGAGTTCGTTCATGTGCACGCGAAGAATGTCGGTACGCTCTTTCGCTTTCATCGATTTGCGCAACGCTTCGCGCCATTCCATGCCTCTTTCTTGGGAAGCAGCTATTTTTGTTGTCATATCCTTATTTTTCAATGTCTTTGTACGCGCCCAACCGTTGTATCATTTCATTAAAATCAACCTGATGAGCGTCGAATTCAGGTCCATCAACGCACACAAACTGTGTCTTGCCTCCCACGGAAACGCGGCAAGCACCGCACATGCCCGTACCGTCCACCATGATGGTGTTTAAGGAAGCCTGTGTGGGTACGTTGTATTTTTTGGTCAACTCGGAAACAAACTTCATCATGATAGCCGGCCCGATGGTGACACACAGGTCAACCTTCTCGCGTTGAATAACCTCTTCCACGCCGTTGGTCACCAGTCCTTTTTTGCCGGAAGAACCATCGTCTGTCATGAGAATAACCTCATCGGAACTGGCCTGCATTTCCTCCTGCAAGATGATGAGGTCTTTCGTGCGGGCAGCCAATACCGTGATGACACGGTTACCGGCTTTTTTCATAGCCTGGACAATGGGCAATAAGGGTGCTACACCCACACCACCTCCGGCACAAACCACCGTTCCAAAGTTCTCAATATGGGTTGCTTTTCCCAATGGGCCTACCACGTCTTGTATGTAATCGCCCTCATTTAGGTCGCACAACTTCTTGGAAGAACCTCCCACGCGCTGGACAACTAACGTAATGGTTCCCTTTTCGGGATCCGCCCCGGCTATGGTTAATGGAATGCGCTCGCCATTTTCCGCCACGCGGACCATGACAAAATGCCCAGCCTTGCGCGCCTTGGCAATTCGGGGAGCTTCAATATCAAAACGGACAACCAATGCTGAGAAATCCGTTTTGCGAACAATTTTATTCATAGAGTAAGATTGATGACTTTGAAAACCTATACAAAAAAAGTGACACAAAAATACGGCAAAAGCGGGAAAAAGACCAGAATTTTAGGGATTTTTTCCTATTTTTGTTTCACTTTGTCACTTTTACATGCATAAACCCACCCATTCACTCAACCGTTCGTATGAGGCCGTCGTTTTCGACCTCGACGGCACCCTCATCGATTCCCTTCACGACATTGCAGATTCCATGAATAGAGTGTTGACGGCCAACGGTTTTCCCATTCACCCCTATGAATCCTACCGGACATTTGTCGGAAAAGGGTTGCTAAACTTGGTCGAGATGGCACTTCCCAACTTCGTCACCGATGAAGTCACCGTTAGAAATGTCCACGGAGAACTTATTTCGGACTACAAACATCATTTCGTGGAGAAAACCATCTTGTATCCGGGCATTGCGACCTTGCTCGATACCCTCAGCGAAAAAAATATTGGAATGGCCATCTTATCAAACAAAGCAGACATCATCACACAACGAATTGCCGGTGAACTGCTGCGCTCATGGCCTTTTGCACTCATCATTGGAACGGGAGATGCCATTCCCAGAAAGCCTGACCCCACAGGCGCCTTCCTGTGCGCTTCCTCGTTGAATGTCAAACCGTCAAACATCGTTTATGTGGGCGATTCCGGCATCGACATGCAAACCGCTGTCCGAACGGGCATGTTGCCCGTGGGAGTCACGTGGGGCTTTCGATCACGGGAGGAATTGGAAAGCAACGGAGCGGCAATCATTATCGACCACCCCTCTGAATTGCTTACACTTTATCAGAATAAATAGGCCAAGGATACGTTCAGAGTCCTATTTTTCATGTCATTGAACGGATTGTCTACTGTCAAACCGCTTATGGTGGCATCACCCAGTTTGCCCATTCCCCAGTCGTATTTCACAGAAAGCTGGAAACCAAGCAACTCTGCACCCACACCAGCACCTACTCCGTAGTCGAATGTATTCATCGAGTTCTTCAGGTTCTCATTAAAATTTTTCTCTCCATCCAACAAAGTAGATGCTACAAACGAAACATACGGCCCGGCTTGCAGGTAAACCCGGCCAAGTCCAAATCCAATTCCGTACTGCAGATTGACAGGTACCTCAATGTTTTGTGTCTTGTACTCCACGTCGGCCCCACTGTACAGACCACTAATGGTGAGATTTTTGATCATGCTGCTTTTCACCACGTACAACACTTCAGGCTGCACCGCAAAACCAAGAGCCTTTGCTTGCAGCAAAACACCGAACTGATAGTTGGTCGCATTTTTTACTTGATCAACCATACTCGACATATCGGTAGAAAGACTGCTGACATTGGCACCCGCCTTAATACCGAATTTCAACTGAGCCTGAGAGACGGAAATCACCGTCATCAAGGCCATTAACACGCAAGCTATTCGTTTCATGTTGTTTGGTTTATTAGTGAACAAATATTGTAAAAAAAATTGATTCTTTACAAAACTACCGTATATTTGCAAAACTAATAGACCTATTAAATATGCTATCTAATACTATTATTAACAAAGAACCTTCCATGGAAGACACCCTGTTGTCGGTTGCAGAGCAGTTATTCCTGGAAAAAGGATTTGACGGTGCCTCCACGACAGAAATTGCCAAACGCGCGGGATGCAACCAAACGTTGGTGCATTATTATTTCAGGACAAAACAGAATCTGTTCTGTACCATTTTTGAAAAAAAATTCCTTACCCTGTACCAGGGATTCATGTCGTTTGGCAACATGGATAATCTAACCTTTACAGACAAACTCACGTATCTGATTGAAACCCATTATGACCTAATCAGCAAAGACCCACGCATTCCCTTGTTGATAACCAATGAGTTCCATCGATTCCCGCTATTGGTAGAAACCCTTAAACAGCGGCTCACGTCGAAACCAACAGAAATGGCCGTAGCCTTTGAACGGGAATTGCAGGAAGAAATCATAAAAGGAACCGTACGGCCCATTGAATTGAAAGACCTGTTAATTTCTGTCGTATCCCTGAACATCGCCTTGATTTTCATGATGCCCATCTTAGAAACCATTTATCCCATGGATGAAATCCAAAAGAAGGCCTTCATCGCCCACAGAAGATCGGAGAACGTGGATTTTGTCCTAAAAAGCCTACGACCCTAAGCTCAATCACCGAACCATTCAATACACAGCCATGAATCGCATTCTTTTGAGTTTTTGCGTATTAGTCACTCTTTCGATGACCGTGGCAGGTCAACGCCTGACGTTGGATAGTTGTCAATCGAAGGCACGTTCGCGCTACCCCTTAACCCAGCAATACGGGTTGATTGAAAAAACCACAGACGTGACCTTGTCCAACGCCAGTAAAGCCTACTTGCCTCAACTGTCCGTATCGGCCAAAGCCACGTACCAATCGGACGTGACACAGATCCCTTCCGAACTGGGGGACATTCTTTCCAGTGTTTCCGGCAGACCGGTACATTTTTCGGCGTTGAGTCAGGACCAATACCAGGCCGTCGTGGAAATCAGCCAGCTCATCTGGGATGGAGGAGCAATCAATGCACAGAAGAAAAGCGCATTGGCAGCTTCCGAAGCCGATCAACGACAAGTAGACGTAAGCCTCTACACCTTGAAGGATCGTATCAACAACCTGTTCTTCGGGGTGTTGCTCATGGAGGAACAACAGAAACAGCTGACGTTGCTCAAAGAGGAATTGGCCACCAATCTGCAAAGAGCCGAAGCCCTGAAAAACAACGGCGTGGCCATGCCAACCGACCTCGACATGATTCGCGTGGAACAACTCAACGTCGAGCAACGGGAACTCGAAGTGGCCAGCGCCCGAAAAAGTTACCTGCAGGTGTTGTCTGCCTTTATCGGCATTCCCTACTCAAGCGGGATGTCACTGGAAAAACCGGTCCTGCCTCAACTCGTCGACGCACCCACAAGCAACCGACCGGAAATGCGGCTTTTCGATGCCCAAATAAATCTGATGGAATCACAGCAAGACGCCCTTAAGGCCGCCAACCGACCAAAAATCGGCCTTTTTGCCCAAGGCGGATACGGCCGTCCCGGGTTGAATATGTTCATCAATTCCTTCTCCCCCTTCGCCATTGGAGGCATCAAACTTTCCTGGCAACTGGGAGGACTTTACACCTTAAAAAACAACCGGCAAAAGATAAGCCTCAACCAGGAACAAGTAACGGTGCAACGAGAAACGTTCCTGTTCAACAACAAGCTACAGGATACACAGCAACTGAATGAGATTGAACAATTGCGCGAAACCCTGAAAAACGACGATGAACTGATTCGGCTGCGTTCCGGGATTAAAAAATCAGCGGAAGCAAAATGGTCGAACGGCACACTGACTACCTCCGACTTGATGCGGGAAGTCACTGCCGAAAACCTGGCCCGTCAAACCAAGTCCCTGCACGAAATCCAATTATACCTGGCCACCTATCAACTCATGGCCACCACAAATCAACCCATTTCTTCCACTCATTAATAGTCAGCTTCTATGCACACCAACAGACACCCCTTGACCGTCACCGCCCTTATCGGTGCGCTCCTTATACTGGTCGCATGCGGAAAATCCACCGTCAATTACGATGCCAACGGCGTCTTCGAAACCACCGAAGTGCTTATCTCCTCCGAAACATCAGGTCGCATCCTGCAGCTTGATGTAGAAGAAGGAAGTACCATAAACGCATTTCAGGTAGTCGGCCAAGTGGACAGCACCCAACTGTTACTCAAGAAAAAGCAACTGGAAGCCACGCTGAAAGGACTGCGAAGCCGCCGCCCCGACCTCAACAAACAAATTGCCGCCTTGGAACAACAACTCGCCACTGCCCGGAAAGAACGCAAGCGAGTACAGAATCTGGTAAACGCCGAAGCCACCACCACCAAGCAGTTAGACGACGTGGATGCTCAAATCGCCGTATTGGAAAAACAACTCACGGCAAGCCGTTCCACGCTGGAAACCACCTTGGGAGGATTTTCCGGTGATGAGGAAGCACTCACCCTGCAAATCGCACAGCTAAACGACCAACTGACGAAATGCCACCTTTCCAGTCCTATCACTGGCACGGTATTGGCAAAATATGCCCAGGCAGGCGAAGTGACTACAGCCGGTAAACCCCTGTTCAAGGTAGGCGATGTAAACAACCTGATCCTGCGCGCCTACATCACGTCCGACCAACTCACACAGTTGAAACTGGGGCAGCAGGTCACCGTTTATGTCGACCGCGGAAAAAAGATAGCCACCTACCCCGGCACCATTGAGTGGATTTCCTCCACCGCCGAATTCACGCCTAAAACCATCCAGACGCGAGATGAACGCGCCAACCTGGTGTATGCCATCAAGGTGGCGGTGAAAAACGACGGATTCCTGAAAATCGGTATGTACGGCGGCATAACACGATAAAAGCATGTTTTCGATTGAAGCCATAGCACTGCACAAAAACTACCTGCCTAAAGACAGTGGACGGTTTGCCGGATTGGGAAGCCACGACGTGTCGGGTACCAGCAACATCACCTTTTCGGTGGAGCCGGGCGAATTATTCGGCATCATCGGACCCGACGGTGCCGGAAAGACCACCCTGTTCCGCATCCTTACCACGTTGTTGCTGGCCGACAGCGGAACAGCCCGGGTGGACGGTTACGACGTGGTGTCCGAATTCAAGGCCATTCGACAACGCATTGGCTACATGCCGGGGCGGTTTTCCCTCTACCAAGACCTGACGGTGGAAGAAAACCTGACCTTCTTCGCCACTCTCTTCAACACGACCATTCAGGCCAATTACGACCTAATCAAGGACATCTACCAACAAATCGAACCCTTCAAGCACCGCAAGGCCGGTCAACTCTCGGGAGGCATGAAGCAGAAACTCGCGCTTAGCTGCGCCCTGATACACAAACCCACGGTACTGTTCCTGGACGAGCCCACCACCGGCGTGGATGCGGTTTCCCGCACCGAATTCTGGGACATGCTTGGCAACCTCAAAAAACAAGGTATTACCATCTTGGTTTCTACCCCTTATATGGACGAAGCCGCTCTCTGCGACCGCATCTCCCTGATTCAAGAAGGCCGTTTTTTGACCATAAACACACCCACCGGTATCGTGGACCAATACAAAGAAACGCTGTGGGCCGTACGGGGCGAACGCACTTCCCGGCTGTTGGCTGAACTGCGAAAAAAAGAAGGGGTCACCAGCTGTTTTGCCTTTGGTGACAGCCTGCACGTGACCCTCGACCCCACCATTACCCATCGTGACCGACTTTTTGGTGAACTGGCCAAGGCCGATTCCTCCACGCTTTCCATCGAACCGATTACGCCAACCATCGAAGACTGCTTCCTCCAGCTGTCGCGTCAACACACCCCTGCGTCATGGAACACGTCATTGTAGCCGACCGACTCACCAAGTGCTTCGGTGCCTTCACAGCTGTAGACCATATTTCCTTCGAGGTAAAAAAGGGGGAAATCTTCGGGTTTCTGGGCGCGAACGGAGCCGGCAAAACCACAGCTATGCGCATGTTGTGTGGGTTGAGCAAGCCCACTTCAGGCCATGGAACGGTTGCCGGATTTGACATCAGCACCCAACCGGAAAAATTGAAACGGCGTATCGGCTATATGAGCCAGAAGTTCGCCTTGTACGAGAACCTCAAGGTGTGGGAAAACATTCGGTTGTACGGAGGCATCTATGGAGTACCCAACAAAGACATCGCACCCAGGACAGATGCCTTGCTCAACAAACTGGGAATGATGGGCGAAAAGGATAGCTTTGTCAAGTCGCTGCCGCTTGGGTGGAAGCAAAAACTGGCCTTTTCAGTGGCCATCTTCCATGAACCCGACATCGTTTTTCTGGACGAGCCCACCGGCGGGGTTGATCCGGCCACCCGCCGTCAGTTCTGGGAAATGATCTACGAGGCCACCGAGCGCGGCATCACCGTTTTCGTGACCACCCATTACATGGACGAAGCCGAATACTGCGACCGAGTATCCATTATGGTTGACGGACGCATCGACGCACTCGACACCCCGTTGCGACTGAAACACCAGTTCAAGGCTGCCACTATGGATGACGTCTTCCGGCAACTCGCCCGCCAAGCCAAACGTTCCGAACTTACAACACCCTGAACGCATGAAACCATTCACGGCTTTTGTCCGCAAGGAGTTCCACCATATTTTCAGAGACAAAACCAGCATGGCTATCATGTTGCTGTTGCCCATCATCATGCTCATCCTGTTCGGGTTTGCCATGACGACGGAAGTCAAGCACACCAAAGTGGCGGTGGTGGATACATCAAACGACCCGATGACCCGCCGCATCATCGAACGGTTTCAGGCCAGTGCCTATTTTGAGGTGGTCGAGGTGCTGCATCATCCCGAGAACCTGGACGGACGCATGCGGAGAGGCGAGGTGCAGTTGATTGTTTATTTCGGAAAATCCTTCCAGGAACGTTTCAACCATTCCGGAAAAGCCCAAGTGGCCCTAATTGCCGACGGCACCGATCCCAATTCGGCCAAAACCCGCGTGAGCTACGCCACAGCCATCATCCGTACCTGCCAGCAAGAGTTGGCCGGAGCATCGGGCATATCGCCCGGCATCCAACCTACGGTACGGCTGTTGTACAATCCGCAAATGAAAGGAGCCTACAACTTTGTTCCCGGGGTGATGGGCATGATCCTGATGCTCATCTGCGCCATGATGACGTCCATCTCCATTGCCCGCGAAAAAGAATTCGGCACCATGGAAATATTGCTGGTTTCGCCCATGAAACCCTTGCACATGATCATCGCCAAGACCATTCCCTACCTCGTCATTTCGTTGGTCAACCTGACAAACTGCCTGCTCTTATCGGTATTCATGCTTGGAGTGCCCATAGCCGGCAACCTGATACTACTCGTAGGCTTTTCGTTGATTTACATTTTTGTCAACCTGGCGTTGGGGCTGCTCATTTCCTCGTTGGTGAAAACGCAACTGGTCGCATTGTTGGTATCAGGCATGGTGCTGATGATTCCTGTGATCTTTCTTTCCGGCATGCTGTATACCATCGAAAATATGCCCGTCTTTTTTCAATGGGCCTCGCAGATCCTTCCTGCCAAGTGGTACATTGTTGGCATAAAAAATATCATGATCAAGGGATTGGGGCTTGCAGACATCCTGCCTGAGCTGTCCGTCCTGGTCGGCATGGCCGTGGTCTTCATCACTGCCAGCCTGAAATCGTTCAAATACCGTTTATCGTAGAAAATACCGCCATGTTTACCTACCTGCTCGAAAAAGAATTCAAACAACTCCTGCGCAATAAGTTCTTGCCGCGGGTGGTTGTAATCCTGCCTTTTGCTATGGTGGGTTTTTTTCCCATGGTGGCCAATTTTGACATCAAGGACATTAACCTGGCGTTAATTGATCAGGATCACAGCAGCTATTCCAAACGTCTCACCGGCAAATTGGTCTCCTCCGGTTACTTTCGTCTGACCGAAAAAACAGCGAACTACTCGGAGGCACTGCACGCGGTGGATCAAAACGAGTCGGATGTGGTGTTTGTCATTCCACCGGACTTTGAAAAAGACCTGGTAAACACACAGCATGCTGAGGTACAGATTGCCGTCAACTCGGTGAATGGCATGAGGGGTGGTTTGAGCAGCTCCTACCTGATGAGTTTGGTCACTGATTTTTCCGCCGAAATTCTAACAACGAAGGCACAAGGTGCTTCCCAGCTCACTGCAGCCACGTGTGAAGTGGTTCCGCGCTACCACTTCAATACGCACCTAAAATACTCCTACACCATGATTCCTGCCATCCTAATGATGGCGCTGGCTATGCTGACCGGCTTTCTGCCGGCCCTAAATATTGTGGGTGAAAAGGAGGACGGTACCATTGAGCAGATGAATGTGACTCCGGTCAACAAGTTCGAGTTGATCCTTTCGAAGCTCATTCCCTACTGGATTGTCGGATTCGTCGTTTTGACCATCAGCTTTTTTGTGGCCTGGTTGTTTTACGGTATGGTCTCTGCCGGCGGCTACTTACTGGTGTACCTGTTCGCAACGGTCTTTGTATTGGCGTTCTCCGGCATCGGCTTGGCCATATCCAACTATGCCAGCACCATCCAGCAGGGCATGTTCATCATGTTCTTCTTTGTTATCACGTTCGTGTTCCTGAGTGGGCTGTACACCCCCGTGACCAGTATGCCGCAGTGGTTGCAAACCGTCAGTTTGTTCAGTCCTCTTCGTTTTATGATCGAAGCCTTACGGGGCATCTTCCTGAAAGGGTGTACCTTCTCTGATTTATCGGGTCACTTCTGGGCATTGTGTGCGTTTGCTGTCTTTTTCAACAGCTGGGCCGTGATCAGTTACCGTAAAAGCAGTTAATATCGGGCGCTCAAAGCCTGCACCCTATTTCAACGAGATGCAGAAAAATGCGTCCCGATTTTGCGAATTCAAAAAATTGCCGTACTTTCGTGGCCGCTAATGCCCAGATGGCGGAATTGGTAGACGCGCTGGTCTCAAACACCAGTGGATTCACTTCCATCTCGGTTCGATCCCGAGTCTGGGTACGCTGAAACCCTCTTGATCAAACGATCGAGAGGGTTTTTTAATCCCTCCTTACCAATTTTCCGCTTCAAATCAACTTCAAAATCTTAGGATTCCGTTTCGCCGGATGATCCGACTAACATAAGAAGCAAATTATGGTGTAATTTGACATGCTTTATTGATATATTACTTACTTTTGGCATTCCTTTACAACAAGGACATTTATTTTTCAAAATCAGTTGCCTTATTGTTGCTCTCTTATTTTTTAATGCCTTAAAAAGGGTTTCCACCAATGAATAACACGTTTGCTGTCATTACACCCATGGCCAACGAGTCCGCTGACTTTATCCCGTTCACAACACTATTGACCGAAGTACTTGATTCTCTCAATGATGGATGTGTTTATTTCATTGTTGACAAGGCATCAAAGGATAACACACTAGCACTATGTGAGTCGCTCTCACAAGCTGACCCACGCTACAAAACCGTTTGGGCACCTGAAAACAAAAACGTAGTTGATGCATACATCAGAGGATACAAGGAAGCGTTGAAGAACAATCACGACCTCATTATTGAAATGGATGCGGGATTATCCCACGACCCCAAAGCATTACCATTGTTTCTAAAAGCACTGAATGATGGAAACGACTGCGCTTTCGGTAGCCGATTTGTCAAGGGGGGGTCGATTTCAAATTCCAATTGGAAGCGCTATTTCCTGTCAAAAACCGGAACCATTCTTTCCAACGTTCTACTTGGAACGACGATGCATGATATGACCTCAGGCTATCAGGGTTTCCATGCCGAAACAGCGAGAAAATTCGTCGACTACGGCTTATTGTCGAAAGCACATTTTTACCAAACGGAAATTCGATACCTGTTGCGTAAAACGAAGTACGTTGAAATACCAATTCACTAGTGTCCGGTTAAAACTACCAGATAGTCAGCTGGTTAGAAATTTCCTGACATGTTAAATTGTAATTCGTATTTGTAAATAGCTCATTTATAGGCATTTTCTCAAACAAGGTCAAGC
>Ga0302289_1000078_pt1 | contig 57530 bp, 33 predicted proteins | sample III_Fen_N1_2_FD_194552 | JGI IMG/M metagenome (GOLD analysis project Ga0302289, IMG submission 194552) | Peat permafrost microbial communities from Stordalen Mire near Abisko, Sweden - III_Fen_N1_2 | ecosystem: Environmental > Terrestrial > Soil > Wetlands > Permafrost | place: Sweden: Abisko... | reverse complement strand
AATTGGTTGAGCACGGTTACGAAGTGCCTGTGGTCATTTCCGATTACCTCATGCCCACCATGCGTGGAGATGAATTCCTAATCAAGATTCACGAAAAGAATCCGAACATTCTTAAAATCTTGCTGACTGGGCACGCCAACATCGAGGGCATCACCAACGCCATCAACAACGCCAACCTGTATCGCTTCATACCCAAACCTTGGGATCGCGACGACCTGATTCTCACCGTGCGGGAAGCCATCCGCAGTTTCATCCAAGAATTGGAAATCCGCCGCAAGAATATTGAGTTGCAGGAAATCAATGACAATCTTGAAAAATTGGTGGACGAACGGACTAAAGAATTGGCCACCGCCAATGCCACCAAGGACAAATTCTTCTCCATCATCGCGCACGACTTGAAAAATTCCTTCAACGGCCTGCTGGGGTATTCCAACATCCTGCTGTCCGATTTCGATGCGTTCGGCGACCAGGATAAGATCAGTATGATTTCAGCCATACGGCAAGTTTCGGAGAGCACCTACAAGATGTTGCAGAACTTGTTGGACTGGGCCAGGGTACAAACGGGTGTGATTCCGTTCAATCCGGAGGTCATCCAACTGAACATGCTCATGAAGGACGAATACTACATTCAACGCAAGTTGGCCGAGCAAAAAGACATTCAACTTGACATCGACCTGCCCGACATTTTGTACGTGGAAGTGGACCACAATATGATTTCCACGGTCGTGAGAAACCTGCTTTCCAATGCCGTAAAGTATACCAAAAGCGGAGGAAGTGCTGTTTTATCGCTCAAAAAGGTCCAAAATTGGGCTGAAATAGGCGTAAAAGACACCGGAATTGGAATTTCCAATGAAAATCTTGCAAAATTGTTTCAAGTTAACGAAAATTTTAAGACATTTGGGACGAACAACGAAGAGGGTACCGGATTGGGGTTGATTCTGTGCAAAGAATTCATCCTTAAAAACAAGGGCGAGATCGTTGTGAAATCCGAAATGGGAGTCGGTACGGAAATACTGGTACGGCTGCCGCTTCAACAACTTGAATGAACCATGAAGAGGGTCCTGCTTTCCATCGTACGATTTTATTATGAAGGCTTCCGGGACATGAAGTTGGGCAAAACGTTGTGGGCGATCATTCTGATCAAACTCTTCATCATGTTCGTGGTGCTGAAGATTTTCTTTTTCCCCGATTTCTTGGGAACCAAATTCAAGTCCGAAAAAGATAAAGCCGATTATGTCGGCAATCAATTGATAGAACGTACTATTAACCCTTAAAAACTACCTATGGAAACGCTTGATCTCTCTTTGGTTGACTGGTCTCGGGCGCAATTTGCGCTGACCGCCATTTACCACTGGTTGTTCGTTCCCCTCACGCTCGGTTTGGGTGTCATCGTCTCGGTGATGGAAACCTATTACTACAAGACCGGTGATGAGGAATGGAAACGCATCGCCAAGTTTTGGATGAAATTGTTCGGCATCAACTTCGCCGTCGGCGTGGCAACCGGCATCATCCTCGAATTCGAATTCGGGACCAACTGGTCCAATTACAGCTGGTTCGTGGGCGACATCTTCGGTGCGCCGCTGGCCATCGAAGGCATCATGGCCTTCTTCATGGAATCCACCTTCATCGCGGTGATGTTCTTCGGTTGGAACAAGGTGGGCAAAGGATTCCACCTAGCCTCCACCTGGCTCACGGTGATCGGTGCCACGATTTCAGCCTTATGGATTTTAGTGGCAAATGCCTGGATGCAGTTCCCCGACGGCATGCATTTCAATCCGGACACCGTGCGCAACGAAATGGCCAGTTTCTGGGCCGTGTTGTTCTCACCGGTGGCCATGTCCAAATTCACGCATACCGTCACGTCCAGCTGGATTGTCGGTTCAGCCTTTGTCGTAGCCATTTCTGCTTGGTTCCTTTTGAAGAAACGGGAACAGGATTTGGCCAAAAAGAGCATCAAGATTGCCGCCGTATTCGGTTTGCTCGGAACGTTGCTGGCAGCGTATACGGGTGATAGTTCCGCCTATCAGGTCGCACAGAAACAGCCGATGAAATTGGCTGCCATGGAAGGCTTATATAAAGGTGAAAACAAGGCTGGGCTCATTGCTGTGGGCATTCTGAACCCTTCCAAGGAATCGTACGACGACGGGGTGGACGCCTTCGTTTTCAATATTAAGGTGCCAGGCATGTTGTCCTTGATGGCCAACCGCGACCTGAACACGTTTGTTCCGGGTGTAACCGACCTCATCGATGGTGGTTATCCCACGGTATCCAAAACGGGAGTAGCTGGAGTGGCGCTTTCAGCCGATGAAAAAAGGGCCAAGGGCACGCTCGCTGTGGAAGCATTGAGGGATTACAAACTGGCCAAGACGGCTGGAAACGATTCGCTCGCCAAGGTGAAACAAGCTCAATTGGAAGAAAACTTCCCATATTTCGGCTACGGTTACATCAAGGATAAGAAGGAACTCGTGCCCAATGTGCCCCTCACATTCTATACGTTCCACCTCATGGTGATTATCGGCATGTTCCTCATCCTGTTCTTCATTGTGACTTGGTACATGAACAAGAAAGATTTGATGAAATCGCAGAAATGGATGTTGTGGATTTCCATGCTCACCCTGCCATTGGCCTACATCTGCTCCGAATGCGGTTGGATTGTGGCTGAAGTCGGCCGTCAACCTTGGGTCATCCAGGACATCATGCCGGCCAGCATGGCTGTCTCGCACATTGGCGCAGGTGCCGTGGAGACAACGTTCATCCTTTTCGCAGTACTGTTTACCGTACTGTTGATTTCGGAAATGAGCATTATGATCAAACAAATTAAAAAAGGTCCGGAGGGGCTGAACCAATAATACAACAATACTATGGATTACTCCTTTTATCAACATTACTGGTGGTTCCTCGTATCCTTGCTGGGAGCACTGTTGGTTTTCCTGACGTTCGTGCAAGGCGGACAGAGTCTCATTTTCCAAATCGGCAAGACCGACCTGGAAAAAACCATGCTGGTCAATACGCTTGGCCGTAAATGGGAATTCACTTTCACCACGCTGGTGACCTTTGGCGGAGCGTTTTTTGCTTCGTTCCCCCTCTTCTACTCCACCAGTTTCGGTGGTGCGTACTGGGCGTGGATGGCGTTGTTGTTTTGTTTCATTCTGCAGGCGGTTTCCTACGAGTTCCGCAGTAAAAAAGGCAATCTACTTGGCACCAAAACTTTTGACATATTCTTGGTGATCAACGGCTTTGGCATCTTGCTGGTAGGCGTAGTCGTAGCCACTTTCTTTACAGGTTCTGAATTCGTGGTCAACAAAGCCAACCTGACCAATACGGCCATGCCGGTGATTTCCACCTGGAGCAACCCGCTGCACGGTTTGGAAGCCTTGCTGTGCGTCCGCAACCTGCTGCTTGGTTTGGCCGTGCTCTTTTTAGCACGCATTTTGGCTGAACTCTATTTTATACAGACCATCGTTGACGATAACATTCAAGCCCGTTCTAGGAAATTCCTGTTGTGGGATACCGCCTTGTTCTTGGTTTGTTTCCTGACGTTCCTCATCTGGACGTTGGTGGCCAAAGGGTATGCCGTGGATCCCGACACCCAGGTGGTTTCGCTGGTTGGTGCCAAATACCTGCACAACCTTATAGAAATGCCCATTGTCGCATTGGTTTTTGTCGTTGGCGTTGTGTCCGTGTTGACAGGCATTCTGTGGACGTTGATCAAACCGACCTTCATCCAAGGCATCTGGTTCGCCGGCATCGGTTCGGTACTGACGGTTTTGGCACTCTTGCTCCTCGCTGGTTGGAACAATACGGCCTATTACCCCTCTACCGCCGACATCCAAAGCTCGCTGACCATCAGCAACAGCTCGTCCAGCTTCTTCACCCTGAAGGTGATGAGCATTGTCTCGCTGTTGATACCGTTCGTACTTTGGTACATTTACAAAGCTTGGAAAGCCATCAACGGAAAACCAATCGACGCGGCCGAAATGAACGGCAACGACATGAAATATTGAACAATCTTCGGTTTGTTCGCTTTTCGTGAAAAAAAGTGAAAAAACACGAATGGAAACTGCAAAAAAACAATAAATTTGTTGCTCTGAGCAGTGCTTGGTCCATTTGTGTTTTTTCACTTTTGTTTTAACTACCTAAAACCATCCGATATGAAGAAATATCTAAAAATGTTTCTGTCGCTGATTTTCCTTAGCGGAAGCAGTATGTCCCTAATGGCTGATGACGCCGCAGTCAATGAAACTACCGGTACCGAAACCACCGTCGAAACGGAAGCCACGGAAGCCACGGCCAGCACGGCCAGCGTTGAAGGCGGTGAATTTGACATGGGGGGAATGATGCAAAAAGCCAATTCGTTGGGCGCTTATTTCGGCTACACCAACATCGGCGGTGAAAGTGTCATTGGTTTCCGCGTTCAGCCGGATTTGCAAATCGGCAAGTTGGGTATCGGTTTGGACATCCCTGTCCAGTTCAGCATTACGAACAAGAAATTCAGGACCGAAGAATTCAAGGACGGTGTGGGCTTGTTGCGTATGATCCGCTTTTTAAGCTGGGGTACCAAGAAACAAGATGATTATTATTTTAAGGTGGGCGACCTGACCGGTTCGTTCCTAGGTTATGGGATGCTCATCAACAATTACTCCAACTCGATTTCAGTGGACAAGCGCAAAATCGGGGTCGACTTGGACTTCTGCTTCGGCAAGATGTGGGGTATCGAAGTATTGTACAGCGACGTCGACGTCAGGTCATTGAACCTGTTGGGTATTCGTCCGTATATCAGGCCCTTGGGCAGATCTGGAATTCCCATCATCAAAACGTTCGACATTGGCGTGCAGTATGTAACCGACCGCGACAGAACCGGAAGCATGCTTTCGACCGATTTGACCTCCAATCACAATACGTTTATCGGTACAGGTGGTGTAAATGCAGAAGCCCTCGATATGGGTGTGACTTTGTTGAACATGCCGATGATTCGGGTGCAGGCATTTGGTTCCGCAGCCAGATTGGAACGGAACAAGAGTTCAAAACTTTCACAAACCTTGCACGATTCCATCAACAACGGTGGCAACGCCCAATACATCATGGATGTTCAGAATTATGAAAAGGACGGTGCGGGTTACGGTCTAAGTACCGGTTTGGACCTGAAATTCAAATTCTTGGGCAACGTGCTCCGTTTGGATGCCCGTGCCGAACGCCTGTGGTACACCAACAACTTCATACCGCATTTCTTTGACGTCTCCTACGAAATGAACAAGGACGCTCGTATCATGGAAGCTGTCACGGCCAAAGCCGAAAAAGGCTACTATGCTGAATTGGGGCTGATGGTTCTGAGCAAGATCATGGTCAGCGGTGGCTTGCTGATGCCCGACAACATGGGCCCGAACAATCCTGCCCTGTTGCGTCTTACCATGGACGGTTCCAAGATTTCAAAAGCCATCGTGTTGGAAGGTGAATACGTGAAAGGCGGCTTGACTTCGTTCAACGATGTGATCACGTTGGATGAACGCTCCCTGGTTTCCGTACGTGCCGCTTATAAGTTGATGAACATGTTCTGCGTGGGTGTTGATTACAACTGGACATGGGTGAATGTGGGCGGCAGGTTCAAGCCAAGCAGTTATTTTGCGCCGTATGTTGGCGTGAAATTAGACCTCCCCTTCCTCAATAAATAATTTTATTTTTTATATATGAAATGGCTGTCTGTAACTGGACAGCCATTTTTTTTAGAATTACATGTTACAATTGAATTGAAGTTACGTCTTTATAGAAATGAACGCTGAGAGATTCAAGGCAGAGGTCCTGCCGATACGCGACAAGCTCCTCCGTACAGCACGACGAATGCTGGAGGAGGAGGCCGATGCCGAGGATGCACTCCAAGAGGTGTTTCTGAAGCTCTGGCAGATGCGCGAAAGTTTGGACCGATACGACAGTCTGGAGGCATTCGCCACAACGATGACCAAAAACCTCTGCGTGGATATGATACGCAAACGGGGCAGAGAGGGACCCATCGAAGAGGAACTGTACCGCCGGGCTGGACCGGACGACCCTTATCTACGCCTGGAACGCAAAAGCAACGACGAACTGATCCGGATGATCATTGACCACCTCCCCACCCTTCAGCAAGCGGTTCTCAAAATGAAGGACATTGAAGAATACGAACTGGAGGAAATCGCAGCCATCACCGGAACCACCAACGAAGCCGTCCGCGTGAATCTTTCGAGAGCACGCAAGAAAGTACGGGAAGAATTCATCAGACTAACTGGACCACGACAATGAAAAAATACCTCACCATACCAGAAGCGGACGCCCTGATCGAAAAATACTACGATGGGGCAACCACCGGCGCCGAAGAAGTGTTGCTGCAGGAATTCCTCCAACAGGAGGGTCTGCCCGAACGATTCGAGGTGGAACGGGCCCTGTTTGGGTATTTCACCCATGAAAAGGAAGCCTTCCAGGAAGTTCGGTTCGAACCAGAATCACCGATGCTGAACGACGGCTTGTCCGAAAAGGACAAAATTCCGCCCCAAAACTTTTGGTTCCGGCTGAACCCTGTCCTCAAGTGGTCGCTCGCTGCCACAGTGCTGCTGTTCGGCGTGTTCATCCTCGACAATAGGATTCAGGCACAAAAAAGCGACGTAGCTTACATCGACGGCATCCGTTGCACGGACAGCAAGCAGGTCACAGCGTTGGCCAGGGCCTCCATCAGCCAAATCGACCTTGGGTCGGACGAAGTAGCCGGTACCGTCGACAAGATGAATGATGACAACCTGGTGGAAAGTCAACTCCAACAGTTTCCCGAATTAAAATAATACATACGACTATGATACGAAAAAAAACCTACTTGCCTTTACTGCTGCTCCTTATCGGATGGTTTGCGGCGACAGGCGTACAGGCTCAAAACGACTTGTTCATCAGCAAAGTATTCGACATGTATGGAAAAAAGAAGGGCGTCGTAATGGTGGACCTGTCCGGAGAAATTCTGGAACAATACCGCCTCACCCGCTTCCGCAGCATCACTATCAAGGATGATCCCGAAGCCGCCGCTTTTGCCCGCAAATGTCTGGAACGCGACCAGGTCGGAGCCAAGAAAATCAAGGAAGTCGTGTCCAACGGCACACCGACCTCCATCTACCTGCAACTACCTCGCCTAGGGCAGGACAACAGGCTTATCCTGTTCAACGAATCCCAATCGGGCGGATTACACATCACGCTCATCTACATCGAGTCGAACGACGACACGGAAGCCATCCTCAAATTATTACTTAAGAAAAAACAATAGACCTATGAAAAAGTTCATTTTTATACCCGTACTGGCCTTATTGCCATTCAACGTCCTGCTGGCCTCCAAAGTCGAACCACAAGACACGACCATCCGTTTCAACAACAAAATCATTGAGATTCGTGACAGCGTGGATCAGGTGAATGTCAAAGTCCTCAAAACGGACGGCAGTGATACAACAGCCTTCAAGACTGTTTTTGAGGGGCTTTACAGCGACAACCAAAGTTATGAGAAATGGTCGGTCGTGGAAGAACTGGGCCTCCAGATTCCGTTCGTAACCAACAAGCAGAAAACGACCAAGCACCGCTACGACATGCAATCGCACCTGGCTGGGTTTGGCTGGGGTTTCATCACCATGACCGACGGCGTGAACATCAACAACGTGAGAGGTGTTCAATTGGATTTGAACAGGAGTTATGAGTTCAACTACAACATGATTGAACACATCACACCGATATTGTTCCGTTGTCTGGGCATATCATCCGGAGTGGGTTTCAGCTGGAGGCATTATTACCTCGACCACAACACCTATTTCAAGGAAGAAAGCGACTTGGTATCGGTCGCAACGGGAGCGGCAAACAACTACAAGTACAGCCGGCTCAGCAATTGGTATCTGACGGTTCCCGTCATGCTCGAGCTGCAGATGTTCAAGTCCAGCAAATACAAACCTTATTTGGCGGCCGGCGTGGTAGGCGATGTACGTCTGACAACCAGCAGCAATACGAAATATGTGAATCCTACCGGCTCAACCATTCACACGACTCAGCGTGGAATGAATGTATTGCCTTTGTCATTGGACTATATGGCTCAGGCCGGCATGGGCAAAGTGAGCATCTACGCCAAATATTCACCCGTCGGCATTTTCGAAACAGGCAAGGGTCCGGATGTTCAACATGCCTCCATCGGATTCATTATCGGCATGTAAAAATTCCGTTTTTGAATGTCAAACTTCATGAAAGGGTTTCAATCAGACCTTTTCATGAAGTTTTTTTATATTGTGTCATCCGTTCAGCAGTATTTTTTTAACTTTGCATCGGAAAATCACTCAAACAAAACAGATGTCGGCGGATACCATTTTTCGTGAGTTAACCAACATTTCGCTCTACATTTCGGCCACACTCTGTGTGATGCTGGTTTTTGTTCGTGCCCCACAAAAGCAAACATTACGGCCTTACCGCATCACCCGTCACGCACTCATTATTTCTTTCTTGCTGGTGACCCTGCTCAATGTCGCCGAGATTTATCAGACCGATCCCAATGTCAAACACCATTTGGTCATATTGGACACCCTGGTCATTTCATCCTATCAAATTTTCTTTTTCGCGGCGACACTCATCACCATGCTGGATTATAGGTCCTACACCATCAAAAGAGTCCTGCTCGAACTGTTGCCTACGACCATACTGTCTATTTTTGGATACATCTTTTTTCTTACGGGTGGGAACATCTTGCTACACATCTTATGTTGGATTCTGGGTGGGTATTATGTGTTGCAGATCATTCGCTATTCCCTTTTTTACAGAAAGGTCAGCCATAATACGGTCAAGAAGTTGGACAATTTTTTCTCGGAGGAAACCGCCAAACGGCTGAAATGGACAGGAGGAGCTTTTATCTGGTTGTTCACGGGTGGAATATTCTCGTTCATGTCTTTGTTCCTGAATACATGGTTCAGCATTTTCTTTACGGTCTACTATACGTTTTTTTACATCTATTTCAGCATCCATTACCTGAATTATGTCACCTTGTTCTTGGACATGGAGCCTGCCTTCAATACCTCCGAAGAAACACCCGTCAAGGATAAAAACGTCACTAAATCGTACGAGCAACTGGAACAAGCCATCAAGGAATGGGAAATGCAAAAATTCTATACGGAACCAGGCATCACCATTGAACAGGTCGCCACGCAACTTCGGTCGAACAGAACCTATTTGTCCACCCACATGAACCTTTACCGGAAGATGTCGTTCAAGGATTGGATCAACCGCTTGCGCATCGACGAAGCAAGCGAGCTGCTACGAAAACATCCCGACATGCCTGTCAGTCAAATCGGCGCCATGGTTGGCCTGCCCGATAAAAGCAATTTTGGCCGTCAGTTTACCAAACTGACAGGAAAAAGCCCACAAGCTTGGCGAAAGGATCAATAACAGGCCCTGTAGATTATCATTTCGTTAATTATCCCCGCAGTGGTCAATTTGCATTGATTATTTGTTGTTTTGACCACCTGTCAATGGAATTCGAGCGTAATTTTGCATCGAAATAAAACAATCGTGACACTTTTGTAGTCCTACGGAAATCACGTCGTTTGTTTCAAAAACCATTGGAGTGGAAACAATAGCCCAGACGAGCGAGATCATTTCGAAAGTTATGTTCAGCCGTTCTGGGTTATTTTTTTTCTCAGTGGGCATCTGTCTGTTTATTCGTGGTTTTTTAGTAAGTTTGCTCCATAAACATTAAAATCAGACCCATGTTCAAAGGACAACCAAAAGGCCTTTTCGTCACTGCACTGGCCAATCTAGGCGAACGTTTTGGCTATTACACCATGATTGCCATCTTCGTTTTGTTTCTGCAAGCCAAATACGGTTATTCAGAAGCGGCAGCTGGTGAAATCTACGCCACGTTCCTGATGTTCGTTTATTTCCTTCCCTTGTTCGGCGGCATCATCGCCGACCGTTGGCTGGGCTATCGGAGGTCAGTGACCTTGGGTATGGTCATCATGTTTGTGGGTTATGTGTTGCTTGCATTTCCCAGCATCATCGGTGGGAAGGAAATCATCGCCATCTTTGCCGCATTGGCAGTCATAGCACTTGGTACTGGCTTGTTCAAGGGAAACCTTCAGGCATTGGTGGGTCGCATGTACGACAACCCTGTCTATTCCGCCAAGCGGGACAGCGGGTTCAGCCTATATTACATGTTCATCAATGTGGGCGCCATGTTTGCTCCTACCGCCGCACAGGGCGTTGTGAATTTCGTGATGCACAAGGTTCATTTGACCTACGACTCCCGCATACCGGAATTGTTTCACAAGTTGGAAGCAGGCGGATTGAGCGCTTCCGTCAAAAACGAGTTCCTAAGTATTGCTCAATTGCAGGACAACTCCGTGACCATGGACAGCCTGCATCAGTTCGGAAGCCACTACATACAGGCATTGGGCGGTGCCTACCAACTTGGCTTCGGAGTGGCCTGCATCAGTTTGGTGGCTTCATTGGCCATCTTCCTGATAGGGCGCAAAACGTACATGATACAGAGTGAAAAGGTAAAAAACACGCAGAAACAGTCCGATGTGGCTACGGAAGAAATCACACCTGCCGAAAACCGCGAACGCATCATCGCCCTTTGCCTGGTGTTTGTAGCCGTCATCTTCTTTTGGATGGCCTTCCACCAAAACGGATTGACACTGACCTATTTTGCCAGGGATTATACAGCCACCTCCGTCGGGCAATTCACCAACATCTGGTTTGACCTGTTCACATTGATCCCGGTGGCCATTGCTGCCATTAGCCTCGGATTTGCAATAAAGAAAAATTCCCTGCAAAAACGACTTATGTATGGTCTAATTGCTGTCGTTGCCGGAATATGGGCCTACATCCGCATCTCCGGATACGCCGTAAGCAATCCGTTCACCCCTCAATTGTTCCAACATTTCAATCCGTTCTTCATCGTCGTATTGACCCCGGTTGCCGTGGGCATCTTCAACGCCTTGGGAAAAAAGGGCAAGGAGCCTTCCGCCCCCAAGAAAATAGCGTATGGCATGTTGATTGCTGCTGCGGCCTATTTACTCATGGTCGTCGCTTCGTTCGGACTGCTTAGTCCAATGGACAGAGGCGATGTGGTCGATTACACCCGCGTCACCCCCTATTGGCTCATCTCCACCTACTTTATGCTGACCATCGCCGAATTGTTCATCAGCCCGATGGGCATCTCGTTTGTTTCGAAAGTGGCTCCTCCCAAGTTGAAAGGCATGATGCAGGGTGGTTGGTTCGCCGCCACCGCAGCCGGCAACTTCCTGATTCAAATTGGCTCCCATTATTGGGTGAAGGTTCCGCTTTGGAGCTTGTGGATGATTTTTGTGGTATGCTGCCTGCTTTCTGCCGTCTTCATGTTTTCCATCATGAAGAAACTGGAGAAAGTTGCTAAATAACCTGGAATGAACGACGCCGGATTTCGTAAGGTATTGCTTATCTGCACCGGAGGGACCATCACCATGTCGGTCGACCCCGGCACAGGCTCGTTGACACCTTTCCGTTTCGAACAGCTGTACAAGCAAATTCCGGAACTCAACAAGTTTGACTTCAGGATCGATTTCGTCCAATTCGATCCCTTGCTCGATTCCTCGGAAGTCGGTCCGGAGGAATGGCTTCGCATGGCTGAAACCATTTTTGAAGCCTACGACCGTTATGACGGCTTCGTGGTGCTGCACGGCACCGACACGATGGCGTATTCGGCCTCTGCCCTGAGTTTCATGTTGCAGCATTTGCAGAAACCAGTCATCTTCACCGGCTCGCAGCTACCCATCGGCATGGTCCGCACGGACGGCAAGGAAAACCTCATCACAGCCATCGAGATAGCGGCTGCGTCTGAATTCGGCTTCCCGCTGGTGCCCGAAGTCTGCATCTTTTTTGAAAACACCCTTTGGCGGGGCAACCGCACCACCAAGAAGAATGCCGAACTATTCAATGCGTTCGGCTCCTACAACTACGCACCTTTGGCTACGGCTGGGGTTCACATCCGATACAACAGGGCCGTCATTCATTACGAACGCAGCAACGAAGCGCTACAGCTGCATAAAGCACTCAAAACCGACATCGCCATCCTGAAACTCTTCCCCGGCATCTCCGAATCGTATGTGAATGCCGTTTTCAATACACCAGGCCTGCGTGCCATCGTGTTGGAAAGCTTTGGAGCCGGAAATGCACCCTCGCACGACTGGCTGGTACGTTCACTTAGGGAAGCAGCCGAAAAGGGCATCGTCATTGTCAATGTGACCCAATGCAACACGGGCAGCGTGGAAATGGGTCGCTACAAGACCAGCGTCCACCTGCACGATGCAGGCGTGGTGAGCGGATACGACATCACGACGGAATCGGCTGTCACCAAACTCATGTTCCTGCTAGGCCATCACGACGACCCGGCCGTCATTCGCCGCGAAATCAGTGTTTCGTATTGCGGGGAAATGACGGTGGAATAACCCCAACTTCCTTTTAAACTTTTTTAACAACCAGGGTTCTTGTATCATTTACCATATGCATGACCTGTTTTTCCCTCTGAACAGGGGTTTCAGCCATCATCTATATTGTCTTTTTTCTTTTGAAATTTAAATGGACGTTGTCAATTCACCTTGCGAATCAAGAAATTATAATGTTCATTTGCACTGCACTTTTTAAAACCACTACCATGCAAACACAAAACGGAAGCAAAGGCTACGTATTTATCATCACCTTGATCGCCACCATCGGAGGACTCTTGTTCGGATACGATACCGCGGTCATCTCCGGTGCCGTCGATTCACTCAAGTCTTATTTTCACCTGAATCCTGAAGTCTTCGGGGAAATGGCCACGTTCTACCACGGAGCGACCGTCTCGAGCGCATTGATTGGCTGCATCATCGGTAGTGCCCTCTCCGGCCTTTTTGCATCAGGCTTGGGTCGTAAAAAGTCCCTGTTGCTCGCAGCCATCCTGTTCATGGTGGCATCCCTGGGCGCCGCCTATCCCGAAGTATTTTTCTTCCATAAGGGCGACAGTTCGCTTTCCGTCCTCATCGCATTCAATATTTACCGCATTCTGGGTGGCATCGGTGTTGGTTTGGCCTCCGCCATTTGTCCCATGTACATTGCTGAAATCGCCCCGGCGGACATTCGCGGCAAACTAGTTTCCTGGAACCAGTTCGCCATCATTTTTGGTATGTTGGTGGTCTATTTTGTGAACTACTTCATTATCAAGGGTCAAACCCCCGAATGGATCGACTCCATCGGCTGGCGCTGGATGTTCGCCTCCAATGCGGTTCCTGCCATCTTATTCGCCATGCTGCTCTTCATCGTCCCCGAAACACCGCGTTATCTGGCCTTGATTGGACAAGAACAAAAAGCCTTGCACATTTTGACCAAAATCAACGGCTCCAACAAAGCGGCTGAAATTTTGTCGGACATCAAAGCTTCGGCGCACGAAAAAACGGAAAAATTACTGAAATACGGCTGGACGGTGCTCGTCATCGGTGTACTGCTTTCCGTGTTTCAACAAGTGGTGGGCATCAACGTGGTGCTGTATTACGCACCCACCATTTTCAAAGGCTTGGGCTTTGGTCATGATGCCGCCATGTGGCAGACCGTCATCATGGGCTTCGTGAACATCATCTTTACGCTGGTGGCCATCTTCACCGTTGACAAGTTTGGTCGCAAGCCGCTGTTGATGATCGGTTCAGCAGGCATGGCCATCGGCATGTTCGCCATTGGTGCGCTGGCCTATTACCAGATCATCGGCGTGAGCACGCTCATATTCATCGTCATCTACACCGCCTCTTTCATGATGTCCTGGGGCCCCATCTGTTGGGTGCTCATTTCGGAGATCTTCCCGAACACGATTCGTGGCAAAGCAGTAGCCATCGCAGTTGCGGCACAGTGGATCACCAACTTCATCGTTTCGGCGACTTTCCCCGTATTGGAGCACTTCAGCGTACCGTTCACCTATACCTTGTATGGAGTCATGAGTGTGCTTTCAGCCATTTTTGTTTGGAAAATGGTGCCCGAAACCAAAGGCAAGACGTTGGAAGACATGACCAAACTTTGGTTGAAAAAACATTGAGGATTGCTTTTATTCCGTTTTGGTCAACGCTTCCAGATTTTCAATCAGATGGGGAAACTCATTGAGTGTCAACTTGATTCGTTCCAAGTCAATTGAATCGACTTGTTCCTTGATGCGAACGGCGTAATCCGCCAGGTATGCAAATTCAAACTCGTTGGCCAATTCGGTCAGTTGCGTAGCGAACGCTTCAATTTTGAAAAGGATGAAGGTATCCTTGATATTTTCCCATTCAGGCAGCAATTCCTCTTGGAGGATGGCGATGATTTGAGGAAGCTTGTCCAACAAATCGGTATTCAACATCGTGGGTGCCACAGGTTCGACAGAGGGTTCTAAACCATACAACGGGTTCTGTTCGTGCAATAGGAATTGTTTGAAAACTTTCATCAACTCGGCCTTACGAACCGGTTTATACAAGAATCCGTCAAAATTCATGGTCGCCTCGATAATGGCTGAACTCATGACCGATGCCGTATACGCGATGATGGGTATGTCTGAAAACAACGGATCCGATTTGATTGTTTTTGCCACTTCGTAGCCATCCATGCCAGGCATTCTCAAATCAAGCAAGATGATATCTGGATGAACGGACCGAACTTTTTCCAGCCCAGCCTTGCCCGAAGTGGCGAAATGAATGTTCAGCCCGGAAGACTCGAGCAAATCTTCGATGATCTCAATATTCGACAGCACATCATCGACAATGAGCAACGTTGCATTCATAAATAGCACTTCTTGCACATTTTCAAAGAACCGCTGCCTGGTGGTCGTGACATCGTTCACCTCTACGGAAGGGAAAACGACGCGGAAGGTCGAGCCATTACCCAACGTACTTTCGAGCGTAATGCTGCCTTTCATCTGTTCGATGAGTTTCTTGGAAATGGTCAGGCCAAGCCCAGTTCCTCCATGTTGCCTGTTCAACTGTGCGGATTGTTGCTTGAATGCCTCAAAAATTTCTTCATGTTGCGAAAGGGGAATGCCGATGCCCGTATCTTTCACTTCAATGATGAGTTCTCCACTCGTTGCTTCCAGCGGGATAAACTCCATGTTTACCTGAACAGAACCATTTTGTGTAAACTTGATGGAATTGCCCACCAAATTGTATAAAATCTGTTTGATTCGGATTTCATCCAGCACGATGGCTTTGGGAAAATTTGGGCTGATGTTGTATTGGAGCGATAACCCTTTGGAATTCGCCTTTTCCTGAAAAAGGCTGAGCACATCCTGAAACGAATCGGCCATATCGAATGGCATCTGGTTGATTTCCAGCTTACCAGCCTCAATTTTGGACAAATCCAGGATGTCATTGAGCAAAGTCAGCAATAAGTTTCCCCCATTCAGGATGGATACGATCATTTTTTGTTGCTTGCTGGATTCCGCCAAATGATAAAGCGCTTCGCTGAACCCTAGGATGGCGTTCAGTGGGGTACGAATCTCGTGGCTCATGTTGGCCAAAAATTCGGATTTGGAACGGTTGGCGGTTTCAGCAATATTTCTGGACTTGACCAATTCTTCATTTTTACGCTGAATGGACAAGGCACCGCCAACGGCATTGGCAAGGTTTACAAACAAAGCATCGTCACTGTTCATCCAATGTCGGCGGTTTAGGCTGTCAATGAAACAAATCATGCCATACACCTTCTCGTTCACAGTAACAGGGTAACCGACAAAGGCTTTGCAATGGATTTTGTCTACAAAGGGTTTCCAGGACAGCTTGAAATCTTGCTCGCTCAACTTGACCGGTTCGTTGGAAAGCCTTCCTTCGGTCAGTTGCCTGAAAACTTTGTTATCCAAACCGGAAACAATATCGGGGACAACCTTTTCGAAGGGCATTACTAAGTTGGTATCACACCATTCATGTCTCAATTGGAACACTTCCATGTCACCTTTCTGCACATATTCCAAAATGAACGCTCGGTGATAGCCCATTGATTTTGCGGTAATTTCGAGGAAATTTCGCATGGATCTGTCAAAATCGGGGTCGGTCAACAACACCTCTGAAGCCTTGTTGGCTGTTCGTAAGAGCGTATCGGTCGATTCCAACTTTTTCCTGGTCTGAATCATTTGCCGGATGATGATGGAAAACAGCAGGATGATGCAAATGATGACAATAAGAAAGAAGATAAAAATGACGATATTGGCCTGATTCTGCTTTTTCCAAAGCGTATCGGTATTGATGGAGAAAATAATGCCGGTTTTGTTCCCCAAAATATTCACCGGATAAAAGACCGAATAGGCGTTGGTTTGTCGGTCCGAAAAAATGATGTGTTGCAAATTGACGGTAAGGTTTTCCCTGAGGTTTTCACGAAAAATTTTGATCGCATCGGTGCGGAAAGCCTCAGCACCAACCTGTTCACTGTACTTGTGGTACAAAATGTTACCGGTGGAGTCGATGGCCCAATACCAAGAATCTTTTCCGATGTAGAATTTATCGAAGTGGTAACTGATGAAATCGGCTAGCTTCAATTCGAATCGGATATTGGCGACCAAATCACCGGAATTGTTGGTGATGGGCTGAATGTAAATCAACTGTCCGTCCGTATGGCTCAGTTGGGCATGTTTCAGCAAGGCTATTTTTGTTGCATTTTTCTGAAGGCCCTTAACAGTGAAGTAGTTGTTTTCGTTCCGTTCAAAACTGCGGTACCGGGTTTGGTTGTAGATGACGATTTTGGATATCAGCACCTGATTTCTGGAGAAGAACCGTCGGATGCGTTTGCTTTCACTGTCGACAAACTTGTTCTGCAATTGTTGGTCCACATCGTCCCCGTCGGTGGTGAAGAAGTTGGTCAAATTCCGGTTGGCGAATTCGAACTTGACGGATTCTTCAAAATCAATACCGTCATCCTCGATATTCTTGCCGCAAAGTATGATTTGTTTGTTGATGAACTCAACAGTTTCTTGACGCTGCTGATTGTTGATTGCGGAATATTCCGCAATTGAAAGGGCAATGAAAATAAAAATGAACGTGGCAAGTATGTACAGGGTTTTCTTCATTGAATCACGTCAATTAAATGCCAATTCAATTCAGGAATGAGGACTGAAAGGAACGTGACCTTCTCACCATTGATTTCAGCCTCCATCCAACTTTTGTGTTTTTCCAACAAATCGACAGCGACCCTCCGTATTTCGGCTGTCTTGCTCAATCGCAGGTTGTACACTTCCTTCCGATAGGTGTCCTGCTTGATGGTTTCGATGTATTTATGGTCGAACAGCGGCGGGAAAGACAGTAGGTTGATCACATTTTCCTGCGCCGTCACAATGGCTCCGGTGTTGTCCACAATCATGGTCATGCATTTCGGATTGTCCAGAACGTACCGCTGGGTGATTAGGTTGATGGTGACATCGATGCCGGCGACACCCGCCAGTACACCCTTAAAATACACGGGGGAAATGGCTGAAATCATCCATCCACGTCCAGCGGGATCCACATAGGGTTCGCTCAACCACAAGGATTTGTGGTCGGGGTTGTGTTTGGCATCGGCCATGTAATAGAAATTGAAGCTGGGAATATCCATTCTCGCCTCATACTGTGACAGCACATCGAAAAACGGATAGATTCGGTTGATGGAGTTCTTGTCGTTGTAATAAACCTGAACAATTTCGGGGTACCTCGACACCAATTTAACAAACGGCGTGTCGATGGGTTCGGTAAAAAACACGATTTTCTGGACTTCCTTGTCGATGGGATAGAAACCGGAAACGAAAATGGCAGAACCTCCGTCGTCCACCGGTTTATAAAACACGCCGTTGTTGGCGAACTCGTATTTGGACCGATTGATGGACAGCAAGATTGAATCTTGATTTTTATACAGTTCCTCGATTTGGGAAGCGATGACATCAATCTCCAACCGTATTTTCCTGAAATCACGGTTCACGAGGTCCGCTTTGGCCTGCAGCGCCTGCAATTCGACGTTGTATTTCGATTTTGGTGACTGACCGCATGAAAAAAACAAGAGACTAAAGGCTATCAAGCCAACCAATCTATTCATTTTTTGAGTCTTTTAGAGCGAAACGACAAAAGCCATGAAGACCTGTTTCAGAGTCGGATTGGCTGAAAGCGTGAGCTTGACAGGCAACGAAAAACTGTTGGACACCGGCAAGGATTTTTGGGCCGATACACCAACGTTGCAAATGCCAAAGCCCTGGGTCTGATAGAATGGACTTTCCGTAGGGGTCAATCCTACGAAAACATGGTATGAAACATCCTTGAATGTGCCGTTGTAGTTGGCTTCCACATACATGGAATGATTGACCTTGGTCGTGTCGCCGGCGCTGGGATCCACCGGTGCGCCATAAAGCAGCAGTCCGCCAAATAGAGAAAACGGGACCTGGTCATTTCCATTGAAAGCCAGACCCAATTCGGCCGTATGGCCTGTCGTGCTGTTCTTGAAATTGAAAAAGTTCTGATCCAACCCCACACAACCCGGGAAGAACAAATCGGTGAGCGATACGGTAAAGTCGCCCGCCGTGTATTTGGCGTACAAATCGACTTCCTTGTAGTTTCCGGTCCATTCATAACTTCCCCATGCACCCAACGCAAATCCCTTGTACGAATATTCACCCCAAGGTTGAAAGGCGGGTGCGTTGCCGAATTCGAATCCACGCCAGAGGTAGGATGTTGCCAAATCCATTCCCACAGACAAACGGCCTTCCTTGGAGGCTTCTTCTTGGGCTATCAATGCAAAGGTGGATGAAACAAAGAGGAAAGAGGCCAATAATCCTTTTAACTTCATACGGTAACGATGCTTTTTTTGGGTATGGTGAACGAGAAGGAACTTCCTTTTCCGATTTCACTCTCCACCCAGATTTTTCCATGGTGTTTATCTATGAATTCCTTGCAAAGGATGAGTCCAAGCCCGGTACCTTCTTCATTTTGTGTGCCCAAGGTGGTCAGATTCTCATCAATACGAAATAATTTGCAGAGATTCTCCAATTCAATTCCGACGCCATTGTCGGTGACCGTTACTTTCAACCCTTGCTGGAATGGAAGGGCTGTAATGTTGATTTTACCCCCCGGGCGGGTATATTTGATGGCGTTCGACAATAAATTCCGCAAAACAGCCCCGATCATTTCGGAATCGGCAGTAACTTCCTGCAAATCGGAAAGTTCGGTGCTCACGATGATGAATTTCTGCCGGGCAGATTCAGAAAGCAGGTCGACGACCGTGTCCAACATGATTTTGAAATCGATGGGTTGAGGGTTGAAACTCATTCGGCCGGTTTGCGTTCTGGACCATTCCGAAAGATTGGTCAACATTGCCACCGCTTGCTTGGAAGAATTTTGAATGATGGAGGTAAACTCCCGGATGGTTTTTTTGTCCAGTTCGTCGATCCTATTCTCAAGTAAATTGCTGAACCCGATGATGGTGGTGAACGGGGTCCTCAGATCGTGGGAAATAATGGAGAAGAACTTATTTTTTGCAGCATTGAGTTCCTTGAGTTCCTGCGTTTGCTTGCTGATTTTCATCTGTGTGGCGACACGAGCCTTGACTTCTTCGGACTGAAAGGGCTTGGTGATGAAATCAACTCCACCGTAGTTCAAAGCTTTGACAATGTCGTTTGTACTATGCAACGCACTGATGAAGATGATGGGAATGTCGGCAAACTTGTCGTAACTTTTGATTTGGCTGCATAATTCATAACCATCTTGGTTCGGCATCATGATGTCAAGCAACACCAGGTCAATCGGATTGTTCTCCAGAATCTGCAATGCTTCCGTACCATCCAGTGCCAAGGCTGTTTGATACCCTACATCTTTGAGGATAAAACTCAGGACTTTGAGGTTTTCTGGATTGTCATCAACCACCAAAACACAAGAAGCACTATTCATAGGTAATTCATTTAAATTTTCCAGAAAGCGCACCAATTGAAATCAGAAACATTCATGGATTAAACGTCAACTATCCACAAAAATAAAAAAGATTCAATATAAAATAGGATTTAATAAGCAAATAATGTAGAATTCGAATAAAACAACTTTATTTTTTGTGATGAGAATGCATTGTTGTACTTTAGCTTTTTATACTATCATAGACCTTTATATCGAAAATTTGATAGACAATGAAGAATAAAAAAGTATTCCTTCAGAAATTCACCTATAGAATTACTTTTCTTTATTTGATTTTCGGTTTTAGCTGGATCCTTTTATCGGACAAATTATTGGATTTCCTCATCAAAGATCTGGAAACGCTCAGTAAAGTGCAGACGTATAAAGGATTTTTCTTTATCATCCTCACAGCGTTGATGTTGTTTATTTTGGTGCGGGAACACATGAAAAACATCAAGAAGGCAAGGGAGTTGTTGGAACGGAAAATTCAGGATTACAAGATACTTTATGAGAAATTCCTGGCTCAGAACCACGAATTGATGCAAGCCAAAAACCAAGCCCAGCAAAATGAGCTTTTTGTCACCGGCATCCTTGAAAACATACCAGACATGATTTTTGTCAAAGATGCCCAGTCGACAAAATTCGTGATGGTGAACAAATCGGTGGAGTTGAACATGGGTTTGAAGCGGGAAGACCTCATTGGCAAGGATGAGACCTCCTTGTTTCCGTTGGAAACCGCCAAAATACTGATAGAGCAGAGCCAAAACGTATTGGATACGAACATGGTGTTCCAGCGTGAGGAGACACTGCCGACCAAGAATGGACTTCGTATTTTCAAAACCAAGAAAATACCCATACTGGATCATAATGGGCATCCGAAATTCCTGTTGGGCGTTTCCGAGGATATCACAGCCATGAAGCAGTCGGAGAAAGAACTGATTGCAGCCAAAGAGAAGGCTGAGGAAAGCAACCGGTTGAAGATTGCGTTCCTACAAAACATCTCTCACGAAATTCGTACGCCAATGAATGCCATTTGTGGCTTCACCAACCTGATACTGGATCCCGACCTCAGCCTGGATCAAAAAGCCAACTATGGATCCATCGTTCGGAGCAATTGCGATCAGTTGCTCACCATTATTACAGATGTGCTCACCATTTCTACGGTGGAGACCAAACAATTAAAAGTCAACATCCAAGAGGTTAACTTGATACAAATGATGGAGGAGTTGACGCACATTTTCAAACCTACTGCAAACAGCTTGTCACTGGAGTTCAGGAATACGACATCGTTGTTGGAAGATCAAGCTTATATCTTGACGGATCGAACGAAATTGACGCAGATTCTGACCAATTTATTGACCAATGCCTTGAAATTCACCAAGGAAGGATTCGTTGAGATCAATTGTCATTTGAACGATCGTCAACTTGAATTTTATGTGGAAGACACTGGCATTGGATTCAATCCTGACATCAAGGATACCATTTTCGAACGGTTCAGACAAGCAAACGAGGACATCAATAAGAAATTTGGTGGCACCGGACTTGGTTTGGCCATTTCAAAGGCTTTTGTTGAACTTTTGGGCGGCCAGATCGATGTGGATACTGTTCCTGGCAAGGGTTCCAAATTTTATTTCACACTACCGTACGAAGCAGCGGCACCGCTAGTATCGGAACCCGTAGAGCCTGTCCTTTGGAACAAGGAATTCACCATTTTGGTGGCCGAAGACGAAGACATCAATTTTCTGTTTCTGGAAACGCTGCTTCATCCGATGAACTGGAAACTGATTCGAGCCAGGAACGGTCAGGAGGCCATCGACATGGTGCAAGCTGATGAAAGCATCCGCTTGATACTCATGGATATTCGCATGCCGGTCATGGATGGATTTCAAGCGGCCACGGCCATCAAAAAATTACGCCCGAACTTGCCTATATTGGCCCAAACGGCGTATGCCAACGATTATGAAATCGAACAGTACCGTGCCGTTTTTGACGACTATTTGACCAAACCGTTGCGGATTCAGTTGTTGAAGCAGAAAATAAGTCAATTTTTAGTTTAAGGCTATTCCTTTAGGGTTTTCCAAATGGAAAGAGTCACTGGGCCGATGAGTCCCGATTCCACCAACGGGCTGTTTTGGTCGTATTGCTTCCAAGTGACAAACGTCACGCGCTGACCTGTTTTGGGCTGGTTGCTGGTGAACCAATCGGGCAAGGTTTTGATTTCTCCCCAAGCATCGTATTGATTTTCAACAGGTAGAAACTCGTCACCGATGAGTCTGTTCACCCAAAGGTTGGTCACCCGGATGTCCAATTGGTTTTCACCGGGTCTCAACAGGTTGGTCACGTCCAACCGGAAGGGCGGCTTCCAGCACATTCCTGCCGATTTGCCGTTCACGTAGATTTCAGCCAATATGGCTACTTGGCCGAGGTCGAGGATCAAATGGTTGCCAAGGAGGTCCTTGGGGGTCAATTGGAAGGTGCGCTGCCAGGATGCGGTGCCAGAGAAATACTTCACCCCGAATTCATGGACCTGATGCAAAGAGGTCAGGGAATCCATTGCAAATTGCTCAGGGGCGCCTTTACCTTCGGGAAAATGGACGGTCCAGTCCCTGCTGAGGTCGTAGACGGGCAAATCCTTCTTGAGGAGGAGCGTCGGTTTATCTTGTATGGTACCTGGGTTCAGCAAGGTATAGCCGCCTTTTTGGCGAAACAAATGATTACCGTTCATCGTCAAGGTTTCGGGCAGGCCTTCCAGTGTTCTGCCTTTTGCAAAAAGTGCTTGAACGGCTGCTGAATCCAAGGTTTGGGCAGTCCAAACCGGCTTGGTGTTTTCTCCTTGGAACAGTTGAATCAGGGGATTGACAGGCGCTAGCTCGTTGCGGTTGGCATGGACGACAAAGGCTGACTTCTTGCCTTCGGCTGCCTTGATTCCATTGATGTAGACAATGGGCACGTTGTTTTTATAGATTATATTGATGAGATTCCAGCCTTCCAATTTTTGGGGCACAAACAGCACTTCGCGGGCTTGAGTTTCCTGCTCAAAGACCCGGACGCCGTTTTGTCCGATGGCCAGTCCAACGGCGGCATTGCCGACGCCATACTTTTCGGAACCGTTCTGTGGAAATAAAAGGTAGGAACGGTCCTTTTTGGCAACAACTTCGGGTTTTGCCCAAACGGTCAGCGAGAAATCACCTTTCAGATCGGTTGGCGTCGTTATCGGGAAATCATCCGGGTTCGCACTGAGTAAGGGCACGCCATCGTTCATCAATCCGTCGTAAACAGCCTGTTTCAGGGGTTTTCGAAAGACCACGAAACCGGATTCGGAAGGTTGAAACGTCAATGGAATCAGGGTTTGCTCATCATGCTGTCGAAAGATACTGATGGGTCTTATCTCACCGGTTTGTGGGTCCCACCACTCGGGTTGCCTGCCGATGATGCGGAAACTGGCCAAAATCGTGTCCTTTTCGCGGCGGTTGTTGCAGACAAACCAAGCGTCATCGGAGCCGATTCGGCGGTGGAGGTAATTGACCAGGGCGTTGGGGTTGGTCGAGGCATACGAAAAGTCGGGTCTCAGTTTGGCTTCCTCATAAAGTTTCACTGCGGGCACATGAATAAAAAGCCGCCCGGCACCGTACCGATACACACCGTCGGGCAAGATGTTCCAAAGGTCTTCCACGATGCCTTTCCATTCGGTCTGGTCCTTCAAAGACATCAATCCCGGCCAGGTAGTCGGTTTACAGGCTGAAATCCATAGCCCGTCTTCCAGCAAGGCTTTAAGCTTCCGTAATACCGGCAACGACATCGATTTGAAGTCGGGCAAAATTAAAAAGCGGTAGCTCCTGCCGTCGGGCATCACCAAGCAATGGTTTTGAACGGTGGCGCGTTGCAGCAGCGCATCCCGCGACAAGACATCGAAAGCGTGTCCTGGGTTCGGGTTTTGCAGGTCGATGGGACCAACGACTTCCTCCCCCAAGAAATAGGCGGCATCGGCCACGCAGAGGCCACTTTGCAGCATGTACTGGCAGCGGTGCAGGTATTCAAAATAGTCGGTGGCCTTGTTGAACCAAGTGGTGTTGCGGTTGAACGGAGTGCCATAGGGGCCTATGTTCGTACCAGGTTGGGCGGTGGGGTGCGGTTCATGGGCAAAATAGATGTACCCGGCCAAAGGATCACGCTGAACCAATTTTAAGTCCAATTTGGCTTTTAGCTCCGAAGGGTAATCGGCAAAACTGGGATTTTCCGGCAACTCATCATTTCCTATCAAAAGACTCAACCCCTCCTTGTTGAGGATGTCCCGCATACCGCCGTAATAATGGTCCACCAGAAGCTCGGACTGAACGCGACGCAGATCCCAAAGGAAGCGTTCAGTATCCTTGGCGGAATTCACATAGCGACCCGTGAAAGCGAGCAGATAGGTTTTCAAGTCGTATCCGGCATGTTTCTGGAACTCGGAAAGTAGGTCGCGGGTCCAGTTTTGGTCGCCGGGCTCCACACTGTCGAGGACCAGCCCTTCCAAGCTGTGGCCGTGATAAGGTTTGGTTTGCTCAACCAACGGTTTCAGAAATTTAGCTTCATATTGCTGAACCCCGTATCGACTGAGTTTGTCCATTTCGAGGTCCGCTCCGGTGACGGTGCACCCTATTCGGACGACGGTCCAGTTGCCCTTGGGCGCGTTCCAGCTCAGACTGCCGTCGGCATTGGTCAAATTGGTCAAGTCGATGATTTTGGAGGCGTTCACGACAGAACCCGGTGCCGGTTCGTCTGGGTTGAAATGGAATGCGTCGGCTTTGTACCGGAAATTGGCTTTCCAGTCCCATCCTTCGATTCGAGGTGCGGCAACGAGCTCGATTTCGGTGATTTTGGTCGGTTTGTTGCTACGGAGTCGGTAGTATTTGGCTGTGACCGGGGGGAAATTCACGAAGGCGGGAACTTCGGAAGTACGTAATGCCGGGGTACCTAATTCACAAACCTTGGCATACAAGATTCCGTCGTCGGAGGCTTCCAGCTGGAGCGTGGGCGGATCGTCCACAGGCCCGTTTAAGGATCGTGTTTTCTCGCGATGGACGATGAAACAGGCGGCTTCGAATGGTTCGCTCATGGTAAGCACCATTTCAGCAGGGACTCGTTCCAAGGATATGGATTGGTGGAAATCAAAATCGGTCAGCACATGCATGTCAACCGGTTTTCCGCTAACAGTGACGGACTGCAACAGGCTGCGGAAAGGTTGCTCCTCCCCTTTCAAACTGGGGTATGCCAGTACGGCGATGTCTTTGTAGAAGCCTCGGTTGGCAACTGGTTTGGGAAGTTGCAGGTTGATGGTTTCGCCGCCTTTGACCGAGGCTTCGCTCCACACGACTTGCTGTGTGGCGTTTTCGGGAGTGATCCAGGGACCAGAAGTATTGTGCAGCAGGAACTTCAGTCCCAAGCGGTCGGCTTGTTGGAGGGTGTGGACGGTGAGTTCAGTCCCTGCAGGCGTACCCAAGGCATTGTTGAATAGGATGCCACCGCCCAGACCGGTAGCCGCCATGGCTTCCAAGTCGAGATTGACGCCCTCGCGGGTGACGTTACCGTTCAGCCAGTGCCAGCATACACGGGGAGCGTAGGCCGTTTCGGGGCGGTTGAATTGCTGCTCGGAAAGTTGGGCCTGCGACAGGTTGCTGAGCAGTAGAAACAGGCAGATCCAGCATGTACGCATAAAAAAGTTAATAAACTTTCATCTCCCAGATGCCCGGACTTCCTTTCAGAATGGAGACTTTGAGGTATCGTGCCTTCACGCCGGGCTTGTCGGTATGGGGCGATTGAATGCGTAGGTCGGCATGACCGCCGCAGCGGAACCAGGTCAAACTATCGGTGGAATATTCCAGGCGGTAGGCATGGCCGGCCGTGGGCATGTTGAAATACAGTTCGGTCTCCTTGATTTTGGTCGGGGCGCCCAAATCCAACGTAAAGGTTGCCGTGGAATCGCCGCTCGCAGCCAGCCAGCGGGTGCCGTTGCAGGCATCGAGGGCATTGGTCGGGTCGTAGTTTTCCACCCGGTACATCAGCGGGTCTTTAATGGGTCGAACTTTGTAATCGGGAGCGGAGGAAGAAGCCGTCGCTTTTTTACCCAGCGCCAGATTGGGTTTGGCCTTGTTTTTGCCGAGTGCGCCCACGCCTGTGTTGGTCAACGTGACGGGTATGATGGTGCCGTCGTCGTTAAAATGCAGTTCGTCTGCCCAGACCTGGCGGTTGGTGCCACCGATGCCGAATTCCAAGTAGACGAAGTAGTACTTGTCGGTGCCCGGTTCGTTAAAGACGCAACCATGACCGGGACCGTAAATGTTGGAGCTGCGCAAAGTCGAGGAAATGATGTCTTTGTCCGGATAATCGAACGGTCCGACTGGCGAAACCTTGCTGTACACGTAGGCATACTTGTAGTTTTCGTTGCCGTCCATGGTGTAGAGGTAATAGTAAATGCCCTTCCGTTTAAAGAAAATGGGGCCCTCGGAGTAGCCGCGGCGTTTGGTGTCCATGATGCTCACCACGGTATCGAGGGTCACCATGTCCTTGTGCAGCTTGGCGGCTCCGCGTTGGGCCCAGAACAGGTACGATTGCCCGTTGTCGTCCGTAAAGATTTCAGCATCGATGCCTTTGCTGTTTCGAGGGCCCTTCATGTAGACCATGGGCTTGGGGGAGCCGGGGCCATTGAGCGAATCCGCACCGTTGGCAAGGCGGAACGGGCCCTCCGGTGATTTGGCGACGGCAGCGTAAATGTTGGTATTGAGCGTGGGATACAGGTAATACTTGCCGTTGGCCTTGACCACCTTGCTGGGCGCCCAGTACAGCTGATGTTTCATAGAGGGGAACAAGCTGCCGTTGAAGCTCCAGTTCACGAAATCCTTGGACTTCCAAACGACGGGCGGGCCTGAAGTGGCCAATCCGCGACCGTAGCCGTCGGTGGTGGCGTAGCAATAATAGGTGTCACCGAACTTCACGATGCTGGGGTCGGCGATCATGTCGGGGATGATGGGGTTGAAATGGGTCTGAGCAAGCAAGCCAATAGGGAGCATGGCTGAAACCAAGGTCAATCTCCGTGCAATTTTTAAGAAGTTCATGGTGGGCGGTTTTATTGGTTGCAAAGGTAGAAAATAATGCACGAACGTGCGAATTAACTTCGCTTCTTGACCAAAAATTGACAAGAACAAATCTTCAAAAACACTATCTTTGGAACCGCTTTAAAAACGTACTGAAATGAAACAACACACGCTTTTGATCGTATTATTGGCCTTGACGACCTTTTCCTACGGCCAATCCTACCAACAAACGTCAAATGGAATGAGAGCTACTATTCAGTCCATGAACGTTGAAATCCAGTTTCTTACGCCGACCATCGTTCATGTTGTGAGATCTCCGGAAAACGTCGCATATGAAAAGAACAGCCTTTCGGTGGTGAAATTGGCTGAACAAGTGCCGTTAAGAATCTCGAAGTTCGCAGATGTGGTGACACTGACCAGTTCAGTCCTAAATGTGACGGTGAATTTGGTGACCGGAAAGGTGGCATTCAGCGACTCTATTTGCAGTGCCTTGCTTACAGAAAAAGATTACGGCACGCAGTTCACGCCGACGGTTGATGTTCAGAAAAATACGTTCACGGTCAGGCAGGCGTTCCTGCTGGACAAAGACGAAGCCATTTACGGGCTGGGCGAGCAGCAGAACGGCAAATTGATGCAACGCGGACAGCGGATAGTGATGAAGAATGAGAACATGAAGATTTGCATCCCGTATTTCTTGTCATTAAAAGGCTACGGTGTTTTTTGGGACAACTATGCCACCACCACGTTCACGGACAATGTGCAGGAAACGTCGTTCGAATCGTTGGCCGATTGTTCGGATTACTATTTCATGTACGGCAAGACCCCGCTCGGCGTCGTTGCCAAGATGCGCGAACTGACCGGGCAAGCGCCCATGTTTCCGTTGTGGGCCTATGGCTACTGGCAGTCGAGGGAGCGTTACAAAACGCAGTTCGAGCTGATGGACGTGGTCAAGAAATACCGTGCGCTGAACATTCCGCTTGACGGCATCATCCAAGACTGGCAGTATTGGGGCAAGGACAGTCTTTGGAATGCGATGGCTTTCAATGCATCGACGTTTCCGCAACCGAAGGCTATGGTGGACAGCGTGCATTTGCTGAACGCGCACCTCATGATTGTGGCTTGGCCGGGCTTTGGTCCGCAGACCAAACAATATGCAGAGTTCAAGAGCAAGAACATGCTCATCAAGTTCGATACCTGGCCGCCGAACAGCGGTACCACGCCATACGATGTTTACAACCCGAAAGCGCGGGACATCTATTGGGACTACCTGAATAAAGGTGTCTTTTCGTTGGGCTCCGATGCTTGGTGGCTCGATTCGTCCGAACCGGACCACATCAACATCCAGGAATCGGATTTTGACCAACCCACGTATTTGGGATCGTACCGTTCGGTTGTGAACGCTTTCCCACTGGAACATGTGCAAGGTGTATATGAGCACCAACGCGCCACGACTTCCGAGAAACGGGTCTGCATTTTGACGCGTTCAGCCTTTGCCGGACAACAACGGTTCGGGGCGAATTCCTGGTCGGGCGACGTGGGTTCGAGTTGGGGGAATTTGAAAAACCAAATTCCGGCGGCGCTGAACTTTTCGTTGTCGGGCATCCCGTATTGGAATGCCGACATCGGTGGATTTTTTGCTGGACGCTACGTTCGCGACGGTGGTGCCAAGAACCCGGAATTTCAGGAACTGTACGTACGCTGGCTCCAATTTGCCACCTTCACGCCGATGATGCGTTCGCACGGCACGGACATTCCGCGGGAAATTTATCAGTTCGGCAAAAAGGGTGATTGGGCATATGATGCCATTGAAAAGAACATTCGGCTGAGGTACAGTTTGTTGCCGTATTTGTATTCCACAGCTTGGTCGGTGACCAGCGCCTCGGGTTCCATTCTGAATGCGTTGCCGCTGGTTTTCCCAGCAGACAAAGCAGTTCAGAACATCACGGACGAATTCATGTTCGGAAATTCATTTTTGGTGGCTCCGGTCATCAATCCGATGTACACCGCCAAAAAGGATGGAAAGGTGTCTCAAGATTTCAGCAATGTCGGAAAAAGACAAGTTTATTTGCCAAAGGGAAGTTCGTGGGTGGACTTTTGGACTGGAGAAACGATGCAAGGTGGACAGGTTGTGACGCGGGAGGCACCCATCCAGGTGACGCCGCTTTATGTCAAGGTGGGTTCCATTTTGCCTTGGGGGCCCGATGTGCAGTTTGCCGCGCAGAAGGATTGGAGCACGCTAGGAATCAGGGTATATCCGGGTGCGGATGCGACTTTTACGCTGTACGAGGACGAAAAAGACAATTACAATTACGAGAAAGGTCGGTATTCCACCATCGAGTTTACGTGGAATGAGGCTGCCAAGACATTGACCATCGGTGACTTGAAAGGTGGCTTCAAGGGTATGTTGAAGAACCGTAAGTTTCAGGTGGTCATGATGACGCCTTCAGCCAAAAAAATAGTGAAGCAAGTAGATTATTCGGGGAAATCAAAAACGATCAAACTATAACTGTACATGAAGAAATATGTCATTTTGCTCTTGTTGCTGGGGAGTTGCTTTCAGCTTTTTGCCAACGAACCCGATTCAGTCTATTTATTTTCGTATGCCACCACCAAGAATGCCGGCCATAATGGGTTGCATTTTGCTTGGAGCATGGATGGAAAGGATTGGAAATCCATTGGTCCTGAAATGGGCTTCGTCAGCTCCGATTTTGGTGCCTGGGGTTCACAAAAGCGAATGTTGACGCCGTATCTGACGCAAGACGATAAAGGCACATGGCACGCAGTTTGGAGCCTGAACGAAACGGAACCTTCCATTGCACACGCCGCATCCGCCGACTTGGTGCATTGGAAACGGCAGTCGTATCCGGTGGTTTCAAAGGGCAATTGTGTGAATCCGGAGATTCGATTTGACGGGGCTTCCAAGCAATTTATGCTGACTTGGGAAAATAGCGTGGACCATAAAATGTACGGTTGCGAGACAAAGGATTTCAAAACGTATTCCGCCACCCATTCCATAGATGCCGCAGCTCGTTTGAACGACCGTCAGTCGGTGATTTTGCCTGAAGGCTCATCGATTGGACAAATTCACAGGGTGGCTTGGTCTCAAGTTGCCCTGCTTCAAAAGACTGTTGAATCGAAACGCTATTGGGAAACATTGAATGATGAACGCACGGCCGACGATGCCGTCCGTTTTGCCAACTTGCAACCCTTGGAGGCCAGCCTCACCATTCAGACCGGCGCTTCCAAACCCATCAGCGACCTGCTCACCGGGGTGTTTTTCGAGGACATCAATTACGCGGCAGACGGCGGTTTGTATGCGGAACTGATTGAAAATAGGGATTTTGAATATACCTTGAGTGACAAGGACGGTCACGACAGAAGCTGGACGAGCAAGCATTCGTGGAGCCTGGAGGGTTCAGGAACGACGTTCACCATCGATACCGTTTCGCCCATCCATCCCAACAATCCCCATTTCGCAGTGCTGAACACTACCCAAGCAGGCGCCGGTTTGGTGAACAGTGGTTGGGAGGGCATTGTTTTGAAGAAGGGCGAGAAATACAACTTTTCTATGTTTGTCAAGCTCCTTTCCAGTAGCGGAGGGGGGGTTACAATCAGTTTGGTCGGAAAGGACAGTTCCGTACTCGCAACAGTTTTGACGCGTGGCTTCAGCCGGAAATGGGAAAAAATGAGTTATGTTTTGACTTCCAATGCCGACGTGACGGATGCCAAACTGGTGATCAAACCTTTGGTATCCGGTGTTTTGGGGTTGGACATGATTTCGCTGTTTCCACAAAATACATTTATGGGCCGGAAAAACGGACTTCGTAAGGATTTGGCACAAACCATAGCAGACATTCACCCTCGCTTTATCCGCTTCCCGGGCGGCTGTGTCTCGCACGGAGATGGTTTGGGGAATATTTACCGTTGGAAAAACACCATTGGTTTGCTGGAAGCTCGCAAACCGCAGCGGAACCTATGGAACTATCACCAAACGGCTGGTCTGGGGTATCAGGAATTTTTCCAGTATTGCGAGGACATTGGTGCACAACCTTTGCCTGTGATTGCTGCTGGAGTGCCCTGTCAGAACTCCCATGTGGGCGGGCCCGGTCAACAAGGCGGTGTTCCCATGTGTGAGATGGACCAATACGTGCAAGACGTTCTGGATTTGATAGAATGGGCCAACGGCGATGCCAAGACGACGAAATGGGGCAAAATCCGCGCCCAAAACGGACACCCGAAGCCCTTCAACCTGAAATACGTCGGTATAGGCAACGAGGACCTCATCACCGATGTGTTCGAGGAACGTTTCACGATGATTTTCAACGCAGTTAAGGCGAAACATCCGGAAATCACGGTAATCGGCACGGTCGGTCCTTTTTACGAAGGCACCGATTATGAGGAAGGTTGGGCGTTGGCCAGCAAACTGCAAGTGCCCATGGTGGACGAGCATTATTACGAGTCTCCTGGCTGGTTCATCAACCATCAGGATTTTTACGACAAGTATGACCGAACCAAGTCCAAGGTGTATCTGGGTGAATATGCCGCACACCTGCCGGGACGGCCCAACAACCTGGAAACGGCTTTGGCTGAGGCGCTTTACATGACCACGTTGGAACGCAACGGCGACGTGGTGAGCATGGCCTCCTACGCACCAATGTTGGCTAAGGAAGGACATACGCAGTGGACACCGGACATGATTTTCTTTAACAACTTTGAAGTGAAACCCACGACAGGGTATCAGGTGCAAAAGCTTTATGGGCAGAATGCTGGTGACCAATACTTGAGCAATTCATTGACTGTTTCCACCCGAGATGATAAAGCATGCAAACGCATCGCGTCCTCGGTAGTTCGTGACAGCAAGACGGGGGATTTGATGGTGAAGATGGTCAATTTGTTGCCGGTGAGCGTCAAGACGCAAGTGAAACTGGATGCGTTCGGAAACTTTGCTCCCAAGGCGGAACGCTCGGTTTTGACAGGCAAGCCGGATGGCAGGAATTTGAAGCCGGTGGTGGACGAAATAGGCGTAAGTGCAGACTTCACCTGTGAATTGCCGGCGTATTCGTTTACGGTGATGCGATTGAAGAATGTTGAAAAATAGAAATCTGTGAAATTCTTAAGAATTCTTATTAGCTTTTTATTCATTGGTTCTGTCGTCCAAGCACAAAACATTGTGCCCGGTACCGTTCATAAGTTATACTCACCAAACGGTGACTATGAATTCACTTTTTACCAAAAAGAACGTTCACCATCGATAAAAAAGCTGTGTTACTCACTGAATTTTAAAGGAAAATCGGTGATTCTGGATTCGGAACTGGGTGTTCAGATTCAAAATAATACGTTTGAATCTGCCTTGGGCATACCCAACGATACTTGCAGCTACTGGGGTGAAAATTTGACCTTTACCGGCATCAAGCTGGATTCTTGCAACGAAACTTGGAAACCGGTTTATGGCGAACACGCTACGATTCAGAACCAGTATCGGGAGATGATCCTGTGTTTTAGAAAGGGTGATTTGCCAAGTCCGAACTACGAAGCTTGGGACAAATCCAAAAGCTATGCCTTCAACGTCGTGGTACGAGCTTCTAATGAAGGAGTGGCGTTCCGTTATAATTTTCCCGAACAAAGCAACGGCTTGTTCTTGCACATCGAGGGAGAAAAGACGCAATTTGTGATGCCGGAGGGCTCCATGGCCTATTTCGAGTCGTGGGCGCAAGGCCCCTACTCCCTGCTTCCGCTTAAGAACTGGCCTGGCGAAAGCGAACGCCCATTGGTGCTGAAACTTAGAAACGGTTTGCAGGTTGTTTTGGCTGAAGCGCAGATGGTGGATTATGCCCGGATGAAGTTCATATTGGACCCGAATACGCCGAATGCCCTATTGGCGAAACTGTACGGAAGTGTGGACATCATTCCTTCGTATCAAACGCCTTGGAGGGTGATCATGGTCGGTGAGAAGTCAACGGATTTGATCGAACATAAGGAACTACTATTGAATCTGAACCCGGAGAACAAGATCGAAGATGTTTCGTGGATTAAACCTGGGAAAGTGTTTCGGGTGGAAAAACTTACGCAAGCCGACGCCAAAAAAAGCATTGATTTCGCGGCTGAACGCAACCTTCAATACATCCACTTGGATGCAGGTTGGTACGGGCCTGAAATGAAAATGGCCTCATCGGCCTTGAAATCGAGTGATACCCGCGACTTGAACATTCCCGAATTGGTGGAGTATGCTTCTTCCAAGGGCATCGGATTGTGGCTTTATGTGAACCAACGGGCGTTGATCCAACAATTGGACAGCATTCTGCCCCTCTATAAGAAATGGGGCGTCAAAGGCATCAAGTTCGGATTCGTGCAAGTGGGCAACCAACGCTGGTCCACCTGGATGCACGAGGCCGTACGCAAATGTGCCGAAGCCGGCTTGATGGTGGACATCCACGACGAGTATCGCCCCACGGGGTTCAGCCGTACCTATCCCAACCTGATGACGCAGGAAGGCGTCCGGGGCAACGAAGAGATGCCCGATGCCGACCATAATACCATTCTGCCATTTACACGTTTTCTGGCTGGACCGGCGGACTATACCATTTGCTATTACAATTCGAGGGTTAAAAACACACATGCCCATCAGCTGGCGCTTTCAGTCGTGTATTACAGCCCCATCCAATTCCTGTACTGGTACGACCAACCAAGTCAGTATCATGGGGAACCGGAGATTGAATTCTTCGACAGGGTCAAAACGGTATGGGACGACACAAAGATTCTGAACGGAGAGATCGGCGAGTTCGTCACGGTTGCCCGCCGAAGCGGAGCCGAATGGTTCGTCGGTTCCATCACCAACAATCAAGCCAGAACAGTCACCATTCCGTTGAACTTTTTAGAAAAGGGAAAAAAATACGTATTAAAAATCTATCAGGATGACGATAAGGTTTTGTCGAACACCAAGGTTGGCATTTCCGAAAAATTGGTAACTTGCAAGTCCATTTGCACGTTTGACTTGAAGCCAAGTGGAGGTGTAGCCTTACTGATCACTGTAAAACCTTAATTTAATCATGAAATCAAAAAGTATCTTGTTACTGTTGGTGGCACTTATTGCGAATGAAGCATTCGCTCAAAATGCAACCGTACCGACTGAACTCGAAGACCCGAACTGCCTGGGCATCAACAAAGAGCCCTACCATGCAACGCTGATGCCTTATGCCAACTTGCAGGAAGCGCTGGTCGCCAATCGGCATGCATCTTCGTTGTGCAAAAGTCTGAACGGTATGTGGAAATTCAATTGGGTGCCAACCCCCGAAAAACGGCCTGTAGATTTCTACAAAACCGATTTCGACGCATCTTCGTGGAAGGAAATCCCGGTTCCAGCCAATTGGGAAGTTCAAGGGTACGGCACGCCGTTTTACCGAAATGCCGGATATACCATCAAAAAGGATTTCCCCCACATCATGAGTGAGCCGAATCAGCGATACACCTCGTATACGGAACGCAATCCGGTTGGTAGTTACCGCCGGGAATTCGAAGTACCGGCCGAGTGGGTTGGCCGTCGCAATTTCATCAGTTTCGACGGTGTGGATTGCGCATTCTTCCTCTGGGTGAACGGTGAAAAAGTAGGTTACAGCGTCAACAGCCGAAACGCCGCCGATTTCGACTTGACCAAGTACCTCAAGGCTGGTAAAAATCTCCTAGCGGTGGAAGTATATCAGTATAGTTCCGGCACTTGGCTCGAAGACCAAGACATGTGGCGGTTGCACGGCATCTTCCGCAACGTAACGCTCTGGAGCGCTCCGCAGGTGCACATCCGCGACTTCTTCATCAAGCAAGATTTGGATAAGGACTATAAGGACGCCAGCATCGATGTGCAAACCAAAGTGAAGAATTATGGCGACAAGCCTGCCAAGGCCCAACTAATTACTGCCACACTTTACGATAAAGACGGAAAGGAACTAGCCAAGTCGAGCACCACCGGTAAAGCGCTCAACCCAAGTCAGGAAGAAGTGCTTGACGTAACTTTCAAGGTGACCAATCCTCAAAAATGGACGGCTGAGACACCTTATTTGCATACGTTGGTATTGACGAATTCGGAAGGTGAGATACTCTCCTCCAGAGTCGGGTTCCGCAAAATTGAGATCAAGGGCAGAATCTTCATGGTGAACGGCGTACCCATCAAATTGAAGGGAGTCAATCGGCATGAACATTGGTCCGATGTGGGCCATGCCGTCACCGAGGAGCAAATGATCCGCGATTTGACGGTGATCAAGCAAGGAAACTGCAACCACGTGCGCACTTGTCATTATTCCGACGATCCCCGTTGGTACGAATTGTGCGACGAATGGGGCATCTGGCTGGTTGCCGAAGCCAACGTGGAATGTCACGGCTACTACGGCGTATTGGACAGGGAACCGACCATGAAGGCTGCCATTGTTAGCCGCAATGTGGCCAATGTGGAAAATTTCAAGAACCATGCGTCGGTCATCATCTGGTCAATGGGCAACGAATGCGGCAAGGGCTCCAATTTTGACTCCGCCATGGTTGCCATCAAAGCCATCGATCAGAGCCGATTCGTACACTACGAACCTTTTGGAATGGGGAAAGGCAACATTACTGATTTTGAAGGAAAAATGTACGGAACACCGGAAGAATTTGCCGCCATCGCACAAAACAAGGACTTGACCAAACCCTTCTACATCTGTGAATATGCACATGCGATGTTCAACTCCATGGGTTCCTTGGATGAATATTCGGACGTGTTCGACAAGTATCCCGAAATCGTCGGCGGTGCCATTTGGGAATACCAAGACCAAGCTTTGTGGAACCGCCGCGATCCAAAGCACCCGATTTTGGCCTATGGTGGCGGTTTCGGCGAGTTCCCCAACGACCACTACTTCATCCACAAAGGAGTTGTAGCTTGGGACAGACAGACCGTGAAACCGCATTATCCCGAAATGAAGAAGGCGTACCAGTGGATTTCAACGGAATTGACTGACCCGGCTTTCGGCGGCCTACGCATCCGCAATAAGTACCAATTCATTTCGCTGGACGGCTTCGATGCTTCTTGGAGTCTGACTGAAAACGGGGTTGAAATTGACAAGGGAACGTTCATTATCCCCAGGATAGATCCTCTACGCGAAGGTCGTGTACGCCTCCCATACAAGATTGAAAAACCAAAGGCAGGGGCTGAATACTTCCTTCGAGTCTCCTACGTCCAAAAGGAAAAGACACGTTGGGCCGACAAAGGTTATGAAGTGGCATCCATGCAGTTCAAATTGCCATTCAATTCGTTCCCTGCATCGAACCCCATTGTTGCGAAAACAGTCAAACTCACTCAAAACGACCTGTCTGCTGTCATTTCTGGTGAAGGTTTTGCCGTTGGATTTGACAAGAAAACAGGGTTCATGAACCTCTTGGAACAAAATGGTGTCAACTTGTTGACTGCGGACGGATCGCCCAAACTCCATTTGTGGCGTGCCGCACACAAGAACGATGACAACTGGGCATACAGTGCTTGGGAGCGTTATGGGGTAAACCAGTTGCAGTATTCGTTGGTCGATTTCAAGATCAAGAAATTGGACAACCAGAGCATTCAGGTGGTTTCCACGGTAAAAGCAGATGGCAAAGAAGGATTCGGAGTGGTCCATACCGCCACCTATCTGATACAAGGCGACGGTAGCATTCAAGTAAGCAACAATGTTCAATTTCAGGGTTTCCGCATCAATCTGGCCAGAATTGGCGTTCGGATGCTGTTGGACAAGCGGTTGGACCGCATGTCGTACTTCGGACGCGGACCGTATGAAAACTATGCAGACCGCAAAAGCGCTTCCGATGTAGGACTCTATGAATTGGGAGTGAATGAGCAGTACGAGTATGAAAAACCGATGGATCGGGGCAACCACGAAGAAGTGCGTTGGTGCACGCTTGCCGGAAAAGGCATGCCTGCTCTAACGGTAACTTCCGATGAAAAACTGATGCAGGTAGCAGCCTTGCCCCATACGGACGAACAAATGTTCCCGGTGGAATATAAGATCGATTTGCCCGCCAGCACCGCCACCGTATTGTGCGTATCCACCAAGACACTCGGCGTGGGTTCCAACAGTTGTGGCCCCAGACCGCTTGAGAAGTATCTGGTATGGTCGGACAACACGCAGTTCACGTATACGTTGAAACTGAATTCGGAAGCAGCGGCCAAATAAACTAGTACGTTATTAAAAAAGGTTCCAGGAATTTTCCCGGAACCTTTTTTTTTGAATGACTGAACACTATATTCAGAACTTCGGCGTCGTATTCTCCAAATACACCCTGAATTCCTTGACATTGCCTACCGTGCTCTTGTCCGAACGCGGCAACAACCGAATACCGGTGACTTTGGCGACTTCACCCAAATCGATGACCACCTGATGCGGATGTTTGGGTTTTTCGCCACTGACTTCCGTCTGCCAAATGATGGATTCCTGCAAGTCATACAGTTTGTCCGCACCATTGTTGGCTTTGTTCATTTCCTCGCTGTCTGCGTACAGCACCTTCCAATTCAACGTGGATATAGGCTTACCATCTTCGCCGGTGAGTTCCATTTCAGCTATGGAAGTGACGGGGTCGTTGGCATTCTGCGCGCTCAACACTTCGAGGCAGAAATAGCGGCCACTCACGGTTTTGCCGAAGGAAACGGCTTTCCAACCGGGCCCTGCGGGCAGGGAATCTTGCATTATAGGCGTCCATGCTGAGAGTTCGAGCGTTTGGCCCGGCTTGCGGTGAAGTTGGGTTTCATCCTTGGCGGTCACGTCCAAAATGGCGTGGTCGATGCCGGAAATGCTCAACTCGGTAGGATTGTCCAGGTCAAACACGATGATTTCGTTCACTCCTTTCTTAAGCATGCAGCCAGGAACGAACAGGGTTTGCGTAGGCCCGATTCTCCAGAAACGCCCCAGGTTGAAACCATTGATCCAAACCATGCCTTTTCCCCATTTGCTCATGTCGAAATAGGTGTTGCCGGTCTGGGTGAGCTTAAATGTGCCTTTGTACCAGGCAGGACCCGTGACGGCTGCCGTTCCGAATTTCGCTTTGGCCTGAAAGTTGTAGTCCACCGGGAAGTTGAATACTTGCCAGCCCTTGAGTTCGGTTTCAGCAGTGCCTTCCGTGAGAACGACCTTGCCGGTGATGCCCTTGCGGTCCAAAATGGCCTGGCCGTAATTGACGCGGCCCATGCCTTCCACCAAAATGTCCAGGCGCGATTCCTTGCTTAGGGCGGGCAGCGTGATTTGCTTGTCTCCACGGCGACGGTCCAGCTTACCCACCGGTTTGCCATCGATAAAGACGGTTGCCCAGTCGTGAACATCGGTCAGGATCAGCGTGCGACGCACCTTCGAAGCCGGAATGTTCCGACGGTACAGAATGCTTCCCCAACCTTGATTGAAGAACTCCATCGGCAGGATTTCCTGGCAACTGTTGGCTTTGGGCAAATTGTTGAACAAGCTTGCGGCTTGTGCCATTTTAATGGCTGAAATCGTGATCGTCTTTTCCGGATTGGATGGAATCTCACCCAGCGTTTCGCCTTCCTGCAGGTAGTTTTTCAACAGATTGCGGACGGCAAAGAACTTCTCAGTCGTATTTCCGGCCTCATCGATGGGCGCGTTGTAATCGTAAGACGATGTCGTTGGCGCATACGCCGGAGCATTGGCACCCGCCCATTGGCCAAAAGACGTTCCGCCATGTGCCATGTAAAGGCTGAACGATAATTTCCTGTCCATCATGTCCTTGAGGCTGCCGATGAACGATTCCACCGAGCGCGTTTCGTGCGGACGGCCCCATTGGTCGAACCAACCCGTCCAGTATTCGCTGCACATGAGCGGTGCGTCGGGATTCATTTCCTTGAAGCGCTTGAACTCGCCGTCAATGTTGGAACCGGCACCGAAATTCAGCGTGCTGGCCACGCCAGGCAGTTGGTATTTGTAGAAGTTGGAAGACCAGTCGCAACGGAACAACTGCACTTTGTCGAAACCGGCAGCACGGATGTTGTCACGAATGGTTTCCATGTATTTTTGATCGTTGCCCCAGACGCCGTATTCGTTTTCGACCTGCACCATGATGATGGGGCCGCCGTTTTGAATCTGCAGGGGAGCCAGTTGCTTGCCGACTTCGTTCGTGAACAGTTTGGCGCGGTTCATAAACAGGCTGTCGCTCAGCGTGCGTACTTTCAAATCTTTTTTCTTGAGCAACCACCAGGGCAGTCCGCCCATGTCCCATTCGGCACAAACATAAGGGCCGGGGCGTACGATGCAGTTCATACCGTTCTTTTGGATGAGACGGACGAATTCAGCCACGTCTTTTTGACCTTTGAAGTCGTAGACGCCCTGCTGTTGTTCGTGGTAGTTCCAGAACAGGTAGATGCAGACGGTGTTCATGCCCATGGCCTTGGCCAATTTGATGCGGTGGTCCCAGTAGGGGCGAGGAATGCGGGCGTAGTGAAGTTCGGCGGCGCGGACGGTGTAGGGTTTGCCGTTCAGCAGAAAGGCGTTCTTACCGGCCACGAAGGTTCCAGGGGTGCCGGATTGCGCCTTCAGCAATGCAAAAGGAAGCAGCAGCACGAGCAGGAATAGGAGTTTTTTCATAGCGATTTTCTTGTTGGTTTTTGGGTATGTAAAGATAACGAATTTGGAGTATCTTCGCCCCACCGAAAAACAGTCAATCATGCAGCAAAATTCAATCAAACTTCGATGTTTGAGCCTTCTCGCATTCATTTTGGCAGCGAGCGTCAGTTTTGGGGCCAGCAACAGAAGGCACCTCATTTACGAAGCCTACGTGAGCGGAAACCGTGCTCAATGGATCCAGGTTGTCAACGACATGGAGCATTCTTCCGAGGCGAGAACTGTGTCTTGGAAGTTGGAGCTGACGGAGTATTATTATGGTATGGCGGGCTATTACATCGGTATGAAAAAGAACGAGTTGGCCGCTCCCATTCTCCAAAAAGCCAACACCTTGATCGAATCCGTGCTTCGGGAGCATCCGGGCAATGCCACGGCCATGGCCTATAAAGGTTCGTTCACGGCATTCAAAATCAACTTTAATAGGCTCAAAGTGATGGTGTTGGGTAAGGAGAGCCTCCGATGGATGGAAAAATCGTTGGCGGCCGATCCGGACAATGTACAAGCCTTGTTCGACCGCGGAAACGCCTATGTGCACGCACCGTCCATTTTTGGAGGAGACGTGGAACAAGGCATTCTGATGTATCGGAAAGTGCTGGCACTCATCGAAAAACGAAATCAAACAGGGGAGAATTGGTTTTACCTGCAACTTTTGGTCACGACCGCCGATGCCTGCAAGCGCTCTGGCCATCCGGAAAAGGCCAGGCCCTATTACGAACGGGCGCTGCAGATGGAACCGCGATTCCGCTTGGTCAAGGAATTCCTCCTGCCCGCTTTGGACAAACTTACAAAGTCGTGATTTTGATGGTGAACGAAATCGGATTCGGCTTGGTGACCGGAACCTGTACAACCATGCCTTCAGCCGTTCTGGAATAAATGGCCTTTCCAACCCCAAGAATCTCGACCGAGCTGATGGTTCCGTCAAAAATCGGGCTGTCTTTCGCAAACGATTTCAAGGTTACGGTTTTTTCCGCGGGCCAACCAAGCACGAAGGCATAAATGGCCTTTCCTTTGGTGGTGAATCGTATTTCCTTGGCGCTGAACTGTTTGTACATGCCTTCGTTGAAACCTTGGGCATTGATGGGATTGGATTGCTCAGCCACGGGCCCTTCGCCGAAAATCTTCCAGGGTCGGGTTCCGTAAATGCCTTGCTTGTTCACATCCATCCATTTGGCAATGTCGTTGACGATGGCTTCTTCCTGCTCATCGATGGTGCCGTCGCCGCGAACGGGGATGTTCAGCAACAAATTGCCGTTCTTGCTCACCACGTCCACCAACATGCGGACCACGGTTTTGGCCGATTTGTACGCCTTGTTGTCGTAGATGGAGCGTTTGTAATGCCAGTTGCCGATGCAGGTGCAGGTTTGCCAAGGCAGTTCTTGGATTTTATCGGGCGCACCCATTTCGACGTCCCATACCAGTGCCTTTTTCTGTTCCGGTGTGAGTATCTTGCCGAAAATGACGTTGTTGACAACGCCGTTGTGGTCTCTGGCGCTCGTGTTGTAATAATGGGCGGCGATGCTCAATCCGGCATCGCTTTCTGGATACAAGGGCAATGCCGTATCGTCGAAATACAAAAGGTCGGGCTTGTATTTGTTGATCAGGTCCATCGTGCGGTTGTAGAACTTGAAATTATACGCTTCGTCGGGCATGGTGATGCCCTCGGTTTCACTCCATCCCCATTGACGGTGAATGGAATTGATGTCTTCGCTGTAACGGTTCGGAGAATGGTTCTGTGCATACAGATCTTGCGGGTCCAAACCTTCCCACCAAGTCCCTTTTCCATCGGCTTTGGTCAATTTGCCGTCATAGGGTATGCCGGCATAGGGACCCGTTTTGTCTGCACGTTGGGCGGTTTCATACCACAACCAAGCATGTGCGGCATGGATGCTGACGCCAAAATAAAGTCCGTTGTTGCGGGCTGCCTTTGCCCAACCGGCAATAATATCTTTTTTAGGACCCACATTCACCGAATTCCACGGTTGGTACTTGCTGTCCCACAAATCCATGTTGTCGTGGTGATTGCCCATGGCAAAAAAGTACTTGGCTCCCGCCCTTTTATAAAGTGCCACCAGCCGCTCTGGATCCCATTTCTGCGCTTTCCAGTCGTGGCAGATGTCTTTGAAACCGAACTTGGATTGTGGTCCATAATGGCTTACAAACCATTTGTATTCGGGTGTTCCTTCCACATACATGAAACGGGCGAACCAATCCCCTTGCTCCGGTTGGCATTGAGGGCCCCAATGCGCCCAGATTCCAAATTTGGCATCCCGAAACCATTCGGGTACTTTGTATTGGGCCAACGATTCCCAGGATGGATCGAATTTTCCGGGTGCGACGGGTTCGATTTGTGCGGAAGCGGAAACGGAAACGAGTAGGCTGATGACCAATACAGCTGCCCAAATTTTAGTGTTCATTTCTTGTTGGTATTATTTCGATGCAAAGTAATTAAAATCCATGGATGTTTCAACAAATTTTCAAGATGGGAATACCGATAAGCATGGCTACTTTTTCGAGCGCGTTTGCCTGATGACCGATGCCGATGGCACAATGGTGCGAAGGGCCTGCCTTGGACCACTTATTAATGAAGTCGCGGGCTGAAATCGGGAACCGGTAGCGGCTGTTGGTGTTGCCTATCTGGAATGTTGGACCTTCGACGGATTCGCCTTCGGCCACTAAAAGGGCAATGCCGTCTTTGGTTTCGAGGACGGAAAGCAGCGTGACGGGACCATTTTTAACCTTCATCTGAATGGACAGGCCTTTGCCGGGCTTCCCGTGGTAGATGGGCAGGGGCACCAGTTTGACTTTATCTTCTGAAAGCGCAAAATGAGCAGGTCCATCGTGACCGAGCATCACGATGTCGTCGTTGAAATCCATGGCGTAGAATTCAGAAAAACTTCCGCCAGCACCTAATAAGGACATCATTTTCATGGCCTGTACATTTTTAACTTCACATTCGCCGGCAATGGGAATGTTCTTCCCGGTAAGCAGCGTATTGCCTGCGATAACTGAAGTGGCAATGTTTTCATAGTCGTTTCCTGCGTAACCTTCGTAATAATAGGCCATCGAGCCCAATTGATGGGCTTCGACGAGTTTGTCGAGAGCGATGGAGGTTCGCGCGGCACGGTCGATTTCGGCCGCATCACATTCGTTCACAACTTCGAATGTGGAAGCGAATTCTTCAACTTTTGCCCTTAACTCCGCATCTGTGACAGAATCTCTATGCGCCTTAAGTTCACACATTTCAACGATTTCCACATGTGTGCCGAACGTGGCGGAGTGTTGCTTGAGGTCGGAATAGACGTCGAGCATGCCACAGTAATAATGGCCGAGTACACCCATGCGGTTGTCGCGCATGCCACGAACAACGTTGGCCGCATCGATCCAAGACTTGATTTCGGCCCACACATACGGTTCCTGCATGTAGCCGGAGACGATGTCATACTGAATGTTCGCACGGTTGAACACGCTGGATATTTCGGGTACGGAACAGGCTTGGCAATGTGCCAACCATTCACCGGTCATCTTGCCGCGGTCGCCCATGGCATTGAGTTTGGCGTAATTGACGGCAGCTACGGGTTGTATATTCAGCTGAATAATGGGCGTCTTAATGCGTTGGGCAATAGGCAGCACGGTGGAAGACAGCGCATAGGTGGATATGAACAGAAAGGTGATTTCCACGTCGGCTTTGCGCAATAGGTCAGCGGCTTCGGCAGCTTTGGTTGGGTTGTCCACCATACCGGCATCAATGACTTCAGCCCCGAGTTTTTCCATTTCGGACTTGATGTGCGCCTGATAAGCCAGGAGGCGATCCAGGAGGCCGTCAAATTGGCCCCAATACGTGTCGAGGCCAATTCCGAAGAGGCCGACTTTGATGGTGTTTTTCATTGTTCAATAGGTTTTAGTTTATCTGAAACCGAAAGTTTAAAGGTTGCTCTTCCCATTCTCACGACGCTTGGCTTTGTCGAAGTATAGAACCAAGCATTCCCTCGTTTTTCAAGGTAGAAACTACCCATTTCATCGGCTGAAATCGATACATTTCCAGCCTGCAAGTGTTTGCCGTTCCCCAAAAACAACAAGACAGGGGCTGCTTCTTTTCCAACAACCGAATAGGTTCCATCCGAATTCATATCTTCGAACGTTGCATTCAAACCTTCACTACCGTTTGAAAATACGTAGTCTGTCCTGCCCGATTTGTTTTTAACACAAATGCCTGCGAAATCCTTGCTCAGCGTCTTGGCATCGAAAAACGAAACAAATTCAATGTTGGAGGGTTCCTTTACCGATGAAGGTTCAAACACCGCAACAAACGGTTTTGTCCATGCCTCGCCCTGCTGCCTGGCCACAAAGGTGAGCATCGGTTGATCCTTGATGGAATAGGGCATGCCGGGTTCGCGGCTCAATCCCTCGCACATGGGCGACAAGGCTGTGAATACAGTTCGGTCGGGGGAGCCTTTCATCCACAAGGTCATGGCAATGTCATCACCGCCTGGCATGTCCATCGTGAAAGTGGCACGGACATCCTTATTGGTCGTGGCTGATTTTTTATCAAACAAATAGGAATATGCTGAAAGATTGGCACCGGCAAAGGCGAGTTCCTCTGTTGGCTTCAACTCCAAAGGGCTTCCGTCGGATGCGGTTAGGGTCATGAGTTGCCCCAGATTGTGGTAGAAATAGTCGTGCATCTTGTCCCCGCCCAATTCCTTACGGCTGCGGAAAACATCGATGTAATAACCGGTGGTCGGGCCAGTAGTCACGATACCCATGGTCCGAGTTTGGTCGGCGCGCGTTTCAGGCTCGCGAAAAGCAACCTCGCTGTAGGTTACGGACGAGTATCCATGACTTTCAGACAGCGGAAAGCTAGATTTGAGCTCAAAACCATGGTTGCTTTTCATGGCCGGGTAGCTGGAGATGCCGTCCACGCAAACCGTATTGTGCGAAAGGAACTGCGAATAATACTCGGCATAATCCAGTGAAAAATAACCGGTACCGATGCCGGCGTCCGGTCCAAGCGTGAAGCCTTTTCCGTAGAGTTCCATCGATATGCCGTTGGCATGCATGTGGTTGCCCAAGGAGGCGTTTTGCGAAATCATAAGGCTGTGACGCGGATTCATGCCGTTGCGTTGAACGAGCCAGCTCACATTGGGCGCCCAAAAGATTGGCGTCACATAGTCGTCAATGGTACCGGCCGTCACCGAAGAATCAAGCGTCAATGGTTTTTCCGCAAAGAAGGCATTGATGGAAGCTCTCGGGCTAACGGGTTCAGCCAATTTAGGTTGGAAACATTGGAGCATGGCAGTAAAGTGACATTCCTGCGACTTGCGACCCCACTGCTTGGCATTTTGAATCATCTTGACTAGGACTTCCGTCAGTATAGGCCCCGGATGGGTGTCGCCGAAACCGACGCATTGACGGCTGGGAAACAAGTATTGCGGCAATGCGTCCACTGCTTTTTCAATGACGGGCAGCTGAGGCAAAAGGTCCGCATTCAGATTGCTGTCCGACCATCGGATAAAATCCACAAAATCATTGACTACATTTTGGCTGTAACCCGGGCATTCAGCCCAAATACCTGTTTTAGAATCGAATCCGTAGGCAGCCAACTTGCTCATGGACCACTGGCGAATGCTCGACCGATTCAGTATGTAATCCATATAATAGGCACGACCCTTACCATCGGGATAGCTGTCTTCCAAAATCAAGGCGATGTTCATCACAAAATTGGCTTGTATGATGTCCCAATTGTTGTGCGGAACCCCTCGGTCAATGATGTTGTCGGCCAATTTTTTAAAGGCTGAAGCGTACATCGGCATCTTCTCCGCTTTGTTGGCCTTAAGGTAATCGTACAGGAAATCGTATAGCGGAACCAACTGATTGACAATATCTTCGTGAATTACCTCGAACGAAGTCATTCCGACCAGCGTCTGCTGATGCCCGTGGTTCAAATCGATGGGCACGTTCCGGTAATAAATACCCGTCATATAGGTGTCGAACACATCTCCGGCCATCCGCGCGTATTTCACATCGTCCGTAAGCCAGTATAAAAAAGCAGCGTTCATGGCGATGTCCATGATTTCCACATTGATGGACTCAATGTTGCGACCGGTTTTGGCGGGTTCGACCCACTCCATGGGGCGACCTTCCTTGGTCGTATTGATAAAATAAAGCCCTTTCTCATCGTCCATGTAGGGCAAGACATCCTCCAACTTCGGGCGCGCATAACTCGTGACCGTACCCCGAGTTCCCGTAAAACGAACAGTCGGTGCGGGTGCCTTTTCCCCACCGGCATGATCAAAGACTTCCCCCCGAATGAAAACATCGGTGGCATGCGAATTCCAGTACATCTGCAAGCGGGAAAGCAGCCAGGTCGGGTCGGTTGCCACCTTGTCTGCATAGACATCCGTTCGCTGCTGCAGCGATGCCAGAACACCTTTGGCCCAGGGTTCAGCAGCGATGAGACGGAGGGTTGCAGCCTTGCCTGCCGGATTGGTCAATACCCTGGGATGGGCTTGTGGCAATTGGGCAGGCAAGGATATGGTTTGTGCCTGTAGGGAAAAAAGGGAACAGAATGCCAGTAAAAGCCAAGTGTTTTTCATACTTGGCAAATATACAAAACTTATTTCTTCATCACCTTCCCCCGTATCGTTCCACGTTCATTTTCCACTAGAACGGAATAAATGCCTGCAGCATAGGGCGTCATGTCCAAGGAATAAGTCCCCTTGGCATCAAACACGACTTGACCCAACAGGTTGGTCATGATCACTCGATTGTTGTCGCCGCTCAATCTCAAATACAGGATATGCTGCACCGGATTCGGATAAAAGAACGGTTCGTCCGTGACCACGTCTTCCAGCGCAGTCGGGCAAGCATTGCCCACCGTGTATGAGAATTGCTTGGTCACCACCATGCCGCCCGCATATGCGAACTTGCAGGCAATCTTGATGACTGAACCCACGGTCTGACCCGTCAGCGTCTTGGTGAACTTCTTCCCCCCGGCATTGGTCATGGAAGTTTCAGCAAAGCCGGAAGTGTAGTTCCAAAGGTAAGCGACCAGACCCGACTTGTCATCTAATATCTCAAAGCTGATGGACACATCCGTCCCACTCGTCACGAACCCGTACTTGTACCCCACCGAGAAACTACCCTGCGACGCTTCCGAAGCCGTTCCCGAACATTCCGTATTGGTATTGGCTGAAGTCGTGGTGAAAAGTACCTGCGGGTTGTTCGCCGCCTGATTCCCAGCCAAATCGCTGGCCGTGATGCTGAACATGTAGGGTGTTCCAGCCGTCAAGGCCGTGATGAGCATGGATTTATGAACCCCGGCTGCCGTGGAGATGCTGGTCGAATTTGTACCATATGTTACATTATAGACCACCGTTCCCGAGTTGTCGTTGGCATTCAGCAACAGCTCGACCGAATTGGCCGTGACAGTGCCCAGCGAGGCAGTGAAGCCCGTCGGAGGCTGCGTGTCGTTGGTGGTGCCTCCGCAATTGGAGCCGACTACATAAGTCATGTACTTGGTCACCGACATGCCGCCCGTGTAGGCAAACTTGCAGGCATAGCTCAGCGTCGTTCCGTACGCCTGTCCGCTGATGGTCGTGGAGAAGATCTTGCCGCTCACGTTGGTCATCGCCGTTTCAGCAAAAGGCGTTTCCTTCCACAAATAGGCAATCACACCGGCTTTGTCGTCCAACAGTTCAAAGGTCACGTTCACGTCATTGCCCACCGTTTCGTAGGTGCACTTGTAGCCGACGGAGAACGCGCCTTGGGTGGCCACGGTCGAAGTCGTGGTGCAGGACATCACGGGGCTAATGGTCACATTTACTGCCTGGGAAGTGCTCACCGCTCCTCCATTGTCGATTGCCTTGGCAAAGAGCACATAGCTGCCTGCCGAAGGATTCCACGTTGCCGTATAGGGTGCCGAGGTGGCATTTCCAATTAACAACGTACCTTGATAAAATTCCACCTTGGTCACATTTCCGTCAAAGTCGCTTGCCGTGGCCGAAAGCGTCACCGGTTTACCTTCCGTGAATGTGGCGTTGTTGGCAGGCGCCGTCAGCGACACCGTCGGCGTCACATTGGACGTGCTCGTGACCATGACCTGGACTTCGTCCGTGGAAACTTTGCCATCGGGATTCTTGACCGTCAACAGAAAGCGGTACATGCCTTCCGCCAGGGCTGAAATCGTGGGCGAAACAGCCGTGGTGTCCGTAATCGCTACGACGGTTGGTCCGAAAACTTGCGACCAACGGTAGGTCAACGACTTGCCGTACGACTCGGAACTACCTGAACCATTTAGCGTTGCATTGGAAGTAGGCAAAACAACCTTGATGTCCGTACCAGCGTTTGCCATCGGATAGCTGCTGGTCAAAACACCTGTGCGGGTAAACGTCAGCTTACCAAGATTAAACTCACCCGAACTGAAAGCCACACGAAGCACATGCTGACCTGCCGTAAGCGGAATGTCAAGCACTGATTTGGTCGCCCAGATGGTCCAAACGCTCGAAGAGGTGGATGGAACGGCGATGTCAGATGAAACGGCTTGGCCATCCAACTCCAGATGGAACGGACCACCACCATTGGCATTGCCTGAGGCATAGCGGAAAGCCAGTGAGTAAAGCCCAGACTGCGCCACATTGACGGTATATTCCAGCCATTCCCCGGCAGCCAGCGTACCTACAAAATTGCCTTCAGCCGCATCGGTGGAAGCGTCAACTGATTCGTCGGTACGGAAATTACCTACATTGGCGGAAGTTACATCCAGATAAGCGATGCTCTGACCTTTTCCACCTTCAAAAACATCGTAGTTGCCCGCTTCAATCGTACCGGGTATCGCCGCAGCCGTACCACCGTAGGGCAACTGATTACCAACCTGCACCAACGCCGTGTTGGTGACCGTGTATTTATCACCATCGTAAACTTTGGCAAAGAAGTCGTGCATACCCAATTGCAATGCGCTTGCCGTCCACAAATACGGAGTGGCTGAAAGCGAACCCAGCGATTTCGGGCCGTCCATGAATTCCACCTTGGTCGGCGATGCACCGGAAGTGGTGACCGTCAGCTGGACACTGCCGCCGACATAGGCTTGTTTGAAGGAGGATGCAAGTGTTCCCGCAATGCTCCCGTCCATGCTGGTCACGAGTTTTCCGGCGGGCACCACCAATTGGTAACCGGTCGAAAACGTTACCGTCAAGGGCGAGCTTGTGTAGTTCTGCGCCACGTAATGAAGCTGCCCGTTTTGGCGGAAAGCCGCCGCAATGGGGTAATTGGCCGTAATGCCGGCATCTACGCGACCCAGGGCGTTCATGGCATGTAGCCAATGGTAGGTTTGCGCGTCGGAAATGCCGAACTTAAGTTCCCGGTTCGGATAGGAATCGTACATCTGAACGGCCTTGGCTGGATCGATGAACGCCAAATATTCCCACATGATGTCGTGCCACAGGTTTGGATTGGCCTGGTTGCTGGCGATGCCGGTGTTGGCCACGATTTCATTCCAAAGCCTGCGCACGTAGGCAGTGTCGGCTGCCAAGTAGAGGGAGCCACCTTGAATGGGGTACATCTCAATACCGTATGAGGCAGCGATGTCGGCCGTCCAAAACGTGCCATTGTCGTTGCTGTTTGCCCAAACCCGGGAGTATAGGCTGTAAGGTTGCGAAGTCGGAAAATTGCGGTGGTGAATGTCCATGTAATATTCCTCAATCCCGGTTTGTTCGGTGGTGTAGAGGTAAATGCCCAAGTCGCGGACAGCCTTGTTGTTGCTCACTTGACCCCATTCAATAAGCGAGGAGTTGAAGTTCATGCTTTCCGAACTGGACTCTTGGTTGTTCCCTTGCGGGTTGTTGGCGAAACCGTCCACCCAACTGTGGCCTTCGTACGGACTGAAGTTGCGCAAATACGGAAACAGGATGTCGTTGCGGTCGTAAGCTGCTGCATCGCGCACCAACAGGTTCACCATTCCGCCCCATTGTGCGGCCCAACCTGGGCTGAACTGTTCCACGAAAGCGGCTGCATTAATGAAATAGCCCCAATGGAACTGCTTGTCATTCAACCCATTGTCTTGACCATAACCAGCCGGATAGCCGAGAATCGAACTCCAGGTGCTGTTGTAGTAAAACAGAAAGGCAACTTCCCCGCTTTCAGCCTTGAACCAATTCTCGAGGCGGGTCTTGATGGTGTTCAAGAGTTTGTTTCGAGCGGCAATATTCCCCATTCCATCAGCAATTCTGGCCGTTTGCATGAGTTGGTTGAAAACCTGACCTTCGTTATAGGAGTCTGTCCAGGTAGCCATGCTGCTGTTTTCGAGTTCAGCTATCTTGCCAGTCAAAGCGGTCGGCGAAAAGCCGCTGCTGTAATTGTCCACGAAGGGCAAGGTCGGCAAAACGCCGTGAAAGGTGTTCTCCACGCTGAAGCTGTTGCCGGCCATGGTCTTCATTTCGCCGCGAACGGTGGCGTAACTGTATTTGTCTGGAACGGGCGAAGAGGCAGCGAGGTGCGCCCATTGGTGGGGAAGCAATCCAAGGAGCATGTTCGTTTCCGTGCCTTCCTTCACCTCCGTCTGTACGATAAAATCAGTGTGGACTACCGAAGTCGCTTCGTTGAAGGAGTAACTCGCCGTCGTTTTGACGGGGAACACATAGGCGTATTTCTTGTATTCGATGGCCACGGTCGTCACATTGGCCGCCGTGAGCGGAATGAAAGCCATGGACCAATAATTCTTGCCGTTGAGGGTCGAAGTGTATACGGCACCGTTTTGCGTCCAAGTACTGCCCGTCGGGGCGTAAACTGCAAAATCCGCACCGTTCTTGACATTGGTGCAAACGAGCATCTCATTGGCAATGACCACCGTACCGGAGTTGACAGTCACCTGCGCCACATCACCGGTCTTTTTGGAGAAATAGAGGAAAGGCATGGCCACTCCGGAGGTCGCTTGAAATTGGTGCGTTCCGTCGTTCCAATCCATGGTGACGGTCCAGTCCGAATAATCGGAGACGTTGGTCTTGGTTGCATTCAAACCGGTCACACCGACCAGAAAAGGCGTGAGGTCGTCGATGACACCGCTGGGGATGTAGCTCACCACCAAGCCTGTCGTGGTGGTTTTCATCGTAAACGGATAATTGAACAGGTTCGAAGCCGTTCCGTTTTTGACCAAGGCCGACCACCAATCGCTAGTTGGTACGGGTTTCCCTACCGCATTGCCACTCAAACAGGGCGTTCCCGACGGATAGGCATTTCTGCCGGCCGCGTCGGTTCCCGGAAACGTGGTTCGGTAACTGCCGCTACCGACAGAGACAAATTGTGCATGGGCTGAAAAAACCGATACAAGCAGTAGCGATAAGGTCAGTAAGCAAAGTATTCGGTTTTTCATGATTTTCAGTTGTTTAAATGTACAATAACTTTAAGGATGCCTTCGTCCCGATTAAAAAGAAGGCGACTTTGTGACGGACTCAAGGTATAGCTGTCCGTTTGTTCAAACGTTCCGTCCTGTTGGATGAAATCGATGCCGCGTCCGCCATCCAGAACATAAACAAAAGGAACACGGCAATAGGTAAACGTAAGATACGGTTTTGTAGAGCTGTCTGTTGAACGAATAAATTCAGAATGGTTTAACAGTATTGGTTGGATGGTCAATTGACCCTTTTCCACCACCATACCCAGTTCGAAAAAACGGTTCAAGATATCCTCCTTGACCTGGCCTGTCATCCCAGGTTGTTGCACACCAGTCGTGATGGGCGTGTGCGAATATGGATCGAATGGAAAGGAACCGTAATCTTTTGGATTCTTGTGTGCTCCAATCCCTTGCTGAACAGCCCGATAATGCCGCTTCAATTCCGACAGGATTCGATCATCAGCTTTTTCCAGCGTCGCTTTGTGAATGCATTCACCAACGGCAAGCAGTAATTTGGATACCATGTGCCAGTAAATGCAACCCAAACCCTCATATTTGTAAAACGTCCCTGAGCGGCCTGTAAAAGACTGATGATCAAATACCTTTTCATAAAGTTCGGAAATTTCCAACCGCTCGTTGTAGGTCATGTCCAGTGTGACCAACGCCTTGTTCAAAAAACCAACATTCTTGAAATCCGCATGGAAATGGTATTGCTCCCTTTCGTCCAAGTTGAAAATGCCGGCTTCAAAAAGCTCCTGCATCCGTTTGAGACCAAGTACATCCTCTGCAGCAACCACATTCTTTTCCAAAAACAGCGGCAGCCTCTTGTTGGGATACAACATGTAACTTTGCTGGTCTGCCCTGTAAAGTTCACTCTCACGCAAGGCATCCAACAAATCCAATGCTTCCTTGGCTGAAAGCAACCCGGAGCTCAATACGGCGACCTGACCTTCCAACATTTCACAAAGCGGCCGAACATGGACTTCATCCGCTGTGAAACGGACCAAATTGTAGGCATGATATAAGTTGTCCGAACGTTTGTTGACTCGAATCGACTGATCGACGAAAGCCAAAGTTCGTTTGCAAAAATCCACCAACGCACCTTTGGAAAGGGCTAGCTTTTCTCCATTGAATCCAGTATAGGCGGCTGCTCTGTAGCGACTGCCAGCCTCACCTAGCGCATCAGTCATTCTCCTTCGACTTTGGTTGTCGAAGCCTTTTTCCAATACGTGAAAATGGTGTTTTAAAATCCCATTGATTTCTTCAAGCAGCAATGCGATTTCACCGTGTACAGCCAACTGTTTCAATTCAGAAGCTTGAAACAACTCCTGAACAAATTGAACGAACCGACGCATATGATACAAGGTCACCATGGACGCCCCTGTCCCGACCAAGGCATTGTTGGCATCGTTCCATTCCGGCCGAAGCGTGTTCATCCAAATGCCAGCCTCTGGTATGAAATTGCTGAGTTTAGCCAGCAACGTCACCAAGAGTTTTTCCGCAAAATTCACCAGAAGGACCTCCCCATCTCTAGTCAAAACAAATTTAGCGTCTGCACCATAAGAACCAACCTTTTCCTCTATGGAAAGGTGCAATTGCTCATCAAAACGGATGGAATTCTTAGGTTCGGCAACGATTTCCTCGTACGATTTCAACCGATAAGGCACGTTTGCATAGGCAAACAACTCTTTATCAAGCAATTCAACCAGACTTTTGGGGTAATGATTTTTAGAGAGCTCCATCAACCTCAACAAGTAAACCAACTGATGATCACCCCAATAGCCAATGTTGGACCATGGATTTTCAGGCTCGATAACTTCCCAATCAATGCCCTGGTTCGAAATCTTATACGGATTGTAGCCATCCACCGTGGTCGCATTTACAAATTTGGAAATAATGCCGTTGATGTAACCGGGATACGATAAGGACAAGGCTTCCCAATTCTGGAAAATATCCCGCCAATTTCCTTGGTACGAAAGCAACTGTTCTCCAGCTTCATCCCTAATGTTGATGTTGAACAAATTCCAGGGTCGACTCGGATCACCGTGCCGGCGGCTAAACGTCAAGGGCAAGTATTCGTTAAAAAGGCGGTATAGTTGAGTGTCGTGAACTTCTGCAATCCGTTTTTCGAGTTCGGGATAGTCCATTTCAACGGGCAAACCCGATAAAAAATCGTCGTATTTTTTAGACAGTCGTGTATTGAAATGTGTAATGTGTTTTTTGAAATCCGCTGTTTGAATTTGGTACCCCTGCGCATAAATACCCCCACGCATCGTATTGAACAACACGTTGGAGAAGTGCCGTGTCGTAACCTGTTCGTCTGCCGTGTGCTGAAATCCATCCGCTTGGGCAACGATGCTTTTGAGTGCTTCCGTCCCTTTGGCGATGGAAGTTTCCAGTAAACCAACTAATTCGCTCGAACCTGAGATCAGCTCCAACAACTGAACCACCGCCTTCGCATCTTGGTTGACTTCCGCCACCAAATACCACGTTTTAGACTCGGCAGTTGCCAAACTAATATTGGTGCTAACAAAGTAAGCGCCCCGCACCCCTTTCGATTCAGTTTCGTCCGTGGCAACGGAGCCACTGCGGATCGCGTTCAGCTGTTTCGAGCTCAGCAAATGGCTTGCAACTTCCAAACCAGTGCACCATATGGAGTTGACACGCAGCGATTCACTGGGTTCAGCCCTGTCCACTAGGATAGCTTCCATGCGGAAAAGGGCCAGACAGCCTACGCGTTCGGTCTTTTTATAGCCGTCCACCAGCGTGGAATAGGTGTTTTGCGTCAACCGGTCGATGCCGGAAGGTAAAACATTTTGCAGGCCATCAACGATATAGATTTCAGCCTTTAACATATTCAAATTGGAAAGCTCGCTTTTTTTAATCCACCCGAATTCATCCGAGTTCATCCAAGTATAGCTGAACTCGAGGCCCAAGTCCAAGTTGCGTTCCGTGAACCGAATCTTGTTGCCGAAGCAGCATTTGGCAATGGAGCGCTCCAATTGGTAAACGCCGGTATTGCGTTCGGAGAAGGGTTCCCACAAATACTTCCTGCCTTCCAACGTCACATGGAAAATGGTCTTGCTGCCTGTATTTTCGAAAGATTCCGTGATTTTGTCGTCCGTATAATAGGGAAACAAAGCCGTGTCTGGATTCCGCCGGCCTGCCGATAGGCCACCTGTACTGGCGATGTACATCCAATGGTCGGAGTCGCTGGCCAGGCTGATGAAGAACGGATTCAGTGCGTCGTACTGCCCGATTCGGTAGTAGCGTTCGCCGTGGATACTCTCAAAATGCCCTTCCACAGGGGCAATATTGGATTGTATCGGATTTTTTCCGATAAAGATGTCGTTCATAAAACTGCTTTTTGTTCAGGAATTTTGCTCCAACGCCCGTTTGATGTCCAAGTCTTTTTTCATCAAGTCGGTGGTCTTCGCATCGATTTTATAGAAAATCATGAAGATGGCACAGGACATGTACAAAATGCCCGGTATGACGGAAACCAACAGTTTGATGCCCGTCAACGCCGTGGCATTTTGGGTCACGTTCGGCACGAAACTGGAAATGGTCAAGATCCAACCCGCGATGGCAGCACCGACGCCCCACCCTGCTTTTTGGGCAAAGACGGCTGCCGAGAAATACAAACCGGTGGCACGTCTGCCCGTTGTCCATTCTCCATAATCGGCTGAATCCGCGATCATGGTCCACAGCAACGGTACGGCAGGCGCGTAGGCCATCTTGGCGATGATGTTGAACAGGTAGATGGTCGTCAAGTCGTTGACGCCAGGCAAGTAGATCAGTATAAAAAACAGGCCTGAAATCAGGGAACTGCCAATAAAGACGTTCCGGTTTCCGAATCGCTTGGCCAACGGTTTCGACAAGGGCAAAGCGACAATGAGCGCCACGGTTCCGATCACATTGAACAACTGAACATTGCTTTCGCGTCCCAGGTAATATTTGAAATAATACGCAATCGCTGCGTTCTGCATGGCGAACATGATGAACGAGATGATGCCCACCAAGGCCAAGATGCGCCAAGCCTTGTTCTGAAACAGGTTTTTCAGGTCTTCCTTCAACGAATTCTTCTGCGCTTTCGGTGGCTGAACGCGTTCCCTTGTCGACTTGAAGGTGATGAAGAAAAACACCAGACTCAAGACGGCAAAGACCAAGACGGTGTATTGAAAACCCTGCGCTTTATCGCCGTGGCCGAAGAAATTGGCCAGTGTCAAAGCCAGACCCGTCACGATGAATTGCCCGGTAAATCCGGCGATGAAACGGTAGGTATTGAGCCCGGCCCGTTCGTAGGTATCGTCCGTCATTACGGCTCCAAGAGCGGAATACGGCAGATTGATGAACGCATAAGCCGTCATCAAAAGCACATAAGTCGCTCCGGCATAGACAATCTTACCGACTTCACCCAAATTGGGCGTGGTAAACGTGAGGATGGCCAAAACCGCGTACGGAATGGCTCCAAATAAAATGTATGGACGGAACTTGCCCCATTTGGACTTGGTACGGTCGGAAAGCACACCGACTATCGGGTCCACAGCCATGTCCCAAAACCTGGCAACGAGCATGATGGTACCGGCTGCAGCTGCCGAAATCCCGTAAACATCAGTATAAAAGAACAAGAGCCAAAAACCGACCATGTCCCAAACAAAATGCGATGCCGTGTCACCTAAACTGTAGCCGACTTTTTCCCTGAAGGATAATTTAGTGGTTGAGATTTCCATTTTTTATTGATTTATAAGTGTTTCATCCGCAGTACCTTGTTGATACAGACGAACATAATCGACATACATGCGAACCGATCCTTCCTTTAAGGCTGTAACCTTCCCCACCGATCGGATGTGCGGGAAATTGCCGCCCACCGCCAAATTGAAAATGACAAAGAACGGCTTGTGAAAATAATTGGCAGGCTTGTTGGCAACCGCCTCACCATCGATGGGCATCTGGAAATACGGTTTCGCCTCCGGATTCAAATCCATGTCCAAATACATGCGAACGGAGGTTTTATCCCATATCAAGGTGTAAATGTGGAAGTCTTCCTGCAACGAGGCGTCGTTGGTGGTCGATTTCCCATAGTTCGGATATTTCCCATGGTTGAACCGCTCCCCCCAGTGGCAGGCCCCGTTAAAAAAACGATCTTGCGTTTGGGCAGCGATGCCGTCCTTGTTGCCCATCTCCATGATGTCAATTTCCCCGCATTTGGGCCAAACGGCCTTGGGATAATCGCTTCCGAGCATCCAAAATGCAGGCCACAAACCGTTGGCTGTTTTGGGCAATTTGATGCGAGCCTCCAATTTTCCATAGCGGAACCCCATCTTGTATTGGGTGCTAATCCGACCGGAAGTAGCCGCCTTCAAGCGGTAATGCTCTTTTTTGGCCGTGATGACCAGGCAGGTTGCTCCGCTAACCGGTTCTTTGCCAATGGAAATGTTTTCCTTACGGTAATACTGAAGCTCCCGGTTTCCGCCTCCCTTGCCATTGACCACCACGGTCCACTTGGCCTCATCTAGAGCCGGCTTGCTGAAATCATCCTCCCAGACCAGTTTGTAACCCGTTGATTCTTGGGCAGATGTTCCCATAGCGGCAAGCAGCAGGAACGCAAGCATCGTATATTTTATTCGCATATCCATCGTTTATTAGTGGGTTTCTTGACCAATAGTCTTGGCCCAATCACCCCTGTATCGTACTTTCATATCGTGAATTCTGAACTCAAACTTTCCATACCGTACGGAAACGCCTGCGGAGGCATTCACCACCCAGCAATTGTCGGGAATGTGGAAAAAGTTTTCCACGACTTCAGACATGCCTTTTAAAGGAACCGTTGCCTGCGGACCAACTTCCCAACCCAAATGCGTGTTGAAGCTGACCCTCAAATCACCATTCAGCTTAAAATTCGGCTGCATGGAAATAGTCGTTTTGATGCAAGCCAATTTGCCGTCGTTCAAATCCTTGTCCGGCGTGACTTCGATGTGCAGCGTCGGCAGTTCAAAGGGCGTTGACGAAACCAGCAACTGAATGGATTCCGATTTCAGCAGCAAGCCTGCTTGGTCGTAAAATTCGAACGAAAGTTCCTTGTCTTCAATGCCTTGTGTGTTCAGCACCAGTTGCTCGGCACGATAGCCTTCCTTCAAGATCGAAATGGATTTCAACACCCGATCCCGATCTTTTACCAAGACCTTGCGCACCGTACCATCCACATAGAGTTCCACCGGTAGGGTGTCCGTAAAATAAATTTCCTTGTTTTTTGGGCTTAGAATCAAGCCTTTTAGGTACGTGCGCATCGCAAACCAAACCGGTCGCGGGGAGCCGAATTTGTCGTTGACATCGCTGTAACCCCAAAAGCCGAACCATTCCTCCGGCTGGTCGGCGTTGTGGTAGAACGCGTCGCCGCCCTTCCACCAACCGTCGGCATAATAAAACGGGCACATGCCCGTGGCGCCGGCGTCCAGCAAGTCTCTGTAATTGGCTATCAGCCCTTTGCTCTGCTCCTCCAGCGTATTTCCACCGTATCGGCCAAAACCTTTGTGCGAAACCGAATAACCGAATT